>WNFQ01004317.1_pt1 | contig 10350 bp, 10 predicted proteins | sample 5400171 | NCBI WGS metagenome assembly WNFQ01 (sample SAMN13153356, study PRJNA577476) | soil metagenome | isolation source: 20 cm soil under Madrone tree | place: USA:California | collected 2016-06-14 | reverse complement strand
CGTCGGCCGTCCAGGTCGGGTAATAGGAATTGTCGCTCGGCACGTCTTTGAAGACGTTCAACTTTCCGGTGGCAACGTCGACGACGGCGATATGACGCACGTAAGTTGTGTTGCTTGTTTTCTCCACGGTGTTGAAGGCGACCCGAGCGCCATCGGGCGAGATCGCCGGGAAAATTCCCTCGGCGATCTTTTTCTCGCCTGTGCCGTCAAGATTCGCGATGTAAACGGCGTCATTGCGTTCGAAAGCGATGCGCTGATCGGCAGGAAACGCAGTTACGCCAAAACCGGCTACAGCGAAAGTGAGGAGAATGGTGTTTTTCATGGTAATGCGATTGTAACGAAGAAGGTCACAGCGAGCGCGAACACGAGGACGATCAGATATACAAATCCGCCAAAAAGGAATTTGAAAACGCTAATGAACCAGCCTTGGCGGTAAACGCGACGGATCGAGAGGAAAATTTGCACGACGAACGCAATCCAGAGGAGCGCGATTGTCCAGCCTGCAATGGGACCTGGGGCCGTGCGGATGAGCCCAATTGTTGCAAGCACAATTAGCATGATCCCCACGTAAGCGAACGTGTGAATGTGAAGCGCGTAAATCAGGTGATCGATGTAAAAAATGCGGCGTCGAACGTACAGAACTTTCAGGACAAGAGCGAACAGCGGGATACAGCACAGCATCATGTAAGGGAAATTGCTGAACAGCGTGCTGATAAACAGTCCCATCTTTGTTCCGTGTTCGCCCATCTTCTCCTTGGCTCGTCCTTCGATCCAGCGCTCGAACGGAGTTGAGGACTTGCTGCTGGAATCAACAATCACAAACGGTCGCTCGCCTATTTTCCCATATTGGCGCTTCTGTTTATCGGCGCTGGTCGCGGATGGATGCGGACCAGCGGTCGGCGAAGGCGCGGTTGTTGGAGTCGGAGAAACGACCGCAGGTGACGCCTGAGCCGGAGCTTCCCGCAACCATGCCTCCAATTTCTCTCGCGCTGCGGGTGGCAAATCTTCTTTCTTTAAGTCGGCTTCGATTTCCGCGCGATCTTTTGGATCTATCTTACCCGGTTCGAATTTAAGCCCCTTGGTTCCGTAATTCACGGCAAAGAAAAACAGGATGCTAGCGAGCAGATAAAGCCGTAGCGGATTCACATAACGGACACGCTTGCCGGCGAGAAACTCGTTGGTCAACCGCCACGGCTTCAAGATGAGGAGCGCAATCGTGGTGAAAAACTTCGAATCCCAATTCAGAAATGAATCGAGCACATCGGCAATGACGTAGCGGAAGGAGCGGCGGTAATCGACGGCGGCTTGCCCGCACTGGGCGCAGTAGTGGCCAATGAGTTCTGCGCCGCAATTCTCGCAATGCGTTAGTCGTCGAGGCCGATCTTTGCTTCGACGGAACCACCGCCGGCCCGGGGTTCGCTCGATAGCCGTGATCGCTGTGTCACCGAGGAGAATTTTTGCCGGTTCATCGGCCATATTCGTGGCGAGGTTACAAAAAGATTTTCTCTGCGTCGACTGCACAGAAACTCCCGCCCAGTTTGGGCCGCAAGATCAATGCTAAAGCTTTGGGTTGACCAGTCGAACTGCTTAATGACACGATCTCGCGCCGCGGCACTTCAACTGTTCAGAACCAAAAGTTCGGACCATCTGATCGCCGAAGATCGGATCCCTCTCGAATCACTGTGGATCGAATCCTTTGGGCAAGGGGCGTGTTTCGGGCGCGAATGCAGCATACCTGACCATCGTACGCCTTCCTGAATTCTTTGTACGAAATCGCAAACTCCATTTAGGCGCAGCCATTGCGTTGATCAACGGATGCTCCGGCCAACGTGCTCGACGATTTCCACGTAGGCTTTCAAGGGAGCAGACGGATCGTCGCCTTTCCATGCGACACAAGCCTCCGTCGCCACGGCCGGCATGACTGGGCGAAACACGACATTTTTGTGGGGAAGTTTCTTTAGCTGCTCGGGGACGAGGGCGACACCCAAACCGGCGGAGATCGCGTGGATCATCGTTCGTTCAAGATCGACATCCTGCAAAACCTTCGGGATAAACCCGGCACGGTGACAGGTCTTGCTCAGCCATTCGTGATAATAGGGATAGCTCTCTTCTGACATTCCGATGAAAAACATCGGCGCAAGAGCTTTCAGCGCGACCGTCGTTTTGGCCGCCAGCGGATTGTCTTTGGGCAAGGCGGCGACGGTTTTATAGGACGCAATGGTTCGGAATTCCAATCCGCGCAGCGCAATTGGCTCGTGTAATCCAACGAAACCAAGATCGAGCTTGCCATCTTCGAGCGCGCGAAATTGATCGCCGCACGACATGTCGAAGAGGTTAACCGAAACAGTGGGAAACAATTGATGGAACGAAGCGAGAGTCCTTGGCAGCAAATCGTAAAAGAGATTGCTGACGTACCCGATATTGAGCGCACTAACCTCGCCGCTGTGCAATCGCCGGACAGACTCGACCGTTTCGGCTGCGAGAGTAAGAAGGCGTTTTGCATCGGCGAGAAAGGAGCGGCCCTCATTTGTCAGTGTAACCTGCTGTTTTGTCCGGTTCAGAAGCCGGACACCGAGCTCCTCTTCCAAATCTCTAATTTGCCGCGTGAGTGACGGCTGCGCGGTGTGCAGCTTTTCGGCGGCTTTTGTGAAGCTTAGCGCTTCCGCAACGCTGACGAAGTAGCGCAGATGACGAAGTTCCATCGGGGTTAAGACACTTATCGTAAACCGGCTCGGCACGTTAATGCAAAGAAGGAATTTCCGATTTATGACAGACCGCTCGCTCACAGGCAGACGGCCATACTTAAAAAGTATGACGTGCTACCAAGAAGATATTAGCCGGAAAACGAGCGGAGGGGTAGCGCTTTACTTTGCCATTTTATGAATCGAAACGCTTCAGCTCTTTGGAAAGGAAACCTTCATGAGGGCGAAGGGACTTTAACTACCGAAAGCGGCGTTCTTTCTAAAACGCAATATTCTTTTCGGACGCGATTCGCAGAAGGCCGGGGCACCAATCCGGACGAACTGATTGCCGCTTCGCTAGGCGGCTGTTTTTCGATGGCCCTGTCCAATGAGCTCGGTCTTTGCGGTTTTCACCCGCAGCGCATTGAAACCATGGCAACCGCAACGCTGGAGGATTTGGCCGCGGGCTGGACCGTCACGCACATACAGCTCGACGTTTATGCGAAGGTTCCGGACGCCTCTCAAGCGCGCTTCATGGATGCGGCGATCGCGGCAAAAACAAACTGCCCCATCTCACGCCTGCTTAAAACAAATATCTCAATGACCGCGAGTCTCGCCCCATGACATCAAATTCCTCGATTAGCCAAGCGAAGCTAATGTCGGCCAGCGGCAAAGGAAACTCGTTAGAGCTCGCCCTGGGAGTATCGGAGCTTCGCTACCGCCGGTTATTTGAAACCGCGCAGGATGGCATCCGAACCGCGCTCTTCACAAGCGAAAGAAGCCTCCCAGCATCGCGCGGCGGCATAACTCGGCGGAACGAATATGGAACCAACTATCACACAAAATGGCGCCCTGTTCGCCATGCAACACAGACCGGCGAAAAGAAATTATCGCCAGCATCATCATCGACAGATCGCAAGCCCCAATAAAGCGATCTCGACTTTACGAACGTCTGTCGGAGAATTTGTCTTTCGCCAAACTCCGTTCGGCTGTCATCTCGAGCTCAGCGTCGGCAATGTTCGTTGGGCGCTCGGATTATACGGAACGAATGAAGCGGCTCTGCGCGCGCTGAAAAACGGCAGGACGGGCTTCCGCACGTGGGATGCGTTGGAGCGCGAGACCGCTGCCAATCAAGTCGATACACCAGGCCGCTGGAACAAGGGCGAGCAGACGTCGTGAACGACAGTTCCTTTATTGCCAACGGAGGGAACTTCACGTTTCCCGATAAAGCGAACATGCGCTCGGAGCGCCTGTTTTTTCGGTTGCCACTCGATCGCATCAATTGGTTAACCAGTTCCTTCCTCATTGGCACGCTGGCTCTCACATTGACCGCCGTCCCGCTCTATCTCTGGTTCTTCGGGCTTGATTGGTTTCAGGTCGTACTTTTCTTTGCGATGCTTGCCGCTTGCGGACTTAGCGTCACGTTAGGTTATCATCGGCTTTTCTCGCATATTACCTTCCAGGCAAGCTGGCCGATCCGGCTTTTCACACTTATTTTTGGCGCCGCTGCGTTTGAAAACTCGGTTTTGATGTGGGCGAGCGAACATCGGCGCCATCATAAGCATGTGGATCACGACGATGATCCGTATTGCATTTCGAAAGGCTTTTTTTACGCGCATATCGGGTGGCTGCTTTTCAAGCTGAAAACCGATCAGCCGTACGACAACGTAGCCGACCTGCAGAAAGACAAGCTCGTTTGCTGGCAAGATCGACACGTCCAGTGGATCGCGGTTCTGGTCAGTTTCGGCATCCCGGCCATCCTCGGCTTTCTGTGGAATGGGTGGCAGGGAGCGCTCGGTGCTTTCTTGATCGCGGGGGTTGCGCGAATCGTTGTGCTGCAGCACTGCACATTTCTGATTAACAGCGCCTGTCACACGATCGGACGACAGCCGTATTCAACCAAGTGCAGCGCACGCGACTCTTTTTTCCTCGCCCTTCTCACTATGGGCGAAGGCTATCACAACTACCACCACGAATTTCAGCATGACTACCGTAACGGAGTGAAGCCATGGCAATTTGACCCCACCAAGTGGCTTATCTGGACGCTGTCGAAACTAAGACTTGTTCGAAATCTGCGTCGCGTCCCGGCAGATAAGATTCGCTCGGCGCAAGCAGAAACCAGAAACGCGAGTTGCTGATGTGCGGGCCCTCCCTGATCGTGAGATTGACGATCGCGGTTTTCGTTTTTCTAATACTCGGCGTCACAAGTGTTATTCACGCTGAGAGGCCTCATTCGACGGCGGGGACATCGAACGCGGGCACACGCAAACTGTTTATCGATCCAAGCTCCACTTCCGTTGCCCTGCGGGGCAAAGCTAGCCTGATCGTCAGTCCGCTTACACATCGAGACGGGAATTATGTGGGCGACTATAACCTCAGGGTGAGACCGTATTTTTTTAAAAGTGAGAAAGGCAGTTTACTCCTGGCGGCATCCGATGATGCGGTTCGGAAACTCCAGACGGGAACAGCCATCAACTTTACCGGTAAGGCCGTCACGCACAAAGACGGCAGAACTCATATCGTACTTGGGAGGGCAACACCGTCATCAGGTAACCGCGGGGGCGTTACATTTTCAATCATAACGGACGACGCAAAGATAGTCTTCAACACTTCCTATCACTTCGGGACATAGCCGTTCAAATCCACTTTCCTTGTAATCGACTACGGCTCAGTCGTCCTGAGGCAGATCCGGGTGGAATAACTCGAAGCATCATGAATTCGGAATGCGCATTCGACCACCCGTCCGCTTCTCGCTTCGCGACTTATCAATCGTATATCGGCGGCCGCAAATGCCTGCCATGACTTCGTTAGAATGGAGGCAGTCGCCAATCCGGATTTTCACGCTGATCTGTGTGGCGCAGTCGATCGATCAGATCGGCCTGCACTCATGCTTAATAAGTATCGCGTCTGACTTGCGAAGTATTGGCTAATAACGGGCGCGCAGCGTATCTACGGTTTCTGCCGCATCCATTTACCTACCTGGTTCGCCGATTTAGGTCGGAAGCACGAATCGGATGGCCTTTAGCTGCGATCACTGCAGCAACTTAGTAAAATAGAAAGTTAATATGATTAAATCATTCCTCAGTGTCACGTTTGCCACAGCCCTAATGGGTTTAGTGGCTTACGGGCAAACATCCACATCCTCCACCACAGTTGCGACGGGGACCAATGGAGCGACTGAAACCACGACCAGGACAACAGAAAGTACTGGCACTGTCACGGAGTTTACTCCGGGCCAGGCGTTGATCCTAAAAACTGAAGCAGCCGAGCCCGTGCACTACAAGTTCGGCAAGACCGTCACATACGTGACTTCAGATGGACAGGTTATCGAAGCTTCGAAAATCAGAAAAGATTCGAAGGTTCGCGTTCACTACATCAAGGACGGCGACGACATGGTAGTTGACAAGGTCATCGTGACGCGGAACCGCTACTAAGATGGCAAGATTGCTTGGTTAATTTTTAGACCAAGCTAGCAATTCAGCGCTTGGCGAATCGAGACAGTGCTCGTCGCCAGGCGTTTTGTTTTCTTTGATTTCAATCTGAAAGGCGATTACCCGAGGCACCGCCGGGTGTAGAGGAAGACGGAAATCACACGCGACGATTACATTGCTTGCCGCTGGGGATAGCGACGTGTTACCCACGATCCGTGAACAGAAACATCTTTTACATCATCGGAGTCATTGTCGTTATCGTCATCGTCCTCAAAGTGCTCCAGGTGTTTTAGCGCAAGGCCTTCCGAGGCACGCTGTTGGCTTCATGGATCAGCAGAACGGACGGGAAGAGTGAAGTGAAACGTGCTGCCCTCTCCAAGCTTCGACTCGACCCATATTCTTCCCGGATGTTCTTCGACCATCATTTTTGCAATGTAGAGTCCAAGTCCTATGCCGCGACGATCCTGGTTATGTATCTGCGAGAAACGGTCGAAGATAGTTTTGATCTTCTCCGGGACGATTCCCTCCCCGGTATCGCTGACTGAAATGCGCACTTCTCCGCCTGCAGGACCGGCTCTCTGGCAGCTTACACAAATTTGACCTTTAGCCGGTGTAAACTTAATCGCGTTTCCAATCAGATTTGACAACACCTGCATGACGCGGCTTCGGTCGCAGACAACGTAGCCACACACGTCTTGAGGCGCTGCCTCCAAGGTTATTCCCTTGGAAGCAGCGGTTCCTTTGAATTTCTCTACGGCTTCTTTAATGATTTCGCTAACGTCGTGCTGCTCGATGTGCAGTGTTAATTTGCCTACGGCCATTCTTTCCACGTCTAACAAATCCTTAATTAACCGGAGCATTTCGTCCGCGCTTCTGTTTATTGACGAGGCGAGCTCTTTTACATCCTTCGGCTCCTCTAATAGATTTTGCGTTGCCATTGATATGTTATTGAGCGGGTTCCTCAAGTCATGGCTTACGATGGCGAGGAATTCTTCCCTGGTAGTAAGAGTCGCCTTGGTCTTTTGGTGGCTCTGCTGTTCCTGGGATAATAATTCAGCGGAAGACTTGGCGGCTGCCTGATATTGGCTCCTTCCTTTTTCTGTAGCAGCATCAGCTCGGAGTCGTTCGCCTTTGATTGCTTGGTCCGAAGTTTGTCTTTCCACGCGCAGTCTTTCATCTCCCTGAGCCTGGCGTTCTGCGCCGCTTCTTCCCGTATCCGCTCTCCCTAGATCACGCGAAGCGTCTGAATCGCTTCGGCTTTGCAATTTGGCCTTGTCTGCTTCTACTCGTTCAGCATCCCGGTCAAAGTCCGCTTGATGCTCAGAAGCCAAATCTGAGTGACGTAGCGTCTCGTCACTCTTTTCGCGCTCGCTTTGCCTTGGAAGATCGGTCTCGGATGCCATATCGTTTACCTATGATCGGCGCGAAAGAAGAGCTAATTATAGCCACACATCGTCGGCGCATCCAACGTATTAAGCGACGAAAGCGCGGCCCGCGCGACGGAAATCCGACCGGCAAAATTTCGTGAAAAATTATATGTCATATAAAATCTGCGGTGCGCGGGCGACGTGCCGCGCATTTGCGAGAAGCCGCACTGTGGACGACGGATGATATGCCATGCGAGCGACGAAGAATGCCGCCACCGCGGCGGCCATAGGAACCTGGGCGATTCTGCTGACGGCGTTCGTCGTCACGATTCTTTACGTCGGACGCCAACTACTTATCCCGCTCGCGCTTGCCGCGATGCTGACCTTCCTGCTCGCACCATTAAATCGCCGAGCGGCCCCGCGTCGAGGTCATGCAAGTGAGGTTTGTAGAGTTGCTTGCTAATGTCTTTGATTTCGCCGGGCCAATCAAAAGGCAGGCTGGGCAAGCGAGTCGAGCGGAGGTTGTTCTGGTAACTGTGCCAGCGTGCGTGAATTCGGCTGGACAACCCGCACGGTCATGAAGAGCGGATTTCGGCTCGCCCAGGAAAGCGCCTCTCGCTTCGTTTCAAAAAACCGATCAATCACTACTGCGTTTCGCTCATAAACGGTGCGGCCCGAAATTCGCGCCGCTTTGCGATTTCTCCCGCGAGGCCGCTGTCAACTGCCGCCGAAGTAGTGCCATCGGGAAAAATCAGCCTGCTGCCATAAGGAATGTGACGCGTATCGACCGCGCAATCTCCGGTTTGTAGTCGCCGGCCGGTCGATTGATTATGGTTGGAACCAGCATCGCCGCTGGCCCAGTAAACCGTAACACGCGCCAGCAATGACTGCTCGCCCGCGAAGGTGGCGGGCACTACCAGCAGAACAAGTGCAATGGTTGCGATGAGCCGTTTCATAATCATCTAGAATCTTTCCGCGTGCAGGAAGTCGAAAACCGGAGCCTCTTACCAGAGGTTCTAGGGTTTTCTCCGTCGTTTATCCTGTGCGATCGCTTGAAGATTTGTTGTTCCCACCAGCAATTTTTCGCGCGTTACTACAGGAAGTTCGGCGACCTTTGCGTCGCACATAATTTGCTCACCCTCCGCAACCGTCTGATCTTCGAAGCAATAGTCAATGTTTGTTTCCACTTGTGCTTCTACCGGTTCTGTCTTTGGGTCGTGCCCCAAACCACCCACCTTTTGGTTCATTTTGTTGCTCGACACAGTACCTAATAATTCCCCGCGTTGATTGGTTACTAGCGCCGAATCGATTCCCCGAGCCTGCATTTCGTCTAAAGCCGTCTGTACAGAAATCTCGCCCAGAACGGTCTTCGCGGGCTCGATAATGTCCTTGACTGGGCGGGCGTCGAGATTCGCGTCTCCAGCTGGGTTAGGTTTTGTTATTGATGTATTCATCTTTTACCTTTCTGGAGTTAGTTAAAGCCATCTCGGTGCATCGCGCTCACCGCTTATTGCCAGACGCGACCCTAATCTTGTGTACGTGGAGGAACAGGCCTTCGGTGACCGTCAGTGGTTTCGACCGGCTTCTGAGCGGCAACGCTACCAACTACAGGCGAAAAAACACTCGCCTCGCCCGCTGCTCCCCGACTCTGAGATTCGCGCGGCAAGAAACGGTCAATCTTGTGCAAAATACGCCTCAAGCGCATTCACCGATGAGGTAAATTGCATTGTTGATAATGAAAAACAAAAGGCTGTACTTGTTGTTGGCGTTCGCAGCGCTCGCGCTTGCGTCACCATGCCAAGCGCAGCAAACCATTAGACAGCAGAATTCTACACCGCAACAGGCGTTGGATAAGAGGCAAGACGCTTTTCAAGCAGACAAGGCAAAAGGAGTGCATGCTAGCTACCAGTGGGAGCTCAGTGGTCCGAACGGAGGCGAATGGTGGCTGAGTGTAAATGATGGAACTTACAAAATGGGTAGGGGAAAGATTGACAATCCAAATGTCACGTTTGCAGCCACCGATGAAGACTGGGTTTCCATGTCAAATAAAACCCTTACGGTCCCGTGGGCATACTTGACTGGCCGCTTAAAGATTCAAGGCAGCCATAGTTTGGTAAAAAAATTAGACGAGATTTTTCCTTAAAAATTGGAATGAATCTGCGCGGGTCAGGGCGGTTGCCTCTCATAACGAGTTCGGCACCTGCAAACTTCGCCGTTATGGATCATCGGCTTCGGGGCACTGCCGTGAGGCGACGATTGGTAGCCTTGGTGCCCCGTGAGAGAGGCCAGCGTGGCGATAAGATTTCTCGGCGGCGTGCCGACTCACTAGTGCAAGTTGCTTCAGCTCACTTCAAAGCAACACGACGGCGACTGCCCGTGGGTGCAGTGCTCTTTTACCGGAACGCCCATCATTTCCGTGAGCAGCGCCTCGACGGGCCAGACAGGCGTCCGGGCATTTTGGCCCCGCGCTTGCGAATTCAAGTATCTGGTCGCATTCTCTGGATAGATCAAATCCGTCTTCAGAAAGGCTAAAGTTATGTTGCTAAGCCTTAGGCAGCTTTACGGAAAAAAGCTCGGCGCCTCTGACGGCGACATCGGCCATGTGAGGGACTTCTATTTTAATGATCAGCAATGGGCTATCCGCTATGTTGTCGCGGACACAGGTTCATGGCTATCGGGCCGCCTGGTGCTGATTCCTCCCCATGCTTTCGGAAACCTGCGTCAAGACGCCGACTGCCTGCTCGTGAATCTGACTCGGCAACAGATTGAAAACAGTCCCGCGATTGAGTCGCACAAGCCAGTCTCGCTACAATATCAAGCATACTGGGACGGAGTCGAAACGTGGGGCGTGGGCGGTTTTCCCGAGGCTCC
>WNFQ01004691.1_pt1 | contig 10352 bp, 8 predicted proteins | sample 5400171 | NCBI WGS metagenome assembly WNFQ01 (sample SAMN13153356, study PRJNA577476) | soil metagenome | isolation source: 20 cm soil under Madrone tree | place: USA:California | collected 2016-06-14 | reverse complement strand
GCGACGCCACGATCTGTGCGTCAATATTGAGAGTAGGCGACGATTCTGACGACCAAATAAAATATGGATGCGTCGCGTACTGTCCAAGTCGCAGATCAAGTAACAGGGCCCCATCACATCGAGGTGACCCTGTAACACGGCGGTCGGTCAGCACGAAATGACAGTACAAGCGTCGAATGAGCTCTGCCATCAGAGAACCGGCACTTATACGCAACAGGCCCGTCCTATGTGGAGAATGACGATGATCAAATTCAAGCATCTCGCCGCGATTACAATTTTGTCGGTAATCGCAAGTCCAGTTCTCGCGCAAGCAGGTGTCCAAGAACCTGGCGTTCATGCGAAAGATCTTCGTAGCGCGGATTTAAGTATCGGGTCCCCGCAGCCTTCACACAGATCAATCGGTACGGTAGGTAAGTCAACAGTGTGGCTTGCGCCGGTCGGCCACCGTCAGCCGCGCGCGGCCGATATCCCCTCATCGGGGTCTGAGCCAAAGGCTTTGTCGAGCCTCGATCAGGAAAATGCCATCGTTGATCGCAAGATCAACGGCATTTGCCGCGGATGCTAGCGGCACGCGGGAGCCCATTGGATCGCTCGTAAAATGATTGGGTCTTTAGCGAGGATTGCACTTAACTGTCTTCAGGGAGCGTAACGTGCTAGAGAGCGCAGAGCTGAAACTTATAGCAAGCGCGGCTGCATCATCAATGCAGGTGCGAAAGCTGAAACTGAGTGATCTTGTCGAATCGCTTCGATCGGGATGGGACGACTTCAGGGCCTATCCCAGCTATGCCGTTATGCTCGCGATCATCTACCCGATAGTTGGGCTGCTGATCGCCCGTGCCCTTCATGGCTATTCCTTCTTGCCATTGTTGTTTCCATTAGCCGCCGGATTCGCCTTGATCGGTCCGTTTGCTGCGATCGTCTTTTATGATCTGAGCCGGCGACGGGAGCGAGGAAGTATCCCGAGTGCGGCAGCTGCCATGGATATCATCCGTTCTACCTCGTCCATTGCCATTGGATTGCTCGGCGCAATGCTGGCCGTACTTTTCCTGACGTGGGTGGCTACTGCGCAGTCCATCTATAATGCGTTCTTTGGCTTCGCACCGGTCTTCAGCATGCCCGAGTTCTTTGAGCACGTGACTGGGACCGCGGATGGACAAACGTTCCTTGTTGAATCGTGCGCAGCCGGGTTAGTTTTTGCGATCATGGCGTTTTCGATCAGTGTGGTCTCCTTTCCGGTTCTCATCGACCGTCGTGCGTCGGCGATCGACGCAATTCTAACCTCCTTACGCGTGATCGCGAGAAACCCGCTCTCTATGGCGCTTTGGGGATTAATTGTCGCCGGTCTGCTGGTGGTGGCAATCATCCCATTTTTCCTCGGGCTGGCGGTCATCGTGCCGGTATTGGGGCATGCGACCTGGCATCTTTACCGCAGGGCGGTAAGTTGAAGATCATAGCAGACGGCCCAATTTGCGCGCGGCTGCTCCTTAGGCCAAGATGCGGCGCCTCCCACCAGCGCTAAACATTTCGGCGTCGCATTGCCTCCCCCGCGCTCGGGACTAAATCGAAAAATAGAATCGACGGCGCACAAGCCATCGCTCGATCGCGAGCGAAATACGAGAGAGACCAAATGTCGGCTCGCCCCCTAATCCCGCGCCGGAAGCTGTTCGATAATCCGACGTTCTTTAACGCGCAATTGTCGCCGGACGGTCGTTTAATCTCGTGGCTTGCCCCGGTTGATGGCGTCCTGAACGTCTGGGCCTCTCCGGCGGACAGCATAGCGGCAGGGCAACCGGTCACGCGCACCAAGGGTCGGCCGATTAACTGGCAGGATTGGAGCCCGGACGGTCGCTACATCATGTTTCTCAACGATGAGAACGGGGATGAAAATCTGCACCTGTTCGTAGTTGATCCCCGCAATTCCGAACTCCGTGATCTCACTCCCTTCGCCAATATCCGCGCGATACCGACGCATTGGTCACACGTTATCCCCGATAAAATCGCGATAAGCCTCAACGATCGCGACCCGCGTTGGCATGATGCTTTTCTGCTTGATCTGACCACCGGTCAACGCACCCTGGTCTGGGAAAATCGGCATGAGTTTGAGTTCGTCGGGCTCGATTGGCAGTTGAAGCCGCACCATGCCCGCGGCAATGCCTCGGACGGCGGCGCTCGGCTTTGGCGCCTCGATGGCGAGAAAGTCACGCATTGGCGGGATGTCACATTCGACGCCAGGTGGAGTACGAGAGTCATGACGTTTGACGCCGCTTGCAAGCAACTCTACATGCTCTCGTGCATCGAGCATGATAAATCGGCCCTGCTGCAGATAGACTGGTCGACTGGCAAAGAGAGCGTGTTGTTCAAGAGCCAGCGGGCCGACGTTGCCGGCACGATATTCAATGCCCGGACGTTCGAACCCGAGGCGGTCTGCGTTGATGCCGCGCGACAAGAGTGGACAGCGTTGACGCCTGCGGTCGCCCCCGAACTTGCCTTGATCAAAGCGTACCTACCGGGTCATGCCTTCCATGTGCAAAGTCAAACCGATGACGGTCGCCGATGGATCGTGATGAGTTATACGGCTCAGCAACCCGCCACCTATCATCTCCTTGATCGAGACAAACAGACGCTTACCGAGCTCTTCACAGCCCGACCGGAATTGAAACAGTACCGCCTAGCGCCGATGCACGCCGTAGAGGGCAAATCGCGCGACGGACTTACCCTTGTTTCATATCTGACGCTGCCCGCCGACATCGAAGGTGATCGGCCAACCCAACCGCTGCCGATGGTGCTCGTCGTGCACGGCGGTCCATGGGCGCGCGATATCTTCGGCTATCGTGGTGATCACCAATGGCTGGCCAACCGAGGCTATGCCGTGCTCTCGGTCAATTATCGCGGCTCAACCGGTTTCGGCAAAGCCTTCGTTGCAGCAAGCGAAAAAGAGCATGCCCGCAAGATGCATGACGACCTAGTCGACATGGTCGAGTGGGCAGTCGATGAGGGGATCGCACAAAAAGACAGAGTAGCGATCTTCGGCGTGTCCTATGGTGGCCTGGCTTCATTTGTAGGCGCGACGTTCACACCGGAGCTTTTTTGCTGCGCCGTCCCCGTGGTCGGCATTTCCAATCTGCAAACCCTGCTCGAGTCCATGCCGCCCTATTGGGCCGGTTTCGCCGAATACATGTATCGCAGCTACGGCGATCCGCGCACGGAGGAAGGCCGCAAATTGCTCGCCGAACGCTCACCCATCAACAAGGTCGAGAATATCAGGAAGCCGATGCTCATCTTTCACGGTACCAATGATGTGCGCTGCAAAGTGACAGAAAGCGATACGATCGCTGCCGCGATGCACGCAACGAATATTCCTGTGGCCTACGTCGTTTATCCGAACGAAGGACACGGGTTCCAAAAACCACCAAACCGACTTTCCTACATCGCAATAGCCGAGGTTTTTTTTGCCCGGCATCTCGGCGGCGCCTTTGAAGCCGTCGATCGTGATCTTGAGGGATCAAGCCACGAGATTCGTGCGGGCGCCGATATCCTGACGGACCTGGGCGTGACCTGACCAGAACAAATGGGTGTTCGAGCTAGAGCTCATCGAGCGAGGTCTCGTTGACGATGTCGTACATCGCGAGGACGTCGATGTCGGGCCCAATGCCCGGGTTGGGTCAAAATGCGAAGAACTCAACACGAGCAGATGTTTTCCGTTGTTTCTCCGATAGCGGACATCCTCGGTACCGGACAGGTCGGCTCATGTAAGCGGAGGAGACACCTCTTCAATTCCATAGCTTTCATTACGCGAATTACGCTCGTCGCCGCTGCCAGTGAGCGAAAAGGCGGCGCAAAACGTCACATGCGCCTTTATCGCGACGCAGGTGGTACGAATGTGCATTATGCACCAGATTGGCTGCAAGCCGAACAAACAACATGGCAGCCGGATCGGCCGATCGAACAGCGCATCACCATCCGGCGCTACTCGCGACTCACGTCTTTTTTTGAGCCCGGCTCAGCATCAGAAAATTGCGGTCCGCCGCAATCCGCTTGTCCAGGAAGTTCATGACCGCCTTGATGCGCCCGATGTGAAGAATATCCTCGTGGACGGAAAGCCAGATGTCCCGGATCGAGAAATAACTTGGTAGTACAGGTCGCAGATCCTCGTTGTGGGCGGCGACGTACGACGGAAGCATTGCAATTCCGATCCCGCTTGAGACAGCCATGTACTGAGAGACGAGGCTTGTGCTCCTGAACGCCGTATGCGGCGGACGAAGGATATCTGAAAGCCAACGGTTCTCCTTGATGTGAATGTGCTCGTCGATGAAGTCGACGAAGACGTGTTCCTCGAGATCTTTCACCGTCGTTGGATTGCGATGCTTTCCGAGATATTCGGCAGTCGCATAAAGGGCGATCTTGAATTCGCCGAGCTTCTTGACTGAGAGCCGCTTGCCTCGAGGCCGGAAGAAGCTGACGAAGATATCCGCCTCCCTTCTCGTCATGTCCAACAATCGCGTGTCCGTGATTAGCTCGACCTGGATGGAGGGATACTGCTTGTGGAAGTCCGCGATGCAGCGTGTCAGGTACATGCTGCCGATGCCTTCCATGCTGGCAATGCGGACGGCTCCAGCTGCGTCGGCGCTTTCTTCGCCGACGACCGTTTCCACAATCAGATTGGCCTGATTTTCCATTGCTTCGGCGTACTGAAGCAGCCGAAGCCCGGTCTCAGTCAACGCGAAGCCGGACTTGCTGCGCTTGAACAGGGTTGTGTTGAGGCTGCGTTCCAGCTCCCGCACGCGCCGACTGACGGTCGTATGATCCACCTTCAGCTTCTGTCCAGCGCGGACAAGGTTACGGGCCCGCGCCACCTCCAGAAAGTAGATGATGTCGTCCCAGTTGTAGCGAAGCTTGCGTGGCGTGTTTACCACTTCTGCCTTCCTGACATGCCCGCTCGCGACTTTGGCCATTCGGAGTTCGGTCAGTTTCGGACATCTCAGTCAAGACGGCAACGGTGTTGCGGAACACTATGCCGCAATGATTGGGGAATAGGTCCCGACCAACCGGTTGGCGAACATATCGACCTTTGGAATCATGAGCTTCTGCCTGCAGACAGCCAGGTCGATGAGCTTGGGCATGACGGCGCCAAGCTTCGCGATCCGCGGCGCGACCACGTTGATATCCCAGAGCGGGAAGCCGTTGGGCGGAATGACGACGCTGCCACCCGGATAGGGCGAATCGACCCGGTTCGCCAAAATCACCGCAACCCGGTTATCTTCGGCGCGTGGAATAGCCAGCAACTCGCGCTCGAATGGCTCCCGCAGCGATGCCGGCCAAAGGATGATGTCCGCCGCGGCGATCGCGAGACAACGAGAGGTTTCGGGAAATACTGCGTCGTACCCAGACATTACGCCGATGCGGCCGAACGGCGTTTCAAAGACCGGATATTCGTCTCCGGCGTGCGCCCACACTCTCTCTTCGGCTGTAAGATGGGTCTTTCGGTAGCGGCCGATTTCCTTGCCGTTGGGCCCGATCAGATAAGTTGTTACGAACAAGCCGGCCGCTGCGCGCTCAACCGTCGGCAAAGCGATCAAACATTCGTACTTGGTGGCGACAGCGCTAAGCTTGGACAACAGACTTGAGGTCTGGTCGGCCAGCGCGTTCGCTTCATCCTTCGAAAGGATGCAGTTCGAGCTGAAGGTGTATTCCGGCAGCGTGAGAACATTCACCCCGAGCTTCGCAGTGTGGTCGACCATATCCAAGACATCCGAAGTGGTGCTGTCTGCAGACACATGCATCTGGATGGCAGCCACCTTAGTGACCGACTTCGACGGAACAAGCGCCTTGTCGGCGATCCCGTAGACGGGCGTCTTGGCGTAAGGCAAAGCCATAATGCCGTAGGTCTCCGGACGGCGGTCGGCAATCTTGTCATTGGCTGCATAGATCGACTTGTCGGCGGCCGCATCGAGGGCGATATCGCAAACGGCCAAACCATGCGTGTCATATGGCACTTTCGATATAACGCGACCCTTGGGGTCCACAATCATGCTGCCGCCAGGATAATAGATCGAACGCTCATAGCCGGCCTTGGTGGCAGCGACGAGCCAGACGCCGTTCTCGTAGCTGCGCGCCGGCCCCCACATTTCGGCCTGATCCATGGAGAAGAAGTTCGCCATGTCGACAATCACCTCCGCGCCCTGCATCGTCATCGACCGGAATATCTCGGGGATGCGGCCATCAAAGCAAATCAGCAGCCCGATGCGGCCGAGATCGGTGTCGACCACCGGACAGCCACGTTCTCCGAAGCTGAACCAGTTCTGATCGTGAGTCGCGAGGAATTGCTTGTGGTAATGGGCCACGAGCTCTCCCTTGCGGCCGAACATCACGCCGCTGTTGAAGATCTTCTCCTTTGCCGAATCCCATTCGGTTACGCCGCTCGCGACGTAGATCGAATGCTTCTTGCTCAGCGCCGACAATGCCTTCACGAACGGACCGTCGGTGATCACCTCGGCAAGGGCACGGCAGTGCTCGACGGAGTCGAACAGGTATCCTGTATCCATGCATTCCGGAAACACGACAAGTTCGGCACCCTGCCGGACCGCATCTTCCACGTACTTCGTGGCCAGCTCGATGTTATGGTCGTAATCTCCCAGGCGTGCGAGCGTCTGTACCGCAGCGGCGCGAAAACGGCGCTTCGTCATGTCGTTCTCCATGTAAGATTGGATAGGGTTAAATCCTCAACGCATCCTCACTTCGCGCTGGAAGCGTTCGAGGCAATGTCGCTTGAGCGAGATGAAGGCGGCACCGGTGGTTACATCGAGATTACGCGGCCAAGGCAAATGGACATCCACGATTTCCGCAACCTTGGTCGGCCTGCGCGTGAGCAGCACCACCTTGTCCGCAAGTTGAATTGCTTCCTCGAGATCGTGCGAGACCAGCAGCATCGTCGTCTTCATCTTCATGAAGATGTTCTGCAGCCGCTCGCTGCATGAACAACGTCATCTCGTAGTCAAGTGCGGAGAATGGTTCGTCAAGAAATAGGACTTCCGGCTCCGTGACCAACGCACGCAGGATCGACACCGTCTGCTGCTGACCTCCGGAGAGTGTGTAGGGATAGCCGTCGAGCTCGAACGGAACGTCGAAATCGGCGAGCAATTTCTCGACGCGACGATCCCTTTCCTTCTTGTCGACCCCTAGAACCTTGAGCGGATAGTGGATGTTCTCGATCGCGCGAAGCCACGGAAACAGCGCTTCCCGATAGTTCTGGAAGACATACGAAATACGCGTGTCCCGGATCGTCTGCCCGTCATAGAGAGCCTCACCCGCGTCCATGGGCATGAGGCCCGAGATCATGTTGATGAGCGTGCTCTTGCCGCAGCCGTTAGGGCCGAAGATCGACACGAACTTCCCCAGAGGAAGGTCGATAGTGAAATCCTCATAGATCGTAGTTCCCTTGAACTTCTTGCTTAGGCCGCGGACCGTCAGCAGGGCCTGACGCTGTCTTGCCCGAGGAACAGCCTGCGGGTCTGCTGAGAAGCCAGAAGCTGCTTCGGCGGATTCCAGACTTCGTATTGCAGAAACCTTCGCCATCGCCCTGCCCAGCACCCTCAATTTCCGCGATCTGATCTAGCCAGGAGCTTGTCACGCACGTTAAGCGGACCATTGAGGACGCCTTCCTTGATGAACACGTCGATCAGCGCCTGATATGACTTCAGATCAACATCGTTCAGGTCCTTGAAGCCGCGCAGATATGGTTGGGCCAACAACTCAAGCTGGTCTTCCTTGACCGGAGTATATTTCGAGATGACTGGCTTGTACTTGGCGAAGTTGGCGTTCACCATGTCGGTTGCCTCGTCGATGACAGCGACCACGCGGCGGGCAACGTCCGGATGTTCCGTCATGAATTTCGTCGTCATGATCGATGCGCCCGAGTAGAACGGATCCGCGATGACCTTCGCGACCGGGTTGGTGACTGCGCGAATAGCCTTCCCGGACGCAACCGCGATCGAGCCGACGTGGCTCCAGAGAAAGTGTGGCGTCAACGGTGCCGCCCACGACCGCCGGCACCTGCATCGCGACGGCAAGGTCGACAAGCTTCACGTCCGTATCCGGATCAAGACCGCTTGCACGAACCATATATCGGGAGATCGTGCGCCATTGGATGCCCGGCACGTGACCGAGCGTTTTTCCCTTCAGATCGGCGAAACTCTTGATCGAACTGTCCGGCTTGACGATCAGACCGTCGTTGATGCGGTCGACTGCCACTCCGCCACCCTGAAGGCCGAAGATCTTCAACTTTCCGGGAAATTTTGATTCTGCGATCATCGCGATTCCGGCGGCTGCCCCGGGAGGCCCGAAATCGGCACGTTCGGCGATCAGTGCGTCGATGATCTGGTTGGGGGACTCCATTTTGGTGGAGACGATCTCGATGCAGGCCTTGTCGAACAGCTTTTCTTCCAACGCCACGTAGTAAGCGGTGGTCTGCATGATGGGAAGCCAGACCGCCGTAACTTTGTCGGTCTTGTCACAGGCTGCGTGGGCGACAGTCGTGCCGAGCAACAGCGCGGAAACTGCGGAGGCGAGGACCTGCGTGGTACGCATGAAGTTCCCTCTATTCTGTTCGATTTTGCGGACCTACTTGCCCGACCAGTGAACGAGCGAGCGTTCGACGAGGAGCAGTGCGAGGTTCATTCCATAACCCATTGCGCCGGCAATCAGGATCGATCCGTACATATCCGTCAGGGAGTACGAGATCTGCGCATCGATAATACGATGACCAATCCCGTCCGTCGCGCCGATGAACATCTCCGCGACGATGATGACGACAAGCGCGAGAGATACTGCGGTCCTCAGGCCAATGAAGGTCTGTGGGAGCGTCTCGAAGAAAATAACGTCCTTGAAAATGCGAAGTGATGAGGCGCCCATCGAGTGCGCGGCGAGGATGCGTGTCTGCCGTGCGTTCATGACGCCGTAGGCAACATTAAAGACGATGACTAACCAAGCCGCAAAGGCCGCAACAGCGATCTTTGCCAGGTCGCCCAATCCGAAGAGCAGGAGAAACAGCGGGAACAGCGCCGTCGCGGGCGTAGACCTGAAGAAATCGATTAGAAATTCAACCGAACGATAGATGGTAGCCTTTGCGCCCAAAACGATACCGATTGGCACGCCCGCGACAACTGCAATAAGCGCTGAGTAGGCGACCCGCGAAAGTGTGTGCGTGAAGTCGGTCGTCATTTTGCCAGACGAGATGATCAATGCGGTATCGCGCAAAGTATCGATCGGAGACGGCAGAAGGTCCCTGTTGACAAGTTGTCCCTTGAAGGCAATCCACCAAACCAGGATCAGCAGTACCGGCCCAACGGCAAATTCGATGGTCCGCCGCAATCGTTCATTTGCGAGCTTCTCAGTCAGGTAACTCATGTCATCCTCTAAAGGTGCATGCGGCGCCACCTCAGAGAAGAACATTCCTTTAAAGAGGCCCAAAAGAAAATGCCGAGTTCTGCAACGTATCGTGCAAAATTGCATATTTAAATAGACCGATTTGCTGATGAATTTGCGAGCTTGCAATGCTTGGTTTTCGAGCAATTCGAACCCTCGCGACGAGCTCAAGTCATTGGGGAATTGAGGCTTACGCGCATACGGCGCGATTCTAATTCCGCCCTCTGCCCAAAAAATGGGCGAAGTTAGGTGCGACGCGGCCTGGCGCTTGGGTGCACCGACTTCGGTTGTCGCGGTCGTTTTGGCGGTAGAAAAGGGGTCGGCTGGTTCACACCAATCGCCGCTCCAGCACCTGGGTCAAATTAGTCGCCCAAAATGTTTCCGATGGAAAGCAGCCTCTTCCATAACCGCTCATTATGCGAACAAGCAGCTGGCATCCATTTCGCGCCGCTGGGCGTGTGTGCCAGGCCAAAAACGCGCGCCTTGCCGTTGAGTTTAAGTCCGCCATGCGGTCGCACGAGCGAAAGAGATGGCGAGGCTTCCCATCGTCGGCTTTGTATTCCGACCACAAGGCCTGACGTATTCGCGCCTCACGTGAGAGCTTCGTCAAGGCGCAAATCGCGATGATGTAGGACGGTCGTTTACCCTCTTCGAAGAGCGCAGTATCAATTTTGAAATTGTGGTGTAGTTTGAATGTATGCATGCCGAATGTCGGCGTGTATTGAGCCAACTTAGGGGATCATGGAGGGTAACATGGCCAAGAAAGCGAAGAAGGCAAAGAAGAAGAAGTCAGCCAAGAAGAAAAAGAAGTAACCGTTCGAGGAAAATCTTCTGGCGTCCGGGTAGCGTCTGAGGTCCGTTACGCCTCGCAACACGGACAGGCGCCAGCTGTCGCCGACAGAATATCCGCGTAACAAAAAGTCAGACCGGGC
>WNFQ01005782.1_pt1 | contig 10355 bp, 9 predicted proteins | sample 5400171 | NCBI WGS metagenome assembly WNFQ01 (sample SAMN13153356, study PRJNA577476) | soil metagenome | isolation source: 20 cm soil under Madrone tree | place: USA:California | collected 2016-06-14 | reverse complement strand
AGCGTTACTTCCCAGATGTTGTGCCGGCCCGGACCGGGACGCCACGCGGCTTGCTTCGCACTTACTCCCTTGATGGATTGTTTGAGATTCGGTCCATGCCAGGTCTTTTTTTCATAGGCTTCGTCGAGCAGCGCGAGCAGGAGCTTTGCGGAATCCACGGGGCCTCCTCATGGGGCGTCAGTGAGCGAAGGAATCCGGCAAAGGATGGCGCGCCCGCTCTATTGTGTCAACGCCCGGCTCTTTTGCTGCGTAGAATTCCTCCCGTAGCCGGAAGAGTCCGTCTATTCTCTGTTGTTTTGTACCTGTAAAGTTGCCGGTCCGCCGCCTCGATAAGCTCAGCAGCAGTCCTGCCGCGATCCGGGTAGATACCTATCCCCATGCTTACGCTGAGGGCTGGCTCCTCATTGTCGGTTTGCAAACCGGTCTGGATGCGCTGGGCGACCTGTTCCGCCATCCCCTTATCTGAGTCGATCAGCACGACGGCAAACTCATCGCCGCCGTATCGCGCGGCCAAGTCCGTTCGAACGGCGGTGCGCGTTCATGACCGCCGCAAGCCGCTTCAGCGCGCGGTTTCCTGCCAGGTGGCCCTGCGGCCCACGAATGCACCAGCGGGAATGTTTAGAGAAGTCAATCCCCTGCCCCAATTCGACGTGATCCGCAGATTCTCGTCCGTTGTCCACAGGAGTCCCTCCCGCTTCAGAGAAGATGCTCTTCAGCTCCGGCCACTCGTGGAGCGGCACGAGACGACTCAGGGGCGGTCCCATAATTTCTTGAGCTGTGCAACCGTAAAGGCGCTCTGCTTTTTGGCTCCAGATTTCGATGGTGCCATCGAGGGAAACGCTGAGGATTCCCTCCTCCGGCGATTCGACAAGAGCTGTAAGCAAATGCTCGCGGACCAGACGACGCGGCATCGAAATCTGACCGTCCTTCAGAAAGGGTAAGGCACTTGTAGTAAGAAGAGGTTTCCCGTGGGCGAGAGGGTCGAGCCGACGGGTAGTTCAGCGCTGCGAACGCGGCCGCAGCTTCAATTCTTCTCGATTCTACTACTCGAAACGCCGTGTGCAAGGGCCCATCCGTACTGAGCTGACCAATTCACAATCTCCAATGAATCATCCCCACAGATGGTTGGTAGATAGGGCAAGAGAAGGCAATTCCTAGATGACAATAAGTTGCAACACATATCGGACTAAGTTAGTCTTATATAGTCATTGCAACTCACTTGCAAGGAGATCATGTGACCTTGTTCTGTCGGCTCGCTTTGCTTGGCTTTTTCTTCCTTTCCGTACTCCCGTTTTTCTTTCCTCCTCCTGCCCTCGCCCAGGAGAGCCCTTACTTTGTCGCCTATGATCACTATCTCGAAGAGCCCGGCAACCTCGAGATCGAGTATTTCTCCACATATGGCACCCAGCGAGTCGGCAACAACTTCCACGCCTTCTGGACCGAGTTTGAATACGGCGCCACCGCTTGGTGGACCACGGAGTTCTACCTGGACGGCCAGACTAGTTTCCACGACAGCACGGTGTTCACAGGCTTCCGCTGGGAGAATCGCTTCCGGCTTCTGAAGCACGAACACTTCATCAATCCCGTCCTCTATGTTGAGTATGAAAACAAGAACGGCGCGGACAAGATCCTCAAAGAAGTCGAAGGCCACGATGTGGAATCGGACTTTCTCGTTTCTAACGCGGAAGCCCGCAAGGAGCATATCCATGAAATCGAGTTGAAGCTCATCCTGTCCAGCACATTCAAGGGCTGGAACTTCACCGAGAACACCCTCGCCGCCAAGAATCTTTCGAATTCACCGTGGGAATTCGGCTATGCCCTCGGCGCCAGCCGCCCGATTGCCTTGAAGGCTTCCGCGAAGCGCTGCACTTTCTGTCCGCAAAACTTTATTGGCGGCGTTGAGATGTATGGCGGCCTGGGTGATCGGCACAGTTTTGGCCTTCACGATACTTCACAGTACCTGGCCCCGGTACTCGCCTGGAACTTGCCTTCCGGCTGGGCGCTGCGGATTTCGCCCGGCTTTGGTCTGAACGACAACAGCCACCGGTTCCTCATGCGCTGGGGCGTTTCGCGGGAAATTACCGGATTCGGTTCGATGGTTAGCCGGCTCTTTGGAGGCCGCCAATGAAAGCCGTTGCCGCGGCACTTGCCGTTTGCACTTCATTTCTTGCGGCGTCCGTTGTTCTTGCGCAGAGCCGGAATTCCGACAAACCGGCTGTCGGCGCGACGCCCACATACGATCCGGCCATCTACGCGGAATTGCAAAAGGCACCCGAAAAGGCGCGGAACCGCGCAAATCCGCTGCAAAACGATCCACACGCAGTTACTGCTGGTGCCATCCTCTTCGAACAGCACTGCGCCGAATGTCATGGTGACGCTGCGCGAGGTGGCACGAAGGGACCGAGCCTCCGCGCTGCCGAAGTTCAGGGCGCCACGCCGGGCGCGATTTTCTGGATCTTGACGAATGGTGTCGTTCGAAAGGGAATGCCTGTTTGGTCGAAGCTTCCGGAGCCACGGCGCTGGCAGTTAGTGCGGTACATCAAATCGCTCGGCGGGCCTGATCAAGCGGCGGAATCTTCCGCTCCGAAACCTTGACGGAAGACTCCTAGTTCGCTGTCTTGGCCGCATCGTTCAGAATCATCGCCAGTCGCACGCCAGCTTCCGCAAGGGCCGTTTCCGCAACTTTGGCTGCGTTGCTTTGATAATTCTCGCCTACGGCTAGATGCTTCTCGAACATTCGCTTTCCCATGTGATTGTTTTCAGCGCAGCTTTTCAGTTTCATGTCCGGTTGGATGCCGATTTTTTCCGGGAAGGCGTTGTAAACAGCGGTTTCCGCTCGCTCGTGGCTCTCCCAGGCCCAGATGTCCACATGGATACCCGCAGCTTCCCAGGCGGCGCTCTCCGCGCGAAACTTCTCGTCCAGTTCGTCGGCATACCGGAGCGGGTTGGAAATTTCCATGTCGCGTTCCACAATCTCCGTGTCCCAGACCTGATGAAGATTGGGCGAATAATCTTCACGCTCCGGATGGAGAGGGTTGAGGAGCGGATCATGGCGAAAATATTTCACCGGCACGCAGTTCCCGCCGTTGTCGGCATTGGTGATGGCGTGCAGCGGCTGATGCAGATCGCCGACAAAATGGACGAGGTAGCGGATCGCTTCGGCGCGCTTCAGGGAATCGGCGGACTTGTCTTTCAGGATGGCGCGCTGCTCTTCGATTGCACGCGTCACACATCCCTCAGGACCGCAATATCCGTCCAGCTCCCCCTTCGGTTTCCCCCGCGGAATATCGACGTAATGCCAGGGACCGTTCCTGCGCTCGTTGCGCACATCGTCCGGCCATGTAGAGGCATCCACCATCAGGTCCGTTGTGGCATTGCCGCACCAGCGCCTCAGCTTCGGATCCATCGGGTTGTCGCCAAGAATCTGCTGAACCAGTTGCCGCGCTTCGGGGGTCAAATGCTTCTCTGCAATCAAGGCCACCGTCTGGTGACCTTTGCAGCCCCATGCGTTAGCGGGTGGCGCGGTCAGTATCAGAAGCGCGAGAGCGCCCGCAAGAAACAGGACTCTACGATTCATTGATTTGGCCTCAACGAAATTACCTTGCTGCCGCGGGGCTTACCACCGAACAGGTAAGACGTACTCCGCTCACACCGCGGTTTCAAGCGCTGAGCCAGCGCCCGATCGGTTTCCACGATTCGGTGTGATCGCAGATCACGCGCAACGCCGCGGTAATCGGAATGGCCAGAACCAATCCCATGCCTCCCCATACCCAGCCCCAGAAGAGCAGTGAAATGGTGATCGCCACGGCATTCAAGCGCACGCGGCGGCCCACCAGTTTTGGCGCCACGAGATTGATAGCCAAAACGTGGATAGTAGTCAGCGTCGCCGCGATCAATATGAACTGTCCGAGCGTTTTCCACTTCGCCAGCGCAATGACAAAGGCCGGCAGCCATGCCATCACTGCCCCGATATACGGCACCATGTTGAGGAGTCCTGACGCGATTCCCGCGAGAATCGGATAATCCATCCCGATTATCCAGAAAAACAGGCTGCTTGCCGCGATTACCACCAGCGTCACGATGGTCATTCCCGCCAGGTAATCGCGCAGGACGTCGCGCAAATCTTCCAGCGTCTCTTTGACTTGTGTCCGCCGCGAGGCCGGAAAGAGCTGCAACGTCCCGTGCCAAACCTCGCGTTTCTCCGCGAGCATGAAAAAAACCAGGAAAGGCATGAAGGTAATTTCCAGGAACAGCGCGTACAGGGAGCCAACGCCGCGGAAGATCAGCGTGCGAACGATGCTGGGTTCCGCCCGCGCCGTCGTTGCGGATGACGCGCTTTGCTCCGGAGCAATCTGCGAAACCTGCCCCTCGATTCCCCTGATTTTGCCTTCCACGGCGTCGGCGGCCTGCTGCAGAACTTTGCTGTACTTAGGCCAGTTCTCGGCGAAATCGGCGGTACGCGTCCATAGCCCGTAGCCGACCGCGGCCAGCACCGAGATCAGAATCAGCACCATGACCATCGCGCCCAGAGTTCGGGGCAGCCCCAGGCTTTCCAGTAATTCCACAGCCGGATCCAGAAAGTAGGCCAGCAAAATCGAGAACAACAGCGTGATCACCACGCCCGCGGCGTAATAGAAGAAAAGCAGGATAATAGCCGCCGCGATCACTTGCATACTGAAGTTTGAACTGGTAAAGCGAACGACCGATGGTGGCGTTTGCGTGGAGGACACGGGCGGCTCCGTGGCTCCACGTTAGCACACTCTCGCAAACTGTTTGCGGCATCGTGCCCCGGGTGTTTCGAGGCAACAGATCCAACGATTTGTTTAACTGATTTTTCAAATCGTCTCAGTTAGGCAAAGGGAATGAACGGGAGCGGGGCGTAAAGTCGCCGTATTTACGTGTGTTATGCTTTTCTGAGGTCATCCACACGGAAGTTGGCCCCACCGGGCCTGAATCACACTCTGGAAAGACAGGCTTCTTCCAATGCCCAAGGAGTTTTTTGGAACCGACGGTATTCGCGGCGTCCCGGGCACGCCGCCGCTGGACGACGCTACCCTCTACGCCACGGGGCGGGCTCTCGGCGAGTATCTCAAGCGCGAACATGGCGCGGCTCACGTCCTCATCGGCATGGACACTCGCGAATCCGGCCCGCATATCGCCTCACTGCTTGCGGCGGGCCTCACGCAGGCTGGCGCGACGGTGGCCTTTGCCGGCGTGATCACCACTCCCGGCGTGGCTTGTCTGGTACGGCAGAATGATTTTCAAGCCGGCGTGGTCATCTCCGCCTCGCACAATCCCTTTGAAGACAACGGCGTGAAGTTGTTTTCGCACGCCGGTATGAAATTCCCCGACGCGGTCGAAGAAGAGCTCGAAGCCGGCATCTTGCAGCACCGCGGCGAAGCCGCACCGAAGAATCCGCCGCCGGTCACCGCTGATGAATCTCTCGACGCCGAATACCTTGGCTTTCTCCGGAAGCGCTTCATTCCCGGGGCAAAGCTCAGTGGTTTCCGGATCGTTCTCGATTGCGCCAATGGCGCAGCATTCAGGCTCGGCCCGGAGCTTTTCCGGTCGCTCGGCGCTGACGTTGTCGCCATGGGCGTTTCGCCCGACGGCCGCAACATCAACGCCGGCTGTGGTTCGCTGCACCTGGAGGGCTTGCAGAAGCGCGTCGTCGCCGAAAAAGCGCGTCTCGGTGTGGCCTTCGATGGTGACGCCGACCGCGCGCTCTTCGTCTGCGAGACCGGGAAGATTGTGAATGGCGACGGGGTGCTTCTTGCCGCCGCGCGTTTTCTCAAGTCTCAGAATAAGCTCATAGGCGACCGCGTCGTCGCTACCTCCATGTCCAATTTGGGTCTCGAGCGCGTTCTTGCCCGCGAAAATATCGCGCTGGCCCGCGCCGCTGTCGGCGATCGATATGTTCTGGAAGAAATGCTTCGCAGCGGCAACGTTCTGGGAGGCGAGCAGTCCGGCCACATCATTTTTCTCGAGGACAGCCCTGCCGGCGACGGCTTGCTCACGGCCGCAAAGATTGCCTCGCTGGTCTCCATGCACGGCAAAATCGAATCGCTTGTCGAAGGCTTCAAGGATTATCCGCAGCTCATCGTCAACGTGATGGTGCGTTCGAAACCGCCGCTCGAGACGCTTCCGGAAGTCGCCCGCGCCTTAGCCGAAGCCCAATCCGCACTTGGCGACAATGGCCGCGTCGTCCTTCGCTACTCCGGCACCGAGAAGCTCGCCCGCGTCATGGTCGAAGCCGAACACGAAGCCGATGTCCAGCGCTTCACCCAGTCGCTCGCCAACGCCCTCCGCTCCTCCATCGGCGCTTGATCGGTTCTTCCCAGCGCTCCTCTGCGCCCTCTGCGTCTCGGCGTTATCTTCAATTCTTCGATTCTCAAGGGAACTTTCCACCCGGTCGCGACATTACACTCAGTGAAGGACTCAGGCGGCTTACCATGCAAGACGCACTGCCAGCGCTCGTTCTAAACTCGGAGGCTCTTGTTCGCCACGCTATGGACGAGACGCCCACCAGCCAATCGAACCCCGCTAGCTCAAGCACGTCCGCAGGCACGGGCGTCAGCGACGAACGGCTCATGCTCGCCTTCTCGAAAGGCTCCTCGGATGCCTTTACAGAACTCTTCTCGCGCTACAAGCAGCCCATCTATGGATTTTTTCGCCGCCGCGTCGCCGAACCCGCCCACGCCGAAGAACTTACCCAGGAAACGTTTCTCGCCCTGCTCCGCGCCGCCGCTCGCTACGAACCCCGCGCCCTCTTTCGCACTTATCTCTACGCCATCGGCCTCAAGATTCTCCGCGCCCATCGTCGCAAAGCCGCCTTTCGTGCCACATTCTTCGGCCATCAGAACTGCAATCCCGATCCTGCCAAGGCCGATGCCACCGAGGCCAGCTTGTGGGTCCGCCGCGCCGTCGAGAAGCTCGACCTCATCGACCGCGAAATCCTCATGCTCCGCGAATTCGAACAATTGAGCTACGCCGAAATTGCGGATCTCCTTAAGTTGCCTGTCAACACCGTTCGCTCGCGTCTCTTCCGTGCCCGTACTGCGCTCCGCAATTTGCTCGAGCCTCCTGTCGAGCCCTCAACGAAAGAGGCCCCGCTGAACATCCCTCAGAAAGGGGAACGCGCATGAGCACTACCACGCATCCCTTCGCTCCTGAAGAAGTCATGGCTTTCGTCGACGGCGAACTCTCCGCAGACCGCGCCCAATCTCTCTCCGCCCACATCGACCAATGCGCCGAATGCAGTGAAGCCGCTGCCGCATTCCGCAACACCTCGCACTCACTATCCAACTGGAGAGTCGTGGGTGTTCCAAGCCAGTTGGAGGAGCGGGTTACGGCCGCCTCGCAGAAGACTCCTCTACGCTCGGTAGCTGTAGGCTCGAACGGGTTTCTACCCATCGGCCGTTGGGTTTGGAAACATTGGGTTCTTGCACTTGGTGCTTCAGCAGTGGCGTTGACGGTGCTGTTCGCGATTGCCACTCCGAACTTGCTCCGCTCGCGAATGGCGGCGAACCAGGCCAGCGCCATTGGTCGAGCACACGCTAGAGAGACGGCTGGAGCAATGTCCATCGACACTGTACGCACAGACTCGAAAATGCGGGGGTTGGATGCCTTTACCCCCGTTCCGAGCGACGGGCGGCCTGCTGAAGTCATACTGTCGCAACCCATGATTGCGCGCACCGTGTCGCTTTCCATGGTAGTGAAGGATTTCGACGCTTCGCGTGCCTCGCTTGATGCCATTCTAGCCCGTTACAATGGTTACGCCGCAGGGCTGAACGTTGTTACGCCGCAGGGCGCCGCGCGTGCGCTTCAGGCCTCGTTGCGCATCCCCGCGCCTCAACTCTTTGCCGCGATTGCCGAACTCAAAGCACTCGGCCGTGTTGAAAACGAAACCCAAGGCGGCGAAGAAGTCACTCAGCAACACGCTGACCTAGTGACCCGGCTCAAAAACTCCCGCGAAACCGAGCAGCGCCTTCAGGACGTTCTTCGCACTCGCACGGGCAAAGTGAAGGATGTCCTCGAAGTCGAGCAGGAAATCGCCCGTGTCCGCGGGGAAATCGAACAGATGGAATCCGAGCAACAAACCCTCGAGCACCGCGTCGACTTCGCCGCGATCGACCTGAAGCTTGCCGAAGAGTACAAAGCGCAGCTCACCACGCCAGCCCCCTCCGTTGCCATGCAACTCCGCAACGCGATCGTCAACGGCTTCCGCAGCGCGTTCGAGAGCATCCTCTCCCTGGTCCTGTTTTTCGCTGAATCCGGCCCAACTCTCCTCTTGTGGCTAGCCGTCCTCTTCATTCCCGGCCGGTTTCTATGGCGGCGGTATCAACGATCTCTGGCGGCAAGTTCCGTTCAAGGATTTTGAGTCGCGCGATTCGTCTCGCTGCGAACTAGCTGCGAGCTCTCTGCGATCCTCCGTAATCGCTTACAGCCAGTTGCGATCCTAATTCTAGCCAGCGGTCCACAATAACGATATTCCGCATTTTGGCTGGCTTGCATCTCCCGCAGTCGTCGACAGCCGTTTGGCTCCTGTCAATCGAGAGCAAAACGACGAATTTTGCTCCCAAAGAATGGAGAGTCCCGCCGCCGTTCTGTGAGATTTTGTAGACTCGCGCTATGTAACATCGCGCCTTCTCAGCCGCCACTGAAGCTAACCGCCGTGCTTTCAATCAAGTCTATAGTTCGCCGTGGAACAATCATCGCTGGCATGCGGCTTGCTCTCTGAAGAGCAACTTAAAAGATTGGCTTCCCGGGGTGGCCGGAACCGAACCTCGACTCGGTTACCGGTTTTGGGGCGTCAATTACGAAAAGGGGGCTTGCACCAGCCCCCTTTTCCATTTCCTGGGGCTTCTCCTGCCCAGGGAACCAGTCAGCCTACCTGATAACCATCTCCATCTTTCGGCCAGGTGGAGCAGCGGCTACTACGGCCGAACGAATCTTGAAGCCGAACGCCAAAGGTAAAGTCTCCAGTGAAACTCAGATCGCCCCAACCTCCTCTTGTCTGACTGACAACCGTCAACTGAGCCCTGTGCACCAAAAAAATGAGCGACCGGTGGGGGGACCGGCCGCTCGGGCGTGGGGATGGAGGATACAGTAATCCGAAGTCAGTTTGCTTTTTCCGGCCGTTCTGCCGCACTCGCATGCAGCAGGACGACACACAGGAGCAGACAACTCACTAACGTTGTGTGGCCCCAGAAAGCCCAAACAACTTCCGACTACATGCGTAGTCTGTTCTTCACCGGACTTTCCGTCGATAGCCCGCTGGGTTCATTCTCTCCAGTACTTCCCGCTCCAGGCACCGCCATCTTTTTGGTACGGAAGTACTTCCCGTCTAGACGCGTTCCACGATCCGCTTCACTTTCTTTATGCCCGTTTCGTCGCATCTGTAGCCATTGTTTGGTCCGCATTGCCCGCACAAGTCCGGCTTTCGTATGGAACTCGAGGCCTAGCTGACGATGGTAAGGGAAAAGGCGCAAGTGGAGGCCCCACAAGGCCGAAAGTACCGAAGCGCCAGCTAGGGGCGGACTGCTCCGCAATAGCGTTGAAGTGGGGTAACGCCCATGGAGCGAAGGGAGCAGGTTACCCGCGTCGGGATCGATCAGAGTCAACGGGCAACCGGAGGAACTCGCTGATTCCGGCGGAAGGCGGCAGCCTTCAAGGGGTGGCACGAGCCGGATGAATCGAGAGGTTCAAGTCCGGATCTGTGAGAGCCTCGGGGCGAAATTCCCCGGGGCTACTCGGCGCCTCAGTTGAAGGCGGACGCAAGAAGCGACGACGAAAGGGAGATTGGCGATGAGCCTGATAACTCCCAAGTTGTTTTCAGAAGTTGCAGACGGCGTCACATGCAGCGGCCTCGGCGATTGCGTGAGTCTTCTCCGAGAGCCGGATGCTCTTCTCCGAGAGCCGGATGCGGCAAATCCGCACGTCCGGTTCGATGAGCGGGGTGTGGAAACGGAAGCATGGCGGGGCTAGTGAGGCACCGACGGACGAAAGGGTCGGCAACGGATAGGCTCCATCTAAACCACCGCGCCACACCTCGACTCCACACAAGTGGTTTTACCGACATCGGGGTCCAGAATCGGAATCTCGGGGGATCGATTATCGCGGCGGGCGATTGCTTCGTTCTAGTTTGCTTTTTCTGCTCGTCCATTAGTTCGTCCACTCCCCTTTGGGCGTCGCGTGCATGAGCGCGTCCATCAGCACAGTCGGGCGGACTTTGTCCGGTTACCGCGTTGGACCTACCGGACTTCTACCGCGTTTGTACTCCACTTCTCGCGTGAGCATCGTTCACGCCTCTTGCGACCCGATGTTAACAATCGCGGCTATTTGCGCGTCCTTGG
>WNFQ01004312.1_pt1 | contig 10355 bp, 4 predicted proteins | sample 5400171 | NCBI WGS metagenome assembly WNFQ01 (sample SAMN13153356, study PRJNA577476) | soil metagenome | isolation source: 20 cm soil under Madrone tree | place: USA:California | collected 2016-06-14 | reverse complement strand
GTCTTATTAGCCTTATTGAGGATGTCGACATCAGCACCCCGCCGAAGCAACAGCTTGACAACTCCGAGGTGCCCACTATGCGATGCGACATGCATCAGAGTCCAGCCCTTGCTGTCCGCAGTATGCAAATTAGCTCCATGATCGATCAGGAGACGGACGATCGCAATTTTCCCTCGCAATACTGCTTGATGAAGTGGGGTTTCTTGCTTGTCATTGAGTACGTCAACGCTTGCATCACGCTGGACCAGCAACTCGGCAACCTTGAGGTGGCCGTTGGCCGATGCAAGATGTAACGGGCTCCAAAGATCGTCCTTTAGGACATTCGGATCGACGCCACGGTCTAGCAACAGCCGCGCCATGTCAAGATGTCCGAATCGTGCGGTGAAGTGTAATGGAACCCAGCTGTGGTTGTCCTGCACATTCATATCGGCCCCTCGCTCCACGAGAAAGCTCCCGACTTCGACCTTCCCCTCGCGTGATGCTAAGGCTAAAGGGGTCATTTGGGTCCCGTCCCGGATATCGACGGCAATGCAAGTGTTGATTAACATTCGTACGACATCAAGGTGCCCGTTTTGCGATGCGATGTGTAGTGGATTCGAATTTTTGTTGTCTCCAATATGAATATTTGCACCTCGCTCAATCAGGAAGCCTACGACGTTGAGCTTCCCGGTTTCAGATGCCAGGTACAATGACGTCTCTCCGCTTCTGGTCCGAATGTCAACATCGATGCCACACTCCAGCAAGAACTTCGCGACGTGGAGATGTCCACAATACGAGGCGTCGTGGAACGGAATCCAGCCTCTGATATCCCGAGAAAGTACGGCTGCACCGCTGTCGACCAGAAAGCGCACTATATCGAGGTACCCATACCATGAGGCTAGGACCAAGGGTGTCTGCTGCTTGTCGTTCCAGCTGTCAACATTTGCACCACCCTCAATCAATAGCTTTGCCATTTCGAGGTACCCTTTGTGGGACGCGAGATGCAGCGCAGTCCGGAAGTGTTGATTGTATGCATTTACGCTGGAACCACGGTCGATCAAAAACCGTGCAGCTTCAACGTGTCCGTGTAGTGACGCAGTGTGTAATGGGATGGTGCCATCCTCGTCTCTAGAATTGATGTCTGAGCCACGATTTATAAGGAAGCGTGCAACATCAAGTCTCCCATTGGCACAGGCCAGGTGCAACGGTGTTTCTTCCTTATCATTTCGAACATCAAGACTTGCGCCAGAATCGAGTAACAATTCTGCAATGTCACGATACCCACAGTGTGCTGCCGCGTGTAGTGGTGTCCAACCTCGATTGTCGGTGACATCCACCTCCGCGCCAGAGTCGATGAGTAGCCGCGCAATCTCGAGTGATGACACCACCGTGACGAGCTGTCCGCCCTGTGATATCCGGTGAAGCGGAGCCCTTCCCAGATGGTCGCGAGAGTTAGGACATGCACCACTTTCAAGGAGCAGGGACGCGACATCTAGATGTCCCTTAACTGAGGCCGCATGTAGTGGAGTCATATGAGAACCGCCCCTGCTATTGACGTGATGTGAATCGACATCGATCAGGTGCTTGACTAGGTCACGGAAACCACATAGGGAGGCATAATAAAGTGGCCTAGCCTCTGGCCGCGTCGGGTGAATCGTGGACATGGGCCCTGTCCAATGATGGTCGATATCGTGTAGCCAGACCCATGCCGCAAAATGTGGCTTTCCAGGATCAAATAGACGCTCAATGACCCCTTGAATCTGCGCGGATATGTTTCTGAACTGGGCATGGTCGACCCAGTGTCGGGCGGCATAGGGGGCGAGGGGGAAGTGAGCTATCGTATCTCTGTCGATTTCCTCATCGAGTTCGAGGAGGACACTGAGGCTAGCATGTGCAAGGATGGTATGCGCGGGTTCAGGGAGAATGTGATAGTATGAAAGACGTTCCTCGGCGATCGCGAGTCGCTCCGATGTCAAGTACTCCTTGACGGAGAAGTGCGAGAATTGAACGATTTGGTGGCCTTCCCTATCGACGACGGTGATGAGAGTCGAACACGCGGACATCACCGCTTCTTCTGCGCTCTCTGGGCGCCAATTTGCGTTAAATGTAGGGGCCGCCGTCGCATCAAACTGGACTGCGAAAATCTCGGCGAGCTCCTCAACACGAAGTGGGCGAATGGATACCGTGAGACATCGGAGAAGTCGTTGGGCATATTCTCGTTTCTCCTTGTCGATGCCAAGTAGCGTTTGCTCGTATGTTTTATCCAAACTCTCTGGCAGGTCCTGCAGCACACTCCGAATACTCGCAGGAAAGGTGCGACACAATCTGTCAACCTGGCAGACAACCCACCGAAACCTGCAAGATCAGGCGACCATCCATTGTGAATCCAAGAACGAGAGACGAGGAAAAAATGACTCACATGCCATCCACCTTTTCAGACAGGGTATCAATAACCAGATTCTGGTCCTCCTCTCTCCATTTCCGCATCCTCCTGTCCGAATGGACAACAGACTTGATGTATTCGATAATATCCTCCTTTTGCCCGCTCTCATCATGAAGAGAAATCTTCAGACACGTCAACGGTTCGAGCACCAATCGGATATCCATCTCCGGCCGGCTTGCCACGCATAGATGTAGATTCGGGAGTTTTAAATCAATAAGATCTTCAATCAGCTCCAGGACCTCATCGCGGGCGGATGGCCTCCCCGGGAAATTTGGGCATTCGTCGAGAGCGTCGACAATGATAAAAATTGGGCCTTGTCCTGGAAGGCGCAGCATATCCGTCACACAGTGTTTGAGTGCATCAATATCGGGCTTTCGGATGCCGCGACTATTGTCTGAATATAACTTGGAGAGAGTATTATAGCAAGAATCCGATTCGGCAGAAAGCTGTGAAATGAGGGAGGAGAGAAGGCCATAGCAGTCTTGCTTCTTGACATCGCGGAAATCAAAATAATAGTACGCCATGGTGGCCAGTCCGGCTGCATGCATACGCTCGATGTCCTGGACTATTGCGGATCTAATAAGCGCTATTAATAACCTTGAACAAACCCTATGAAGTCATGACATACAGAAGCGTGCTCTTCCCTGCCCCCGCTTTGATTTATCAGTTCAAGGCAACCGTCAGTGGTTCGAAAACATACGTTTTCCATGAATCCACAAGAACGACCCGCTCGCTTTCCACTCTGTCAATGCGCCGCTCTCGAAAAACCATGTTGCAGTTCCTTTATGCCGTACTTTCTGAACGAAGTTTTGATTCGTTGACGGGTCAGGGGGAGAGAGCCAATGTTGAACCTCCCATCGCAATTGTTCACCTAGTACGAGATAGCGTCGATCTCGGCAATAAAGCGTAGTGGGGAAACAACAAACGTTTCGTCTTGTTTACTTCATTTAAAGTTTGGTGAAGTGCGACTACAGCCCCGAGTCAGCAGGGCTGACACCAATTTCGCGTGAGGCACATACCCAAGTCTTGTTGAATACTATTCGTTGATACTTTACCGTCTAATGGAAAAAATACTGAAAAATATCTGTGAGCAATTATGCAAGGATTGCACACCTTCGATAACTGTCTTCACATTAGCAACAAGGCCATGGACGACACCCAACGTCTGGGCAACAGTCATCCGGGCCTCGTCCTGTGTCAATCGATCCAACCTTTGGAGAACTGCCTCAATCTCGCTCTCCCCGAGCAGCTTTTTGGTGAATTTCTCTGTGGCACATATATTGAGCCACGAACAATGTATGTGTGACATCGCACTTACTGAACCTCCCCTGTTTGATTTGTTTCGATGCCAGGGCAAGCACCGAAAGTAATTCCACCATTATTTTTATGATGATCTCGGTCATTATCGGATTGGGCGGAATCATCGTATATATCTCGAGACGCTTGAGGAAGTTTCCCAAGCATTCGAACAGCTCGAGAAGAGCATCGTAGCTTGATGTAACCCCACTTGCAGCCTATAATACTCATTCGTCACGGGGTAGTCGGTTGAAAAGCTTATTGAAGGGACGTACGGCAAGGAGAGTATCGATCCCAGCGAACAGAGCTTTTGCTGGTGGAAACGGGACCTGAACAAGTCATTAAAAGAAAAGGGTTGTCAGATGGGATGTGTGACATACCAGGGCGACCGGTTCGTCTAGTATCCCCGAGAATGCCTGAATGACCTTCACTGCTGGACGGAGGCAGCCGATTAATCTCCCATTGTCATCGCGATATTCCTTGAATGCTTTCTCCCGTTCATGGAGTAGTTCCAGAATAGCTTCAGGAGAATTTGACTGTTCGATTTCCGCAGCAAAAGGGTTCTTGGAGAGGTCTATACCAGTTATTTTTGTGTAGTCGGCCAGAGCATCGATGATCGATTGGATGGTGGAAACGGAAGACGTTGCTTGTCCAGTCGACGACATTAAGAAACAGATTGTTCACGTCCTCTCGTTGAGCGGGGATGGAGTTACGGAAGGAAGAAGAATGGTGTAGGGTACGAATTGATGGGAGGGTCCAGGATCGGCGCAGGCCTGAGGCTGTGAAGACCCCCACGAGCTGGTCATGGGCATTTAATGGAAGGGTTATGGGCATGACCGGCGACCGCCGTGTACTGTACAAATATTATCATGCCGCGCGGTAATCGATTTTTATTAAATCCAAAACATCACATTTTTGTTCCGGAATCTCCGGGATATGTTCAAATAGGTCTCTAGTATGTACATGTAATTGTCAAAGGTATGCCGTTTCAGAAATATATGGAAAAACTGTTACCAAGAATGAAAGTTGTTGACTCCTATTGAAAATTGAGTCTGTAGGTCCAAAACTTCATCAAAACACTCTGAAAAAATTCAGTGAAGATTAAATACATATGCTATTGTGTTCCAATGCTAAATTTATTGCTGCGAGGCACTGTGCTCATGCAGTGGACAAAACTGGCCCAGCCTGGCCATCTTTGTCAGCAGGACTTGATCTTTATAGCTATCTTGTCCATTGCATGAGCACAACACCTTGCAGCAGTAAATTTAGTATTGGATCACAATATAATATGTATTTGAATCTTCACTGAATTTGTTTGGAGTGTTTTGGTGAGTATTTGGACCTACAGACTCGGTTTTCAACAGAAATCAACAACTTTCACTCTCGGCAACTATTTTTCCTTATATCCTTGAGATAGCACACCTTTGACAATTTACATGTACATACTATAGACCTATTTTAACATATCCCGGAGATTCCAGAACAAAAATGTGATGTTTTAGATTTAATAAAAATCGCTTTCAACTACTGGGGGCAATTTCAACCGCCGCCTGCAAGTGAATTCGGACTTTGAATTCGGACTTGGATGCGCTGCGCTGCCATTGGCACTCAAAGGCGCATTTATCTGGTGTGTTTGCAATCCCACATTGTCATGCAGGTATCCAGTGTTTATTCTCTTGACAGTACTCGTCTATCATGATATCATCTAACCTCAAAAAGGACTATAGTCGATGTTAACTTCAAGTTGTCTATCCGTACCAGGGACAAGAGAATGAGAGGGAACCCAGGCTACCAGCCTATATCAGGAGGACAAGACGATAGGAGACATTCTGCTACCACCACTGCGGCTCCGTGAATCCAACCATTGTCTTCATCGCCCACGTTCCAGTTTGTCGCGTGTCGGCACTCATGCTTGCCATGTCCCCATTCCCTATCGCTTCTCTCGCCGCATCGATATCAAGTATCCTTAACGCCCGGCTTTGCCAAATACAGAGGCCCGACTCGAGCTCGATCCAGGGTATGGCCAGAACCACGGCCGCGCCATCCTGATTCCAATCATGCCCTGCTCATTGGTGGAATCCGTATCTTGCGACAGTAGCAACGTGCCGTCCACGTAGGCGATTTTCACGGAGCTTCTTTCCTTTTGCCGGCATCCAAGAAGCAAATGAAACTGAAAGCTGCTCCAGCGACGCCGCTCTCGCACATACTTCCCATACCCGTGTCCGCATTCCCAAATCCGCACCTTATCCACCTCTATCGCGGCGCGTTCACCTCCCACTCTCGCTTGCTTCTATCTCTATCGCTCCACTTTCTACCCACCGCCCATGAAGTCTAGCAAGGCGACGGCTCAATACATGTGGAAGCGGAGTGACCAGGACGAGGATCGGATGGAAAAGAGATGTTCCGTGGGGTGAGATGTCGGTGGTGGCAGCTCAGGCGAATGGGTAGAACTTTGTCATCAACGGTGTGCATGCGACGGGTATATTCGGCCAATGGCCATAGGATAGCTTGTAACTTACTTGAATAGTAGTGACACATGCTCCGCACCGGCCTCAGTCAGTTGTTTTTGTAGGAGACCACTTTTTCTTTAATAGAAGTGATGGAGAGTTTGTCGATGAAATGGTCATTCCATCTTGGACGACCGATGGACAACAAATAACTGTCGTTGAGGCCCTGTATGTTTGGGTGAGTGCGAACGTTTCACTGGCACATGGTGCTTTGTTTAGGCGACGGGTACAATGACTTTTGGATAGTGCGGATCGGAGCGGAACGGCTATATCGGAGCGCCTGTCAGCCACGAGGTTGACGTGTCCAATCCTTTTCCCACTGGCACTTCTCTCAAGAGTCTCGCCTCTCACCCATCGCCTCCCTCTCGACCTCCTGCGCAAGACAACTGCGAATAAACCACGCCCTGCCTGCCCTCTCAGCCTCCCGCCTCTCCCTTTTCTCTTCCTTTTTATTTCTCTTCGTACTTGGGCAACGATGATCAACGCTTAGCCAGTACGCCCTCAATACAGTCTTTAGCTCTTTCCTTCATTTTTACTGACCACAGCGTTTTTTTCATACCACCGGAGTCGATTACTTAGTAGGGGCTCTGATGTAATCAAACAGCTTTCTTGCATGTCGAGGATGGCATCATGTCAATTGACTGCAGTGTGTTTTCTCCTTTTCTCCTTTCCCTTTCTCTCATGTGTGTGTCTCCGCCGTTTCTTCCCTGTACGAGACAAATGCATGGAAGACAGCACAGAGGGAAAGACGGCCAAGAAGGGTGTATCTGGGATGGCAGGAACTTGAATCACTCGTTACACTGGCAGTAAATGCAGAGCATGGTGGCCCAGCGATTGCAGTCGACTCGTACTGATGTGACAAAGAAAGTTTATGCGGCATTAAGGCAAAATAGTACTTCCTTCGACAGTGACCGACAGGAGACTAACAGAATAAAAACCGCCCTTTGATGCATCATATGCGGGACCGTAACCCGGACGAACTTGCACTGGTCCGCCTGTCCGCCATCGAACCCCACAGCTCCAGCAGCAGCACAACCACAGTCCACCTCTCAGGCTTGACTCTACCTACGTCCTCAAGAATCCGTTGTCGTACCAAGTGTAAATTTCATACTTTTTTTTGCCAAATCATCAAACAACTGTTCCAGAAGGTTCTGCAACAAACTAATACAGAACACCATTCTACAAAATAAAAGGATAACTGTGTGCCGGAGTCTTCTCTGCATGCTTTGCTGTCACCATGGACTAAATCGAAGTGCCAATCAGAAGTCGCATTTTAATCATAAAAGCGTCGAGCCGAACCTTGTTCTACCCGTACCATGTTCCCGGATAAGATCCGCAATCTCTTCATATCCAGATGCCAGCGATATTTGGTATGGTGTTTCGCCCTCCCCATGCAATGCATGTACGTCCGCCCCACGTTCAAGTAACAGTTTCACAATCTCGAAGTGACCGTTGCCTGCTGAGAGGTGCATCGGAGTCCAATCGTTCTGTTGCCTTGCATTCACGTTTGCGCCATGATCAAGGAGCACCCGCGAGACTTCGAGGTGTCCCTCCCGTGACGCATCATGCAGCGGTGTCCAACCCCACTCATCACGTGAATCCACTTCCGCACCACGCTCAACGAGCAAGAGTACCACATCGACCTTCCCATTCCAAGCTGCTCTGTGTAACGGACTCTCGTCATTTTCATCGCGGCCGTTGATATCTGTTCCCCTTTCGAGCAACGACTTTACGACGTCGATCTCCCCCTCTTCCGCAGCAGCGTGCAACGAAGCCTTGCCCTCTTCATCAGCGCCGTACTGAGCTGTGTCCAGTGTAGTAGACCGTATCATATTTCGAATGGTTGCATCTGCTTTGTACTCGGCAAGGAACTTCGCGACCTCGGCTTGGTCATTCTCTGATGCCAATTCGGCTGCAGTCTTATTGGCCTTGTTGACCGCGTCGGCATCAACACCTCGCCGAAGCAGCAGCCTTACAGTATCAAGGTGCCCACAATGCGACGCAGCATGCATCAGAGTCCAGCCATCGCCATCCGCAGTATGCAAATCAGCTCCATGATCGATCAGGAGACGGACGATCGCAATTTCCCCTTCCAATACTGCTTGAAAAAGTGGGGTTTCTTGCTTGTCATTGAGTCCGTCAACGCTTGCACCACGCTGGACAAGCAACTCGGCAATCTTGAGGTGGCCATTGGTCGATGCAAGATGTAATGGGCTCCAAAGATCGTCCTGAAGGGCGTTCGCATCAATGCCACGGTCTAGCAACAGCCGCGCCATGTCAAGATGGCCGTATCGTGCGGTGAAGTGTAATGGAACCCAGCTCTGGTTGTCTCGCACATTCATATCGGCCCCTCGGTCCATGAGGAAGTGCCCGACTTCGACTTTCCCCTCGCGTGATGCCAAGGTCAAAGGGGTCATTTGGGTCCCATCCCGGATATCGACGGCAATGCCAGTATTGATTAACATTCGCACGACATCAAGGTGCCCGTTTTGCGATGCGATGTGTAGTGGACTCGAATTTTCGTTATTTCCAATATGAATATTTGCACCTCGCTCAATCAGGAACCCCGCGACGTTGAGCTTCCCGCGATGCGATGCCAGGTACAATGACGTCTCTCCATTTCCGGTCCGCATGTCAACATCGATGCCACACTCCAGCAAGAACTTCGCGACGTGGAGATGGCCACAATACGAGGCGTTGTGGAAGGAGGTCCTGCCTATCAAACTCCGAGAGGATACGGATGCACCGCTGTCGACCAGAAAACGCACTACATCGAGGTACCCAAACCATGAGGCCAGGTGCAAGGGTGTCTCCTGCTCGTCATTCCGGCTATCAACATTTGCACCTTCCTCAATCAGTAGTTTTGCCATTTCGACGTGCCCTCTCTGGGACGCGAGATGCAGTGCAGTCCAGAGGTCTGACTTGTATGCATTCACGTTGGAGCCACAGTCAATCAATAGCCGTGCAGCCTCAACGTGTCCATATCGTGACGCGGAGTGTAATGAAAGGAAGTCATCCTCATCTCGAGAATTGACGTCTGAGCCACGATTTATAAGGAAGCGTGCAACGTCAAGCCTCCCATTGCGACAGGCCACGTACAACGGTGTTTGTTGCTTCTTATTTCGAACATCGAGACTTGCGCCAGATTCGAGTAACAGTTCTGCAATGTTACGATACCCACGTTGTGCTGCCGCGTGTAGTGGAGTCCAACCTTGATCGTCGGTGACATCCACCTTCGCGCCTGAGTCAACGAGGAGCCGCGCAATCTCGAGTGATGATTCCACCGTGACGAGTTGTCCGCCCTGTGATATCCGGTGAAGCGGAGCCCTTCCCAGATGGTCGCGAGAATTAAGACATGCACCATTTTCAAGGAGCAAGGATGCGATATCTAAATGTCCCTTTACTGAGGCCGCATGCAGCGGAGTCATATGAGAACCGCCCCTGCTTTTGACCTGCTGTGAATCGGCATCGATCAGATGCTCCACTAGGTCACGGAAACCACACAAAGTGGCATAATAAAGTGGCACAGCCTCTGGCCGCGTCGGGTGAATCGTGGACATGGGCCCTGTCCAATGATGGTCGATATCGTGTAGCCAGACCCATGCCGCAAAATGAGGCCTTCCAGGATCAAATAGATGCTCCATGACCTCTTGGATCTGCGCAGATACGTTTCTGAACTGGGCATGGTCGACCCAGTGTTGGGCGGCATAGGGGGCGAGAGGGAAGTGAGCTATCGTATCTCTGTCGATTTTGGCATCCAATTGAAGGAGGACACTGAGGCTAGCATATGCAATGATGATGTGCGCAGCTTCGGGAACGATGTGATAGAATGAAAGACGATCTTCGGCCGTCGCCAGTCGCTCCGATGTCAAGTACTCTTTGACGGAAAAATGTGAGAATTGTACAATTTGCCGACCTCCCCTATCGATGACGGCGATGAGACTAGAACATGCGGATATCACCGCCTCTTCTGCGCTTTCTGGACGCCATGATCGGTTAAATGTAGGGGGGGCTGCATCATCGAACCGGATGGCAAAGATCTCCGCAAGTTCTTCAACGAGAAGAGGGCGAATAGACACCGCGAGACATTGAAACAGTCGTTGAGCAAATTCTCGTTTCTCCTCATCGAT
>WNFQ01005320.1_pt1 | contig 10358 bp, 8 predicted proteins | sample 5400171 | NCBI WGS metagenome assembly WNFQ01 (sample SAMN13153356, study PRJNA577476) | soil metagenome | isolation source: 20 cm soil under Madrone tree | place: USA:California | collected 2016-06-14 | reverse complement strand
GCTCCTCCCGCTGGCGGCTTGCCCAAACCGCCCCAGCCCGGCGCCGTGATCAGTCCTGTCATCCACCGCGTCTGCATCCAGTGCAACAACATGTTCCGCGTCACTCCTGACAGATTTGATGCCAAGCAGTGCCCCACCTGTCACAAAGGCTGATCTGCGGCTCCTGCCTCTTCGCTTCCTTCACTATCCCCTGCCCCCCTTGTTTCACTGCTCCCTCCCGCGTAACATTTCCCCGCCCCGCGCGTAGTACACTCTGAACGCTCTTTTGCCCTGTCTTACCAAATTCAGTTAGGGGTTCCTTCGATGATTGAAGCTCGCGGCCTGTCCAAGCGCTTCCAGGACAAAAAACGCGGCGAAATCCGCGCCGTTGACAACGTCAGCTTTACCTGCCAACCCGGCAAGATCTACGGTCTACTCGGCGCCAATGGCGCCGGTAAAACCACCACTCTGCGCATGCTTGCAACCATCCTAGAACCCACCGATGGCACCGCCATCGTCTGCGGCCACGACGTCGTCGAGCAGCCCGAAAAAGTGCGTGCCAAGGTCGGTTTCCTGTCTACCGCCACCGCTCTCTACCCGCGCCTCACGTCGCAGGAGATGGTCGAATACTTCGGCCGCCTCAATGGATTAGACGAAGCCACGCTGAAAAAGCGCGTCGACGACATTTTCAATCGCCTGGACATGAATGGCTTCCGCGACCGCCGCTGCGACAAACTCTCCACCGGCATGAAGCAGAAAACTTCCATCGCCCGCACCCTCGTCCACGACCCGCCCGTCATGATCTTCGATGAGCCCACCAACGGCCTCGATGTCATGACCGCACGCACCATCACCGCTTTTATCCACGAATGCCGCAACAACGGCAAAACCGTCATCTTCTCCACCCACATTATGTCCGAAGTGGAAAAGCTCTGCGACACCATCGGCATAATCCAATCCGGCAAGCTTCTCTCCGAGGGCACTCTCGCGCAGCTTCGCGATCAGCATCACGAACCGCGCGCAATATCGGCATCGTCTATCGTAAAGAGCTGACGGAGGCTCTGCGTGACCGCCGCACGCTCATCACTATGTTTGTTCTCCCTCTCATCATTTTTCCGCTACTCAGCGTCGGCTTCGGGGCCATGATCGCCGTGCTAATTGGAAAGGCGAAAGAAGAAACTCCTAAGGTTATGATCATTGGGGGCGATGATTCGCCCAACGTTCTCGCGGGATTGAAAAAAGTACCGAAGATTCAGATCGTTCCGCTGGAAGCGAATTGGAAGGAGGAAGTCGTCAACAAGCAGGTTCCTGTGGTCGTTGAAATCCCCCAAGGCTTCGAACGCAATCTCGCCGGCCAAAAGGAACAAACCGTCCTCATTCACGACTACGAAGGGGATCTCAAGTCCGAAATCGCCAAGGACAAAATCGAGAAATATTTCAACGAGTATCGTGACTCCGTCGTTAAAGACCGCCTCGCCGCCAGAAATCTCCCCGTCAGCATCCTGAAGCCGTTCGCGATCAAACCGCACAATGTTGCGCCGCCTGAAAAGTCCGGCGGCGCGCTCTTCTTTGGTGGCTTCATCGCCTATATCGTCGTTTTTCTTTGCCTGAATGGCGGCATGCACCCTGCCATGGACCTTACCGCCGGCGAAAAAGAGCGCGGCACCATGGAAACGATTCTTTCCAGTCCGATCTCGCGCTCGCATCTGGTCCTCGGCAAGTTCCTGTTGGTTCTCACAACCGCGCTGACCACCGCTGCGCTCTCGGTCATCTCGATGGGCATTTCCTTCGCTATTGCCAACAGCCTGAACACCAAGCCCATCCAGGCCGGCGAGGCTGACGCCACGCTCCACATCGGCTTTGGCGCGGCTCTTTCCGTTTTCATCATGGCGGTTCCGCTGGCTGTCCTTTTCTCGTCCGTCCTGATCACCATCTCCACATTCGCCAAGAGCTACAAAGAAGCGCAGAGCTATATCATGCCGCTCATCTTCATCGTCATCATCCCTGCGATCGCGGCGATGCTGCCGGGTGTGGAGCTCACTCCCAAACTGGCGCTCGTCCCCATCCTCAATGTAAGTCTGCTCTGCAAGGAACTTGTGATTGGCACTTACCATTGGAATTTCATCGCCATCATCTTTGCATCGACCTGCGTCTACGCCTCCGCTGCCCTCTTCCTCGCCATCAAGATGTTCCAGCGCGAATCCGTCCTCTTCCGCTCTTAACATTTTTGCCTTTGACGGGGCTCAGCAAGGCATCCCGAAAGCCACGAGGTTCCACACTGGACACATCTTTTCCGTGCCCTATCCGCAAACTCTAAAAAGGCGCACACTAGCTCCGAGGTCATGCCCATGGTAGCCACGTCCGGTGTCTGGAAGAAAAAGTGTGACGCTTTGAGAACCAGGAGGAATTCCCTCTTCGCTGCCTACACCAAGGATCCTCAAAATATTCATCTCGCCCGCGAAATTAAAGCTCTAGACGACGAAATCGCCGACTGCACCCAGCACGTCGAACAGGAACGCCGCGCCGAGCAACGCGCCGCCTCTTCCGCCGCCAAACTCCTGCCAACTTCAAAATAATAGCTCAGCGCCCCTTTAGCCCTTTCATTACTCTCTAGGTGTCGCGGGAAGCAGCACCGGTTTTTTCCCTTTGCGGCATGCCTTTTCCGTGTATGCTGTCGTCACGTTCCCGCCTCTTCCAGGAGCCAAAATTGTCTACTAGCCCGCTGGTGGCCCAGCCCTCGTCATTGCTGCGCCCGTAATATATTGTGTTCGGATTTATTGGCCTCATGCTCGGTTATGTTCTTCGCCACAGCGAGCATTTCCTTTTTGACGCCAAGGATCCGGAATGGCTGCACATCCATTCCTTCAGATAGTGGCTTCTGCCCCACGCGGCATGGTGGGCGCCTGCGCCCTCTTGCTCGGGCCCATGCAGTTCTCGGAACGCCTCCGCCAGCGATTCACCAAGTTCCATCGTGTCGTCGGGGGCTTTTATGTCACCGGCGTGTTCGCCGCCGCGCCCCTCGGCTTTTACATTCAGCACTTCGAAGAGCGCATGGGCGGCGCACGTTCCTTCAGCGTGGCCGCCGCAGTGGATGCCATTCTGTGGATGCACCAATGTCATTGAATCGGAGCTAAAACCACTTCTCTGAAAGATGTCTGCTGAAATGAAGACCACCTCTCTAGAAGTGGTGGCGCGTGGACGGCGGCGCTACTACTCGGCGTGGTCCAGGTGGTATTGCTTGAGCTTGCGGTACAACGTGGTCTTGCCGATGCCGAGCATGCGAGCGGCGGAAAGCTTGTCGCCGCCCGTTTCACGCAGAGTGCGGAGAATCGCGCGCCGCTCCAATTCCTCGAGAGGCAGGATTTCATCTTTTTCCGGGACGCGTTCCGTGGTGGGATACGGCAGGTTGGATGGCAGGTCGGGCAGATGGAGGATTGGCCCGGAACCTAGCGCAACGGCACGCTCGATGGCGTTTTCCAGCTCCCGAACGTTGCCGGGCCAATCGTAGGCGATCAGCCGGCGCATGGCGTCTTCAGAAATCGAGCGCACCGGGCCTTGCGGGTTGGAAAACTTCTCGAGAAATGCGGTCACGAGAATGGGGATATCACTCTTGCGGTCCCGCAGCGGCGGCAGCTTGACCTGCACGACATTCAAACGAAAGTAGAGATCCTGCCGGAAGGCTCCCGAACGGATAGCGGCGTCCAAATCGCGGTTGGTGGCGGCGATGATGCGGACATTGATCTGGCGGCGTTCCGTCGAGCCAACGGGCTTGACTTCCCGCTCTTGCAACGCGCGCAGGAGCTTGGCCTGCAAATCCACGGGCATATTTCCGATTTCATCGAGAAAGAGCGTGCCGCCCTGGGCGGCTTCGGGCAAACCCTGCTTGGCCTGCACGGCCCCGGTGAACGCGCCTTTAACGTAGCCGAACAATTCGGATTCGATCAGCGTGGGTACCAGCGCGGAACAGTCCACCGGCGTAAAGGGCCGGTCCTTGCGCGGCCCGGAAAAATGAATGCTGCGGGCCACAAGTTCTTTTCCCGTTCCACTTTCCCCAAGGATGAGCACGGGGTACTCGTGCTGGCTCACTTTTTCAATTATTTTGTAGACGTGCTGCATTTTCATGGAGACGCCAATCAGCCCGCCGAATCCCGGCCGCGTGCGCAATTGTTCGCGTAACAAGCGGTTCTCCTGTTGGAGTTCTACGGCGCGCGCCACGCGTTCCAGCCGGGAGCGCAACTCCTCCATGCGGAAGGGCTTCGTCACGTAGTCGACGGCGCCCAGGCGGGTGACTTCCAAGGCGGATTCGATGGAGCCGTACTGTGTCAACACCACTACCGCGACTTCGGGATGCCGGTCGTGCACCTGCTTGAGCAGCTCCACACCGTTCGTTCGCTGCAGCTTCAAATCCGTCAATAGGATGTCAATGGCGGAATGTTCCAGGACCTCCAGCGCCTCTTCCGCCGTAGCCACGGTGATGGCCTTCATCCCGGATTGCTCCGCGACTGTCGCACAGGTCTCGCGGATGGACGGCTCGTCATCCACGATGAGAATGTTCATCGGGACAGTCTCGCGGCGGACTGCTGCTTCCTCAGTCATACCAGGCATCCTAAGAGCCTCGGTCTGCGGCTTCATTTGCATCTCGAGTTCCCTTTCAGGAAATCACTTGGCCCTGTTCATAAATCAATACGTTAGTCAGATGAGGCGTCGGTTGCAAGTCCCATTTTGGGACTCAGTCTGTGTCCGTCGCCTCCTCATTGTGCAAATCGGGAAAGAAGCGGGACAAATATTCTAATAAGCGTCCCACCAACACGAAGCACGTTCCTCGAAAGTTCTCGGGGAACCTGCTTCTTTGACTCGAAAGGTTTAATTGGCCGCGCTAGAAGTCGCAATGAGCGACATCGGGCCAAGTTTACTTGCTCTTTTGCCGACCCGCTATGGCTTGGGCTTTTTCTCCGGTGCCGGAGTGGTGGCTTTCTTCTTGGGTGTTTCACCGCCGCCTCTACTGAGCAGCGTGAGGGCATCCTTGGCGTTGAAGGGGAAGCGGCGAACGGACTGCTCACCGGTGGTGCTCAGAGTGACGTCGACGCGGCGGTTGTTGGCCATGCGGACGGTCAGCAGGTTCTTTAGGATCTTCTGCTTTTCCGCCGGGGTTAGGTCGGTTTCGGCTTCGATCAGTTTCTTTACCTCTTCCGAGGTCATGTTTTTTTCAAAGCCAAATGCCCGGGTCTCGATATGGTCGGCAACCACGCCCTTTTCCACCAGGAAGGTTTTGACGCGTTCCACGCGCCTCTCGGAGAGCTTCACGTTGTAGTCTTTGGCGCCGCGAACGTCGGCGTGACCTTCTAGAATCAACTTGGCATCCGGTCGGTACTTCAAATACTCCTTGAAGTCACTGGCAAGGGCATTCAGCGTCGCTTCCTGGCTGGGCAGCAACCCTCCCATGGGCTTCGCCACCGAGGGCAGGGCGGTCGGGAAATAGATGCTGTGCAGCGACAGCTTGGATTCCAGTTGCTTGACCTGCGGAGGCTCCGGAGGCTGCTTCACTTCCACGATGCCGGAAGCATCGGCAGTTCCGCCACGGCCGTCGTTCACGGTGCACTTGGCGGTATAGCTTCCCGGCTTGAGGCCCGTGGCATCAAACTGCACACTCGAGCCGCTTCCCACGATCTGTCCGCCAGTTGTGGTGTAGGTGTAGGTCAAAGGATCGTAGTCCGGGTCACTGCCTTTGCAGTTGATGCCGGTGCGTTCGCCGGGAAGAATAGGGCTGCGCTCCACGGAAAGTGCCGCCGTGGGCGGATGATTGGGCTTTTCTTCGACCTTGATGTCCACCGCGCAGGAGGCCGAGCCGCCCTTGCCGTCATCCACTTTGACATTTACGGTGTAGGTGCCAACGGCCACGCCAGCTGAGTTCCAGCGCGCCTCCGGGCCCGTGCCCTCTACTGTGCCGCCGGTGGCGGAGTAGACGTAGGTCAACGGGTCGTTGTCGGGGTCGCTGGCGTTCACATGCACGGCCACGCTGTCGCCCGAACCGGCAAAAACGGAAGATGGACTCGCCGAGCACGCCGCCACGGGCGGATGATTCGGCGGAGGAGGCGGATTGGGAATCCCGAAACGCAGGACGAAGCCGGTGCCGGCGCGGAAGCTGTTCTGCCGACCAGTGGCTGTTACCGCGGGGCCCGTAAAACTGGTCATGAGGTAATCCAACTGGGCCACGCGCCAAGCGAAGTTTTTACTTAGAACCATATCGACGCCGCCGCCGGCCGCCAGGGCAAATGCATTCTGGTCCGCAAGGCCCGTTATCTGACCGTTGCCGCGCGCGCCGCCGACCAAAAACTCGCCGAAGGGAACAAAATAATCAAACTTTCGGAGGTTTAGCCGCGGGCCGAATAGAAAGCTGGTTATTGTGCCGCGTGCCAAATCATAAGTTCCCACCTCGCCAGTCAGACCGATCCATTTCGACGCATTGTAGGTCAGCGAACCCGACCCGCCGTGGCCGTCGAAGTTCGGGAAGGGGTTGCCGGGCGCGAAGTTGAGGTAGTCATACATTCCGGCGATTTCAAATCGAGGCACGAGCTGTCCGGGCGCGCGCTTGTCTGAGGCGGCCGCCGGTCCCGGAAAAGGCTTAGGCCGAGGGGTCGCAGGTAATGCGAATAGGCCGATCGCCGCGGGCTTGTTCCCTTCCGCATTCTTGCGAGAAGCCGCGCTCTTGTCCGCGTTAGCAGCGGCGTTCATGGCTTCGCCATCGGCCTCACTGCTCTTCTGCTGCGCGCAAAGCGGCAAAGCGAAAAGCGCGCTCATCGCGAGTGCTGCACACAAATTGCGCATCTCATTCCTCCCGAGCTCAATCAATCCAAAACTGTTTGGTTCACACTTCCCCCCGCCGATCGCGCGCTGCTGCCGGCGGACCCCGTTAAACGCATTTCAATTGTTTCACTTGTTGCTGCCTTGTCTCCAGACTCTCTGCTTCACCCCACACTCATGTCCGAACGAATAGAGAACCTGAAAAAAGAAGCGGCGCTATAAGACTATTCCACAATTCACTTTCGGTGCAACAACTTCCTGACCTTCCATAACAACCTTCAATGGCCCGCCGCCAAATCCCCGGACACTCAGTGCGTTTGGTCTGTCGGGGTGACTCGCCGCCTCGCTTTCAACAGAACGTCCACGGAATCGGGCCGCGCATTCCAGAAATCGAGGCGGATGCGCCCGTCGGAAAGTTGCGTGATTGTCGCAGGGATCGCGCTGGCCGTCACATACCATCCCGCGGGAAGCACAACGGCGTTACGCGGCCGGCCGAGGCTGCGATCAAAAACCAGTTCGTCCCCGTCCAAACGATAGCTTGCAGGAGCCGTGGAAGTTTCCGAGATTCGCAGGCGAATCGATTGCCCGTTTGTCACGGGAGGGAATGGAATCAGCACGAGCTGAGTGGCCGGCTGTACCGGTTCCGCGGATTCGATTTTTGTGGCAGCGAGTTCGGCGCCGGTCATCAGGCGGGTGGAAAGTTTCTCGCCCGTGTCAAGAACGTACGCCGATGGATCGGAAACGGTGCTGCCTTCGCGAACGACGTTGAGATACTTGTCCACGCCCGGGCGCGACTCCGTGTAGTCGTGATACAGGCTGAACGCGTGCGTCTCCGGTTGCTGGAGAAAGTAGACGATATCGCGGTCCTGATGCGCGCGTTCAGAGAGACGTTCGCGCTCGGTCTCTCCCGCGAAGGGCGCTTCCCAACTGCGCGTTTGCGTCAATGGATGGGGCGCTGCGGACGCGCCGGTTTGCGCGCCCGGCTTTGCACGGAGGATCAGCGGCGCTTCGCCGGGGCCGGCATTCATGAAGCTGATGGCGATGCGCCCGTCTGGCTCGGACAAGACTTGCGACGGCACGTTGCAGCCCACTAAGTCGAAACCTTTCGGCAGGACTATGCTGTTGCGTTTGATGCCCAGGCCGCGATTGAAAACAATGGCGTCGCCATCACGGTAGTAGCTCTTCGCGTCCTTGTATGTCTTGACGATGAGGATGCGGCCCTGACCTTCAGGAGGAACGGGACGCGCGAGCTGCACCTTGATGTAGCTGCCGGAGGCATCTGCAGAAGCTATCAGCGGATCCTTGCGTGCCTCTCTACCGCTGACAACTTCGAAGGGCAGGAGCTCGCCGGTCATGGCGTCGTAAACGGCTTCCTCGCTCGCCGTGCTGCCTTTGCGGATCGGATTGAAGTAGCTCTTGGCGCCGGGAGTTGTGGCGGTCACTTCATAGTGTATTTTGAAGCTGGCGGTTTCGGGCGCGAGCAATTCGTAGCGCGTGTATTCGTCAGTTTCGGTTTGCTGGGTGGCGAGACTGGCAGGAAGCGTGACTGGTTGCTGAGCGGGCAGCGCTGCGCCGCAGAAAAGCAGGATGACAATGGCAATCGTAGCTGGCTTGGTCATGCAGGTTCGCTCCATTCGTGGAAAGAAATCCGGAATCAGCCCAAGCATAATCTACGATTCGAGCGGCAGAGTAAACGAACAGCATTTCTTGCTCCGGCCGCGCGGCAATTTCTGCATGGCTCACGCTGGATGGGATTCCTCATGGCCAATTCGTGCTCAGCGTCATCGGATTATTCGACTTCGTCGCTCCTGAGCTACACTAACCGTTCGCCATGAATTCGATCACCACACTTGACAATCTCTGGATGGGGCGGCCACGTTCCATTGCGGCGGGCTTGCTGGAAGCGGACGGGCATCGCGCTGTTGTCGACCCAGGCCCAGGTTCCACGCTTGAGACCTTACTTCAGACGCTCCAAGCCCGCGGCATCGGCGTGGGAGATTTGGACGCCGTCCTTCTCACGCACATTCATCTGGACCACGCCGGCGCTACCGGCGCGCTGGTCCGCGAAAATCCCCGACTCGCCGTGTATGTCCATAGGAATGGCGCGGCGCACCTGATTGACCCGTCCAAGCTTCTGGCGAGCGCCCAGCGGCTGTGGCCCAACGATTTGCAGCGACTCTTCGGTGAAACTTTTCCTGTTCCAGCGAAGAATTTACGCGTCCTCGAGGGCGGCGAAACGCTTACGCTCGGGTCGCGGCAAGTAGAGGTCGTCTACACTCCCGGCCATGCCTCACACCACGTCAGTTACTTCGACAGGGCGGAAGGAGTCGCCTTCGTGGGCGACACGGCGGGCGTGCGCATCGAGGGAAATTCCTTTGCCATGCCGGCGACTCCGCCGCCGGACATCGATCTGGGGATCTGGGATACTTCCTTCGCCGCGATCCTGGAGCGCAAACCGGCGCGGCTGTTTCTCACACACTTCGGTTATTCCGATAATCCTACCGAACACATCCTTCTGTTTCGGGAGCAGCTGCATCGCTGGGCCGCGCTTACCGCAGAAATCCTGCGCACCGCCGCCAGCGATTCCGCAGCGATGGACGCCTTCATGTCCGCCACGTATGCCGAAATCTCGCAGCACCTCCCGGCTGGTGAAGCGGATCACTACGCCTTCAGCGCCGGATTGAATCTGTCTTTTCTAGGGCTTGCGCGGTACCTTCGCAAGCGCGCCACTGTCGCTTCCTGAACTGCCCGGTGAGGTAATTGCCGAAGAAAAGAAATACGGTTGGTTTAGGCGGTTGTTTCGGACGAGGACATTTCTTCGGGGCCTGCCGCCGGCTCTGCTGCAGGAGCCGTCAGCGCTTCGAGGCGAGCAGAAAGTGCTTCGACCAGCAAATCGACGAGCTTTTTCGCGCTACTGCCGTCGGGATCTTTGTCTGGGTTGTACTGCGCCACATCCAGCCCCAGCAAATTCTTGTGCTTCAGAAATTCGATGAGCGAAGCGCGAACGTCGTCGAAGCGCAATCCGCCGCCGCCGGGGACGTTCACGGCAGGAAAATCTTCTTCCGTGATGACGTCGACATCAAGATGGAGCACGAATTCGCGCGCGTCGGCGTGCACTTGCGCCAGAGCCTGGTGCGTCGCGTTGACGGCGCCCTTGGATTGAATATCGGCGGCGTGAATATGCCGCATCGGCGATTTGCCGAGGAAATCCTGCTCCGGTGGATCGAGGCGTTGGAGTCCGAAGAGCGTGACATCCGGCTCGCGTACGAGCGGGGCCTCGCTCCAGAAGCGCACCAGCTCCGGCGCGCCCTTGCCGATAATGTGGGCCACAACCATTCCGTCGATGCGGCCTGAGGGAGTGCTCGCGGGAGTATTCAGATCGGCGTCGCGATCGAACCAAAGAAGATTCAGGTGCTTGTAGTAGCGCCGCGCGCCGGTGAGCAAGCCAATGACCTCGGCGCAGTCGCCGCCAAGGACCAGCACCAGTGCGCCGCTTTTTACGGCGAGCTCGGCACTCATCTTCAAATCGTTGAGGCCGGCAACGATCTCGGTCAAATTGCGGGCGCGCCGGTGTTCCT
>WNFQ01004311.1_pt1 | contig 10358 bp, 8 predicted proteins | sample 5400171 | NCBI WGS metagenome assembly WNFQ01 (sample SAMN13153356, study PRJNA577476) | soil metagenome | isolation source: 20 cm soil under Madrone tree | place: USA:California | collected 2016-06-14 | reverse complement strand
CATCGCAGCGTCAACAGCAGACGCAAACGCCCCCGCAACGAGAATCGCCAGGTATTTCCTATTCCATGTTTGGACGTTAGCGGGACCATCCGTCCACATTTTTCGGCGCCGCAGTGTGTAAGCGCTGCGCGCCCCCACCTGTCCAGCATAATCCCGCGCCCTTCCCCGCTGTCATCTCGACCCGGAGCGGCCGGCTTTTTTCCACTGCGCGTGAACGCGAGCCTAGACGCGTATGGAGGGATCGATCTGTTTCGCTGGGTGTACCGTCTCCTAAACATCTACAGGCAATCTATATCGAATAACTATTCCCTATGAACTTGGCCGCTCATCTTCGATCCTTCCGGGAGGGCTGGTTTTGTTTCCGGAGGCCCGGCCACGGAGCCCAAGATTCGATGATAATACCATACAATAAATCTCTTGCTCAATTACTTAAGCGATAGTAGTCTCCTTCCGCCGCTATTAGTCGGCAGTCTGTCCCCCCGGTTCCCGGCATTGGTTTCCATGTATCGGCAAGGAGGGCGTCCGCCATGACTCACAACATTCGAACAATTCCCGCTCTTCCACGAGTTCGCTACATCCGCTTGGCAACGGAAACCACGATCAAGCTGACTCCTTTTGATCAGAGGGAGTACCGAGCACTGATCGAAGCGCGCGGCGAAACGCTCCGCCGCGTGGCCACCAAACTAAAGCCCGCGCTGGATCTTTCAAATGCGTTGGACGCAGGCTGTGGAGTGGGATTTTTTTCACAGATGCTCGCGGAGTGCGGATTGAATGTATGCGGTTTCGACGGGCGCGCGGAGAACGCGGCGGAGGCACGCCGACGATTTCCGCAGATTCCCTTCGCCGAGGCGGACATTCAAGACCGTGCAATTCTTGAACTCGGGAGTTTCGATTTTGTTCTCTGTTTCGGGCTGCTCTACCACTTGGAAAATCCCGTACTTGCGATTCGAAACTTGCGCGCGCTGACCCAGAAATGCTTGCTCCTCGAGAGCATATGCTTGCCGGAAGAACAAACCACGATGCTCTTGCGCGAAGAGCCGCGTCAGGAGGATCAGAGCCTGACAGACATGGCGTGTTATCCGAGCGAAAGAAGCCTGGTGAAAATACTTTATCGCGCGGGATTTTCTGCGGTCTACCGGGTGACGCCGCTGCCGGAGCACGACGATTTCCGGGAAACAACCGACCATTTACGGCGACGGACGGTTCTGCTGGCAACTTTCGCACCAATCGACGTGGCGGGGTTCCGCCTTTATCCGGAACCGTTCGAAAGCGAAGACCCGTGGACGAAGGGGCCCACGGCCCGGCCTGCACTGCCGCGGCGTATCGCGCGATTCATCGCCAGCCCGAACCGCAGGAAATACATCACGCTGGCGCTGCGCGCGCGCCGACTATTTCCGGAAATGCCGATTCCCCTGCGATTGCCGTTTGGTGCGTGGTGGCTGGCGGAAAAAAGCGCGATGGATCATGAGCTCACATACGGTGAATTCGAACCGGAGGAGATGGGCTTTGTGCAGAGACTTCTGCGCCCGGGAATGACCGTGCTGGACGTGGGAGCGCACCACGGATTGTATACGCTGCTGCTTTCAAAAAAGGTTGGCGGAAAGGGACGGGTGATTGCGTTCGAACCGTCGCCGCGCGAATGCCGGCGGCTGGAAAAACATTTGCGGTTCAATCGCTGTTCGAATGTGCATGTGGAGCATGGCGCGGCTGGCAGCGAGGCCGGCGAAGCAGATTTGTACATGACCGATGGATTTCAGGATTGGTGCAACAGCCTGCGGCCTCCGGCGCTTCCGGGTTCCACGAGGATTGAGCGTGTGAGGGTACGCCGCATCGATGATGCTCTCGCGGAACAAGGCGTTTCGAACGTGGATTTCATCAAGCTCGACGTGGAAGGGGGAGAATTAGCGGCCCTGAACGGCGCGGCGCGGCTCCTGCAAGGAGAATCGCGGCCGGCGATTCTGGCTGAGGTGCAGGACGTTCGAACGCTGCCATGGGGCTATCCCGCGCGCGAAATCCTTCAATTTCTGATTCGAATGGATTACCGGTGGTTCGCGATAGCTGGGAAAGGCGCGCTCCTGCCCATCTCCTGCGATCAGGAATCGTACGATGCGAACTTCGTGGCGCTGCCAGTGGAACGCGCTAAGGAATTTCTCAGTCTTCTAGGACAGGAGGAGGGAGCTCCATCTGTTGCCAAAGTGTGAAGCGAGTTTTTCCATTGTATCCGTCACTCGTTCCGGCCAGAGGTGCGCGAGATGTGCGAGGTGATTAGGAAATGTTGACGTTTTTCACGACGGGAAAGCCATTTCGGGGCCATAGCGGCATCATCCAGCGCAACGCGCTGAGAAGCTGGCTGCTGCTGGACCCGGACGTCGAGGTGATCCTCTTCGGCGGCGATGAAGGGGCGGGGGAAGCCGCGTGCGAATTAGGCATACGCCACGAGGCACATACGGAGAAGAATGAGAGCGGTTCGAACCGGATGGACGGCATGTTTTTGCGGGCGCGGGAGATCGCGCGGCATGAGGTCTTGTGCTATTGCAACTGCGACATCGTGTTGATGCGGGATTTCTGCGAAGCGGTGGGGCAGGTCAAGGCGGAGCGAGCGCAATTCCTAATGGTGGGGCGGCGCTGGGACGCGGAGGTCAAAGAAGCTCTCGATTTCGGACGAGACGATTGGGGAGCACAACTGCGCGGCGCGGTATTGCGAGAAGGGAAGCAGCGGACTCCTGATCACATTGAGTATTTTGTTTTCTCAAGAGGAATGCTGGGAACGGATCTGCCGCCGCTCGTCGTTGGGCGAGCCTTTTGGGATAACTGGATCGTCTCGAAAGTTCTGGAAGCGAGACAACCGGTCGTGGATGTCTCGGCCGCGGTGATGGCCGTGCACCAAAACCATGATTATAGCCATGTATCGCATGGCAAACAGACGGTGTACTACGGCGAAGAGGCTGGCAGGAATTACAAATTGGCGGGCGGATGGAAGCATTTGCGAACGATCGCGGATGCGACGGAAGTCCTAACTGAAGATGGGTTGAAGCCCAATACGTTGCGGCATTGGGCGGCGGTGAAGCGTTACCTGCTTCAAGCGTGGCGCGTGATTCTTCATGACGCGATCCAGCCGGCGTGGTTTTTCTTCCTCCGGATTACGCGGCCGGTGCGGCAGGCGCTCGGATTGCGGAACGAGACGCTGCGCCGTTCGCGCGAGAAAGCGTAGTTACGCTTGGGGATGCAAGCATGAGAGCTCCTTTCTTTACAGTCCTGATCGATACCTACAACTATGGACGATATGTTGAGGATGCGGTGGCGAGTGCGCTGGCGCAGGATTTTGCGACGGAAGAGCGCGAGGTTCTGGTGGTGGATGATGGCTCGACCGATGATACTGAGGAACGTCTGCGGAAATTCGGGGATGCAATTCGATATCTTCGCAAGCCGAACGGCGGGCAGGGTTCGGCGTTCAATTTTGGCTTCGAGCACGCGCGCGGCGAAGTCGTTGCGCTGTTGGACGCCGACGATGTTTGGCTGCCGGGAAAACTCGGACGCATCCATCAAGCGTTCGAACGCAATCCAGCAGCGGGGATGGTGTATCACCGCGTGAAACTCTGGAGCGGCAGCGGTGCAAGCTCAGATGACACGTACTTCGTGCCCGTTTCCGGGCGCGTAACTGAAAGCCGACGAGCGTTGTTGCAGTATCCGATGGTGGGGTCGTCGTGCCTGGCATTTCGACGGGCGGTGCTAAAAGAGTTGATGCCGGTCCCAGAGGCGCTACGGTCGCAAGCGGACGCCTATCTGACGGCGCTGGTCATTTTTATTGCGCCGGTAGCGGCGGTGCCGGAGTTTCTGGGGAAGTATCGCTTGCATGGCGCAAACCTGTTTCAGACGGATGATAAGCGCCCGTCCCGGAGCCAGATCGAACACCGGATGGCCATGCGCGCAGTCCTGCTCTCAAGCATTCAGGGCTGGCTGAAGAGCCATGTGCACGATCTGCGTGGCACGGATCTTCGCGCCTACCTGAAACAGTGGACGCAGGCGCAAGAGCGAGATAGGTTTGAGTTGAGCGCGCCGGGTCGCGGAAGATTTTTCCGGTACTTGCTGGATTCCCCGCGGACGTACGGCGAGATCATGACGGCACGGCATCGCGCTTACAGCTACTTGCGCTCGTTTGCCGCGCTGTTCTTGGGCTATCATCATTTGCACGTTCTTGATGATTTGCGAATGAAGCGCAAGCAATGGTTCAATTCTTCTACAAAGCAGGGTAGAACGGCGGAAAAAGAGAACGCTTTGGCGGCAAAGAGTTAAACTGTAACAATGCCATCACAACACGCAATGGGCGCGGGGGCGTTTCCGGCGCGTGCGAACGACAGCGATAAAAGAGCTGCGGCCGCTGCTCTATGTCCTGCCTGCGACGAACCGGTACGCAATGCTGCACTCGAGATGTATGGAAAATATGAGCGGTTTGCCTGCGCCGCGTGCGGACTGGAATTCTGGGAACCACGGGAGATGCCGGATGCGCGCTGGTACGAGCAGATATATGGCGGCAGGGATGAAGAGCTGTTGCCGCTTGAGCCGGGGCACAAGTATTTTCTTGAGGATGCGGCCGCGCCGCGCGGCGGGGCACTTTTGGATGTGGGATGCGGGACCGGGAATTTTCTAGCGGAGGCGCGCGACGCCGGCTATCGCGTGACGGGAATTGAACTCGACCGCAACGCGGCGCGCTTTGCGAAAGAACGGCTTGGCTTACAAAAAGTTCTGCCACTGACCATTTCTGAGTTCGCCGCCGCGCGGTGTCCTAGCGAGAAGTTTGATATCGTCACATCTTTTGAAGTACTAGAGCACCAGGCCGCGCCACGGGAGTTTTTTAAAAATGTGAAATCCTGCTTGAAGCCTCATGGGAGCATAGCTTTGAGTGTCCCGAATCGTGAGCGGTGGCTGACTGGGCCGGACGTTTTGGATTATCCGCCGAATCATTTTTTGAGGTGGAATGCCGGAGCTTTGAAAAAGTTTCTGGAATTGCAGGGATTTGAAGTGATGACCATAAGGGAGCAGCCTGCGGGTGTTGTGCACACGGCGCAGATGATCAACATGGCGTTGCGCACGGGAATGACACAAACGAGGCCTGGACAGACATCGAGGAGTTTTCGCGACGTGATACAGATGGAGCGAGAGCAGGCGGAGATCGCGCTGCAAGCGAAGCCCGAGATGAGGCAACGCGTGATGGAATCGCTCGGCCGAATCAAGTTTGCGGTTTGCTTTCCTTTGGCAGTCGCGGCAATTCCCTACGTTCGAATGCGCGGTTACAAAGGGACGTACTTGTATTGTCTGGCGCGGAACCGCGACTGAGAATTTTCGAGGAGCTGTAACTTGCCAAAACAGTTTGCCAGCGTGCTGATTGATACCTACAACCACGAGCGCTTTATCGAAAAAGCGATTGTGAGCGTGCTCGAGCAGGATTTTCCTGCTTCGGAGCGCGAAGTTATCGTCGTGGATGATGGTTCGACGGACGGCACGCAGGAAATCGTGCGTAAATTTGAGCCGCGCGTGCGGCTGCTGCGTAAGGAGAATGGCGGACAGGCGTCAGCGTTCAATGCTGGCATTCCCGAATGCCGGGGCGAGATCATTGCGTTCTTGGATGGCGACGACTGGTGGATGCGGGAGAAGCTTAGACGTGTTGCCGAAGTCATGGTAAGAGAATCGTCCGTTGGCATGGTTGGTCATGGGTTCATCGAAACCTACAACAACGGTGACCAGCGCGTCATTGCCGAAGATCAACCGAAACGGCTCCGCCTCGACTCCGTCTCTTCGGCTGACATTTTCCGCTGCAACCGCGGCTACTTCGGAACGAGCCGGCTGGCTCTGCGCGCGGGGATTGCCCGTCAGATTCTGCCGGTGCCCGAGGCGCTGATCTTCGAGGCTGATGAATATGTCTTCACTTTGGGAGCCGCGCTTTCGGAATCGTTCATTCTAAATGCGCCGCTCACGTACTATCGCATCCACGGCGGAAATCTATTTTATTGCGCGGGTGCGAATCCCACGGGGGAGCGCAAAAAACAACAAATCCTTGCGGCGCTTGCTGAGAGCCTTCGCCACACTCTATATTCGCTGGAGGTACCGAAGGATGTTGCGGCCTGCGTCCTCGAGCTCAGTGATGCCGAAGCCGCGCAGTCTCGCTTGAGACTCGATGGCGGTTCGCCCTGGGAGACGTTCCAGACGGAAACGACAATCTACCGGATTCAGCACCGGAACGAACCGTGGAGGAATAGGGCCTTTCGGACCGTCACGATGCTCCCAGCCCTCCTTCTCCCGGCGCGCTGGTTTTACACAGGCCGCCAATGGCTCGGGGAGCAAAAATGGTACAAGCGCACGCGCAAATCGTTACTGCCGTTCCCGCCTGTGGGGGTAACCGAAGCGCGCGAAGACTCAGAAATACACGCTCCAGCGCGAGAGATACTTGACGGAGAAAAGTCGTGAGCACCGGATGAGCCAAACGACCTCGTCAAGCATTCCAGCGCTGCCCACTTCGCGGGCCCGGCTAAAATCCAAGCTGCGCGAATTCTGGAATTCTCAGTCGGCGTACTGGGATTTGATGACGGAGGAAATGGCCGTAAATTCCGGAAATCGTGCGAAGGCCGCGTCGTTCATACCGGAAGGCAGCCGAATCCTGGACGTCGCCTGTGGTAGCGCCTCAAATTGCGTCTGGTTGCTCAAGAGAGGCAAATATTTTGGAACGGATATCTCGCAGAGCGGTCTGAGGCGCGCACAGAGCGCCGAGCTTCAATTGGCATGCGCTGATGCCGAAGCGCTTCCTTTTGCAGAGGGTTCCTTCGATGCGGTCATTTCAACATATGCGCTCGAACATTCCGTAAACCCCCTGCAAATGCTGCAGGAGCTCGTGAGGGTGGTTCGACGCGGGGGCCGAATTGTACTTCTGGGACCGGCTTGGGATTTTCCTTTCTGGTATCCCAATTCTTTGTTGACCAGAGCGCGGAGCGTTTCCTGGCGGCTGCGGTACACCGTAAAGAGATTTGCAGGCCAGGTGAAGGCACTGCTGGGAGGGCGGTCGTCATACTTTATAATCGAGGAGCCAGACGCATTCACGGAACCCTTTGTGCATGATGCAGACGCCGTGCACGTGGTTTGGAGTTACGAAGTGATCCGGCAAATGAAATATTGGGGGTGCAAGGTCGTTCACGTCGAGACGGATAATCAGTTGCTTGGCTCGAATTCACTAGTGAGGTTGGGCAAGCGATTGCTGATGCTGCTGCCAGCATATCGACACGCTGGCAGCACCTTGCTGATGGTTTTCGATCGATGACCGCGAAAAGCATGCATATTCTGTGGCTCAGCGTTAGAGAAGACCTATGGAAGGAGATCAAGGGGTTTGCAGACGCATTCCAGCGGTGCGGGGCGCAAATTGTTTTTGTGGAACCAGGGACACCACAAAACGTGGACATTCAAGAGCTGATTGCGAAATGTGGCGAGCGTCCAAAATTGATTGTTCACCCTGAACCATACTGGCCGATCCTCCCCCGTGGACTGGCGGAAGTCGATATTCCAACGGTGGGCTTTCAGACGGATGTGTACGCCTACACGCGCCGCCGCTTTCTCGTGTCCATGCTTTTTGATTACACAGTGCTTTTGCACCCGGGGTTCGAGGAAGCATTCCGGGCCGCCGGGCATCCTGCTCCTATGACGCTTCCGCTGGCCGTGGATCCAGGAGAGTTTTACGATTCGAATGAAGAACGTGTGTTTGAAATCGCCTCCGTCGGGCGAACGAATCCTCTGTATAAAACGCGTCAGGCGGTGCTGTCAGAACTGTCGCGGGAATTCAAAATGAATGACTGGTCGCGACGCTATGAGCCCGAGGAAGTCCCTCCGGTGTATCGCGCAAGCAAGATCGTCGTGAACATTCCGCGAAACGACTATTTGATTGATGTCTCAATGCGCTACGCGGAAGCGATGGCCTCGGGGGCGCTTTTCCTGACCCGGGTGCCCAGTGAGATGACAGCGCTTGGCTTTGAAGAAGGTGTCCACTATTGTGGCTATCGCGATCCGCGTGAGATCCCCGGCATCGCGCGAAAATACTTGAACGACGAAGCCTTACGTTTTCGCATCGCACAGGCCGGCCGGGAGAAGACTTTGCGGGAGCATACCTACGACGCGGGAGTAGCGCGGTTGCTGGAGCGTCTCGAAGAGGACAACGGAGAGTTGCTTGCTCCGGCGCGAGCTTGGACGGCTTCGCAGGTAAGCCTTGCTTATCTAGACTACTTTGCCAGCAATCGACTTTTCGATTGCGCCGGAGAGGAATTGCGAGGACTCATGAGGCGTGCCAGTCCGGATACTTTGCGGGCGCTAAAAATCTATGGTCGCGCTCGAGCCTCATGGATTCGGAATTGGATCAGGCAGCAAGTTTCATCGTCAAAGAGATAACCTGGCTGGAGCCGAGTCCACTCTCAACGAATGAGGGCGCGGGATCTACCAGTTTGAAACGAATCGGGCTGAAGCTCGTGGCAAAGCTGAGCAAACCGTTAGGAATGAGCGATCGCATGGCACTCTTCGCGCTGAAACCTATCAAGGCGTGAGATTAACCCCTCCTCCCATGTCTTTTGTAAGTGCGGATTCTAAAGGACTTAGCATTCTTGTAAGTTCTTTAGAATGAACACTTACGGACATTCTCAGAAGTGCGCATTCTAAAGGACTTAGAATGCACAATAACTGTGCATTTTCAGGTGGTCTCGGCTGCTGCTGACGCTCAGAATCCAACTCTCGGGGGGGGTTGCGGTAGCCAAAAAAGAAAAGCGGCAGTCTCGCCGCCGCAATGCGTACCCACAAAAACTCCTAACCACTATGCTACCAAAATCGAGCCGGCGGGGTCAAGGGGATTTTTGAGGGACCTTCCGAGCAGTGGATTCTGGCGGCAGGAGGCTGCATTCGACTCCTGCCGCCGCGGCACGTTACTATGACTCTCCCGGGCAGAGTTTGGAATAGGACAGGACGATTGTTGCAGCAGAGCAGACGCTGGTGTGGAAAGAGACGGGCCAAGAATGCTGACCCTGGGGATTAATTATTCGCAGATGCACGATTCGTCGGCGTGCATCGTGCGCGACGGTGAGCTTCTATTTGCAGTGGCGGAAGAGCGCATCAGCCGGCTGAAGCATGACGCGCGATTTCCGGGAAGCGCCATTCAGGCGTGTTTGGATTTCGCTTGCGTGCGGGCCGCGCAACTTGACGAGGTGTGCTTCGGGTGGCAAACGGCAGGTCCGGTTTTCCGGCACGATTTGAAGTGCTACGCCACGGGGAAGATGCCGCTGACGTGTCTCAACGGACTCAATTCCGCATTGCACTTCCTGAGTATGTGGCACCAGGAGAGCGGAGCGAAGAAATTCGCGCAACAATTCGGGCCAAGGAAAGCGAAAACGCGTTTTGTCGATCATCACCTTGCGCATGCCATCAGTGCGTATGCTTTTTCTGGATTTGACGAAGCCGCCGTTGTGGTCATGGACGGCCGCGGAGCGTGGGAGGCCACGACGATTTGGCACGGGCGCTGCGGCAGGCTCGATCCGGTGCTGATGATTCCAGCTCCGGATTCGGTGGGATACTTCTACAGCGAATTTACCGAATTTCTCGGGTTTCATCGCAATAGTGACGAGTGGAAGGTGATGGGGCTAGCTCCCTACGGGAGGCCGGGAGTGGACTTGTCGGCGTTCATCGATTTGAAGACGGCGCCGTATCGCGTTCACTCGAGGCAACTCGCCGCCAATGGTGCGACGCCCTTCGCTAGTATGACGGCGGGCCTCGGGCCAGCGCGCGTGCCGGAGAGTGAGATTGACGACAGGTGTAAGAATATCGCCTATGCCGTGCAAGACGTGTGCGAGACAGCGATGATGAACGTCGTGAAGATGGCCATCGGGAAAACCGGTTGCCGCAACGTTTGTCTTGCCGGAGGCGTGGCGCTGAATTCGAAAGCGAACGGGAAAATCCTCGCTTCCGGGCTGGTGGACCAGTTTTTCGTGCAGCCGGCTGCCTCGGATGACGGGGTTGCGCTCGGCGCGGCGCTGGCTCCGTATCTTGACAACCACGGAAGAGTGCCGATCAAAGCGATGCGGCACGGGTATTGGGGGCCGTCCTTCGACGACGGCGCCATCGAGAGCGCACTGAAGACCTATAAGTTGCGTTATACGCGCGTGCCTGATCCGGCTTCCACGGCTGCGGAACTGCTCGCGAACGGAAAAATTCTCGGGTGGTTTCAAGGGCGCATGGAGTTTGGCCCGCGCGCGCTGGGAAACCGCTCGATCCTCGCGGACCCGCGCGATCCGGAAATGAACGCCAAGGTCAACAATGCGGTGAAATTTCGGGAGTGGTGGAGG
>WNFQ01005951.1_pt1 | contig 10359 bp, 8 predicted proteins | sample 5400171 | NCBI WGS metagenome assembly WNFQ01 (sample SAMN13153356, study PRJNA577476) | soil metagenome | isolation source: 20 cm soil under Madrone tree | place: USA:California | collected 2016-06-14 | reverse complement strand
AAGGACCCGGCCCCGTTCCCGTTCGAGAGGTCGCCGATCCGGATCGTATCGCTTTCGTCGGAGGCGAGGGTACCAACGAAGTCGCCGACGTAAGTGTTATTGAAGCCAGCGACCAAGTTTATTCCTGCCCCTGTACCCACGGCTGTGTTCTCACTGCCATCAACGTTAAAAAAGAGCGTCGTGGCGCCAACTGCCGTGTTGTTGTTGCCCAAACCGAGTCCACTCGAGTCATTAAACGCGAGCGCGACATCACCAAGGGCGGTGTTTGAAGCGCCGATAACATTAGAGAAAAGCGCGGAGTTGCCAAAAGCGTTGTTGCTGAAGCCGTCAGTGTTATTAACGAGCGCAAAGGCGCCGACAGCGTCGTTGAAGGCGCCATCACCGTTAGAAAAGAGCGCCTGAGTGCCAGCTGCCGTGTTGCCGTTTGCAAAGCCGTTTCCGGTGTCGTCATTAAATCGGAGCGCTTGGGACCCCACGGCGGTGTTTGAAGCCGCATCAGTGTTGGCTCTGAGCGCCCCAGCGCCAACTGCCGTGTTGTTGTTGGCAAAGGCGTTGTCCGTGGAATCATTGTTCGCGAGCGCGAACACGCCGACAGCCGTATTGCTGATCGCGCTATCGTTATAGACGAGGGCGTTAGTTCCAACGGCCGTGTTTTGTGTGCCGCTGGTGTTGAGCAACAAGGCTGCAGTGCCCACTGCGGTATTGGAATCACCGGTATTGAGGACCAGCGTTCCAGCGCCAACCCCGGTGTTGTAGTTGGAAGCGCCCGCAAAAAACAGCGAATACCAACCAACTCCAGTGTTTCCAGCGCCGGTGGTGAGGTGACGAAGGGCGTTGCACCCTTCCGCTGTCGTGAACCCGGGATAGCATCCGTCCGGTGCCGGAACAACGTCTGGAGCTGCCTGCATTTGCGGCAAAAGCCCAAAGCAGGCAAGCACGGACAGGATTGTTGCGAATATTGTGAGGCTACTACGATTTTTCATAAGCTTAATTTTCCTTTTTTCTAATTGTTTTGGCCTTCTTTGATTTCTCTCTTGGGGGAATTCATTTCCGGCCGTTCTATGGTACGTGTTTGTCTTGCCCAGCCCTAAGGAAAAACCTGACCAAAAATTAGGCAAGACCTTACAGCAAAGCCCTTTTGCCAAAAATGCAGATCCTTGGTCAAGAAGAAAATCTAAAAAGACGCCGTGAAAGGTCGGGAGAGGGGGGAAACGCCGGGATGGACATTCGCGACTACGGTCCGCCACAGGACGGATTCGCCGGGGCGAACTTGATTCAATCAGCTTCGCGGATTAAGCGTGCTTCGCGCCATGTCCCGCTCATCAGCAACCTCGACCAACGAAATACTGCGCGCGCACTGCGCTGCAATTGCCAAGGAGGAAGCTGTGCTTCGTGAGGGTGGGGGCAAGGCCGGACACGAACGTCAGCGCAAGATGGGCCGGCTGCCGGTGCGCGAACGGCTGAATCACCTACTCGACAAGGATTCGCCGTTTTTCGAGATCGGTCTCTGGGCTGCTTACAAAATGTACGAACAATGGGGAAAAATTCCGGCAGCAGGCGTGGTCACAGGCATAGGCAGTATCGAAGGTCTTCCGTGCATGGTTATTGCCAATGACGCAACGGTGAAGGCCGGCGCGTTCTTTCCACAAACAACTAAAAAAGTGATTCGTGCCCAGCGCATTGCCTTTGAATGCGCGCTGCCCATCGTTTACCTGGTCGATTCCGCCGGTGTGTTTCTTCCGATGCAGGATGAAATTTTTCCGGATGAAGATGATTTTGGCCGAATCTTTCGCAATAACTCCGTGATTTCCGCGGCTGGGATCCCGCAGTTTGCTGCAATCATGGGCAACTGCGTCGCCGGCGGCGCTTACCTGCCGGTGCTATGCGACAAAATCTTGATGACAAAGGGAAGCGGCCTTTATCTGGCTGGTCCTTCTTTAGTCAAAGCTGCCATTGGTCAGGTTGTCGATGCGGAAGAACTAGGCGGCGCACAAATGCACGCTGAGATAAGCGGCACGGTAGATTTTTTTGAAAAGGATGATCCCTCCTGTCTGAAGCGTCTTCGCTCGCTGGTCGCATTGTTGCCCCAAGCGAAAGAATCCAAAACTTCGAAGACGCCGAATGAAACATCGAAGCCGGCCAAGCAGCCGGACGCGGTTTATGATCTGATCAGCTTCGATGGCCAGAAAAATTACGATGCGCGCGACCTGCTTGCCACGGTCATCGATGAAAAGTCAATGAACGAATACAAGGCGGACTACGGCAAGACGATTGTCACTGCGTACGCCCGCATCAATGCGCGACCGGTGGGAATTGTTGCCAACCAACGTTTGCAGGTTAGGACCAAGAAGGAAGGAATTCAGATGGGCGGAGTCATTTACTCCGATAGCGCTGATAAGGCGGCGCGTTTTGTTATGGACTGCAATCAAACAGGTTTGCCCATCATCTTTTTCCAGGATGTCACTGGTTTCATGGTGGGGCGCGATGCGGAAGAGAGCGGGATCATTCGCAGTGGCGCGAAGCTGGTGAATGCGGTCAGCAATTCCATCGTGCCCAAGATCACGGTCGTTGTCGGCGGATCATTCGGCGCCGGGAATTACGCCATGTGTGGCAAGGCATACGATCCGCGGTTTATCGTTGCCTGGCCGACTGCGCGCTACGCGGTGATGGGCGCCGCTCAGGCATCAGACACTGTGTTTGCCATTCTGGTCCGCGCCCGTGAACGGGGCGACAAACAAGCGACACACGAAGAACTGGAGGAACTTCGCGACAAGGTGAAACAGAGTTACGAAGAGCAAACGGACATCCGCTACGGCGCTGCTCGTGGCTGGGTGGATGCCATCATTCAACCGCACGAAACGCGCGACGTCCTGATTCGCTTGTTAGACTATGTGTCGCGGCCCATGCCGGAAGCGCGTTTCCACACCGGAGTCATTCAAGTTTAATTCGACATTTGACATTCGGATTTCGACATTCCTCTCATGCCTGTCGTTCTGATCGAAAAGCAAACGCCGCAAATAACGGTAGTAACTCTCAACCGGCCTGAACGCCGCAACGCGCTTACTGTCGAGTTACTCACTCAATTGTGCGCCGCGATCAAAGTTACTTCGGAGCAGCCGGACGAGCGCGTAATTATTTTGCGCGGAGCGGGCGCGGCCTTTTGCACCGGCCTCGATTTGAGGGAAGCAGCTGACCACACAAAAGCCCACGCAACCGCAGAGATGGTTGCGAATACGTTGGTCGCCATTAGCCAAACGCGTCTCATTACAATTGCTGCGGTGCATGGCGCAGCAGTTGCAGGCGGAGCAGGCATCATGTCAGCATGCGATTTTGTGGTCGCCGCGGAGAGAACAAAGATCGGCTATCCGGAGGTGCGTCGCGGGTTGGTCGCCGGATTAGTTATGACCTTTCTGCGGCGGCAGGTAGGCGAACGAAACATGCGCGAGCTGTTGTTTGGCTCCGAGTTAATCGACGCCGAACGCGCAAAGGAAATCGGTCTCGTCAATCGCGTTGTTGCACGAGACGATGTGATGAGCGAAGCGCAAAAGTTCGCCGAATCAGTTTTGCAAGGCGCGCCCGGTGCGCTGGCGCAAACCAAGCGACTGATTGACGAACTCTGGTGGCGTTCAGTGAAGGAAGATTTCGAGCTTGCGTTGAAATATCACCTGCAGGCGCGCGAATCGGACGAAGCCCGCGAAGGCATTGCAGCCTTTAACGAGAAACGAAAACCAAACTGGATGACCGCAACATAGACTGGTAGTCTGTGCGCCCAGCGGAGTTGCACTCCGCTGTTCCGATCCCTTCAAAATTCGACAATTTCCTTGTCATTCCGAGGGAAGTCGAAGAATCCCGTCGCGCTGCCTTAGAGTTTAACACGAGATCCTTCGACTCCGCTTCGCTCCGCTCAGGATGACGCGTGTTAATAGCGTCGCATGCGCGCCGGCTTTACGAATCGCAGCCGACACGCGATGCTCGCGCGCGCACATGAAAACGAAAAGCGCATGGGCGAAACATACTTGGCAGCCCCGAGTTGGATGGGGCGTGCCGGTGGCGTGGTTGACGCTTTGTGCCGTTTGGAGCTCGACCTGGCTTGCCATCAAAATCGGCTTGCGAGATTTGCCGCCCATTTCGTTCGTTGCGATTCGTTTCTTAATCGCAATCGTCGTGCTGCTAGCTGTTTCGATCGGCCGCAGCCGATTACTGCCGCTGCGCCGCAACGATTACGCCCTGCTGGCAATTACCGGAGTCCTGATGTTCACTGTAAACTACACGTTGCTGTTCTGGGCGGAGCTACACGTCTCGTCCGGTCTTGCTGCTGTTCTGCAGGCGACGATTCCGATCTTCGGGATGATCTTCGCACATTGGATGTTGCCGGATGAACCGCTACGTTTGCAAAAACTTGCCGGTGCGATCATCGCACTCGGCGGCGTGACCCTGATCTGCGGGCGACTGCTCGGTTTCAACGGGCCGCTTGCTTTCTGGGGTGGCTTTGGAGTTGTTTTCGGAGCGGCCAGCGCTGCCTACGCCAACGTCTTGGTCAAGGCACGATCAATCCAGCTCGCGCCTGCCATGCTGGCTGCGTGGCAGATGATTTTCGGAATCGCGCCGCTGTTGGTTCTTGGGTTTGCGGTTGATGGAAACCCAGCGCGGTTTCACTGGACCGCTATGTCGGTGTTTTGCCTGCTGTATCTCGCCGTTATCGGATCGGCACTCACATTTCTACTTCTTTACTGGCTCCTGCCGCGACTGACTGTGGCACAGCTCCAAAGCATCTCTCTTGTTACGCCGCCGGGCGCCGTCATGCTCGGCTGGTCGTTAGGCGGCGAAACGTTTCCGATCTCGTCCTTGTTAGGCGCCGCCTTCGTTCTTACTGGCGTCTGGATGATTTTCCGAAAACGAGAAATGCCGCAGCCACTGATTCAGGAAGGTTAGTACCTGGCAGGGTAACCCGCGCCTCAGGCATTCGCTTCTGATTAACTTGCGCTTGAATTTCCAGTCAGACTCAGTGTTCACGGCCAGGCGGCGCCTTTGGTGTATCCAAGGTTATCGAGCACGCCCCGGTCAAGACCGCGCAGGACATGGCGCATGAGATTGAGCGTGCCATCATTGAGAAAGTAGGCCCCGTGAATTGCCGGGCCATCGATTTCGGGTGGGAAAAAGCTGGAGCAATCGACGTCCCAGACATTGTCTGTTGGTGAGGACGGATCTGCCAGGGGCGGTCGATTCGAAAGGCCAGTGCGGCCCAGGCGTCGCATGCCGAAATGTTTTAGTCCGGCAGACGCGCCAAGAACAGAGTCGCGTCCGCTGTAAAGCGCCGTGATCCGATAGGTGAGATTAGCCACAGCGTTGCCATCGTTGTTATCGGGTGCACCCGCATCGAATAAGTCGCTATCGACATCGCCGGCGACCATTAGGAGCTGATTGATGAGACTAACGAGCAAAGGTTGATTTTTCCGAGTCCACGCCGCCGCCATCGCCTTTTGCACAACATAGTTTCCCATGCTGTGGGAGATCAAGGAGACCTTCGCTTTGCAGGCCTTTGCAGGGTTATCAATGGTTTGTTGCTGTTTATCTACCAGCCAATCGAAGAGTGCGCTCAATACGTCCGTTAGATCGTGAGCACACAGGCGCGCATGTGAACGATCAGGCTCATATCCGAGGATGCTTCCGCGTGACGGCCAATCGTACAGAATGCACAGGCCGAGACTGTCCGGTCCTTCAAAAAGTCTGCCGCAAAGGTCCTGATAAAATCTGGTGGCTGACGTAAATTTATTGTTGACCCCGTGCACGAGAATGGTGACGTGACTTTGTTTCTCGTTCTCTGCCGGGTCGTGTGCGGGAAATTTATCGGTGGCCGCAACCAGAAGCTTCTGAAAATTGGCCTGAGTAATCTGCCTCCAATTCTTGATGTCAGTCAGCGGTTGTTTATCGCTGACCCAATAAGTCACACCAGCGGTATTGACGTCAGGTCCGACTCCGCCCTGGCTGCGATCATTAATCATCCAATACCTTGGCATTTGGATCTTTTTACCAGATTTGTGTCCGCGAGTTCAAGACTTCTTTGCGCGTGCCGAAAACGGTCCGATTGATTGCGATATTCATTTTCGCCGTAGAAAAACGAGCTTAGACTGCACCAAACATGGCGCCGATGTGGCGAAATGGCAGACGCAACGGACTTAAAATCCGTTGGGCCGTAAAAGGCCCGTGCCGGTTCGAGTCCGGCCATCGGCAAGTTGAATTGTGGAATGCGGATCCGCTTTCGCCGAGGGTACGGCGGTCAGGTTGCGGATTGCAGATTGCAACAAGGCCAAGGCTCGATATCAGACAAGATCGAGATGTCAGCCAATATGGAACGCCCGCTTTTTATTCCCATCATCCTTGGAACGGCGCGTCAGGGACGGAAAAGCGAACACGTCGCCCGTTTTGTTTTTGAGCAGACAAAGAAGCGCGCGGATGTGGAAACGGAGTTGATCGACGTGCGCGAGCTTCAGATGCAGCTCGATGATGCCGGCGAACAAATGAAAGATCCTGCGTTCTCGGCGACGATCGAGCGGTGCGACGGAATCATCCTCATTGTACCGGAATACAATCATGGTTATCCCGGGCTTCTGAAGCATGCGCTGGACATGAATTTGAAAGAATACATTCACAAGGCGGTCGGGATTTGTGGTGTGTCGGCGGGACCGTTTGGCGGCGCGCGTGTGATCGAGGGCCTCCTGCCGGTCATGCGCGAGCTCGGGCTCGTTGCAATTTTCGAGGACGTCAATTTTGGAAAGGTCGGGACACTCTTCGATGAGCAAGGCAATTTGCTCGATCAAAGTTATGTTCGACGGGTGGACAAATTTCTAAACGAGTTGATCTGGATGGCGCGTGTCCTTCGCCACGGTCGCGAAAATATTTCGGACGTCTAAGATGGAGTAGTGGAGTGATGGAGTGATGTGAAAGACGCGTTGACAGAGCGAATGCAGCGCCTGGGCATTCGTGATTCCGATCTGGAGGAGACGTTTGCCCGGTCTTCCGGCCCAGGCGGTCAAAACGTGAACAAGGTTGCAACCGCAGTAACGCTGCGTCATCGCCCAAGCGGCATTAGCGTGACCGCGCAGGATTCGCGGTCGCAAGCGCAAAACCGCAAGCTGGCGCGGGAACGCTTGCTCGATGCAATTGAAGAAGTGCAGGAAAAACGTCGCGCCGCCGAGATCGCCAAGCGTGAAAAGGAGCGCCGAAGAAAATCGGCTCGGCCTGCCGCGCTGAAGAGGAAAATTTTGGAAACGAAACGGAAGCGAGGGGAATTAAAGCGGCAACGCGCCAAGGTCGAAACTTAAGAGAATTTCTTCGTTCTAATACATCTGTCAGAGCCAGTTGTGACGAATCGTTGTTAAAAGAGGCAATTCACACTATGAAAAAATCGATCATTCTCATTTCTGCGCTTTCCCTGGTAGGCTTAATGCTGGTCTCTTGCTCGAGCGAACCCGAGACGACCACAACTACAACGCGTCAAACCACAGTGACTGCGCAGCCGCCGCCCAATATCCAGACCACAACAACGCATACGACCGGTTACTAAGAGCGGGAAGTTGCCGATCCGAGAAGGACGACCTGAAAGGTTCCTTTTCATTTTTCAAACGTAATACGATCGATCTAACGCAGCTTCCCGGCGCGCGGCCAGGTGCGAAACTGCATTTACGTTTTATCGGCCGATGTTTCCGCGCTTTGCGCTTGTTCTTCTTCCACCTCACTGACCACAGGCGCGATGGCCCGCAGTTTTTCGCTGTTGCGCAGATCCATCAATTTTACGCCCATGGTATTGCGGCCGGTCTCGCGGATTTCTTTCACGCGAGTGCGCACCATCTGGCCTTTGTTCGTGATTAACATGAGCTCGTCTGTCTCGCGTACGGTGAGCGCGCCGACGACGTCGCCGGTTTTTTCGCCGGTCTTCATGGTGATAATGCCTTTGCCCCCGCGCGATTGCCGCCGGTAATCATCGAACGGCGTGCGTTTGCCGATCCCGTTTTCGCCGGCCACCAGCAGCATGGCGTTTGAATCGACGATCGCGATGGCCACGACATGATCGTCTTTTTTCGGGCGAATTCCCCAGACGCCGACGGTGTTGCGGCCCTGATCGCGCAGTTGTTCTTCGTGGAAGCGCAAGCTCATTCCGTCCTTCGTTATAAGGACGATCTCGTTGTTGCCGTTCGTTCGTTTCGCGTCGATCAGACGGTCACCTTCTTCGATTTGAATGGCGATGATGCCGCCGCGCCGGACGTTCGCGTAATCGGACAAATTTGATTTCTTGACGATGCCAGACTCCGTCGCGAAAACGATGTGCAGATTTTCATCCCACGTTTGATCGACCGCGTTCGGGCCCGTGCCGGATTTTCTCGATTGGACGCGAATGGTGGCCGCGATTTTTTCATCGGGCTTGAGCTCGAGAATATTCGCAATTGAGCGGCCCTTCGCCGCGCGGCCCATCTCGGGGATTTCGTAAACCTTTTCCACGTAAGCGCGTCCCGCCGCGGTGAAAAACATCAGATAATCATGCGTGGTAGCGGTGAAAAGGTGCTCAACGAAATCGCCTTCTTCCTCCTCGGTGGCGCCTTCGCCAGCCCTCGTTCGCGATGAGGTCTTCCATATTGATCTCTGCTTCATCAGGAACGATTCCCGTCAGGCGCGGCGAACCGGATTTGTCGGGATTTCGCGCAATTCCTTTTTGATGATGGTCAATACGCGCTGCTCTTTCGCCAGAATATCGCGAAGGTCCTTGATCGATTCGATTACGTCCTTGTATTCCGTCTCGATCTTCTCTCGCTCGAGTCCGGTGAGCTGATACAAACGCAGGTTGAGAATCTCGTCGGCCTGCTGTTCGCTGAACGCGTAACGGCCTTCCACCAGCCGGGCCGGGTTACGAATGACGATGCCGATTTGCTCGACTTGTCGCTTCGTGAAATCGAATGCTAGTAATTTGATCCGCGCTTCTTCTTTGTTAGCCGATTCGCGAATTATCCGGATGAATTCGTCGAGATTTTTCAGCGCAATCAGATAACCTTCCAGCGTTTCGGCGCGCTCTTCAGCTTTGCGCAATTCAAAACGCGTGCGGCGAAGAACTACTTCGCGGCGATGCTCGATGTAAGCCGCGTTGGCTTCCTTGAGTGAGAGCAGCTTCGGCCGGCCGTGGTCGATCGCCAGCATGATCACCGCAAACGAACTCTCCAACGAAGTGTGCTTGTACAAGTTGGCGATAATGACTTTCGGGTTCGCGTCGCGCTTCAGCTCGATGACAATGCGCGTGTTTTCATCCGACTGATCGCCGACGTAGCTGATGTCGGTGAGCACTTTTTCGTTCACCAATTGCGCGATTCGCTCGACGAGCGTTGCGCGGTTTACGCCGTAAGGAATTTCCGTGATGACGATTTGCTCGCGACCGCCTTTGAGCTCTTCAACGCCGGCTTTTCCGCGCACTTTCATACTGCCCCGGCCAGTCTCGAAATACTGGCGGATGCCGTTGATGCCGCAGATGACGCAGCCGGTAGGAAAATCCGGTCCCTTCACCTGTTTCATCAATTCATCCAGTGTGATGTCCGGATCATCGATCTGTACGCAAATTCCATCGATGACTTCGACGAGATTGTGCGGCGGAATATTGGTGGCCATACCGACGGCAATTCCGGTGCCGCCGTTAACGAGCAGATTCGGAAACGCGGCAGGGAAAACCTTCGGCTCGGTGCGTGTTTCGTCGTAATTCGGGACGAAATCGACAGTGTCCTTTTCCATGTCGGTCATGAGAGCGGCCCCGAGATGCGTCATGCGCGCCTCCGTGTAACGCATCGCGGCGGGCGGATCGCCCTCGACCGACCCGAAATTCCCCGCGCATCGCCCACGTCTGAGCCATGTGCACGAGGGTGGGATAGATCACTGCTTCGCCATGCGGATGATAATTACCGCTGGTGTCGCCGCAGATTTTTGCGCACTTGCGATGTTGGCGCCCGGGGAACAGCGATAAGTCGTGCATCGCGTAAAGAATTCTTCTCTGCGAAGGCTTGAGACCGTCGCGCGCGTCCGGCAGCGCGCGAGAGATGATCACCGACATCGAGTAATCGAGGAACGACCTTGACACTTCCTCTGCCACGTTCACCGGCTCGACTTTTTCGTTAGCGTTATACATCGGCTAAATCTGCGCAAGTGCGCTGGAACGTTCTTTAAGGAAACGTTCTTCCCAGGCGTAAGAGTTTTCGTCGGATTGTTTGATAGTCACAGGCGCACCGATGCGAATTTGGCGCGGCAGCGAAATTTTCAGAAAATCCAGGACTCCGCGAATTGTTCCTTCGTAATCTGTGCAAAGCTTTTCGTATTCGACGCGGAACG
>WNFQ01004842.1_pt1 | contig 10359 bp, 19 predicted proteins | sample 5400171 | NCBI WGS metagenome assembly WNFQ01 (sample SAMN13153356, study PRJNA577476) | soil metagenome | isolation source: 20 cm soil under Madrone tree | place: USA:California | collected 2016-06-14 | reverse complement strand
TGCGCGACGATGCGGCGCAGTTCAAGCAAACTGCGGAGAGGATGACGGCGGAGCTGCAGCAGGAGCGCGACAGGGCCAAGGCGTCGTCGCGCGAGCTGGCGATTGCGCGTCGCGAGATCGAAACAAACGTAGCGCCGCTGAACAAGGCGCGCGACGATGCGGCGCAGTTCAAGCAAACCGCGGAGAGGATGACGGCGGAGCTGCAGCAGGAGCGCGACAGGGCCGAGGCGTCGTCGCGCGAGCTGGCGATTGCCCGTGAAGCAGCGCAGCGCGCGATTGATACGCGCACTACGCTTCAGCACACTGCGAATAGCCAGATCGCCCAGGTGACGCAAGCTGTAGAGGCGTCCGCTAAGCAGCCAGCGGCCGAGGTGTCGAAAGGCGATGTGGCCAAGTTGATGGTTCGTGCCAGAGCGCTGCTCGGTCAGGGAAACATCGCCGCGGCGCGTTTTGTGCTCGAGCGCGCTGCCGAGACGGGCAGCGCACAGGCAAGCTTCACGCTTGCGGAGACGTATGATCCTTTCATTCTCTCGACATGGGGAACATACGGAACGCATGGCGATGCGACGAAGGCGCGCGAACTCTATGCGAAGGCTCATGCTGGCGGAATTGAGGAAGCGAAGAATCGATTCGACGCGTTGGGCCAGTGATTGGGTGACGCTTTTGGTTGACGCATCGGGCCTCACGGACCGATAGCCAGTGGCTGGAAGCCGACCGGAGCGCGCGGGTGCATCCCGATGAAGATCGCTGACCTCGCGCGAGGCGGGCACGGTATGTGAACTTGCAGCAACAACGATCCCCTCGCGGTTTGGCAAGCATCGATATCGACCCGAAAGCCATACCGCCAAAGCACAGCTATCGCAGTGCCAGGTATTTCAGCCGGGGCGAGTTTGCGCGGCTTTGCCTAGGGGCTTTGGGGCTTTGCGGAAGGCTGGGCGGCCAACGGGTTGCCAGAAAGCCTAGCAGCAAATCTGCCTGAGAAGAACGCTGATCTGTTTGCGCGGCAAGCTGGCAACCGGGAAAAAATCGGCATAACGCAAGGTGCCAGCTCTGCACTAACCGACCAAAAGAACAGCTAAAATTCTGGCGCGACCTATCAGGCGTTGATCCAATATGAACAAGCCGACGAAAACTGCAGCAGAACTTGAAGCCCTGATCCGAATGGAGATGGGGAGACTCTGCCCTATGCCCTATGGCACCATGGTTTCGGTTCACCCGGATGCCGGCACATGGAGGGTGGTTATTGTGCGCGGCGGGTCGGAGGACGACGATTTTTTTGACATCATTAATCTCGTTGCCCGTCGGCTTCGGACCGAGTTTGATTTGGAGGGCTGACATTAAGCAGCGTCTCCTATGGCTTCAGCTGCGGCGCGCGGGCTCAATCATATCGTGCAAATTGGCAAGCTTGGCCGGCCATGTCTGTTCCGGGGTCATCAACTGACCAAAAAAGCGATGTCCGTGCCGAGTCCGAGTCCGTTTAGCCCCCTCGTCAGCGGACAGCGCCATGGGTTTGGTGTCGACGCCGTCAGCCGCGGAGGACATCCGATGGAGCACTGACGGCTTGAGAAAAACAACAAAACTACGAGCTCGTGGGGATGACGTACTCACGGCCCGCGAGCGCCAAATAATCGTCGCGCTCTCCCAGAGTGTGTAACCAATAAGGAAATTGCGCGACGGCTTAGTTAGGCTGGCCGAAGGTACCGTCAAGGTCCACCTGCATCGGATCGATCTACCGGAAGCTGGGTATCGCCAATCGAACCGCTTGCGGTATTGGCACACACCGAGCCGTATCGAAAACGGTAGAATTTCCGCGTCAGGAAAGTCGATCGATCCTCTTACCGTTTCTGATCATCGGGGCGACGTATCTCAAAATCCGAGAAGCGCGAGAGCGATCCAGCTAACAGCCAGTATCGAGCAGATAATCGCCGTTAATGAAACAATATTTGTGACTGCTTTGACCGGTTGCATGACAATGCCATAGTTCAAAAATGTCGCTCGCATTCTCTCTCAGAGCTATCATCAGTAAAGGCAAAAAAGCCGCTACGACACCGATCGGGCCTGACTGTGGCTGCTCTGCTACACGCCAAGCGACAGTCTTTTCCCCTAATGGTCAGCCTAGGTCACCAATATCTGGGGACAATCCACAACCTGTGAGTGACAATGTCTACACTTGAGCGGAGATTCGGCGAGCGACATAGAGAGTTGCTCGGTGGCCGGTAAACAGAAATTACGATTTTTGGTGCTCGCAATGGGCTGCTGCTTCGCCCTCGCCTCACTATGGCTGGGCGTTCACTGGTGGCCTTATGCTCCGCGCGACTACGAAGAATGTTCGGAGAATGCTGAAACCACAGCATCGTCTGAGGATGAACGAGCGTCCCTATTAAGTCAGTGCGACATGCAGTTTGTGGGGCGGCGCAAAATGGGTGGCGGATATTCGTATCACGACTTCATGCAAAATCGGCATTTTGATATTGCTGGCCCAAATCCGTCACCGGAAGAATTCAAACGGATCGACCAGGAATACATCGCCTATCTGGCTCTCCAACGTCGAGACGCCATCGGGGCCGCATTTGCAAAAAAACAAAGTGAGCGAACGAATAAAGACCGCGAAAACGATCAGAAATCTACTGGCTCCTTCCCCGATGTCGGACCACCCATGGTGATCACTCCTATACTAACTTACCGGTAACGACCGGAACTAGAAAAACCGCTCCGAAACAAGCGGTGCCCAAAATTTGGGATTGTTACCGAAAAATCCGATGGTACGATCCATGCGGGTAGAAATTTCTATAGTCGCAATAAAGCGTTACGCCTTCCGATAGTTACAGAAGCGGTTTACGCCTTCTGATTGTAGTGTGTTTTTTGCGTATGTGAGCTTGAAAAAAATGAATTTGCTCGATCATCGCCTTGCGACGATCCGTCAAGTTGGGATCGCCCTTGCCGCTCGAATGTTTGAACTCCGTCGACTGCGCGCCGAGTTAAGCGCAAGACCACGAAGGCGAGCGCGATCACGCGCACCGAGCAGCCGCGCAAGGCGGCTGCCATGCCGTTTCCGATAGCGGACTAGGAGGGTGTACGACTTAGTTTTTCCTCAGTGAAAAACTGGAGCGCGCCGTATCCTTCCACATCAATGGCGTATCTAAGGCTGCCGTCAATTGTTGGAAACACGGCGATGACTGTGCCGCCCTCATGCTCGTCGGCTGCAGTAATCGACGAGTCAAAAGAACAGGTCGCGTGGTGCCGCAGTCTTGCTGACAATGCCGACGAGTTCATCAAGAGGCGCCTGCTAGACCTCGCTATGAGATACGAGAGTCGGATAGCAATCCATAGCGGGCCTCGCACCTGATTAAGTTGCCGCGTGATCCGCTGTTTCAGCCGGAAAAGAAAGTTCGACCCCCGACTGCGGCCGGCTAACTTGTGTCCTCACCGCAACATCTTTTATGATTCTTTGATGGAACAGCATTTTTGATTCGCGCTCTCGGCTCGCCGGTGCAAGTCTGTAAAGACTGAGGCGGGGGCACGTTAATAAGCAATCGATTTTGAACCCGGCGGATCCCGCAGAGCGCGAATGCTCTGCGGCCTTTCCTGCTCGTTGGGTCACCCGGTTGGATCGGAGTAATATTCAGGGCGCCGCGGACCTTCGAAATTCAGGGCGCCGCGGACTTCGAAACTTCGCCATCGTTGCGTGCGTTTCAACTCGTCACGCTCAGAAGGACGCGAAGGGCGTGTCGGGACCGTCGGCTTTTCCACCTAGCTAGCCGCCGGCGGTCCCGCCTCTCGCGCGAGCGGCGAAGGCCAGCCCCCGCATTAAATTTTTGCCTGAGACCGTAGAAGCCGCAACTCGGCCGCGTTTGCGGCAGTTTGTATCAAAGGTCGCGCTCCGAATGATCCGGCCGCCAGCCCATCGGGTGCGACAAGGGGTTGGCGCTTATAGCCGTTGCCGTAGTTAGTGGCCTGGGCGTTTACGAATCCATTCCTGTGAAGGAGCACCACGCGACCGCTCCACAGGCGACCGTTCCAGATCCAACTACTCTGGCCATCCGTGAGCTGCAGACGACTGCAACAAGCCGTCGATCAACTGAAGGCCCTTCAACAAACGGTCTCGTTCGATCGGGCTGAGATCAGGCGATTGTCTGCGGAGGTCACTGCCTTAACCGGTAAATTCGGGGCCCTCAAACAATCGTTCGCAAGTGCCCAGCAGGCTGCCGTACTTCAGCCGACAGAACCGGCAAAGCAGAAAACGCGGCGCCCGATAATCCCGCAACAATGATCATCCAAGCCTCGCCGCGGGCGGTATCGAGAACGGCCCCGCCTTGGGTATGTGGGCAAGGGAGGCGGGTGCCGTGCTCCAGCGCGGACAACGTGGTCCGACCGACAAAGCAGGTGAGGCGATTTAGGATGTCCGACCAGCGACAAATCAACAAGCAATTGGCAAACGGACTGGAGGAACTGGCCGCGCAGATCGACGACGTAAGCAAGCGCATGTCCCACGTCGAGAGTGCCGCGCAAAGGGAGCGGACGAAATACCTGAAGGTTGGTCCGCGCAACTCGCCGACGGCCTCGTGACAGCCAAGGACGTCGAACTTCTCAAACTGTCGCCCGGCGACGTGCGAGAGTTGACAAAGTAAGGGGGCCCAGTTGGCGCACGACAGAGAAGTTTGGCGAGCCGCCTAATGGTCGGGCGTCCCTCGCCCTGCCCCTCGTATCACTTTCGGAAAGGCGTTCATGGGCGATCGCCTTCATGCGCTGGCGGAGGGCGGCATCATCCGCCCGGGTCGTCTGGTATCTCATGGTCATGCGGCAGCAGCCGATGGTTTTACACGCCCGCCGTTCGCTCATCCCGTAGGCATCCACGAGATGCGCGACAGCTTTCTGCTCGGCCGCGGGCGTCACCATTTCTTTCCCAAAAGGTCTTCAACGCCGCATTGTCCAGCATGGCGTCGGCCAGCAACCGCTTCAGCCGGTTGTTCCTGGTCCTCCAGCGTCTTCAGCCGCTTGGCCTCCGAGACCTCCATCCCGCCGAACTTCGCTTTCCATTTGTAGATGCTGGCGTCGCTGACGCCGTGCTTGCGGCACAGATCGGCGACCGAAACGCCGGCCTCGTGCTCTTTCAAATCCCGATGATTTGCTCTTCCGAAAAGCGACTGCGCTTCATGCTCTGGCCCTCGTCATGGGCCGGAGCGAACTTCAACCTGGTTTAAGCCCGAGGGGCAACGTCAGGGGTTATGGGCGCAGTTATGATCTCTCCGAGCGCGACCCTTACCAATCACTCGACGCAACACGGCGGTTCATTTTGCGTTCGCGTTTCGCTGCCAGCCTATCGGGCCTCACCACTCATCGTCCGGAATATGGAGGCATCGCGCGTCACTCGTTCAAAGCTGGCACGCTTCTTGCGAATGACTAGCAGGGCAAGAAGCAATTCTGAAACGTGTCTCGAAACAGATCATTCGGATCACCCAAAATGAAACACCAGCGTCACTTTGAGAGAGCAACTGCCGCACGAGGAGCATTGCAAATTGGCGAGTTGATTGCCGACCTCGGCCGCATCGTCCATATGCTGAACAGTGACATTGCCGCCGAAGAGGAACGGGCCCAAGTATTCGAGCGTTGCCAGCCGGAGTACCCGGCCCTTGCAAGAATGCTCGCGGCGCGCCGCGACAATCTTATGAGCACCATTGCCGCGCTCGAACGGCGGCTCGCAGCGATCTATCGGGATCGGTTAGACGAAGTCTCAGACTAACGGTGCTCGTCCGGATGCACCTGGGAAGCGGAGATTCGTTCCTGCTTATTTGCAAAAGTGCACAGAAATATTGGGAACCTCGAAAGCAAATGCCCTGCACTGCGTCAGGCGGCAGAAAAGGCGCCGTTGCTACCGCTTCTGGTCCAGTCCAGGCGCCGACGAAGTAAGCCAATGGCGTCGCAACGGCAGATCGCAGCAAACCAGCGCAACGGCGCCAGAAGCCGCGGCCCCCGCACTCAAGAAGGCAAAGCGCGATCGCGAATGAATGCGCTTCGCCACGGCTTGGCCGCGGTGTCGATCAATAGCACCATCGGCACCGGTGACGACAACGCAACCGTCGACGACTCCTGCGTGGACGCGATGTACCAGCGTCTCCGTCAAATCGAAGTTGAACGCGTCAAGGTTCTCAACGAAGTTCATAGCCTGTCGAAATCTCAGGACCTCGAAAATCTCCATATCGCAGTTCGCCAGCTCGCGGCGCTCGACCGCTACTCGCAGCGCTCCCATTCAAAGCTGAAGAAGCATATTTTTTGAGCAGAGCTGCGAGATGACCTTCGCTCGCAACAGGCCGCTTCAAAAAGAGCAGCATGCCCGCAAGCATGCGGCCGGCGACACAGCCCTACGATGTTACCCATACGAATTTTGTACTTGTGTGCCGCTGCGCATTTGCATCTAAGTCCCGATGATTGTGCGAGCAGAAAAACCACCCTCGCGGTCCAGATGGAGTTTGATTGTTGAGAATGAAAGCGTCTACAACTGAATTGGATTTCGGTGCGCGCACAGAAAGCAGATTTAAGCAAATGTTAAGACCGCCGTTCCACGCCGCTCGGAATGGAGAAGATGGCGGATGCCTCATAGCGGGTCACCTGCAGTGACGCGTCCCGGCGCAATTGGTAACCGCCTTCTGGCAGCACTGCCGCCAGCGGACTTCGATCTGTTGGCGCCCGAGCTGGAGACCGTCGCGCTCAATCAGGACGCGGTCATCTCGCGAGCGGGTGACCAGATCGAGCATGTCTTCTTCCCTAACAGCGGCGCTATCTCGCTCATGATCGACATGGCGGACGGGCAGACGGTTGCCACGGCCGCAGTCGGGCGCGAGGGGGCAGTGGGCAGTCTTTCTGTGCTGGGGCCGTCACCTTCGGCCAATACCGCTATCGTTTGTGCGGCGGGCACCGCCTCGCGGATTCCCGCATCGCGATTTCACGCCGCTTTCAACCGCAGCCCTGCGGTCCGGCACGCCGTGCAGATTCACATCAGGGCGATGCTGATACAGTTTCAGCTCGGCGCGGCCTGCAATGCGCTGCATCCGGTCGAAGCCCGCATGGCACGCTGGCTGCTCCATCTTGGCGACTGCGTCGACCACGAGGTCCTTCCGCTGACCCAGAACGCGCTGTCACAAATACTCGGTGTGCAACGAACGACGGTGACGCTCCTGATGGGCAATCTGCGCGCGTCCGGATCGATCAGATCAGCTCGGCGAGGCCAGATCGAGATCGACCGATCGAGGCTCGCGGCGGCGGCCTGCGAATGCCACGGCAACATGCGTCTCGGAATCGAGGAAATCTTTTCGACGAAAACGGCCCGATCTCGCATTTTGGTTGTGCCGGATGATGCAATAAATAGATCGGGCGATGCAATGTGAGCCGCTTCCACGCGGCCGGATCGATCGCATCTACAAAAAGTCGTCCGCGCCGCGACGTGCCGCCGTTTTAGAAAGCCCCATCGTCCCTTCCAACGAAACTTGCGGTTCTGAATTCAAAGCCGCTTCGCCGGAGGGGAATAACGGATCCGCCCCGATCAGGTTCTCTCGGGCTGACCAGCGTCCCGTGCTGACTCTGGTTGCGCCTCGAGGTTGGCAAGCTCGCGCAGCACCTTCGCCACCTGGCGCAGCTCGTTGCGCGCTGGGCCCGGCTTCAGCCGTCGTGCTTCGACAAGAAAGTCCTTGGCTTGCAGCAGCCAGGTGGACGTTTCAGTGGAGATTTGCATGTGCGCCATGGTGTCCCTCCATCGCGATTATCGATGACCTGCGTCGACGATCAGGCCGGGGAGCCCGCGCTACGACGACGCGCCCCTGCGTTCGGCTCGTCGACCCAGGCTTCCTGTGCGAACCAGGCATGATCGGTGTGGCAGATCGGGCAACGGGTGCGCCCGAAAAATACCGGGCTGCGCCGAAAGCTCTCGCGATCGGTCTTGATGCCGGTGGGGATCGCGTGTCCGGTTTGCGGGCATTTGACCATGACCATACTCATGTGAGCCTCCCCTGGATTTGGTTTTTGTTTGCCATTTTAAAGCAAGAAACCGGCCGGTTGGATGGGGCTCTTGTCGGTGCGGCTACTTGGGGGGCATCTGCGCACCTTGCCCGTTGTTTGATCGAGCATGGAGCCGCATGCTCGTGGCGGGGCTTGTTCCAACCGGCCGGGGTCGCCCTCTTGAACGAAACCTGGACGTGTACCGCTTTTTAATTGGTTTGGTCGAGAACCTTGGCAACGTGTTTCCTGATCGGCTCGCCCGTTTCCGTCGCAACTTTCTGGGCGAGCTCCCACAATTCCTTGTTCTGGGCGGACGCGGTCTCGAAAGCCTTGTGCGCTTGCGCTGCGGACAAGGTGAAGACATCCGTCACCGACTTGCTGCCCAGGAGATGGGCGAAGAAATCGATCGCGGAGGCGGTATTGGCGTTCGAGATCTCGATGACCGTGAGCCCGTAGTTGGTCGCGCTCCTGCCATTGGTCGAATAGGTCTCAGGCAGCGCTTCCGCCATCTCCCCCAACATGGCCTTGATCTTCTCGCAGCCTTCCTGTGCGCGGGGGACGCCCTGCTCAGCAAGCTTGCCGAACACGCCGGGCAATTCGATCCTCGGGAATCCGCACAACGGCATCCCGAAACCATTCGTTCCGTTCAGTCCGGCTTTCACTTCTCTTTCACTCACGGCACCATCACCTTTTTTCTCAAGCGCAATCATTTTCCCGAGACGCTGGCTCGCGTCGCGAGAACTCGCAGAGGCGGAGAGTTGTCCCGCTTCCGTGTTCGATCAACTTTTGGATGAGCTTCAACCCAGCCCGAATGCTACTATGTCCGACGAAAAGGCGTGCTGTCCGTTCGATTCCCGACTCCCGATCTAACTTTTTTCGAGCATGTCAATACACACAATCGTCATATCTACAGGAAAGGTGCTGTGTATAACGGGGCAAATGCAAGGGGCGGCAAGGAGCTGTCGCTCTTTTCAGCGGGACATCTCGTTCGCAAAAACGATGTTTTCTGGGGCAGGATCACTTAGTAGCTGAGATAGTCGGGACTGACAGGCGAAAATTTTGTTCCGCTCGGCTTTGATATCGCGCAACACACCAGCGAAGATGGATCGCTGCCGACTTAAACCAATTAGCGGCGATCGAGGTTAATCCGTGTCTTCTGTAACGGGCCTCGATCAGTCAATCCCTTTTTGCGTCGTTCCGCTCGCCGGAGTCTGGCTTCGGTACGGGGTCGGCGCGCGGGCCGACACCTGCTGGGGTTGGAAGAGGATAGGCCGACCAATCTACGAACGCGTGGTCGCGGTGCCACTTGCGGATTAACGGTCTGACCTGATCCATCGTCCCGGCGAGGGGACGTCGCTTCGGAGGCTTGGGGTCGTGGCCACCCGAAATCTGTTCGAGCTTCTCCTCTCAGACCGCTGCCGCGGCGTTAAATACCGTTCCATCGACGAGCATGCGATGCATAATCACCGCGAGTCTGCGCGCCAGCGCCACCTTGGCCTTGCTGAAGCTGTATGAGCGCCTTCCTCGCACTGTCGGGGTTCCATATTGAAACAAAAAGTGATGCGATATCCCAAAAAGAACGGGGGATATTCCCAGAAGGTGACTTGATTTTTCCTTCTTCTTTCCGTCGCGGCAATTTGTTTGATGAGTAAAAAGCAATGACTGATCAACAATTGGCTCTTCATGCGATTAGTGAAGCGCAACTCCTACTGGAAGAATACCTTCAGCCTCATGACTGATCAACAATTGGCTCTTCATGCGATTAGTGAAGCGCAACTCCTACTGGAAGAATACCTTCAGCCTCGGCCCCAGAACAATGAGCGCATCCTCGACAAGTTGGTGGAAGTTCTCGAACGCCCCGATTTGGTAGTCGCTGTAAGCCGATTGCAGCAACGAAGCGGTCTCTGAGTGGGCAAATGAGGAAACAGCTTCCATCAATCTCTTTGGCCGCTTGCTTTGTTACGTTCTTTTCAGTTGGGATGCCAAATGCGCAGACGAAACAACAATGCAGTGCCGCGATGCCATCAAATCCGCACGGGCATTGGTGGTCCTATCGTCTCGTCGATGGACGAAAATGCTGGTACGAAGGCAAGCCCATGCTTTCGAAATCATTGTTGGAGTGGCCTAAGGAGGCATCCGCGCAACCGGGCTCCAGTAGCGAAATTACAAGCGTCGTCACAGAGAAGCCTGGCAATCCATTAGACTCACAAGCGTGGGCACCGAAAGACTCTGACACTTTCGAAGCTCGATGGCGCGATAGGGTCGCAGTTCATTAGACGCGTTGAGATGCGCGCGGGGGATATCGATGGGGTCATTCAACAAAGTTCAACTGGTCGAGGTGAGGACGGATGACCTCGTCAGAGGCGTCCC
>WNFQ01033215.1_pt1 | contig 10360 bp, 5 predicted proteins | sample 5400171 | NCBI WGS metagenome assembly WNFQ01 (sample SAMN13153356, study PRJNA577476) | soil metagenome | isolation source: 20 cm soil under Madrone tree | place: USA:California | collected 2016-06-14 | reverse complement strand
AGCACCCCGACGCCGATGTCGGAATTCACCAGGCCCTCAACAGCGAATGGACTACTCTTCGCTGGGGACCTGTGAGCCCGAAAGACAAGGTACCTAGCCTGCTGGACCCAGACGGGTATCTTCCACTCGACACGCCCGCCGTTGGGCAAAACGCCAAACTCTCTGAAGTTGAAACTGAACTGCGCGCGCAAATTGATCGCGCCCAGTCCGCTGGCATTCATCTGACACACCTTGACACCCACATGGGCGCACTGTTCGGCTCGACCGATCTGTACAAGGTCTATCAGAAGATGGGCTACACCTATGATCTGCCCATCCTGGAGGCATGGGGCGGAACCCATGCCCCTGAGGGAGTATCACCCCCTGCGGAAGAAGTCCTCGTCCAGAAGGTAATCGAAATCGAACCGGGAACCGAAGCCAAGGACTGGAACGCATGGTACCGGAAACAACTTGAAGCACTCAGTCCCGGCGTTTATCAGGTCATTGTGCATCTTGCATATGACGACGAAGAGATGCGGGGAGCGACCTACGATCACCCCGATTGGGGCGCCGCATGGCGGCAACACGACCTGGACATGGTCAAGAGTCCGGAGTTCCGCCAGTTTCTGAAAGAGCAGGGATTCGTGCTGGTGGGATGGAGGGAGTTGGCCAAGGCGTTGCCGAAGAACTATGGTAAGTGAGCGGGGAGATTACTGAACGGCGCGGAGTCTTGGATTCCATGTCCTTCGATGATCGTGTAAATCTTGTCGGCGGGAAGGTCTTTCCAGGTCTCGAGCTCGCCTGAGGGCCAGCGCACTTCCACCGCATCAATTTTTGTCGCCGATCCCAAACCAAAATGAAGGCGCAGATCGTTCTGGGAAAGATAACTCCCGCCGCCGCGCACTTCATCGAACTGCGTCATTCCTCCGGCATGGATGGTGACGCGCGCTCCGATTGCTGCGCGATTGCTTTTTGTTCCGGCGAGACGGAAGAGCACGCGATGATTCGCGATTTTGTTTGTGTTGAGCAGTAGCGACGGAGGTTCGCCGACATTGAGTACAACGATGTCGATGTTGCCGTTGTTAGCAACCTTCGAAACTTCTTCAAACGTTCCATTGCGCAGGTTGCGATGCAGCAGCATCGGTTCGGCGTAGGCGGCGCTTCCCTTCACCATGTCCATTTGCGGATAGACGTGTCCGTTGGCCACGAACAGATCGAGCCAGCCGTCGTTGTCCATGTCAAAAAACGTCGTACCCCAGCCGACCAGCGGCAAGCTGGGCTGGCCGACATGCGATGGCATGGCGACATCTTCGAATCCTCGCGGTCCACGATCTTGATATCCCTGGTTGCGATAGAGCGTGTTGGGCTGGTCGGCAAATTCGGTGATGAACATCGAGAGGCGTCCGCTGTGATCGTAATCGCCCCACGTCACGCCCATCGAGCCGAGTGCCTGCCCTTCACTGTTTAGCGCGATGCCGCCGACCATGGCCTCGTCCGTGAATGTGCCGTTGCGATTGTTATTGTAGAGATGATTGGGAGTGGCATCATCGGCGACGAACAGATCGGGCCAGCCGTCGTTATCATAGTCGCCCCAGGTTGCGCCCAGTCCGTAATATTTTTCGGGATCGTCGACACCGGCTTTTTTCGAGACTTCTTCAAACGTGCCGTCGCCGCGGTTGTGGTAGAGCAGATCGGTTTCTCCCTCCATGCCCCACGGGCCGCACTGCACCGGCGCACCTTTGAATTGGCAGAACTTGGTCGAGCCGAACGCGGGCAAGTCATTCATGTCCACGTGAACGTATCGTGACACGAACAAATCGACGTTGCCGTCGCGGTCGTAGTCTGCCCAGGCCGCGCCTGTAGAGAAGCCGCCGCCGCGCACTCCGGCTTTGTCGGTGACGTCTTCGAAGGTGCAATTGCCCTTGTTGCGATAGAGCGCATTGCCGCCGTAGCCGGTCACGAAGAGGTCGAGGTTGCCATCGTTGTCGAAGTCGGCGACGGCTACGCCCATGCCCCAACCTTTGCGCGTGAGTCCGGCTTTCTCGGTGATGTCAGTGAACTTGAGGTTGGCATCCTGATGCCAGAGCGTGACGAGAGGATCGCCGCCGCTCTGCTTGTAGCGATCGACGGTCGAGCCATTCACCATCACGATATCGAGCTTGCCGTCATTGTCGCAGTCGAAGAGGCCGACTCCGCCGCTCATGGATTCGATCACGTAATATTTTTCGCGCGAGGAGATGTGGGAGAAGGTCAGACCGGATTGGGCAGCGATGTCGCGAAAGATGGGAACGGGATCGGTGAGTTTGGGCGCCGGTGACTTCTTTTCAGTACGCGCGGGAGAACCTTTCGCAGCGGGCTGAATCGGGCGTTGCGGCGCGATCTGGGCCGAAAGCAGGCCGCTGACGGCGATCAACAAAACGGTAAGCTGGCTAGCCACAAAATATATCACCATGACCAAATCATTGCTTAGGGTACTGAAACGAATACCCCCTCGCTTCATTCCCCGACATGAAGCGGGTGTTGTATTCGAGTAAGTAATTCAGGTGGTCGGCATCGGCCGGGAAAGATTGGCCCCGATACGGATAGGTACGCATGGCGCGAAATGGCAGAGGATCAACTGTATCGCCGTGGTAGGCGTAGAAGTCCATATCTTTTTCGTATCCGTTGGCGATGAAGAAATAGTCGCGCACCCAGCCGTGCGGCAGGGCGGGAAGCATCGCCGGATCAAAATCAAGGGCAACTTCATCGCCGGAGCCGAAGACAACAAATTTGTCGTCGATCGAGTCGAGCAGCGGGCGCACATCGCCATAGCGCGTGTAAGCACCGGCAGGCCGCGTGTACGGGCCGGTGGCGCTGACCTTTTCATAAATGTATTTCACGTTGCCCGGCGGCTGATCTTCGATCTTCAGGGGGAATCCGTGGAAATTAAGGTCGGCGCGGGCGAGCGGGACGGGAGTCAGGCGGGATTGTTTATCTTGATTGGTCCGGCTGAAGAGGATGTTGTCCCAGTAGATCTGGAGATTTGTGGTGATGCGAATGCGGCGCGTACCCAACGGAAGCTTGCCGGCGAGATCGGCGGTCATGGTGCGCGCGCCGCCGGCGGGGAATCCGAGATCGTCGACGACGCGGAGCCATTTTCGGTTGGCCGACTTTCCCTCAGCGGCTAAAGCCGCAGAGCCAGAGACCGGGCTGATCGCAGCGCTGAAGCGCTGCGCCACCCCAAAACTTCTCGCATCGCTGTGGGGCTGCGCTGCCCTATTGCTCACCGTAGCGTTGAGGGGCTGCGCTGCCCCGTTGCGGATCTCGGCTTCGACATACGGCGCAAACGGGCGCAGGTGCGCTTGATCGGCGGCGTACATGCTGGTCGCGGAGAAATATTCGATCTCGCCATGCATGAGCAGCCACAGCGGACCGCCGCGGTAGGGCTCGCCGAGATCGAGTTCCAGGCTGTGGGGCTCGGTGAATCCCACGAATGGAAGCACTTTGAAATCGCCGAAATAGCGATGCGCGAGCAGATCGGGAAGCACGTTGTGGCCGTGCTCGTCCCACGCACCGGCGGGCGGACGCGCGTCTTTATTATTGTTGTTGCTGAACACAACCTTGAACGGCGGATAAGGCGGATTACTAGCGAAATATTCGTTGGGATAAACGTCGACATCCGCGGGATGATCGACGGCTAGCAGTTGCACCTGATCGAGGTAGACCGATTCTTCGAGCGGCTCCATGAAGCGGAAGCTTAGTTTGCCATCTTTTTCGCGGAGCGAACTGCGGTCGACTTTGATCGCTTCGGTAGGGCGCGGGATATTGCGGACCACATTTCCGACGATGTTGCGCTCGACCTTGTTATCGGTCGCCGCGATCCAGTGTCCGACAACGCCTGCGCCGAGCATGTCGCCGACTAACTGATATTCTGCACCATCCCAGGCGAACAGCGTTGGACACGAACTCCCGCGGCGGTCCATTTCCAGAAAATCCTGACGCTTATTGGCGACGACTCCGATTTCATCCTGCAGAACGCCGGTCGGCCAGAGCATGCGTACAACGTCGGCTTCTTTGGCTTGCCCCAGGCCGACGGTTAAGTAGGGCGAGTTCTGTCCAAGGTAGCCGGACGATCCGTACACTTCAAACTTCTGCCGCAGGCCGGCGGAGAAGACTTCAACTTTCGTGCCGATGGCGCTCTTGTTATCGTTCAAGCCCCTGAGCGCTAGGCGCAGCGAGTTGTTCTTGTTTCCACCTTCGTTGCGGAGGAGCACGGCGGGGCCGTGATTTTGCGTGATCAGAAGATCGACCGCGCCGTCGTTGTCATAGTCTCCGGCGATGATGGCGCGCGGCTCTTTGAGCTGAATTTTGTCGAGTCCGGTTTCGACGGTGACGTCTTTGAAGCCGTCGGGGCCGAGATTGCGAAAGAGGCGGACTTCTCCCTTGCCGTCTTTCGTTTCGCCGACGGCGACGAGATCGACCCAGCCGTCGTTGTCGTAGTCGATGGCGGTGACGCCGAAAGCGCGGGTCCAGTTCGTTTCCGGCAAAGGAACTTTTTTGAAGTGCTTACCTTGATCGTTACGCCAGAGTGCAAGGGCAGTCACGCCGTTGGGACTCGCGCCATTAGTAAGAGCGAGATCCATCCAACTGTCGTGATTGAAGTCCAGCACCGCGATACCCATTGGCAGCCGAGAAAATAGCGAGAGGCCAACGTCTGGGGTAGAAAACTTGCCCTCCCGCGGATTCGCAAAAATCGACGGACCTTTTATGTCAGTTACGACCAAGTCAATTGCGCGGTCATTGTTGTAATCCGATCCGACTGAGCTGACGCTGGGGTCCGCAGATAGTCCGGCAGCCATGGTAACGTCGGTGAACGTACCATTGCCGTTGTTGCGACACATAACGTTGCCGGGGAATTCCAAGCCGCTCGGCAAGGCGATGGGTTGTCCGGTGGCGGGTGACGGAGCATTTCTGAGCGTCCGAGTAATGAAAAGATCCAAGTCGCCGTCGTGGTCGTAATCAACAAAGGTAATACCGAGGTTTGCGCCATCATTCTTGAGGCCCGAAGCTTCGGTCACATCCTTGAATGTGCCATTTTTTTCGTTGTGGAGGAGCCGGATACCATCGCTTAAGGCAACCGCAAGATCCGCTGCGCCGTCGTTATCGAAGTCCCCGGCGGTGCAGCTAATCGCGTGTAGGCTGGGATCGAGGCCAGACTTGCTGGTCACATCTTCGAACTTGCCGTCACCCATATTGTGGTACAAAACAATGCCGCCCCCGGGCCCGTTATCGACTAGAAATATGTCGATCTTGCCATCTGCGTCGTAATCGAGAAAGCAGGCGCCCGCGCCGAGAAACGAACCCAGGTCCTTGGCTGCGGACGTCGTCTTTGATTTCAAACCTGCCTCTTTTGTTACATCCACAAGTCTCACCGGAATCGCCGCCGCCACCTTCTCCACCGCCACCGGCGATTCTTCCGCGCGCGAATACTTTCCCTGCTCGCCATACGCCAAGCTAATGGGCGCGCCCAGCTTGTTCTGCGTGATGTACTGGAATTTCTTCATCGCCTCGTGGGCGGCTTCGGCTTGCCCGGATTGCTGGTAGGCCCGCGCCAGTCCGAACTGGGCGGAAGCATGGAGCGGGTCGATCTTCAATGCGGCTGCGAAGGCTGCGATCGCTTCCGGAAATTGTTTGAGTTGAGTGTAGGTCGATCCCAGGAAGTACCAGGTATCGGTGTCGTTCGGATCAATTTCGATGACGTGACGAAATGCGGCGACAGCAGCGCTCGCATCGGCCGAGTTCTTATAATAGAGACCGAGGCTGTACCAGCCAGCAGCGCCTTCGCTTCGTCGATGCGCTGCAGGTTGAGTAAGGCCACTCCGCGATTGACGGTTGCCACTTCTAACGCCGGATCTTTTGCGGCCGCCTCTTCGAACGCCTTCAACGCTTTTTCGAAGAGCTGCTGGTTCATGTACGCGACGCCGATGTTGTTGAGGCGGGCGGCTTCCCGGGGATTGGTGGAGGGAGCGGTCGCGGCTAGTAGCGCGACGAGTAGTGCGAAAAGACAAGTGGAGACTAGGGCGATGCTGAGCGTCTTGGTCATTGGAGGCTTGGGAATGATTCTATCTGAGTGGCTAGTGTGCGTCCGCGAGCTCCGGCCCTGAATGACCGACTGCATCGTGAGAACGCCTTGCGAGGTTCATTGATGCGGACGCGGGTATGGGGTCTTTCGACTCCGCGAGAACTTCACTTCGTGAAGTTCTTGCTCCGCTCAAGATGACAGAGTTAAAAAGTGCCCTCAAACCGACAAATCTACTTTTTGCCATACGCATGCGACGAGATCTCGCCTTTCGCTTCCTGGATCGTGACGGTCTGTCCGGTCGCAATGTTTGAAAGCCTGTCCACTTGGCCACTGGGCCAGTCGATTTCGACTGCATCGGCTTTGGTTTTCGATCCCATGCCGAAGGTCAGCACCAGTTCGCTCTGCGAAAGATAGCTGGAGCCGGTCTTCATGGTAAGCCACTGCTTGTCTTTCCTGGCGGTCACGCGAACGATAGCGCCGATGCCGTCGCGGTTGGATTTTGTCCCGACGAGTTTTATGCGCAGGCTTTGATTGGTGCCGCCCTGGTTCAGGTAGAGATGCGGCGGGCCGCCGTTGGTCATGACGAGGACGTCGAGGGCTCCATCATTATTGATGTCGGCATAGGCGGCGCCGCGCGCGACTTTCGGGGCGGCAAAGGCGCTTCCGACTTTATTCGTGACTTCTTCAAACTTGCCATTGCCGAGATTGCGGAACAGATGCGGCGGCTCGGCGTAGCTTACGCGCTTCTGTACGGTCTCGATCTGGTCTTCGATGTGGCCGTCGGCGATGAGAATGTCCTGCCAGCCGTCGTTATCATAGTCGAAGAAAAAACAGCCGAAGCCCAGGGTTACTAGCGTCGCGCGGCCGACCTCCGACCGCGGAGCTTCATCCACGAACAAACCGTTCCCTTCGTTGTGGTAGAGCGAAAGCATCTGGTTGGCAAAATTTGTAATGATGAGGCTGGCGCTGCCCGAGCGGTCATAATCAACGGCATCAACGCCCATGCCAGCGCGCGCCACGCCATCTTCGCTGAAGGCGATGCCGGCAGAAACCGCGCGCTCTTCGAAGGTACCGTTCTTCTTATTCAGGTACAGCTTGTTGGGTTGCGTGTCGTTGGCGATCAGGATGTCGGGCCATCCATCGTTGTTGTAGTCGAGAATCGCGACGCCGAGTCCCTTCGACGTTGGATCGTAAAGGCCGGCTTTCTGTGTGGCGTCTTCGAACTTGCCGCTGCCGAGGTTATGCCAGAGGCGGGCCGACGTTCCCTTATAGGATTCGGGCGTGCAGTAAGACTTGTGCGAGCCATCGAGCGTGCAGTAGAGGTCGGTTTTCTCGGACCACTGCACATAGTTGGCGACCACGAGATCGAGTTTGCCGTCGCGATCGTAATCGACCCAGGCAGCGCCGGTCGAAAACTCGTTCGGTCCCCAGAGTCCTGCGGACTTGGTGACGTCGGTGAAAGTGCCGTTGCCGTTGTTGTGGAGGAGATGGTTCTGGCCGACGGCGGTAATGAAAATGTCGTCGAAGCCGTCGTTGTCGTAGTCAGCGACGGCGGCGCCGAGGCCGAAGAGCGAAATGCCGAGGCCTGACTTGCGCGTCACGTCGGTGAAGGTGCCGTTGCCATTGTTGTGATAGAGCTTCAGCGTGGTCGCGCCATTCTTGACGTGGCCGGGCCAGTCCTCGCCGTTGACGAGCAGGATGTCGGGAAAGCCGTCGTTGTCGTAATCGATGAAGGCGCAGCCGGGGCCCATGGTTTCCGGGAGCCATTTTTTTCCGAAGGCTCCATTGTTGTGGGTGAAGTGGATGCCGGATTGGGCGGTGATGTCGCGGAAGGCGATGTGCTCCTCCGGGCGTGCGAGGCTTGCCGCGACTAGCAGCAGAAGCAACTTCCACCACAGAGACACAGAGGCACAGGGGAAGGCTGACCAAGAATTCTTCTTGAAAGTGTGCATTACTTTTGGGCCCCGAGAGTCGTGGTAGTGCGGGCTGCTGCCGGGCTTTGCCCGGCTTGGACGGGCGAGACGCCCGTCCCCACACCGATTTTGGTAATGCTTGCGGCCAGGCGCTTGGTGGGTGCGGTGTTCAAGATCGGCAGCGGGACTGACACGTGCTCGTGGATACTCTGCCGTTCATTGTTGTCTTCGGGATTGAGCTGACGATAGGGGCCGGTGATGGCCTGCGAGGCTTCGTCGGCTTTGAAACGCACATAGCGAGCTTGGTGCTCTTTGGACATCTTTTCGTCGCCGAGACCGTTGAAGCAGAGCATAAGGTTGTAGTGGGCCTGCAAGTCCTCGGGATCGACGGCGAGCGCCTGCTGCAGGACTTTGATGGCGTCGGTGTATTTCCTCTGCAGAAACAGAATGCGCCCAAGATTGTTCAGCGCCACTCGATCATGCGGATACTGCGCAAGCACGATTTGGAAATGCGACGCTGCCTGATCGTAGTCTCCCGTGGATTTCATCAGCGATCCGTAGAAGAAATTGGTGCGCGCTAGATTCGGGTTGAGTGCGAGCGCTTTCTCGAGAACAGTGCGGGCGCGCGGGAGGTCGCCTTCCTGCAGGGCGGCGCGTCCGATGTTCAGCCAGCCGTCGGGATTCTGCGGATCGACTTCGGTGACTCTTTCGAAGGCAGCCTGCGCCGCTTTCAGATCGCCTTGCAGCAACAGACCGATGCCGTAATCGTTCCAGCGCTGCCAGTCTTCTTTCGCGAGCTGGGTCTTGGGCTGTTGCGCCGGGGCGTTCGCGGGCAGGACGTCGACGGCTACTTCGTTTTGCGCAACCGTCACGATGGGCAGGTCAGGAATTTTCTCCTCCTTCGCGGAAACTCCGCGGAGCGATTGCGTAAACGCATATTTCGTATCGTCGTAGTCGGCGGTGACAGCTGCGGGCGTATTGGCGCCAGGCGCGACCCCGGGCTTCGATTGACTCTTTTCGCGCTCGCCCGCAAACGCAAACTGCGTGCCCCACCACGCGAACTTGCGATAACAGAGCCGCGCGGTCAACGTAATTTTACCGCCTGTCTTCTCAGGAATCTTCATGCGGAAGTGCACCGTGTCGGCGGCGCCGGGCGGAATCAGACGCACGTACACGACCGCGCGCGTGGCCCAGGCGTTGCGCTTGTTGATCGGATTGCCGTGCGCGTCCACCTGGAGCGAGCGATAGAAGTGCGCGCCCTTTTCTACAGGGCCTTTGCCATCGTCCTCGACCATGCCGCTCCAGAAAATCGTCTGGCCTTTGTCGTCAACACCTTTGAGTTCGAGCCAGGTGTCGTAGGCATCGACGGTGCCGCCGGGAAAGAAATGCCCGACGCGCTTGGTGCGAACCACGACATCGACACGAACGGTGTCGCCGCGACGGACGGCGTGTCGCCGCGACGGACGGCGGGCTGCACCCGGTTGAGAGGCGCGGTGACGGGAGCGGCCTCAGTAGCAGAGCCGGGCGTGATTGTCGCTTCTCCTTCCTCTCCCACGGCGAAAGTGGTTGCGAGTTCGTGTTGCGCGATTGCTCCTGACTTTAGCGGGACGCTTGCCGGCGAGAGCGCAAAAATATCAACCGTAAGAGCTCCGCTGGTCAGGAAATCCTCGGTGGCCTTCAACTGCGCGGCATCTTCATTGGCGGTGGGCAACGCGGTGTTGGCGCCGGGAAAACGGTGAGAGTGTACTTTGCCGGCAACGTTCCCCATGTCGTTGGAGCGCTCGAGCGGCATGTGGCAATCGGCGCACTGCTGCGGCTTCGCCGGATAGTAAAACGAGCGAGCGCCCTCTCCGGAGACGCCGCTGGCCTGCCAGTTGTCGTACTCGTTGAAACCGCGAATCCAGCGGTAGTGATTGACTGGCACGTCGAGGTGCACCTTGTGGCAAGAGGAGCAGAACTCCGCCGTCTGTTGCTTCATGAACGGCTTGAGGAACACACGGCGGTGCGGCTCCGGATTCAGTTTGATCATGAAGTCGTGCAGCTCGCGCACGAGCGGATTTTTGCTCGCCGCAAGTTGGTGCAGTTTCGGATACTCAAGATAGAAATCACCCTGGCCCATCGTGCTTTTTACGTCTGCGATGGAGTGGCACATCATGCAGCCGAGTCCGGCTTGGGCTTCGGGCGTGTGCACGATTTGTTTGATGGGCGTATCCATCTTGCCGGCATAGAGCACCGCCGGGTCATGGCATCCGCCGCACCATTTTGAAGGCCTGGTGCCGATCGTGTCCTGCATGTACTCGATCGACTTGCGATACCACTGATTGTTGAACGATGAAAAATGGTGAGCCGAGCTGTTCCACTGGTTATAGATATCCTCGTGGCAACGCTTGCAGGAATCCGACTCCAT
>WNFQ01021098.1_pt1 | contig 10360 bp, 10 predicted proteins | sample 5400171 | NCBI WGS metagenome assembly WNFQ01 (sample SAMN13153356, study PRJNA577476) | soil metagenome | isolation source: 20 cm soil under Madrone tree | place: USA:California | collected 2016-06-14 | reverse complement strand
TGGAACGACTCGACAATACTCCTTGTAGCCGGAAAGACTTTTGCAAAGAAAACTTTCCTCCTCAAATCGTCGCCACACGATCAGGAAGGTTAGCGAAGTGAACATCAGGAGGCCCAAAGATCTATTAACCGAGGCATTAAAAAGCGGTCAAGCAGATTGTTGCTTGTTAAGGCGTGACCCTATGGTTTTCAGCTGAATCGCAGCCTTTAGACGTGCCCCCGATTGATCGATACTCCCGCCAGCGATACTTCATTGTGACGCTCGTTAGCTGATCGCAAACTGATCGACTCGGGGTAGGGCTCGATACGTATCGATTCCATGCATTTCCGTTTCAAGCTGATGAACTCCGGGCTGGTCAGTTGTTCCGATCTTCGCGGTCGATCCAGAAACACCAGCACTTCGGCCCTTATTCGGCCGGGCCGCTGACTCATGATCAAAATGCGATCGCTCAGCAAGATCGCCTCATCAATGTCGTGGGTGACAAAGACCACGGTCATCCCGAACTCTTGCCATAGCTCAAGCAGCATTTCTTGCATCTGCAACCGAGTCTGAGCGTCGAGCGCTGCGAACGGCTCATCCATCAAAAGAACCTCGGGTCGGTTCACCAAAACGCGGGCCAAATTAACTCGCTGCTGCATTCCGCCGGAAAGCTGATCGGGATAATGGCGCCCAAATTCGGACAGCTGAACTCGACCTAAAATCTCAGCGGCCATCCGGCGCCTTTCTGTCTTCGGCTTCCGTCGCATCTTCGGACCGAATTCGACATTTGCTTGGACGGTCTTCCACGGAAAGAGATTATGCTGCTGGAACACGATTCCACGAGATGAATCAGGTCGTTGAACCCGCCTGCTTGCGACCAGGATTTCTCCATCTGCTATCGGAGTGAAACCGGCAATCGCACCCAACAGACTCGACTTACCGCAGCCAGAAGGACCTAAGAGAGCTACGAACTCTCCACTCCGAATATCGGCAGATACATCCTGGACTGCATCGATCCGCTTGGAATCGATCGCGAAAGAAACGCTGACCTTTCGCACCTGAATCTCAGCTCCCTGATTCGTCATTTCATTTCTCCTCCCTTTCTGGCCCATGGCATGAACTGCATCGCTATCCGCTTAATCAACGCGCTGCTGACCATTCCTAACAGCCCGATCGAGATCATCCCAAGGACAATGTTTGGATAGTTTTGTAACGTGTACGATTCCCAAGTGTAATAGCCGATCCCAAATTGACCGGAGACCATCTCCGCAGTCACCAAAGAAAACCATGCATTGCCCATCCCGATACTGAGACCGGTCACGATGGATGGTAACGCTCCAGGCACAATCACCTCCGAAAAAACCGAAAACGGAGACGCTCCCAATGTTAACGAGGCGAACACCAGTCGCTGATCCACGTTCGTGACCCCATGGATGGTACTAAGCAGGATGGGAAAGAACGCACCAATGAAAGTGATGTAGATCATACTTTCTTCTGGCGCAGGAAACATCAGCACCGCCAACGGAATCCAAGCAACTGCCGGAATTGGCCGTAACAATTCCAAAGGTGTCATCAAAAAGTCGCCAAGCAGTTTCGATCGACCGACTAGCAGTCCAGTCGTTACCGCCAGAACCGCGGCGATCCCGAATCCGGCGAAGGTACGAATAACACTGCTTTGTACGTGATTTTGGAATTTGGGAGACTGGATCAGCCGAATACCGGCCAAACCGACTGCACTCGGCGCAGGAACATTCTCGAAGTTTACTAGAAAGTGCCACTTCTGAACAGACGCGGTCTGCCAAAGCGTAATGCAGACCAAGATCGACAGAGTCCGGGCGATCAACGACCGTATCGACCGGCGAACTCGCGGATCGTTTGGATGAACGACGGTGCTTTCCGGTAAACCTTCCCGATCCAGAGCTTTTGCCTCGATGGTATTCACGTCAGTACCAAAGATTTAGTTTTTTCCGGCCAGCCGAGCTCCAACCGCCTTTTGCGCATCCGGGTAATTCAATACGATTCCACCGCGTTTGGCTGCCCATGCATCCGCATCGGTCTTCAAAAGAAACGCATCTAATCTGCCTCCGGCACTGACAAACCAGGCCTTATCAGCAAAAAGTTTGGTTCCGCTGGCACGATCGTGCACGTACACTACTCGGACTTTTTTCCCGTCCGCTTCGGCTTTGCTAGCCGCAGTGAGCGCAGCTTCTGGAGTGCTGTAGAGCCGTACCGTCGCTTCGCCTAGAATCCAGATCTGTCCTGCGAGCTTAATATCAGTAACCGGCGAATTAGTGTCTTCGGCGTTCTTGGTAAACGGTGCAGGCGCATAGTTTTTTACCTGGGTTTCGTAGTCCAAGCCTTGCTCTTTGGCGGCTTCGCGGATGTACTTATCATTTACCAACGAGTTCACATCGAGCGGCCTATCTGTCTTTTTCAGCTCTCGAAGACTCTGTTCTGCCCGCCGGATTGCGTCGATGTACTCGGGCTTGAGCGTGTAATCACGTGTCTGAATCCCAGCCGGCCCATGAAATGCATAGCAAATCTCCGCTTCTACCCCGGTCCAGGCAGCCAATTTCTCAGACAATTCTTCCGGACGCTCTTGAATTAACCGACTCGCCTCCAGTGTCGCTCGCAGATAGGCAATTACCAGTTCGGGATATTTCTCCGCGAAATCCGACCGAACCTGAACTCCATGCGTCGTCGGTACACCGGCAGATGTTCCATCGTAGATTTTCCGCGCGATCCCGCGGAACGGAAAAAGCTCTCCAAACGGAACAAAATCCGCATGAGCATCAATTTGACCGGCTTTCAACGCCGAACCCGCTACCTCCGGCGCCTGAGTGATAATCGTCACGTCTCGTTCGGGATCCCAGTCCTGATCTCGAATGGCACGAAGCAGCATTGCATGTGCCGTTGATCCAAACGGAACGGAAATGCGTTTCCCCTTTAACTCGCTGAGGATTGGATTTGCGACCCAATCGGTACAACTACCGCGTTCCCGGCACCCCGTACGCTTCCAGACAGAGTCGCAATATAATAGGTATGCACACCATTGTCGGCAGCCTGGAACGCCGATGCTCCGAGAACAGCCGGAAAATCGGCCATGTTGGTGATATCTAGCTTATTTGCCAGCAGCTCGCTGTTTGCCGGAGCCCCGCTGGTAAAGTTATGCCAGACAAGCTCGTACTTGACTCCTTGATATTTCCCGTCGTGCGGCAAATATTTTTCGAGCAGATGCAGTTCGCGGACTACCGCTCCACCGGCCGCACAATTGATGGTAGTGTCTTGGGTGCCGATTCCGATCCGAATCTCCTGCTCGCTCCATCCCAATGACGCACTGACCAAAAATGCCGCTACGATTATCGCAAACTTCCTCATGGATTTTATCCCTCTCGTTCTGCCAGTTTGATTTCTTCGATTGCACGCTTTGCCGCCTTCTGAACACCTGTATCCGGATCACTTAGGGCAGCACTAAGCGCCTCTACTGCTGAATTGCCACCGATCCCGCCCAATGCCTGAGCCGCCGCGATCCGCACATCCGCGATTTCGTGGGCTAGAAACCCCGTCACGCGAGTCGCCACCGGTGTGCTCAGTTTTCCCAAACCAATCAGGGCTTCCTTGACGACTTCCCATCGGTCATCCTCCAGAAGGATGACTAACATTTGCTCAGCCTGCTCGGTTGGGAATCGACTTAGACCGATTGCCGTCTGAACTCTTACCTGCCACTCTTGGTCAGACGCCCCGGCGATCAAGTGCGGTACCACGCTCTGATCAAATTGACTCAACGCGTCGACGGCGATTCTCCGATTCTCTGTGTCCGCATCTGTCAGGGCCTCTTTAAATAATTCTCGAGTCGCATCGGAGCGGAGATAGGAAAGAGCTAACAGAGCTTCTCGCCGTACCTCTGCGCTGGCATCCGTGGCCCTCCGGCTTAGTACCGAGAACGCCCGAGGAGTTCGGAACTCACGAAGCGCCAGGATAGCAGCAGCCCGGACCGAGGGTAGCCGATGCTCCGCTCCTTCGATCAAAGGTGCGATTGCTGCCGGCGTGCGAAACTCTCGCAGCGCTATCCAGGCGGCCGTAGCGACTTCATTCTCTTCGTCCCCTATTCGTTCCAACAATGCTGGAATCGCTTCCGGCTCCCCCAATTCTTCCAATGCCTGAACAGTTAGTTTTCGGACGGTTGGATCCTTGTCCTGCAGGAGCGGCAAGATATCGCCTACCGACACCGTTGTCAGCAGTTCATCCAGTTCGGTCAGAGCGACCCGGCGAACATTCACATCGGCACTCTGCAAGCGGTCGAGTATCGGACTGAAACTATTCTGATGCATTGTCTCAGCGGACCAGGAACGGGATCTTGACGGTGATGGCGTTCGTTGGGCAGTCCACCTCGCAGGCGAGGCAGTACCAGCAATCATCAAATTTCATAAACGCTTTGCCATGCTCCGGCTGAATCGCCAGGCAATCTACCGGACATGACTCAACACAAACATGACACCCGCTGATGCATTTCCCTTCGTCAACCACCACCGGCACATCAAATACCTTCGTGGTCTGCCGGTGGGGCGCCAGCCTGGCGGCTTCCGCCGCCGCCCTTTCAGTTTCGAACTTCAATTTGCCTGCAACGACCTTTTTCGTGGTGGTTTCCGGGTTCATGTAATTAGTGCTTAGTTGACTGCCTCGACCGCTGTTGATGCCATTCGCAGCCGGTGATAACCACGCAGCTCCTCTTGATCGAGCGTGACCACATACTACGGTTCCACCGGTCGCTTGAACAGTTGCATTTCACCCGTCTCGTTCCGTTTTTGGTTGACGTGCACAAACCAATTCACATCGTCCATCTCTGGGTAATCCTGGCGGCAATGATAGAGCCCCCACCGGCTTTCTTCTCGAAACAGCGAGGCTCGCGCCGCCATCTCTGCACAATCGCGAATGAAAGCGCATTCAGCTGCCCGCATCAGATCATGCGGATCGGTTGCGCCGAGCTGCTCCAACTCTTCATGCGCCCGGAGAAAATACTCCAGTCCAACCTTCATCCGATTCGCGCTCTTCGGAGGTTGAAGGTAATCGTTAACTTGCCGGCGCAGCTTGTACTCCAATAAATGGGGCGGGATGCCGGTAGGTCGGTCCAATGGTGCCATGATCCGTTGTCGCTCCGCCTGAACGGCGCCATCATCGACCCCCAGCATGCCGGCTTGCCCAATGTACTCGATCGCGCTGGCTGCACATATCTTCCCGTAGGTAAAGGCGCCAAGCATGTAACTGTGTGGCACCGATGCCATGTCGCCGGCGGCGTAAAGCCCTGGCACCGTCGTTTCACCGCGTTCGTTGATCCAAACCCCCGACGCACTATGTCCACTGCACAACCCAATCTCGGAAACTGCCATCTCGACCAGCTGCTCTCCGTACTCGGTTCCTCGACCAGCGTGAAAGCGGCCACGGCTCGGTCGCTCGGTCGTATGCAGAATTCGCTCGATCTCACTAACGGTTTCAGGGGCCAAATGATTCATCTTCAGGAACACCGGTCCGTTCGGACCGGTGAGCTCTTTATAGAACTCCAGCATCATTTGACCGCTCCAATAGTCCGACAGCATGAATCGATGCCCTTTCGCGTTGACGGTGTATCCGCCGAATGGTCCGCTGACGTACGCGCAAGCAGGTCCGTTGTAGTCCTTTAACAAGGGGTTAATCTGGAAGCATTCAATGTTGGTTAGCTCGGCGCCCGCGTGATAGGCCATCGAATAGCCGTCACCCGCATTTGACGGGTTTTCGTAGGTTCCCATCAAGTATCCGGACGCCGGTAATCCCAGGCGTCCCGCAGCTCCGCAACAAAGAATCACGGTCTTTGCCCGAACGACTACAAATTCCCCGGTTCTAACATTGAATCCGACGATTCCTGCTACTCTGCCTTCGTTTAACAAAATACGGGTCGCCATCACCCGGTTCTCTGTTTTTACGCCCACCCTGCGGATCGCTCGAGTTAACAGTTTCTTGATGTCATACCCTTCCGGCATGGGTAGGACATAACTCCCCTTGTGGTGAACCCGCTTGATGTCGTACTCGCCAGTAGCAGTCTTCTGAAACTTTACCCCCCAAGATTCTAACTCCTGGATCATGGAGAAACTCTGTTGGGCATAAGCCAGAATTGCCCGCTGGTTAACGATTCCATCGTTCGCCATCGTGATTTCTTTCACGTATTGTTCCGGCGTAGCGTGACCCGGGATCACCGCATTGTTAACTCCGTCCATGCCGAGGGCAATTGCACCGCTGCGCTTCACATTTGCCTTCTCCAACAACAGTACGGTTCCATCGGGTAGTCGCTCTTTGGCCTTGATTGCAGCGACGCTGCCGGCAGTGCCGCCTCCAATCACAAGTACGTCGGTTACAAGTTCTAAAGTAGATTCCATAACAGTAAAGACTCTCTGGAAGGAAAGCGGACGCTGCCCATGAGTCCAGGCAAAAATCTCCAGAACTAACCCGCAGGTCCTCGTTGGCAGACCCAGCACACGTGCAACTTTTGCCGACAGCCTCTCTAACCGCACAGTCTGCGTTAGCCCGAGTGTTGGGGCGCTAAACTGCTCGGCAAAGATTTTCTTCAAATTCACGTTCTCAAAGGCATGCGTCGGCAACTCCAGCAACTTGCCAAAACGAGATGCGCTCAGGTACATATCGCTCCGGCAGGTAAACTTTCCGCCGACATCAATTCGACGGGTGATCTCAACAAATTGCGACTCGTCTCCAAGCCGCGCGCGACAGGTGGTGTCCCCCTCAACGATCCGGCGGCTTAGCAACGAGGAATAAACAGGCAAGGGCTCGCCACTGCGCGGCTGAACAAACCTGAAATGGTCAAGGAACCGGTAATGCCATAGATCGGTCGTGGGACGATTCGGGTCTGAGATGAACGTGCCGCGGCCATGCTCGCGGACGATCCATCCTTCGATGGCGAGCCGGTTCAGTGTTTTCTGAACCGTTCCCAGGCTCATCTCGAGAACTTGGGCGAGCTGTTGTTCGGGGAGAATCTGATCACCGACCTTTAAGGATCCCCGGCGGATAAGATCAACGATCCCGTTGCTCAGCTGGATATGCTTGGGTAGGCCGGGCTGGGCCGCTTGCGCTACTGCCTCGATCAAGAGTGGGGGAGTAACGCGTTTACTCAACAACGAAGATATATCCAACAATTGGCTCATATTCAAAGCTTAAGAGCTATATAGCTTTAGTGAGCATCGCCTGTGCCATCGGCTGACCATCATTTCTGCCCAAAGTCTGCTTAGCTAACTCCCCCCCTCTGACTATTCAACCAAGTGCGTAGAACTTGTCCTTCCCTATGCTCCAAACATCGCGCTTTGGCAAAAAAGCCGCAGACGACACTTGGCCACCTCGTCAATTCCGCTGGTCACGACTTCGAGGTTCATTTCGAACGTTGCTGCTCATGTCGCCAGACATTAGATCACTCCGAAAATCTTAATGTCTATCGCTTTAATAGAGTATCCGTTCCAATGCAACCGTTTTTTGTCCGAAATTGAGCTACCAGCCGCATCGCGACTGCGAATGTTTTTTCTAGCACCGAGCCGAACACCCGCGCTAAAAGTTCCCGCCAGGCATCCGAACTGAGAGTGAAGAATTGCAGAACCCGGAACACCGAGTCTGGTATAGCTGAGTTCAGCTCCGGATTTATCGGAATGTGCTTGCTGACGGAAGCAAGAGTCTGGCTTAATCACAGCCAATTTCCTGGAGGCAAGAAGTGATGTGATTTTTCGATGCGATATCTCACTCAGTCGTTGGCCTTACCGGCTCGTTGTCTTCCTGGCCGTTTTCTACTCGAGCAGCACAGCGGTTCGCGCCCAAGAGAACAGTAAGACCGGTTATGACGACTCGGCGGTTGCTATCTCTTTCTTCGAAAAAAATCCGCAAGAGTCGTTACGCGATCCCTTCTCTAAAGGAAACGTTGAACTTGAATTTCTTGGGAGCGGAGCGAGTTCCTCATTGTATCCTGGCGCACGTCGCCCGAGAATTACTTTCGTGGAGGGCGACGTCCGTGTCGGCATGATAGTTTCTGACACTGTTGGATGCAGTTTCTACCGCGGCAACTTCGAGATCCTGCTGGATGGCTTTGGTGCTGGAATAACCGACGGACCCGGGAACTGGCTGGTCGGTGGCCGCGTGTTCGGCCGCTATAATTTTACCCAGCCTGGAGGACGCATTGTCCCTTACCTGCAGGCCTACGGGGGCGCGCTCGGCAACGACATCTATCGAGATCACACCCAAAAGATCATCGGCGGAGGCTTCGAATTTACTACCGGCGTAAGCCTGGGGGTACGTCTCCTGATCAGCCGTCATTTTGGTCTCCTGCTCGAAGGCGGCTACCAGCACATTTCCAATGCGGACATTTACCCTCGCAACGCCGGCCTAAATACGTTGGGTGCGCAGGCCGGGTTCTTTTACTTTTTCTGAGCCCGTCGTATCCGGTCCGGATAAATCTGCCAGTATCGATTGTTCTTTCGAGCTTGAAGCAGAACCTTGCTTTCCGGAAGGATCGCCCCTTCTCCTCCTGCTTGTTATCGGTGTTTTCCGCTGCTGATTAAGGCGTGACCCTAATAGCGTGGTATAGTTTGCGCATGAGGTTCGCTGCTCGCTAAATAAGCTCGGTGGACTGCACTAGTAACGATGGCAAGTAAAGCAATTCTAAAATGCCAGTTAATAACGATTGGATTTTTAGTTCTTTTATTGCCCTTTGTGCCGCTCCTGGCTCAGGATGCCAATAGCCTTGTCTTACACGCCAAGCAACTTGAACATCGCGGACAAACGGACGCTGCCATCGTAAAGCTGAAAGAGGCCGATAATCTTTCCCCTGACAATCCCCAGATCCAAAAAGTGCTGGCCCGCCAGTATATCGCCAAGGTTGATGATGTCGCAGACACGGCTGGTAAAAAGCAGTACGCTCAAATGGCCTTGGATCTCGCACAAAAGGCGCTCGATAAGTTGCCGCAGGATTCTGAGGCGCAGTTAGGCGCTGCGGCGGCCTATGGAAAATCGTGCGACTTCGTCGATTCCAAGACCAAAGTGGAGTATTCAAAGAAAATTTATGCTGAAGCCACCGTCGGGCTGCAGCTGGATCCGAGTAGCGATTTCGGCCACCTGATTCTGGCTAAATGGAACTTAGGGATGGCGACAGTTAATCCCGTGGTCAAGGGAATGGCTCAGGTTTTGTACGGACAGCTCCCCGACGCATCCAAGGAAGCGGCCATTTATCATTTTAAGAAGGCCATCGAGTTAGCCCCCCAACGGATCATTCATCACGCTGAGTATGCAAATGCGCTCGATCTCATGGGTGACAAAGAAGGCGCTCGCCAGCAATGGATGGAGGTCGCACTGTTGAGGCCGATTTACGAGCAGGATCAGCGCTATCAGGCGTCCGCTGCAAAGCATCTCAGGTAAGGTCTTCGAAAAAGGGACGGCATAATGCAGGTTCGGCCATCGGAGAGCAGCGAGCCAATTTCATCTAATCCAGCCATCCACTTGGGGACCGGGCCGCGAGGCAGGGCCACCGGTAGATCCAGGCTGTCGTGATTGCTAGAGCAGACCACGACGTAGGCCTTGCCAGCCAGCGATTCCAGATGGGTTCGGGCTTTGACAGTCTGCGCGTGCGGAGGCAGGGGATGGAAAACGTCCAACGTGTCTCCAACAATCGCAACGATATCAAACTCGACCGCATGCCTCTCCACCCATTTGAACCAACTCAAATTCTGACGGAGCCCTGCGATCAACAGAAGGCGCATAGATTTGTCTGGGGGAACTTCACGGTATCGGACGACCCGCCGTCGGGCTAGTGCGCCGTCTCATATGTATCTAGCATATGAGACGGCGCACTAGGCACGGCGATGACGTCTTCTAAATTCGAGCGGTTGTAGGCCATTCACTTGTTTGAAAATGCGCGCGAAGTGTTGACCGGTCGCGAAGCCGGATTCGGATGCCACCGCGTTGACCGGCAGTTGCGAATCGAGCAGCAGCGTCTCCGCATGGCGAACTCGCATCTTGTTGAGGAATTTATGGACCGAAGTGTTTCTCCAATCGGGGCGCGTAATTGGACCAGCACTGGCTCGACCTCTCGAGAAAAAGGGTCAGACCCAAATGATCAACACAGAATTTGCCATGGGGTTTAGGCGTGACCCGGTTGACGTCGTGAAAACCTGGTTCGATCTCCACTGTCGCACAGGCACAGCAACCTTGTTAGACGCCGAGGCCGCCTCCACAATTTGCGGCGAGCCTTCCCCTGCGCTGGGAACACCACAGAGCTGGGATCGACGCAGAATTACCCACCACGATTCGATTCAACCCGACGACTCGCTGCTACTATTTCTTCGCCGGGGTTGGACTTCCTTTT
>WNFQ01004310.1_pt1 | contig 10360 bp, 7 predicted proteins | sample 5400171 | NCBI WGS metagenome assembly WNFQ01 (sample SAMN13153356, study PRJNA577476) | soil metagenome | isolation source: 20 cm soil under Madrone tree | place: USA:California | collected 2016-06-14 | reverse complement strand
GGATTGCATTGGGCCCGATGATACCGGGGGCGCCTGGATACCCATTGGGATTAACGACCGGTAGTCCACCTAAAACTTGGAACGGAAACCCGGGTTGCTTATAAAATGGCGAAGTCGCCGCGTTCGGAGCCGAGTGCGGAAGGGGCGTGTTCACGCCGATCTGCTGTGTACCGCCCGGGCCGAAAAACATCTTGGGAATCAAGCGGAAGAGGAACTGCTCGTTGCCGGGGAAATTCGCACTGCGAACATCGCTTCCGCCCCATGGGATTTGAAAGGCGTTACTGGAAATGTCCCGGTCGGCGCTGAAAAGACCGCCGGTCCGCTCCCAGAAATCGGCAATCACCACAATCTCTGTCTTATCGTCTCCGGTGCCCGCTTTGAGCCATGCCTCCCACTCGCCCATGTCGTTAGACGCTCCCAAATTGGTGTTTCCATAGCTGCCTCCGATCTCCAGTCCGCGGAACTTGTGGACCAAAAAGAAATTGACCACGCCGGTGATCGCGTCGGAGCCATACACCGCCGAGGCGCCATCCTTCAAGATGTCGATGTGATCGATCATCGGAAACGGAATCAGGTTAATGTCTACGCCTCCGCTGAACCCGACACCGTTCAACGAACCAAAGGCAACACGCTTTCCATCAACCAGCACAAGGGTTTCCTTGGCCAACAAGCCGCGTAGGTTGAATTGAACAGTGCCGTCGCCGCTATTGCCCATGTTCAGGTTGGTGGTTGCACCCGACTGCTGTGGCAGAAAAGTTGTCAGGTCCGTTGCATTGCGGATGCCCAGTTTCTCGATGTCTGCCGGACGATACGTATCCACTGGATTTGGTCCGGTCTCTTGTGCGGTGGGAATGTTCGAGCCAGTGACGATCACTCGTTCGATTTCCGTAACGCCTGACGCCGTCGTCTCTTGGGCAAATGCATTCGGCACGAAAATTACGAGACCTCCCAAAGCAGCCGCCATAAGAGCAAGGCGACAGAATTTTGCGTGAAGCAGGTCGTTCATTTCAGACCCAAACAGGGGGCTGGCGAACGCGATTTAACAGATTTCGGTCGAGACTTTCAACCCAATTCGACTTTGCTGCCGGATCCGTAATATCCATGCAGTCGACGGGGGCTCCACTCGAACGATTCAACGGTTCAACGATTTAACATTTTCCTCATTTTTTGCGTAACAGCCGGCCGTCTTTCGCGCAGTACACCTGTGAACGGCCAGAAATGACTTCTCACGGTGAAAGGTCATCGAAGGCTGAAACAACAAAGGAAATCACTTTATGAAAGACAGACAAACGAAAGGAACATCTGATTCCGCATTTCACGCCGCGGGGCACTTAATCCAAAGGGCAGTCTGTTTAGGAGCCATCGTTTTCATTTACACCAGCGCGTCGGCGGCGAACCTGTTCATGTCGGATGGCTATAGCGGCCTGCAGCATAACCTCGGTCACATCTATAAATTCACTACGCGAGGAGCGGCAAGCACCTTTCGCTCAGGATTGGATGGTCCTGAAGGTCTGGCGTTCGACGTCGCGGGCAATTTGTATGTCACATCTTTCCTTGGCCACATCTATAAATTCACGCCGGGCGGGGCGCGAACGACATTTGCCTCTGGACTAAATGATCCAATGGGCCTGGCCTTTGACAGCGCAGGCAACTTGTACGTGGCGGATGAAGGCAGTGGCCGCATCTTTAAATTCAGACTGAACGGAGTGCGAACCACCTTTGCCTCCGGGTTAAGCAGTCCTAGAAGTCTGACCTTTAACAGCGCGGGCAACCTGTTTGTAGCGTGCGTCGGCGGCGGACACATTTATAAATTCCAGCCGAACGGCGTGCGGACTACCTTTGCCTCCGGGCTGAGTTACCCATACGCTCTGGCCTTTGACGGAGGTGGCAATCTGTTTGTGACAGGTTGGGGCAACGGCAGCGGCTACGTCTTTAAATATACTTGGAACGGACTGCGAACCACCTTTGCAAGGTTGAATGCCCCGTTAGGTCTGGCCTTTGACAGCGCTGGCAATCTGCTGGTCATGGATGAAGACAGCGGCAAGATTTATAAGTACACGCCGAACGGAGTGCGCACTGTCTTTGCGGAGATTCCAGGCCTCGTCATGGATCAAACAGGCTATCTCGCCTTCGAGCCATGATATTTTGCACGGCCACGCTGTTTGGCCCGATCTCTCTGCAATTGCATTCAACTACAAATTCCAGTGCAGCCCCGAACGACGCGGCAATAAGCTGATAGCTCCTGAAGCAGAGCAGCCCGGCGATCTACTAGAGTTTTTTGGATTACATCGATCCAATCAATCGTCTGCGGTCTCAATTCGTAGCATTCGCTGCGTATGCACCGTGGCTGGAACGCTAAGGCGGATCAATTCCATGGTCTCTCCCTCTTCAACTTTTAAACCATTCAATGATTTAACGCGGCGCCACCACTTTCTTTGTAACAGCCGGTCAAATCGCGCGCAGTACACCAGTGAACGGCCAGAACTGACTTCTCAAGGTGAGAAATCAAAGAAGGCCAAAAACAATAAAAAGGAAATTAAGTATGAAAAAACGAAACATTATGTTCACAACAATTCTGCTGGCGCTTGGCTGCTTTGCGATGGGCTCGGCGCCCTCCGCGTCGGCCACGCCCACGCCCGTACCGCTTACCATCACTGCTACGTTTGATTTTGCGGGGTTTCCCGATGTAACGGGAACCTTTACCACAAGCGGGGCCCTTACAATTTCAGGGCCTGCTACAATGCACGTTGACCTTAATTATAACGGTACGAGAGCTCATTGCGTGGTTACGTTGATAGCACCACTTGGAAACATCATTATTCATCAGGAATGTCAGTTTGCCACTCGCCCATCTAGCGGAAGGTGGGAGATTGTAAGTGGCACAGGTGCTTATGCGAATCTTAACGGGAATGGGTCACTTACGATGCCGCCTCCGCTTGTCGAAGCAATGACAGGGTTTATTTACCAATAAAAGGTGGGCATCATAAGATCCTGATCGCTACGCTTCCGCACGAGAGCCTCTTCGGTCGTTGTGAAAACACGCCGGAGAGGCTCTTCTGGTTTTTCTTCGCGGTCGGCCGATGCGGCCGGGATCACAATTTCGCGGTAGCCGTTTTCTTTGTCGTGCTTGTGCTCGCAATCGTGCTGAGCTTTGCGCGACAATGGTGACAGCTAATTCGCGGGACAAGACGCGTCGTTTTGCACGAAAACGAATTCGTGCCGATTACTCCTGCGCAGCTCGCGCAGTTTTAGCCAAACCAATCTTGTAGCCACGCCCCTGTGGGGCGTCTGCATTTCGGAGTCGCACGTTCTGGACGGCGCACAGCGCCGTGGCTACAGCGCGTGCGCGTTTATACGATGGCTTCTACATCGGGGCCTAAGTCTGGCGCAAATCATTGATCTTGAATTCTCCTGGCTTGACCTTGGCGCGAGTTTTTAGTTGAATGGCGGTATGGCCGCCCAGGATGACCTGACTTCATTGACCGCGATTGGCGGAAGTGCTGATCTCGGTCCAGCGGCGTTTACTACCACGCATTGGAGTGTGGTGCTGGAGGCACAAGGCGAATCAGCAGCGGCACAAGAGGCGCTCGAAAAACTTTGTCGCACGTACTGGCGACCCATCTATGGCTTCGTGCGGCGACAAGGTGCCGGGCCAGAGGAAGCCGAGGATCTCACGCAGGGTTTCTTCGCTCTATTGTTAGAGCGCAAAGATCTGAACACTGTCCGCAAGGAAAAGGGGCGGCTTCGTTCCTATCTGCTTACATCGGTGAAACATTTTTTGGCCGACGAGGCGCGCCACGCAATGGCAGTCAAACGCGGCAAAGGTCAGCGGTTAATTCCGTTAGATGACATTCGTGAACGGGAGCGCATTGACGTCGAGCGGAGCGACAGGTTGACGGCCGACCAAATTTACGACCGAGGTTGGGCCTTCACGGTTCTGGAGCAAGTAATGGCGCAGCTGCGGGACGAGTATCGCAGCGCGGGCAATCTGCGGTTCTTCGAGCAGATGAAGAAAATGCTCATGGACGAACCGGGCCGGCCTTCACAAGCCGCGATCGCCAGCGAATTCGACATGACTGAGAACGCGGTCAAGCAAGCCTTTTTTCGGTTTCGTCAGCGTTACCAAGCTTTACTGCGGGAAGAGATTGCCCACACAGTTGCCATGCCCAGCGATATCGAAGATGAGTTGCGCCATTTAATTGCTGTGGTCCGGGCGTAGACACGAATTACACGAATTGCCACGAATACGGCTGATCCAATTAGTGTGATTGTTGAAATTCGTGTCTCAATCGGGTGTAATTTGTGTCTGAGCTGCTTTACAAAGAAGAAATTTTTCAACTCGTAGGTGTTTGCATGGAAATTCATAGCGAGTTGGGAAAGGACCACGATGAAGTCATCTACAAGGACGCTCTGGTCGTTGAACTGAGTCGCGCTGGAATTGCGTTTTCGCGCGAGAAAAATTACGAAATCACATACAAAGGAGTTATCCTGCCTCATTATTACTACGCGGACTTCGTTGTCTGGGATAAGATTCTCTTTGAGGCGAAAGCCGTTGAAAAACTGACCGATCACACATCAAACAAGTACTGAACTATCTGGTCGCCTCGAAACTTCGCATCGGCTTGCGGGTCAATTTCGGTGGCGATGCTTTGGAATGGAAAAGAGTCATTTTGTAGACACGAATTCTTAGAGAGAGGGACACGAATTACACGAATTATCACGAAGATTCATGAGGCCCCGAGTCAACTGCGGGACATTGGTGTAAATTAGTGAAATTCGTGTCTATGCCCATTTGATGCTGTAGTCGGGCGTAACCTCTGATAGAGTTTTACGCAGTAAAAGAGGGGGAGTGCACGAGCGGCTCTCCGATGATGATCAGCGCACTCAGACTTTGCTCAAGGTGCGGCATGGAAATCCCAGCCGACGCGCCTGAAGGAGGCTGCCCGGGTTGCCTTCTCGAGACGGCGCTGGACGCTGCCGGGAAGCAAATCGTGTTTGGCCGCTACACGCTGATCAAAATCCTCGGACGAGGTGGAATGGGAGTTGTCTGGCTTGCACGCGACGAAGAACTGGGGCGCGATGTCGCGCTAAAATTTCTTCCCGACCTCATGATTCAAGATCATGCGGTATTTGATCAGCTCAAGCGCGAGACAAAGCGCTGTCTCGAACTGACGCATCCGCACATCGTCCGGATACATGACTTCGTGCATGACGAACGCTCGGGCTGCATTTCGATGGAGTATATCGATGGAGAAACGCTATCGAACCTTCGAGCTGAGAAAGAGCGGAAGGTCTTCGAGCCGGACGAGATCGCAGCCTGGACGAGTCAACTTTGTGATGCACTCGATTATGCGCACAATCGCGCGAAGATCATTCATTGTGACCTGAAGCCCGCAAACCTGATGGTGAATCAACGGGGCGATCTGAAAATATCAGACTTTGGTATAGCTCGCAGTCTCAGTGATTCAGTGAGCCGGTTAACAGTAGAACAAGGTCGGAGTGGCACGCTCGTTTATATGAGCCCGCAACAACTCAATGGCGAGCGCTGTACGCACCTGGACGACATCTACTCGTTAGGTGCGAGCATCTACGAATTGCTCACGAGCAAGCCGCCATTCTATTCGAGCAATATCGATAGCCAGATTTGTGAGCGAGTTGCTCCTTCGATGACAGAGCGGCGGAAAGAATTGGACATCGAGCCGGCGTTGGTTCCACAACTTTGGGAAAATGCGGTCGCAACATGCTTGGCCAAGGATCCGTCGCGGCGTCCGCAATCGGCCGAAGAGGTTGCGCAGCGACTGCAGCTTGCCTCAAGGCAGACAAGAACACTAAGGAGGGCCCTCGGCAAGAGCTCAAACAAGAAAGCGCTGCTTCTCGGTAGCATCGCAGCCCTCTTCGTTCTCTCGCTTGCCGGCTTGTACTTCGGAGTATTGAAGCCGCAGGCCAAACCGGTATCACAGGCGGTTGGGATTCCGGAAAAATCAATTGCAGTCTTGCCCTTCGAAAACCGGAGTGGAGAAAAAGCCAACGCGTACTTTGCCGACGGAATTCAAGAGCAGATCCTGACGCGGCTGGCTAAGATCGCAGACTTAAAAGTAATTTCGCGTACTTCCACGCAGCGCTATCAGAGCAAACCCAAAAATCTAGCCGAGATCGCGAAGCAGCTTGGCGTAGCAAACATTCTTGAGGGCAGCGTGCAAAAAGCCGCCGATCAGGTGCGGGTCAATGTGCAGTTGGTTAACGCGCAAACCAATTCCCAGCTATGGGCTGAGACCTACGATCGGAAGCTGACTGACATCTTTGCGGTTGAGAGCGAGATCGCCAAAGGAATCGCGGAATCGTTGCAAGCGAAGCTAACCGGTCGCGAGGAGCAAGCGTTGGCAGTTAAATCGACAACCAATCCAGAAGCTTACGATGCCTATCTACGTGGATTGGCTTATACACTGAAAACGCTCCCCACAGCCGCCAACGCACTTGGCGCACAGAAATATTTCAGAGAAGCAGTGCGATTGGACTCGAAGTTCGCGCTGAGCTGGGCGCTGCTGTCATACGTTGATGCGCGCGGCTACATGACACAAAGTCTTCAACCAACGGTCGCCCTCCGTGAAGAGGCACGGCAAGCCGCCGAAACCGCGCTCACTCTTCAGCCCAATCTCGGCGAGGCCGTATTGGCGAAAGGATCCTACTACTACTTTTGCGTGAAGGATTATGACACAGCATTGCGTTACTGTGAACAAGCACGTCAGCTTCTACCGAATAGCAGCAGGATTCCACAATCGCTGGCTTATGTCGCACGGAGGCGAGGCCAGTGGGACAGGAGCGAGTCGTACTTCAACGAAGCCGAGAAGCTTGACCCTCGCAACGTCTACCTACTCACGCAGCACGCGAGTACCTATATCGATCTGCGTCGTTTCCACGAAGCGCTGCGGAAGCTTGAGCAGGTTCTCGATATCACACCGGACGACGTGGATGCTCTCGCGCTGAAGGCGAGTATCGCACAAGCGCAGGGCGACTTACCGCGCGCTTCGGCGCTCCTAGCTCCACTCCATCCAGCGGCTGATGACTCCAGCGCGGTGGAAACACAAGTTTACCAAGCCATCTTGGAGCGCAGGCCTGCCTCAATCATTCCTCGGCTAAAGGAAATACTCGCCAAGCCTGATCCAGCGTTGGGTTACATTAATGGCGAACTGCGCTTCTGGTTAGGCTGGGCGCAGGAAGCCACCAGTGATCATGCAGCCGCCCAGGAAACTTGGCGCCAGGCGCGTAGCGAACTTGAATCTTTCCTCAAAGAACAGCCGGAAAATTATACCATCATTGGATATCTCGCGCTGACAAGCATGGGCCTCGGCGACAAGGGCAGTGCCTTAGCTTTGTCAGAGCGCGCAATAGCCGCGAATCCGATCGAGAAGGACCCCTTAACGGGTCCCTATCCGATCGAAATCCTCGCCCGAGTGGCGGCGCAAATGGGTGAACCCGACCGCGCCATCGCCGCTCTACAGAAACTACTCTCGGTACCATATGCAGGTGTGGTTGGAAACATACCGCTCACCTCAGCGCTGCTCCGGCTCGATCCCATGTTTGACCCACTTCGTGGCAATCCGCAGTTTCAAGAACTTTGCAACGATAAGCAACCGTGAACACAGCGATCAGACTTTGCGAAAAGTGCGGCGCGGAAATCCCCGCCGATGTGCCGGAAAGAGGCTGCCCAGGTTGCCTTCTTGAGACCGGCCTTCGTCTGCGCCCGGATGCACCTGTAGCCGCCGGCGACCCGTCCGCCGTAGCCTCGGCAAAGGCCGATGATGGCGGGTCCGCTGAAAATGTTGAAGCGAATACTGCGGCAGCTGTTCCCCATGGTAAGAAAGCAGCGCGCTCTGCGACGATGCTGGGAGAAGTAGGCGATTACGAATTGCTGGAGGAAATTGGTCGCGGCGGTCAGGGCGTGGTATAGGACTAGAGTACCTTGTCGAGCTTGGCTTTGACGGAGAGTCGCATAGCCAGCAGGCGGATTTTCGTCCCTTGCTTCCGCTTGTCTTTCGTTGGTGAGCGGATATGGAACTGAAGGCTTTTAGCCGGAATTCCCAAGTCAGGAACTATTCGCTGCGCGGCGACCCGCGCTTCGCCGAGTTCATAGCCGCCGTAGCCGAGCCGATTCCGCTGAAGTAACAACCGTGGTGGCAGGCGTGCTTGCCACGCCGAAGGTTCGCCAATGCGTTTCGTCTGCACTTTGGGAGAGTTCGTCTTTTCGTAGCTGGCGCAGCCATTTTCCGCGTAACCTCGAGTCCGATTTTACGCATTACAGGAGTGCCGAGCCACTCGGTGAAGGTCGAAACCAATTGGAGGCGGGCCCGTAACGCCGAAGTGAAGTGGAGGCGTGAGTGGATGGCGGGCCCGTCCTCCTTCGTCAACACAGGACAAATCCACCTTCGGTCGTCACGGCGACATACCACGTGACAGTGAAAGCCAACGGATACCACTTCTGCCAAGGACGGCGCGCTGGTATGCTTCCCTGGGCCGCGCTAGCGCCTACTCGTCCAAGCGGCTGCGAAGGCTGGATCGGCGAAGACCGGTAACACTTGAGCGCGCCAGCCCCGGTGAAGCTATTTTTCGCGTAACCTCGCGCCGGACTTTACGCATTACCTCTGTGACCAAACAAACAGAATTCGGAGTCTATGAAAGATCAAGACAGCGTGACTATAATCATAACGTTTCTGCTTCTTCTCCCCTGGCTCGGGCGGGTCGCAGTCTCGGCAATGGCGGGATGGCGAGCATACTGCGAATCCCAAAACAAGAAACGAAGCAAAACGTAGGAAAGGTCGAAACATCGCTCTTACCTTTGTGGGTTTGCCGTCTTGAGTTCTCGCCCTTGGTGAATGCTGTTGTCCGAGCAGAGGATGGAGGTTAGACAACTTTCCATACGGCAAAGTGGGCCGACGGCACTGGTGAGTACCATTCGGGACGGTCTGCTGAACGAACGCTTCTGCAATGCATCCGCTTCTATTCGGGCCTGATCGTCGGAGGTCAGCGAACACGGGGTGATTAGCAGGATCGTCAACGATCGGCTGTAAACAGTCAGGGCGAGGCAAAGATAACGAAGCATTCCTGAACTCGATTACAGCTTCTGGTTGCTGACGCTTTGGGCAAGGCTGGCCGCCGGTACCGAAGGACGGTGACTGACAGAACCGAAGGCGTGTCCAATTGCGGCACTTCGAGTATCCCCGCCGTTGGATTAACAGAGACGCAAATTACACCATCTGTCACGAATCTCGTCAACACGACCATGATCATGCTTTCGTGTAGCAGGCGAAGATTTGTTGCCATAGGAACGCGGCCCGTCTGTGCCTGTCTCTTTCAACGATTCCCTCGGATATCGCGCAGCCTGGCAATCGCGACGTGCCTGAGGTGCACTTTCTTCCGGTTCAACGATTAAACGCCCTATCGGGTTCAAACCAATTCCCGTCACTTTCCGCGTAACCTCGAGCCGGATTTTACGCATTACCTCTGTGAATGGCCAGAAATGAGTTCTCAATGATGAGAGGTCACGGAAGGCCAAAATAATGAAGGGAAAGTAAATAACATGAAAAATCGAAACACCCAATTCACAGCCATATTGTTTGTGCTTGCCTTTGCGCTTGCGCCAATCGTCCAAGCGAGGCCGGGACCTTCCCCTGGTCCTACTCGCCCGCCTGCCAACGAGGGCGTCAGTGGGAACAGCGAGGACATCCTTCCGGCTGTCAGCATTAGCTTCGCTCCGATCGGGCTTACCATGGGTCAGACTGCACGGCTCAACCTCGTCAACCTTAATGTGGCAAATGGCATCACTGTTAATTGCCGATTTATTGACGACGGAAACAACACGCTTGCTCAATCCACAGTGACTCTGTCAATGGGCAAGATCACTTCGGTTGATTTCAAGCGGCACCAAGACCCGCTCCCGGGAGCTGAGTCGCCCGGGGCGCTCCGAGCCGAGGTCCGAGCTGAAATCGAAATCGGTACCGTCGGTGTATCGAGCGATAGCCTTCGCCGAAGCCTGGAGGTATTCGATACCTTTAGCGGAATGACCAGCGTCTTCGTAAGCAGTGCAAATTAAACGACTGAACGAGATTCGACCTCCGACCGGTTGCTGGGTTTGGCGTGTTAGATCCGCGCCAAACCCAAACTATTTGTACAAATCCTGCCGGCGATGAGCGAAGGACTCCACCCGGCTGCGCACTGAGATTACGAGTTCTTCGGACACATCGGCGTGAATAAGTTCTTCCCGGTCTGCGGACGCGGCTGCAATCACGACTCCACGAGGATCGATGATTGCGGAGCTGCCACAAAACCATAGGTCGTCGTCCCTGCCGACGCGGTTCGATGCGAT
>WNFQ01004306.1_pt1 | contig 10363 bp, 11 predicted proteins | sample 5400171 | NCBI WGS metagenome assembly WNFQ01 (sample SAMN13153356, study PRJNA577476) | soil metagenome | isolation source: 20 cm soil under Madrone tree | place: USA:California | collected 2016-06-14 | reverse complement strand
AGGAAATTCTTTTGTGATGGTGCCACTCTAAATACATCGAATCCTTTATCACTTCAGGAGAGGTGGTGAACGGGGAGACGAAACTACAAGGGATCCTACTGAAGGTCGTATGCGCCAACAACACGATAACAGACAAGCTACCGGCATCAGTTCGCTTATGATAATTACCCCTTCGACTAATTTTGCAACCAGGACTATCGCGTAACTTGGACCACTACACACTGGTGTCGTTAAGAGTTATCACCGGTTCCTAGGACTTGGGTAAGTTGAGCTAGAGTGAGTCACAATCACCGCGCACCTACAAGAGGTGAATTTCATGGTACGCGAAAGTCAAAAGAACAAGATACCTCGTTTCGCGCCAGCATCAACTCGTTCTCGAGCTTTTTACAATAGGCAAAACCTTCCCTCGCTTGCAATTTCAGGCAGTTGTCATCGGGACATCTATAATGATCCCGGAAAGCCCGCAAGTACTCGCCACGTATTTTTGAATGTATGTCGAATGGTTGCGTGAACGATTGCACTTTCAAGTCGCCCACGCTCTGTAAGAGGAATTGATGTAACCATGTGGGAAGTGTTTTTTCCCCATTCGCCTTTCTACCTGTCTTGCAACAACCGGCCCAAATCCTCGAAGGCCCGTATTCGTCATCTGAGAGGAACGTGTGGAGGCACGCGATAAGGCTATCCCTGCAGCGCCTGCGGAAGTTGGCAAGGTTGTGCAATGCCCAACCCTCGAGTCCTTGTCCCAAAACCTTATATGTCAGGGGGAGGTCCAACGTCTGACGAGCTGCGCTTTCCATTTCCGGAATGAGAGCCTGACCCATGTCACTGGCGATCGCGTACGCAGTGAAAGCCTCAGCTCCCTTTGGTGTTGGAAACTCTCCGCGGCCGACCTCAGTGCGGATATAGGACTGAACCAAATCCATGTCGTATTTCTGACACGCTGCGAGTAGATGGAACACCTCGCAATGAAGGGTTAACTATTACTACTGACAAGTAGAATGCAAGTACAAACCTTTTCATAAGACTTTGGTACCACCGTGCGGATGGGATAAACTATCGAGAAAAGACAATTCAGCAGCTCTGAGTCTTCATCTAATTGGACCACGGGAAGACCATCGACAGAATCACTGTCGGATGGCTGGGGAAGAGAAAGCATATCTCTGAAGACTGGAGACGCCATGGCCAGTACTGATTTATTGACTCGGAAATCGACAGAGTCAGACGATCGGATCATGAGATCGGCGTTTGGTATGTCGAAGGGTTCAACTGGAGATGTGGTCGAATTGATTTGTGCTTGTGGATCTTTCGTTCCTGCGCGAGAGATAAAGCTGACTCTGCCTGTGAGGGGTCAACATCCCAACCAGCTCTGCACAACAACCATATTCACCTTTTTGAAACTGCCATTGATAACTGATTCTAAAGCCACCCAGAAATCGCGTATGGTCTGGCTAGGTATGGACTCGGAAGCACAGTTGCAATCACGCCCCTCATCACCCTTTCGCCGGTGGTGTGACCCACTCGTCATGGCAAGGCTGAACTCGACGAGATGAAGGAGTCCAGGGGATTTTCCTATGGACTCAACGTACTCGCAAAGCCAGCCTGGAAGATAGTAATTACCACCATAGAGCTTAGAACAGTATGTTTTTGTTAATATGCGGCGTGCACCATGACGAGAGACGATAAATCCTTTGAGGTCCGACTTAAGGACGAGCCGAATTTGTTCGTGATATTTCCAGAGCTCGTGTAGATGACTGCCCGGTATAACGTTAAAAATATTGTCGAAGTCCTCGATGGTCATCGGGTAGCTTGCTATGATTCGCGCGGCCTGAAGTGCTTCTGGTCGAAGACCACATGTTTGCGCAAGCGAATAAATGCGCAGCGCTGGCTCTAAACCAGTGGGTAGTGGATGATAGTGAACAATTCTCTCCCGGATGAGAGCTAGCACAATCTCCATCTGATACTTCTGGGCTACAGATAGGAGTTCCAAAGTTTCCTCGGGAGCTGGTGGTACGACAGGAGTTACAGGAAAGATGAAAGTGAGAAGGTTGTGAAGGATTATGCCGCGTTCTGGTAGCCGTAGCACTGGGAGTGGTGCCCCATCATCCTCGGCCCTGGGGGAATCGAAGGTCCTTTGTATCAGCTCGCTGAGAACAGGAGAGCTATTGACGAGATAAGTCTTTGGCACTCGAAACTGATGGGAGTCCTGAGAATGAATAATCAGGTCCGCGCCAGCATGGTCGATGAGTAACGTCGCAAGAGGTTTGTCTGTGGTGGAGGCTATAATGAACATCATGACGGCCTTGCAAGTCACTGTAAAGGATTTGCCCCTAAAAAAGAAGAGAAGAACGCAGAGCGGAATTTCGAGCGGGCGGAGAGCGGCTTTCGGACTCGTCCTCAAGCCGTCGGCATTGGTCAGGAGCTATACTCAGGAGAAGAGTACCTGCGACCAACGAAGGAGGACCCGGCCTCATCGCCATTCTGCTCGAATCGATCCGTTTTCTGCTCTACAAGATTGGTTGCAGAATTGCGGGGAGGGGATGAAATTGAGACGCATTTGCCACATCAGAAAAAACCCGCTTTGCTAATGAGGCCTAATGACGGCTAGCGAGAGCTAGCGACACTTAATTATTGCTCGGTAGCTCTTGTTAGCAAAATTATTGCTCATTAGCAAAGCGGGTTTTCCTGATGCATATCGAAGTTTTATGGCAAAGGAATCGAAGCTCGGAAGTTCGACAAAGCTGTCGCAGATAAGGAGTGGATCGTCGCTTTCATCCCTCGCACGTCGCATCCTGCCAGAGGCGGTGAACGGGGAAATGAAACTAAGCTACAAGGGATCCTATTCAAAATCGTATGCGCCAACAACACGATAGCAGCCCCAGATGAACCAGCTAGCGGCATCAGTTCGTTTATGGTGACTACCCTTTCGAACAATTTTGCAACCAGGACTATCGCGCAACTTGGGCCACTACACACTGGCGTCATTAAGAATTCTCACCGATTCCTAGGACTTGGGTAAGTTAAGCTAGAGCGTGGGTCACAATCACCGCGCACCTACAAGAGGTGATTTTCACGGTACACGAAAGTCAAAGGAACAAGGAACCTTGTTTCGCGCCAGCGTCAACTCGTTCTCGAGTTTTGCACAATAGGCAAAACCTCCCTGAGCGTGCAACTTCAAGCAGCATTCAAGGTGATAACCACGAGCCGAGAGAGCCTTCAAGTACTCGTCACGTATTTTTGAATGTATGTCGAGTGGATGCGTGAACATTTGCAGTTTCAAGTCGTTCACGCTTTGTGAGAGGAGTCGATGTAACCACTTGGGAAGACTCGGAGGTCCACAGGTACTAGGGTACCCACATCTATGGACCCAGATGCCCGAAGGCCCGAATTCGTTATCTGAGAGGAACGCATGGAGGCGCACGATAAGGCTATCTCTGCAGCGCCTGCGGAAGTTGGCAAGGTTGCGCAATGCCCAACCCTCGAGTCCTAGTCCAAAAATCTCATATGTCAGGGGAAGGTCCAACGTCTGACGAGCTGCGCTTTCCATTTCTAGAATGAGACCCTTGTCACTGGCGATCGCGTACGCAGTGAAAGCCTCAGCTCCCTTTGGTGCTGGAAACTCTCCGCGACCGACCTCAGTGCGGATATACGACTGAACCAAATCCATGTCGCATTTCTGACACGCCGCGAGCAGATGCAATACCTCGTAATGAAGGGTTAGCTATTACTGCTGACGAGTAGCAAGCAAGTACAAACCTTTTCATAAGACTTTGGTACCACCGTGCTGACGGGATAAAGTATAGAGATAAGAGTATTCAGCAGCTCTGAGTCTTCATCTAATTGGACCACGGGAATACCGTCGACAGATTCACTGTCGGTCTGGGGAAGAGAAAGCATATCTCTGAAGACTGGAGACGCCATGGCCAGTACTGATTTATTGACTCGGAAATCGACAGAGTCAGACGATCGGATCATGAGATCGGCGTTTGGTATGTCGAAGGGTTCAACTGGAGATGTGATCGAATTAATTTTTGCTTGAGGGTCCTTTCGTTCCTGTTCGAGAGATAAAGTGAATTCTGCCTGTAAAGGGTCAACACTCTAACCAGCTCTATATAATAACCATATTCACCTTTTTGAAACTGCCTTTGATAATTGATTCTAAAGCCACCCAGAAATCGCGTATGGTCTGGCTGGGTATGGAAGCACAGCTGCAACTCTCACCACCTTTTCCGTGGTGTGACCCACTCGCCATGGCAAGGCTGAACTCGACGAGATCAAAGAGTCCAGGGGATTTTCCTATGGACTCAATGTACTTGCAAAGCCAGTCTGGAAGAAGGTCACGAGGACGATAAGGGTCAGTACAGTATACATTTCTCATTATGCCCCCTGCACGAGAGGCGCTAAATTCTTTGAGGTCCGACGCAAGAACGAGCCGAGATTCTTCGTGAAATTTCCAGAGCTGGTATAGGCGAATGCAAGGCATAACGTTAAACATATTGTCGAAGGCCTCGATGGTCATCGGGTAGTTTCGTATGATTCTCGCGGCCTGAAGCGCTTCTGGTCGAAGGCCATATGTTTGCGCAAGCGAATAAATGCGGAGTGCTGGCTCTAGATCGGTGGGTAGGGGGTTGAATTGAGCAATTCTGTCCCGGATGTAAGCTAGTACACCACACATTTGATACTTCTGGGCTACAGATAGGAGTTCCAAAGTTTCCTCGGGAGCTGATGGTACGGCAGGAGGTACGGGAAGGATGTAAGTGAAGATGTTGTGAAGGACTATGCCGCGTTCTGGTAGCCGTAGCAATGGAAGTGGTACCTTATCATCCTCGGCCCTGGGGGAATTGAAGGTCCTTTCTATCAGCTCACTGAGAACAGGAGAGCTATCGACGAGATAAGACTTTGGCACTCGGAACTGATGGGAGTCCTGAGAATGAATAATCAGGTCCGCGCCAGCATGGTCGATGAGTAACATCGCAAGAGGTTCGTCTGTAGTAGAGGCTATGGTGAACATTATGATGGCCTGCAAGTCACGGTAAAATATTTGCCCCTAAGAAAGAAGAGAGAAAAGGAAAAGGATTCAGAGCGGAATTTCGAGCGGGCGGAGAGCCGGCTTTCGGACTTGTCCTCAAGCCGTCGGCATGGGTCAGGAGCTAAGCTGAGGTAAGACACAAGCCGGTTCATTGGATCTACAACTCGCTGCAAACGCAGTACCTGCGACCACGTGCAACGAAGGAGGACCCGTCGGCCTCGTCGCCATCCTGCTCGAGTCGATCAGTTTTTTGTTCTACTATATTGGCTGCAGAATTGGGGAAAGGGGATGAAGTTGAGACGCATTTACCATATCGAAGTCTTACGTAAAGAAATCGAAGCTCGGAAGCTTCGACAAGGCTGTCGCAGATAGGGTGTAGATCGTCACTATTTCATCCCTTGTACGTCACATCCTGTCCATTTGAGGAGAGGCGGTGAAAGGGGAAATGATGAAAATAAGTTACAAGGGATCCTACTCAAGTTCGTATGCGCCAACAACACGATAGCAACCCCAGATGAACCAGCTACCGGCATCAATTAGTTTATGATGATTACTCCTTCTATTAATTTTGCAACCAGGACTATCGCGCAACTTGGACCACTCTACACACTGGCGTCGTAGATAGTTCTCACCGTTTCCTAGGACTTTGGTAAGTTAAGCTGGACAGTAAGTCAAAATTACCACGCACCTACAAGAGGTGACTTTCATGGTACACGAAAGTCAAAGGAACAAGGTACTTTGTTTCGCGCCAGCGTCAACTCGTTCTCGAGTTCTGCACAATAGGCAAAACCTTCCTTCGCGTGCAACTTCAAGCAGCATTCAATGTGATAATCACCAGCCGGGAGAGCCTCCAAGTACTTGTCACGTATTTTTAAATGTATGTCGAGTGGATGCGTGAACATTTTCAGTTTCAAGTCGTTCACGCTTTGTGAGAGGAGTTGATGTAACCACTTGGGAAGACTCGGAGATTTCTGTACACCATGAGTATGGACCCAGATGCCCGAAGGCCCGGATTTGTCATCTGAGAGGAACGTGTGGAGGCACGCAATAAGGCTATCTCTGCAGCGCCTGCGGAAGTCGGCAAGGTTGCGCAATGCCCAAACCTCGAGTCCTTGTCCAAAAACCTCATATGTCAGGGGAAGGTCCAACGTCTGACGAGCTGCGCTTTCCATCTCCGGAATGAGACCCTTGTCACTGGCGATCGCGTATGCAGCGAAAGCCTCAGCCCTCTTTGGCGCGGGAAACTCTCCGCGGCCGACCTCAGTGCGAATAAACGACTGAACCAAATCCATGTCGTATTTATGACACGCTGCGAGTAGATGGAACACCTCGCAATAAAGGGTTAGCTATTACTTCTGACAAGTAGCATGCAAGTACAAACCTTCTCATAAGACTTTGGTACCATCGTGTGGATGGGATAAACTATCGAGAAAAGACAATTCAGCAGCTCTGAGTCTTCATCTAATTGGACCACGGGAAGACCATCGACAGAATAACTGTCGGATGGCTGGGGAAGAGAAAGCATATCTCTGAAGACTGGAGACGTCATGGCCAGTACTGGTTTATGGGCTCTGAAATTGACAGAGTCCGACGATCGGATTATGATATCGGCGTTTGGTATGTCGAAGGGTTCAACTGGAGATGTGATCGAATTGATTGGTGCTAGAGTGTCCTTTCGTTCTTGCACGAGAGATAAAGCTGATTCTGCCTGTGAGGGGTCAACATCCCAACCAGCTCTGCACAACAACCATATTCACCTTTTTGAAACTACCATCGATAACTGATTCTAAAGCCGCCCAGAAATCGCGTATGGTCTGGCTGGGTATGGAACTTGTACCACATTCGCTACTACTCGTCATGGCAAGGCTGAAGTTGGCAAAATGAAAGAGTCTAGGGGATTTTACTATGGACTCCATGTACTTGGAAAGCCAGTGGGGAAAGCCAGGACAACAACAACATTTAGTAGTTTTCATTTTGCGCCCTGCATGAGAGGCTTTAAATTTCTTGAGATCTGACGCAAGAACGAGCCGAGATTCTTCGTGAAATTTCCAGAGCGCGTATATATGACTGCACGGCATAACTTTAATCATATTGTCTAAGCCCTCGATGGTCATCGGGTAGTTTCGTATGATTCTCGCGGCCTGAAGCGCTTCTGGTCGAAGGCCATATGTTTGTGCAAGCAAATAAATGCGGAGTACTGGCTTTAGATCGGTGGGTAGTGGATGATAGTGAACAATTCTGTCCCGAATGTAAGCTAGTACGGCATCCATTTGATACTTCTGGGCTACAGATAGGAGTTCCAAAGTTTCCTCGGGAGCTGGTGGTACGACAGGAGTTACAGGAAGGATGAAAGTGAGAAGGTTGTGAAGGATTATGCCGCGTTCTGGTAGCCGTAGCAATGGAAGTGGTGCCTTGTCATTCTCGGCCATGGGGGAATCGAGAGTCCTTTCTATCAGTTTGCTGAGAACAGGAGAGTTATCAACGAGATAAGTCTTTGGCACTCGGAACTGATGGGAGTCCTGAGAATGAATAATCAGGTCCGCGCCAGCATGGTCGACGAGTAAGGTCGCAAGAGGTTCGTCTGTGGTGGAGGCTATGAACATCATGGTGGGCTGCAAGTCGCTGTCTCCTAAGAAAAGAACAGAGCATTTCTCGCGGGCGGAGAACCACCCGGCCCGGACTTGTCCTCAACACTCAACAGGAGAGAGGAGGTTACTCAGGAGAGGTCAGGAGAAGTAATCGAACCCAATGTGGCAATTAAAGAACTGACGAATGAATGCGATGACTCTCCCACTTTGAACCCATCCCTCCCTCTCCAACGCCAGTCGCCTGCCTTTCCTTCAAGTTACCCCGTGCGGATTTCGTGCGGAAGAATTCGAGCCATTGCCTCCAAGTCCACTATCTTTACGCTATATACAGATCAAGCGACTAAGATTTTCAAGTAGTGCAATCAAAAGCCGATCACGACGACGTTCTGCTGAACTCCTCCGTAGTTTCGTCATAGGACTATCGTACTTGCAGAGGTTAGTCATCCCACGCGATACACGGTGTAGTTGGTCGTCGAATCCTATTTAGGGGCATAAAATTTGGTCAACATGAGATCGCGTATCATACAAACAAATGGACAGGATGCGACGTACGAGGGACGAAATAGTGACAATCCACTCCCTATCTGCGACAGCCTTGTCAAAGCTTCCGAGCTTCGATTCCTTTGCCGTAAAACTTCGATATGGTAAATGCGTCTCAATTTCATCCCCTTCCCCCCATTCTGCAGCCAATCTAGTAGAGCCAAAAATGGATCGACTCGAGCAGGACGGCGATGAGGCCGACGGGACCTCCTTCGTTGGTCGCAGGTACTGCGTCCGCAGCGGGTCGTAGTCGCGTACCTCCAACGGCGAGAAGTTTGTGATCCAATATGGGCCAGCGGACATTGGCAAGGTTGCGCCCTCTTCTGGAGAGAATATATGCGTCCCAGCAGGTCCCCAGTCCTCCCAAGGCACTTCACGGCGTCCATCGGAAAGGACGGCAGAGATAATCGCCGCAACACTAATAATCATCACGTATTGTCGAGAATCGCCTTCAACGCCTTCTTTACGGATCGGCGCCACATAGTTGAAAAGGATACTTATAGTGCTGAGGCTGGTGGAGCGAAAAGGGATATGGCCATGTCGTTCCCAAGGAGTGACCTGGGACTGCACGGCTGCGTAGTGTTCCGAGGTCGGGACCCACTCTTTGGTGAAGGAAACTTCGGGAATGGCGACCGCGGGACGTGGAAACTGTGGAAACCTGAGGAAGCACACGGTCTTCAAGTGCACTGGATCGTATTCGAGCTCAGAAATTTCCAGGCCGTTGTCCGAGTCGTCGCCTGAAACTAACTGTGCAATCAAACTTGGGTCGATCACGACGTGCTCCGAGCGCACGAGACAACCCGAGAACCCGCCGACCATGCAGTTACGAAGCTTCTTGAAATCAGCGAGAGCTCGTGGGATGGGGATGAGAGGCATTAGCGATATCACTCACATGCGTCACGACTCCTGTTTTCCATGAGACCAGGGAGATTAGGCTAGACTGTCGCGGACTTCCGAGCACCGTGAGGATGTAGTCCCCAAATACTTCTGCTTGTGAAAAACCAACAAGGGAGGGGTGGGTCGGAGGAACTTCCACGACGGGCATTAATGCATGGGGATGTAGATCCCCTGTTGTGAACTCAAAAAAGTGAAGCTTGTACCGCGAATTTTCCACCATTCCCTGTTGGCTATGACTAGTCAGAAATCCCTTCCGAGAGATGAATAGGAAATAACACTGAACGTGATTGCTACAGCCAAGTTATGGTCTGCCGCGAATACGATGTTGCGTGGACGAACGACCCTCAACCGGATAGAAACCCAATTTGCTTCTTCCTCAGAAGAAAGCGAGTAAAGATCAACGTATTTATATTTCAATCCCTGGCCGACGGGGATACTGTCGCCGTGGATCAAATAGCCATTTTGGAGGGTATACCGAGCGACGTTGTCACGCGAGTTGTCCGAATTGTGGATAGAGAATTCAGTAAATATATTGAATCGTAGGCCACTCCATGACCGTTCATGGAGCTTCAAGAGCTCGACACGCTCAGGGAACGGGACATCATGAGGTAGGAGGTCGTCAACGTTATCAATGCCAGTGAGCAGGAGGTACTCGAGGTAGGGTGTGCCGGAGATGACGTCCTCGAACCTGCGACATGTTCCCTGGAGAAGACACAGATCGTCACAGGAAAGGTAAGAAAGGATGCGGACGAGCAGTTCTGTCGGGATGTCGAGGAGGGGACATGACACCTGTGTCACCATCGCGTTCGGTGGATGAACAGACTTGGGGACCAGTACAGTATAAGTGAAAGGCCGCGTCTTGTAAGTTAACCGACATGAGAACAGGCGAAAAAGTTCGTACCTGGTCCTGAAAGGCCTGAACACCCGAAGACGCCGGGTTGAAACCTCGCACCCCGGGCCCTCTCTAGAGGATTGGCAGGTTTATGAAACTTGAATGGGGCACTAGATTGATGAGATTGTCACTCACGACCACGGTATCACTCCCCTTGAGAGAATCGTCTACCGTCTGATCCCTAATTGACACCGGAAAACAATTACTAAATCCGATCTCCCCCTTTATCCTTTTCGTTTAAAAGTTTAAATAAATAAATAAAGATCTATCCATAAACAGCATACAGTCGACGCTCTAATAAGTCATACCTCTCGGTTGTGAGCAATATGTATGCCTTTTCGGAGCTATGCAGTTTGAGAATGAAACACCGAGATGCCCGAATAGGGCCAAAAGCGTCTAATTAAATCAACAAAAATTGAA
>WNFQ01006441.1_pt1 | contig 10364 bp, 9 predicted proteins | sample 5400171 | NCBI WGS metagenome assembly WNFQ01 (sample SAMN13153356, study PRJNA577476) | soil metagenome | isolation source: 20 cm soil under Madrone tree | place: USA:California | collected 2016-06-14 | reverse complement strand
CGCGCTGCTTGTCCTTGTCGAACTTCAGCACCTTTACCTGGATTTGGTCGCCGACGTTGACCAGGTCGCGAGGATGGGTGAGGCGGCCCCACGACATATCGGTGATGTGCAGCAAGCCGTCAATCCCGCCTAGGTCCACGAAAGCGCCGTACTCGGTGAGGTTCTTCACTACTCCGGTCAGCACCGCGCCTTCTTCCAGGTGCTCCAGGGTTTTTGATTTCTTCTCATTCTGTTCCTCTTCAAGAAGCTGCTTGCGCGAAACTACGATGTTGCCGCGCTTCTTGTTGAGCTTGATGACCGCGACTTCGATGACATCGCCTTTCAGAACATCCAGGTTGCGCACTGGGCGCAAATCGGTTTGCGAGCCCGGCAGGAATGCCTGCGCTCCCAAAATGTCCACGGTCAAACCACCCTTGATGCGCTCCACCACCACCGCTTTGATCGGTTTCTTCTCGTTGTGCGCTTTCTCAATTTCATCCCAGGCGCGCAGCCGCTGCGCTTTCTGGTGGGAGAGGTTGATGTAGCCTTCCTCAGTTTCACCCTTGTCCCGCATCACGTCGATTTCGTCGCCGGGCTTGAATCGGGGATTGCCGCCGTGGTCCATTACTTCGGCGACGGGCAACATGCCTTCGGACTTGGCGCCGATATCCACCACCACATGGGTGGCAGTGATTTTCAGCACCGTGCCCTTGATCACGTTGTCCTCGCGGGCGGCCTCTTCGCTCTCGGTAGTGAAAGTCTCGAGCGCGGAGGCGAAGTCTTCGGTGGTTGAGGGCTGTTTTTCGTCCAGACTCTGAGATTCTGTGCGCGCAGGCTGGGGTGGCTGGGGGGAGACGCCGTTTAAGGTCGAGCCCTCCGGGGAGTCCGCGGGACGCTCAACTACTGAAGTCGAAGTGGCGGAATCCAGGTTGCGGGCGGTGTTGTCGTCAGACAAGGTTAATGGCCTCTCTCGGGGTTTACCTCGCACGTGGGTGCGGGGACGGATGCGGGGCGGTTTAGCGGACGGCTGGCGTTAGTCTAAGGTTGTGTTGAGCCCGCCCTGGCGGACGGACTGGAACAATCCCAGCGGTCGGACGTCTCTAAGCAAACCCGCGTCCAAAGGGAACTCATCGACTATAGCAACCGCTTCCGAACAGTGTCAAACGGCAAAAAGAGGGGATTTGGCGAGATGTAGGCGCCCGGCGTCGCCGCCGTGCGTCCCCGGTCCCTGCTTCCTCAGCTTCTCTACTAGTATGCCACTGTCCAACACGAGCGGGACGCTCGCGCCTACGTTGCCACATCTGCTACTCTGCCCTGCCATGGACTACATCTGGACTCCCTGGCGCTACGCCTACGTTTCCGGCATCGATAAGACCTCCCGCTGCATTTTCTGCGATCTGCCCCGAGCCGGGGACGACGCGAAAGCCAGCATTGTGTATCGCGGCCAGCACTGCTACGTCATGCTCAATCGGTATCCCTACACTGCCGGGCATGTGATGATCGTTCCCTTCGCCCATCTGGATGAGCTGCAAAAGCTGCCGATCGAAGCGGCCCACGAAATGATGGACTTGGGCCAGCGCATGGAGCGCGTGTTGCGTGCGCTATACACTCCGGATGGGATCAACCTGGGGATGAATATCGGCAAGGCAGCCGGTGCGGGCGTTGCGGGCCACATCCATCTGCACGCACTGCCACGGTGGATAGCGGACGCGAATTTTGTGTCTGTGGTGGGGGAAACCAGGATATTGCCAGAAAGTCTGGAGGCGACCTATGAAAGGATCAAGGGAGCGATGGCTGGGTAGTTGCTTGTGTGGTGCGGGCGCCCCCGCCCACGCATGCCGGCAGTCGAACTGAAGTGGCGAGTCAAAGTGAAGCTGAGAGTCAAGGTCGAAGGCCGGGGCGGGCGGAGGAGCCCCCCACGGTTAGGTGGCACCCACCAAGTCCTGCATTTCTTTCTCTCCGATGACCTTTACTCCCAGTTCTTTTGCCTTGTCTAACTTTGATCCCGCGTCATCGCCCGCAACCACATAGTCGGTCGTCTTGCTGACAGATCCGGAGACTCTTCCGCCTGCGTCTTCGATCACCTTTTTCGCCTCGTCACGGGTGAAATGGGCCAGTGTGCCAGTAAGCACGAAAGTCTTGCCGGCGAGCTTCGTTCCCCGCTCTTTTCTTGTTCCGGTCAACCGCAAGCCTAGATCCTGTAGCTGCTTTACCAGAGCCCGGTTCTTCGGCTCCTGAAAAAACTCCCCAATGCTCTGGGCAATGCGCGGGCCGACTTCATTTACTTCTTGTAGTTCTTCCTCGCTGGCGTTCATCAGAGCGTCCATCGAACCGAAATGCTCGGCCAGGAACTGCGCCGTGCGTTCGCCGACAAAGCGAACGCCCAGGCCATAGATCACCCGCTGGAGCGGCAGCTGTTTCGATGTCTCAATCTCGGCGAGCACGTTCTGCGCTGATTTTTCGCCCATGCGCTCGAGTTTCAGGAGATCGGATTTGGTCAGCCGGTAAATGTCGGCAACGTTCTTGACCAGGCCGCGGTCGGTGAGCTGGGTTACGAGTGCGTCACCCAGGCCATCGATGTTCATTACGCCGCGCGAGGCGAAGTGCAGGATGGTCTCCCGCAGCTTGGCTGGGCAATTGGCATTGACGCAGCGGTGATCCACCTCGCCTGCAGTGCGGACGACGTGCCCTCCGCACACCGGGCACTTTTCCGGCATGTGAAACACTTTGTGCCCGCGGGGATGGTCTTTGTTTTCGACAACACGGTTGACCTTGGGGATCACGTCGCCGCCGCGCTCGACTTCCACCCAGTCGCCAATTTTTACGCCTAGGCGCTCGATCTCGTCCATGTTATGCAGGGTGGCACGGCTGACGGTGGTCCCGCCGATGGGGACCGGCCGCAATGCCGCGACCGGCGTGAGTTTTCCTGTGCGTCCGACCTGCACCAGTACGTCTTCGACTTTGGTGATTCCCGAACGCGCGGCGTATTTATAGGCGATGGCCCAGCGCGGAGCTTTGCCGGTGTAGCCCAGTTCCCGCTGCAGGGCGACACGATCCACCTTGATCACAATGCCGTCGATTTCGTAGGGAAGCGTTTCGCGCCCGGGCTCTTCTTGCTCGATGAACGCCCAAATCTGGTCGAACCTCTTGGCCAGCTTGCGAGTTGGGTTGACCTTGAATCCAGCCGTGTCCAACGCATTCAGGGTTTCCCAGTGCCGGTCAAGAAGTGTCCGGCCATTCTGCAACAGCGCGTAACCGAAATAGTCAAGCCTGCGCTGCGCGGTGATCGACGGCTCGAGTTGACGCACCGTGCCCGCTGTCGCGTTGCGGGGATTGGCGAAAACGGGAAGCCCCCTTTCTTCGCGCTCCTCATTCATTCTCTTGAAAGCCGCGATCGGCATCAGCAGCTCCCCGCGGACTTCGAAATCCGCAGGAATCCCGGCCTTTTTCAACTTCTCCAGCGGAACGGAAAGCGGAATGGAGCGCACCGTGCGCACGTTCAGAGTAACGTCTTCGCCGGTGGTTCCGTCACCGCGAGTGATGCCGCGTGCCAGTGTGCCGTCCTCGTAATGCAAGGCCAGCGACATGCCATCGAGCTTCAATTCGCAAACATAGTCAATGTCTTCGCGCCCGCTCAGCTCGTGAACCCGACGCTCCCAGTTGCGCAGCTCGTCTTCGCTGTAGGTATTGTCGAGGGAAAGCATCGGCGAGGTGTGCGTCGCCTTGAGGAAGCCCTCGCGCGGCTTGCCGCCTACGCGCTGTGTGGGAGAGTCCGGGGTGATCAGTTCAGGATTCTTGGCCTCGAGTTTCTTCAGCTCATTCATGAGCTGGTCGAACTGGCCGTCTGAAATTTCGGGATCGTCGAGGACGTAGTATCGGTATTCGTGGTGCCGGATTTTTTCTCGAAGTGATTCCGTCGTTTTTTCAGGACTCTTGGGCGCGGTGGCCATGACTAGGAGATTATATTCGGGGAGGGCCGGTGATTTGTGACCGAGTGACGACAGCCGTCCTCGGCTGTCCAGTCGAGCGAAGCTCGACAGTCTTGGCCGGGAACCACAACCGCGGAGCTGCGCTCCGCCGGACCGCCGAAGGCGGTTGTCCCCGCATGGTTCGTTGAGACCGAACATGGTTATTCTTGAAACTGAGCGTCTGCTGCTTCGTGAATTTGTTCCGGAGGACGTAAATGCGCTTGCGGCCGTCCTGTCTGATGCTGAGACCATGCGCTTCTATCCTGCGCCTCTGGATCTTGCTGGAGTTGCGGCATGGATCGAACGCAATCAGCGGCGCTATGCCGATGCCGGCCACGGGCTGTGGGCCATGGTTTTGAAGTCCAGCGGCGAGGTGGTCGGGGATTGCGGTTTGACCCTCCAGACAGTGGACGGAGCCGACGAGATCGAAATCGGATATCACGTGCGCCGCGACCTGTGGGGTCGAGGCTACGCTCCGGAAGCGGCCCGGGCCTGCCAGGACTACGGCTTTGCCCGGCTTGGTGCTGACCGGCTCATCTCGCTCATCCGGCCGGAGAACCTCTCTTCACGGCGAGTGGCGGAGAAGATCGGGTTGAGCGTGTGGAAGGAAGTGATGTGGAGAGGGTGGCCACATTGCGTCTATATGATCCGAAGAACTTGAGCACGGGGTTTGAACGGCTGTGCCACGAACCACCTGGGGACAGCCGAGGGCGGCTGTCCCCACCTGGTTCGTCTCGACTTTCGGCAGACTACACCAAGTCCTCCACTTTCAATTGCGACGTGCTGCCCTTCCACGAGGCGTGGAATTGCTTTTGCACAAATCCTGCGTCGTAGTCCCGATTCTGGGCTTTCAATGCCTGTTCCAGGCCGAATAGCGAGCGCGGGTTGCGCGGGTGGCGATCGAGGTCTTCGCGGAAGACCCTCTCTGCGCCTGGGGCGTCGTCGTTTACCAGAAGCGCCGCGCCCAGCGATTCTCGTACCGGGAAGAACCAGTCCTCTGGCTCACTGTATTTGAGGGAGTCTTGCACGGTCACGGCATTTTGCAGCAGCGCAATGGCACCCGCGTTGTCTTTTTTCGCCAAGGCAATCTTCCCACCCAATACGTCTCTGGCAACCGCCAGGACGTCTTTTGCTTTGTTGTTCACGGGCATGGCGAATACGACGTCTTCCGGCGTATTCGCTTGCGCTTCGGCCACGGCCTTGTGCTCAGCTTCGGCCTCACTGGTCTTCCCCTTAGCGGCTAGCGCCATGCCGCGGGCGAAATGCCAGAACACGGTTGTGGTCTTCATGTCGGCATCGGGTTTCGGCATCTTCAGGATTTCATCCCACTTATGAAAGCGGACGTCCACCGCGACGGGAATGGTCATGAAACCTTCGAGCGGCGGCAGGTCCTTAACATGCGGTCCCACGTGAGCGGCCAGCATTGCGGCATTCTTCTGGGCCTCGGCATAGTCGCCGTTCATGGCAGCGCACATCGCGATGAAATGCAGGTTGTGGCTGTAGTACATCATCGGGTAGAGGCCCTGCGCCCCACTGGCCTTGATGTAAGCCCGATCTACGGCCGCGGCTTCCTGGTTGGTCTTCACCGCCGCGGCATAGTCGCCGGTGCGGATGTAAACGTGCGCCGGCATGTGTACCAGATGTCCTGCCGCAGGGGCCATGGCGGCCAACTTGTTCGCGCCCGCCAGCGCCCGTTCCGGCGAAGATGAGGCTTCCACGGCGTGAATGTAGTAATGCACCGCGCCCATGTGGTTAGGGTCGCGTTTTATGACCGACTCGAGCGTGGCTACGATTTCCTCGGTGCCGGCTTCCGGGGTTCCGTCGTGGCGCCACAAGCCCCAGGGGTGCAGGTCCATGCCCGACTCGGCGAACAGCGTGGCCGCATCCAGGTCATCGGGAAATCTCTTCGCTACTTCGCGCATGGCGTCGTGATAAGCCTCGGCCGCGTGCCTGCGGTCCGCCTTGGGATCCGCGGGGAAACGCAGCTCCATGGCCTGAATGTAGGCTTGCTCAACCGGCAAGGCGTTGCCCGAGAGATCGACCGCTTTCTGGACGGCTTGGTGGGCCAGCGCGAAGCGGTCGTCGCTGGCAGGATCGTTGTAGTTCGGTCCTACGGCCTCGGCAACGCCCCAATAGGCAATGGCAAGTTTGGGGTCTAGATCCGCGGCGCGTTGGAATGAACGAGCTGCCTCGTCGTGGTTGAAGGCATAGATCAGGCGCAGTCCCTGGTCAAAAAATTGCTGTGCCTGCGGGTTCTTGGTGGATACGGGATGATGCAGGTCGCCCAGCCCCGACATCAGAGTTGCCGGCTTAGATTGAGTATGAGCCGGATGATCTTGGGCTGTGATCACGCCGCACAGCAAGAGGGTGAGCGGAACAGAACACCAGAATTTCATGAGGATCGTACCTCCTCGGATTGATCTATTTTGAGAGATGACTGCGAGGGGCCCTAAGCAGAAATAGCTTAGTGAAAATACCGTGAATGCGCAATGCGTTTGCCGGAGACTCTAGCGGTTTCCGGTACAATCCATGTGATTTTTATTTCTCACTTTCTAATTTTTCCGCCGCTCCATTGTTTGATCCTTCAATGCGTAAGGCCGTCCTTCTCTACAACCCGCTCTCCGGCCGGCGCCATGTGCGCCGGTTAGCGGACGTGGAGGCGGCGTTGACCGTTCTGCGCCAGGGTGGGGTTGAGGCAACCCTGGAGCCCACGCGCGGCCAGGCAGATGCAACCGGGCAGGCGCGCCAAGCCATTGCCGGCGGTTGCGACGCGATCTTTGCCTGCGGCGGCGACGGCACCGTGCACGACGTTCTGCAGGGCATGGTTGGCAGCAATGCAGCCTTAGGCGTAATTCCTCTGGGTACGGCCAACGCTCTGGCCCACGATCTCCGCCTGCCGCTTTCTGCGATGGCGGCAGCCCGCGCCAGCTTGACCGCGAGTCCCCGGCGCACCGCGGTAGGCCAGGTGGAATACGTGGACCTTGACGGGAATCGTGGCTCCCGGTTCTTCATTGTCACCGCCGGAATCGGCGCGGATGCTCATCTGTTCTACAAGTTGAACCCGCGGGTGAAAGGCCATCTGGGGATGGCCGCCTATTACGCCAAGGCAACGCGGCTCTGGCTGACTCATCGAATGGAGAATTTCGTCGTCGAGATGGAAGCGGGAACGCAGGCAGAGGTTTCCCAACTGCTGGCGGTTCGCATCCGCAACTTCGGGGGAGTTCTGCGAGAACTCGCGCCGGGCGCGTCACTCGAGCGTGACGACTTACGCCTGGTCCTGTTTCGCACCCGCAGCCGCTGGGCTTATTTGCAGTACATCGTCCGCGGCTTGGTTGGGGCGCAGTGGCGGGTGCATGGCATCGAACTGGTTCACAGTGTGAAAGCAGGCTGCCGGGCGTGCCCTGACTCGGTTCCAGGTTTGCGCATCTTCGTCGAAGCCGACGGCGAACTGCTGGGAACCCTGCCAGTGGAGATCAGGATTGTGCCTGACGCTGTGACCTTGCTGGTGCCAGCAGAAAGTGAATAACCACCAAGGACGCGAAGCTACACGAGGTAAAAACCGTTTCGTATGCCTTCGTGTCCTTGGTGGTTAATTCTCTTTTTCGCTCCGCACTGGACGGAGGTAAAGTGCTCAATTGAATCTCTCTGTGCGGCCACCGCATCCAAAACGCTTCTGATCGCCCTGAAACTTTGGAACCTATCACTCACTTCCTGACCGGCGCCTGTCTCGCACGCACCGGGTTCAATCGCAAGACGGCGCTGGCGACAGCGACGATGACGCTGGCGGCCGAAGCGCCCGATATCGACATCCTCGGGAACCTCAAAGATCCGGTTTTCGGCTTTGCCCACCATCGCGGTTTCACGCATTCCTTCCTCGGTCTGGTACTGGTGCAGGCGGTGGTGGTCGGACTCATGTACGTCAGCTGGCGTATGCGTGGACACAAAGTGAGAGATCCCGACCTGCCGCCGCGGTGGGGTCTGCTGTTCCTGTTCGCCTACCTTGCCGGCCTGACTCACATCCTGCTCGACTTCACCAACAATTATGGTGTGCGGCCGTTCTGGCCTTTTTGGGAGAAGTGGTATTCCTGGGACATCGTGTTCATCGTAGAGCCGATGATTCTTATTCTGCTGGTGGCGGGCTTAGTGCTCCCGGCGTTCTTCGCCTTGATCAACGACGAGATCGGCGTGCGCCGCAAAGGCCCGCAAGGAGGCTTGGCAGCGCTCATGGCGCTCGTTGGGGTGGTCGCCTTGTGGGGTGTGCGGGATTATGAACACAGGCGCGCGGTCAATGCCCTGAAAGCCCGGGTTTACGATGGTGCTGATCCGATTCGGGCTTCGGCCTACCCTTATTGGCTGAATCCATTTCGATGGTCTGGAGTGGTAGAGACCGGGAACTTCTACGCCACCGTGCTGATTGATTCTTCGATACCAGAGGCAGACCCCGAAGGCCGGATGCGACTCCAACCCAAACCGGAAGAGACTCCGGTGACCGTGGCCGCGCGGCTACATCGTACGCTTCCGGGACCTCCGCTTTGACTACCCCGACCAGATACGCCGGGGTCTTCTAGGCGCCAGCGTGGAACTCGATCGCAATCTGAATGTGGTAAGAGAGAGTTTCGGCTCGCGTAGCCGGCGGGTATCGCGGGGAATGGACTAGCCATTGCTTAACTTGACGCGGCGGGCTGGCCGCGCCACAATCATTGCTGCAGATTGTTGAGGTGATCATGCTGGCGTACCTGTTTCTGCTGCTCGCCGTCGCGGTTCGCTTCATGCCCCATCCCTGGATGTTTACCCCGGTGGCAGCAGCGCTGCTTTTTTTCGGGGCCCGTGGCTCGCGCCGTTTCCTGTGGGTACCACTGGTCGTGATGGCTGCTTCGGATGTCGTCCTCACCAAGGTGGTTTACGCTTACCCGTTTGTTTGGGACCATTTCGTGACCTGGGCTTGGTACGCGGCGGCTGTGGCTGGGCGCGAAGCTGCGCGCAAATGCAAAACCGTTGCCGGTAATTGGCGCAGCCCTGGCCAGTTCGGTTTCCTTTTTCCTCATCAGCAATTTTGCGGTGTGGGCGGCCTATGACATGTATCCACTGAACTTCAGTGGCCTGCTGACGTCTTACACCTTGGCTTTGCCGTTCTTCCGCAATGCAGTCGAGGGGGATCTGCTTTTTACCAGTGTGATGTTCGCAACGCCCGTGGTGCTGGGCGCCTGGTCCGAGGCTTTCGGCAAAGGCGACCACCCGGCTGCGGCCTAATGTGGGCGCGTGCGGTCCCGCCCGTGCGAGCGCGAGGCACTCCTGATTGAGGCCCGTCTCCAAATCAATAAATACAAGTGGCCAACGCCCGATTCGCCCACATTATCGTTTTTGCAGTTTTCGCACTACCAGCCAGATCGCCAATCCCAGGGCCATCGCCCCCAGCACCCAAGCCCAATGCTCGCGGAAGGCGGTTCCGAAGACGCGCACGAACTGTGGACCGAACACCAGGGTCAGGATGGAAAGCAGGCTGAAGCGCACGAAGCGTCCGGCAAAAATGGCCAGCAGGAAGTGGCTGAACTGCATCTCCGAAACCGCGGCCGCCAGAGCAAACAGCTTGAAGGGTGTGGGCGGAGGCAGCATCGCCGGAAACATCAGGCTCCAGAACGGATGTTTTTCAAAAGCCTGGTGAAACTTGTCGAAGCGTTCCGGTGAAATGCGTTTGCGCAGTAACTCCTCGCCCCCCACGTACCCGATCCCGTATATCACCATGCTCCCCAGCGCCGATCCGGTTGAGGCCATGAGCACGTACAACAAGAACCGGGAGCGGTCCTGATACACGTAGGTGGCGACGATCGGATCCATGGGCAGGCCGAGGGCGGCGGCATCAAGGGCGGCGACCACAAAGACCCCCCAGGCGCCCAAGGGCTTGAGCAGCGCCCAAAGAAACGCGGTGTAGCGCAAGAATATGTGCTTGATCGTATTCAAGGCGTAAGGCTAGCAGTTTACGCGAAGCTGCAGTTGCCTGAGGGAACGCCATGGCCGGCGCTTTAATCCGCCCTGAAGAACTCCTCAACCTGTTTCATGTCCGTCGTTCTTCGATAAGCCGGCAGGCTCTCCACGAACACTTTTCCGTAGGCCTTCTTCAAGATACGGTTGTCCAACAGAACCAGCAAGCCGCGATCGTGCAGCGACCGGATCAGGCGTCCGAAGCCCTGCTTGAGCGTGATCACAGCCGCGGGCACCTGGTACTGGAAAAAGGCATTTCCACCGTCGGCATCAATAAATTTCACTCGCGCCGCTACTACGGGATCGCTGGGCACGGCAAACGGCAGGCGGTCGATGATCACGCAACTGAGTTGCTCGCCCTGCACGTCCACACCCTGCCAGAATGACGAGGTCGCAAACAGCACGGCATGGGGCGTGAGGCGGAATTCCTCCAGCAGC
>WNFQ01009526.1_pt1 | contig 10365 bp, 5 predicted proteins | sample 5400171 | NCBI WGS metagenome assembly WNFQ01 (sample SAMN13153356, study PRJNA577476) | soil metagenome | isolation source: 20 cm soil under Madrone tree | place: USA:California | collected 2016-06-14 | reverse complement strand
AAGACGGCCACGTGGCTAGCGGCGTTCAACCACGCCGCGTTCGTACTGAAAAGATCGAAGTAGTCGCTCGCACCCTGCACCGGGATGGCCCTCGTCGCCCCGATCGGCGCGAACCAGACAGCCGGCGGCGGGAACACGGCGACCGTGGTTTGAGCTTGCGTCGAGCCATATTGGTTGGTCGCCGTGAGTACATAGCTCGCATCGGCGTTCGGGGTGGTTTGCGTACTCGTGCCAGTGACCGGGCCGAGAGCATCGATGCTGAGGCTGGTCGCGCCCGTCACGGACCACTTGAGTGTCGCCGTCTTGCCGCTGGTGATCCAAGTGGGGCTGGCCGCAAAGCTGTTGATTACGGGTGGGAACCCTGGAGGCGGCGGGCTTGAACCCCCGCCGCAACCTGATATGCCCAGCGCTACGAGGACGATGAGCAACATACTGGCAAGTGTGCCGGATAAATTAGCGACTGCCGGGGCGGCCACGCACCCATGCGCAGGCTGGCCCCTACGTCCGCTAACGCCGGCTGTGCCAGTCATGTTCTGCGTCGTGTCCACTACGATCCCCAGTGACTTAGAGTAACTTCGCCGGCAGTCGGGTACCTGGGCGCTCCACGCCCTGTCAGATGCCTTAGAGCCCAGGTGCACTTTCGGGCACAAGGGACAGGCGCGCGGGGAATTGCACCGTGCAAGCGGCACGTCCGCGTGGATGCTCCGCAGCCACGGCGCACACGCTTGTGTCGTCAGGACCAAGCGCAGCGCCTGCAAGAAAAGCGTTCTTCGGGTACCCGGATCCGCCGCGTCACCGTCTCAGTTCGTAAGGCCTCCATTTCGTGGCTGCTGGTAGCAGGAATCGGGGCCGGTGAGTCGTACCGAACGGCTGACTAACACAACGGTGGAGGATCTATGCTGAGGCGGATGTTCGTGATGGTAACATTTGGTGCGTGTGCAGCGCTCGCCGCTTGCGCAACCATCGTCCACAACGGGCCCAGGGCCATTTCCGTGGCCTCGAGCCCGAGCGGTGCCAAGGTCTCTATCTACGATCGTTCGAATGTACTGGTGCAGACCAATACCACCCCCTTCGTCGCTCAGCTGAATACCAAGTACGGGTATTTCAAGGGACAGACCTATCGGCTGGTGTTCGAGCTGCCTGGTCACGCGAACGCGGAGGTGAAACTCGATTCCTCGCTGAGCGGGTGGTACTTCGGCAACATCATCTTCGGGGGCCTGCTCGGCATGCTCATCGTCGATCCCCTGACCGGAGCCATGTACAACCTGACGCCGGAGAAGATCGAGCAGCCTCTGAGCGCCACCCAGGCGCAGGTCATTCGCGAGGGCAAGGGCCTGCTGGTGGTGCTGGCTTCGCAGACCACCGCGCATGAGCGCGAGCAGATGGTGCGTGTGAACTGAGGACCGTCGCCGTTGTCAGGATGACGACGGCGGCTTCTTTTAGCACCGCACTCGCGACGCAAGCGCCATCTGCGCGAGCCGCACCTTCGATGCGCGCTCGAACAGCTTTCCCAGCATGCACGTGTCGGTCGCCACGCTCACCTGCCGCCCGGGGCGGCGCTCGGCTGGATCGTCTATCGGCTGTACTGCTGCTGCACCTGATCAGAAGCGCCAGGTTCCCGCGAGCCCGAGCGTCCGCGGCCTGAAGGTCGTGGCGTAGTACAGCGTGCTGACGTCGGCGCCCTTGTTGCGCTTGAGCAGCGTCGGTTGCGCATCGAAGACGTTATTGAGGTAGACCGCGAGATCGAAGCTCGCCGGCTCATCCGCGCTGCAGCGGCACAGCGCCGGCAGCGGGTTGGGCGCGCGAACACTCAGGGTCGCGCGCAGGTTGAGGAGATTGGTCGCCGGATCGGCCCTGAGCGCGGGCGCGTAGAAGTTCGGGCTGGAGACGGGGGGCTGGACAATAGCGGTGTAGAAGGGCCCCGGGTTGTGGCTGTGGAATGCGTCTTCGGCACGCAGCATCGCCTGCACCCCTACGCCGAGCGTGAAGCTCTTCTCGAGGGAGGCGAGCACGTCCCAGGGTGAGGCGACGAGCGGCGGGGTTCCGAGCGCGTCGCCCGCATTCACGATCACCCGGCCGTTGGCGCTCTGGGTCGCGGTGTAGTGCGCGTCCGTATACGACACTTCGAGCCGCAGCAGGAACTGCCCGGCGGCTTCGATAGCCTTGGAGTTGAAGCCGCGGCTGACCGCCGGCCCTGGGATATGGGTCACGAGGCAGTTGCTCGTGAGCCGCGGACCGTTGTTCCAGCGCGCCTCGAACACCGACGTGTCCACGCTCATGCGCCCCTCTCGGAACCACAGGTTGGCCCCGAGCTCATAGCTCCACAGGCTGTCGCCCGGATAGGCCGAGAGGTCCTCGAAGCAGGTCGGCAGCGCGGCGTCAACCCCGGCCGGCGCGTAACCCTTGGCGGCGAGCAGATAGTAGCGGTCGTGTCTGCCGGACTGGTAGAGGAGCGTCAGCTTCGGCGCCACGATCGTCTCCTGGCCGTCCGCGTGCAGCGGGAGTGACGGCTGGGCAATCCCGTAACGGGCCAGCTCGGTCTGCGCCGACTCATCCTCCGCCGCGTCGTAGTTCTCGCGCTCGACGCGCAGGCCTGCGCCGAGGGTGAAATGCCGGAAGATTTTCTTGGAGATCTCGGCGAAGCCTGCGAGCCGGGTCTGCACGGTGGTCGTCGCGTTGCTGGCGTCGAGCGGCGCGCCGTTGAACAGGGGGATGCTCGCGCCCACGACGTGATAGCGCTCGGTATCGTGGGTTCTGTAATAGGAGACGCCCCAAGTCAGGTCGCGCGTGGTGAGCCGCAGCTCCTGGGAGAAGACGCTCTGGTGCAGCGCGGTATAGGTCGTCACGGCGTTGCCGTAGCTGACCGGATAGGCGGGTCCCAGGGGGAGATTGCCCCAGCCCAGACCATTCGGGCCTCCCCATTTCACGGACTCGGTATCGTCCACCACCAGATCCCCGGCGCGGTGGTAGGAGGAGGTGCGGCTGTCGAGCTGGCCGAGAGTGGTGTCGGCGATGATGCGCAGCGAACCGACGTAGTAGCGGTCATCGAACGGCTGACGCAGCAGGCTGCCGTTATTGAGGCTCCCCGCACCCGGATCCGACAGATACGTGAAGAAGGACGGTGAGTCGCGCGCACGGCTGGAGACGTAGTTAACCGAAGGAGTGATCGCCAGGGACGAGTCCGGGACGGGCGCGTAGGTCAGGACGGCGCGCACGCTCTCGCTCGTGTCCCGATTGGCGTTGCCGTCCACAATCGCGTGCGTGAACGGATCAACCCGGTTCACGTAGCCTCCCTCCGAGCGTTGCCAGGCGCTGCGGTGAGGCTCGGCTGATTGGGCACGAAGCGCACTGCTCCGCCCTGCGTATCCGCCCCGAGGAGCGTCCCCTGGGGGCCGCGTAGAACCTCGATGCTGCGCAGGTCGAAGCTCGGCGGGAGGGCGCGCCCGAAGGTGTTGCTGCGCGCGGACGGCAGGGGAATGTCGTCGAAGAAGACCCCGGTGGCGCTGCCGTGCCGGTCCGTGACGCCGCGAACGATGATGTTGGTGTAGACGCCGCTGCCGACGCTGGAGAAGAAGTCGAAGGCCACGCCCGGAGTGCGTGCGCCGATGTCGGCGATGCCCTTGATACCGGCAACTTCCATCTCCTCGCCGGTCCAGACCACCAGATCGATCGGCGTACGGACGACCCGCTCTTCCCAGCGCGGGCTCGTAATGACGATCTCGGGAAGCGCCGCCTCAGCCGGCGCGGCCGGCTCCGGCGTTGCGGGCGCAGCTCCCTCACTCTGCGGATGGATCCGCACCGAGCGCTCGGTCGGGAATTCGAACGTCAGACCCGTACCCCGCAGCAGCTGCTGCAGCGCCTTCTCGAGCGAGAGGCCCGCCCGCGCGCCCGGTGACTGCAGCGTGTCCGCGTCCGGCGGCCAGTGCACCGACATCCCGGTGCTCTCGCCGAAGGCTTCGAGCGCCGCGCCCAGAGTCTGCGGCGGAATATCGATGCTCAACGTCGCGCCGGCCGGTGCCCCGGCCACTGGAGCCGCGGCGAGCACCCACACGAGCGCCCACGGCAACGCGGCACCCGGCAGGAAGGCGCGCATCTAGAGCTTGAACACGCGGATCCGGGTGGGAGTGACTTCGACCCCGACGCCCCTCAGGCTGCGCAGGAAGGCGACGAAGGACTGGGTGTCGTCCACGTTGAACACGCCGCTGACCGCCAGGGTGCGCAGCTCCGGGCTCTCGATCACGATCGGCGCCGGGCTGTAGCGGTTGAATTCAGCGGCCACGACCGACAGGGCCTCGTGTTCGAAGGCGATCTGGCCATGCAGCCACGCCGTCACCTGGCGCGTATCGACCCGCGAGGGCTGCGCCGGGAGCTCGCCGCGAACCACCCGTACCTGCTGGCCGGCAGCCACCTGCATGGGCAGCCTGGTACCGGTCGCAGCCCCGCCGGCACTGCCCGAGGGTCCGACCGCGACGCGGCCCTCGACCACCGTCACCAGGGTAACCTCGCCCTGCAGGTATACGTCGAACTGCGTACCCACGGCGATGACCTGCGCCGAGCCGGCAGTCACGCGGAACGGGCGAGCCGGATCGTGGGCGACGGTAAAGATGACCTGACCGCGCTCGATCTCGACCTGGCGCAGGCGGCGCTCGTAACGGACGTTGACCGCAGAGTCGGTGTCGAGATGCAGCAGCGAGCCGTCCGCGAGCGGCTGCGTGAGCTGCTGACCGTGGCCCGTGAAATAGTATTCGCTGAGCACCTGAGCGGTCTGCGGCGCGCGCCGGATGACACCACCCCAGAACATCAGAAGTCCCATGCACGCAACACCTGCGGCAACTGCGGCATAGAGCCAGGGGCGTCGCGAGAACGTCACGGGCCGGGCGCGCCGGCGCGCGGCGATCGGACTCACGTTCATCGCCTCCTCGGACCGCACTTCCTCGAGCAGCACCTCAAGGGAGGGGGGCTCGCCCAGCGCGCTTTGCAGGCGGCGCGAGAGGCGCAGCAGCACGAGATACTCCTCCTCATGCCGGGGCGAGCGTCGCAGCCACTCGCCGAACGCGGCGCGCTCGGCGGCATCGAGCGGCTCACGATTGGCCACGAACCACTCGGCCGCCTGCTCGGCGATCGCCTCCCGCTCCCGATCGTCGCCTGCGCTCATCGTCATGGCGGCCCCAGCCGACGGCGGCAATGCAGGATCGCCTGACTCAGATACTTCTTCACCATGTGCGTGGAGACACCCAGGTGCCGCGCAATCTCCTCGTAGCTCATGCCATGTCCGTGCTGCAGATAGAAGGCAGCGCGGCACTTGGCGGGCAGCTCCGCCAGCGCCTCGCGCACCCGGGCGGTATTGTCTGCATGATCGATCTCGTCCGCGAAGCTCGGGTCGTGCGAGAGCTCGGCCTCGAGCACCGGATCGTTGATGTCGAGAGTGCCCCGGGCGCGGCCCTGCCTGGTGGCGTGCTCCGTGGCGAGATTTGCGGCCACACTGAACATGTAGGCCTTCGGGTTGCGAATGGCATCCATGTCCTTGATCTGCAGCATCCGGAGGTACGTTTCCTGAGCGAGCTCAATGGCATCCGGGTGGTTTCCGGTCCGCCGGTACAGGAAGCCCTCCAGGGCACTGCCATGCTCCCGGAACAGCCGCTCCACCCAGGACTGCGTACCCGACCCCATCAGCCCGGCTGCCGGCGGGGGCACGGTGAGCCCCTACAATATAAAGAGTGTCGAGCCCCGGATTCGGGTAGTGCGGGGGAAAGAAAAAGCCGGGAACGCGTCCCCGCAGGGCCGTGGACGTGCCCGCAGCTCCACCGGCGCCCCGCATTCGCGGGCGTGCAAGCAATGACGCAGCGCTCAGCGGCCTCAGCCAAGCGGACAGCCCCCCCTTGCGCCATTGAGTCGGCGCGCCCGCTGCCCTTCTCTACTTCTGAATGACGAGCAGCGATGCCCCGGGATTATGTGCCAACGACCGACGCTCTGCGCAACCGACAGATAGCGCCGGTCCACCTACCTTTGCAGGCAGCGACACGTGCGCCAGCAAGAGCCGCAACGGGCGTGCCCGTCCGGCCGCCTCGCGGCCGCCAGCAAGCACCTTGCAGATAGGTACCCGGATTCCAGGGCCTGGACTCTTGTCCAATAGTGGTCAAGCCGTTGGTTCGCGAGCGTCATTACAGGCGATCGCTGTTCCGCAAGTCTGTTGGAATCGATCTACATGGGTCGGCAGATAGAGGGTCGGTACCGGAATCGGACCTTCCGCGATTGCGGAGACTCTTCAACTGGCGGGACGCCCTGGTGGTCGTGCGCCCCGAGACGACGGTTCGTTGGCATCCGGGCGGGTGGAAATTGTTCTCACGTCTCAAATCTCGACCCGGCCGACCGCCGATTCCTAGAGCGTTACAGACCTTGATCCGTCGCATAGCGAACGAGAACCCGTCGTGGGGTCAGGAACGCATCGCCAAGGAGCTTGTACTGAAGCTCGGAATGCACGTTTCCCCGCGAACGGTACGGAAGTATCTGCCCCGTCGCCCACCAGGTCGGCCGCGAGGCGACTTGCGCTGGTCGACGTTCTTGCGTCTGCACGCCCAGGGAATCGTTGCCTGCGATTTCCGTGTGTTGAAATCGCCGCCGCGCAGTCCCAAGGCCAATGCAGTTTGCGGGCGAGTCATCGGCACGATTCGGCGCGAGTGCTTGGATTGGCTGATCCCCCTGTCCGAATCGCATTTGCGGTCCATTCTGAAATCCTGGATTCCGCATTAGAACACCGGGTGTCCCCACATGGCACTAGGTCCGGGTGTTCCCGATCCGCCGCCCGTCCATCGCGAAGTTCCAATGCAGCCCAATTCACGCCATCGACTGTGGAGAATCGTACGCCGTCCGCGCCAATTCGATCCTCGGCGGATGCATCACGAATACTTCCTCGCGCCCGCCTGTGCGTGACTCGATTTTTGCGGACTACAGCCCGCGCTCAGATTTCGGTACCCGAATGCGAGCGGGCCTACTCATATGTATTAGCGCGGTTGCAAAGCGATGAAGTCAACGTAGAAGCGATTACGCCTGAAACCACTAATCCATTCGGGAGAAACGATCATGATTTCCAGCACCCACTGTCGACGCGCAATCTTCGTGGCGTTCGCCGCGTGCGTATGCATTTCAGGGCCAGTGTTCGCAGATGGCCAGCCGAAGGACGTTGTCGTGTTCGGCGACAGCCTGTCGGATCCGGGTAATGCTTTCGCACTGACGCATACGGTTTCCAACACGCCATATGCCGTGATCCCGGATGCACCCTACACGGTCGGCGGCCTTCACTTCAGCAACGGCAAGACGTGGATCGAGCAGCGACCAGCGGACAACGTGAATGCGCAAAGCTCCGGACCCGCCTACCAGGTCCACGGCGTGTTCACCAACTACGCCGTCGGCGGCGCGCGCGCGCGTACTGTCTCAGGTGGCGTCAACCTCGGTGCCCAGGTGCAGACATACCTGGACGACTTCGGCGGCAACGCCAAGGCCAGCAGTACCTTCGTGATTTTCATAGGCGGGAACGACATCCGGGACGCACTGGCAGATCCTCAGAATGCTTCTACGATCCTTGGCCTCGCCGTGATAAGCGTGTCCGACCTGGTCGAAGTCCTATACAACACCGGCGCGAGGAAATTTGTCGTCGTGTATGCCCCGGACCTTGGCTTGGTCCCGGCCGTGCGTTTGGCTGGCCCGGCTGCACAGGCCGGAGCAACGTTCTTGTCGGCAACTTATAACGCGGGGCTCGGGCAGGCGATCGCGCAGCTCAGTGCTCTGCCTTACATCAGCATCGCGTCCGTGGACTTGTTCAGCGACATCCAGGACGTCGTTGCCCATCCCGCCAGTTACGGGCTGACCAACACCACCGACATGTGCATCACCCCCGGCGTCAAGGGCAACGCGAAGTGCAACAATCCTAATGACTACCTGTTCTGGGATGGCATCCACCCCACCAGTGCCGGGCACGCGATTCTCGCCGAGTTTATAGGCTCGGCGCTCTAGCGTTGGTGTCGACCAGGATCATTTGGCCATCGAGCCAGGTGCGTCGCCATATGGGGCGGGCTCCATGCCCCCTGTCAGGCATGCAGGCGACTCCAGTACATTGGGACAAAATCAATCCTCCGGCCGCCGGCGGGAGAGACGAGAGCCGCGTAGCAGCGGGAGACCTGTATGTCACATCCGATGATCGGCACGAGAGTCCTACGAACCCTGCTCGCGGGGGTTGCGCTCGCAACCCTGGCCGCCTGCGGTGGCGGTGGTAGTGGCGGCGCCGCTGCCCCCACTCCACCGACGCTGTCCAACCTGAAGTACTCCCCGATCGACACCGCCCAAAGCGCGGGCAGCACGTTCGCGGTCCAGGGGACGGTCGACTTCGCCGACGCGGGTGGCGACCTCACCAGTCTGAATGTGGTCGTCCTCGATCCCAGCGGAAAGCAGGTGTCGAATACCAGCACCCCCGTCCAGGGTGCGAGCGGGCACGTCTCGGGGACTATCCAGGGTTCGGTCACGGTTCCAACCAGCAACGTCGGGACTTTCACGTTCAACCTCTCCGCCACCGACGCCGGTGGCTCCGTTTCGAATGTGCTGACAGGCACCTTCCGCATCGTCGCCGCATCGAACCTCGCCGCGGTCGTCACCCCGACGGGCCCGTCGCCACGGTCGCTGGTCACCGCCAACGGCGCTCTCTTCTGGTCGGAGGTCGGCGAGAACGTCATCAAGCGCGTGCCGCTCGTCGGTGGCGCGGTCGAGGGGCTTGGGCCCAAGGTGATCAACCCGACGGCCGCTGCATTCGCACGCTCCGATCTGATCTGGCTTGATGCGCGCTCAGACAGCGGCTACTCGTGTTCGCCGCTCGATCCGCGCCCGGTGCGTGTTCTCAACCGCACGACCAGCTCGGGCACGATCCAGAACCTGCTGACGGACTACGCCTGTTCCCAGCAGACGTCTGCGGATCTGGTGGTGGTCGGCGACACCGCCTACTGGGTCACCTCGACGGCCAACGCGTACGCGGTGCGCGCTACCCCGCTCACGGGCGGACCCACGGCTACGATCGCCGTGAGCGGCACGCCGATTGTCGCGCTCGCCGGGGCCAACGGCACCGTCTACTGGATGGAGAACTTCCCCGGAAGTCCCGTGGGGGCGATCCGTTCGGTCGCCACCGGCGGCGGGCCGATCATGACGCTTGCGAGCGGCTTCGCGTCCAACTCCAACAGCTTTGCGGTCGACGCCGCAGCGGCCTACTACACGCTCGCGGGCAACGGGCAGAACGCCGACACCTTGCTCGCGCAGCCCCTCGCCGGCGGCCCGCCCGTGACGCTGGCGACGTCGATCATGACGCCGCTGAAGCTTGCCACCGACGGGCAGATGGTCGTCTGGACGGACTCGATCGGGGCGCCGCCGATCATCTCGTCGCACGTCAATGCCGTGCCCGTTGGAGGCGGCGTCGTGAGCGTGCTGGCAACCTTCAACGCGTTCCCGGACGACCTGCTGCTCAGCGGTGGCACCGCGCTGTGGAGCTCGGAAATGGGCACCGGCTCCGCCACGGCGGATGCGATCAGCAGCGTGCCGCTGGCCGGCGGCGCCACGACGACCGTGTACCAGGGAAGTGATGCGCCCCGCAGGCTGTTCCTCGACGCCTCCTCGGTTGTCTGCTGGACGAACGGCAGCCAGTCGGGGCTCGCCGACGGGTTCGACCGGATCGCGCGACTGACCTCCCCGAGTACTGGTCAGACGCTCGTCGGCGGCATCGGCAGCAATGCGCCGACACTCATCGTGACGGCAACGGACGTGTTGGTCGCCGATGGCTATCGCGTCAAGCGCATTCCGCTCACCGGCGGAGTCATCGATACCGTCGCGGTCGAGGCGGACCACAGCCCGATAGAGAGTCTCGCCTCCGACGGCACGAACGTGTACTGGGACGTCGGCGCCGCGGCACATGCGGCGCCGGTGGCGGGAGGCCCCATCAAGGTACTGACACCGGGCCCGGCGGGCTTCAGCAGCGGCGGACAGATGCGCCTTGCCTCCAACGGCAACCTCTACTGGTGGGGCAGCGACAACACCAACAACGCGGTGCTGAGTGTCCCGGCCGGCGGCGGTGCGCTTACCGTTCTCGCGCAGAGTCTGCCGTCCCTGTCGGCCCTGGCGGTCGACAGCACGGCGGCCTACGTGGGCTCCGCCGAGACCGGCGCCATCATCAGCGTGCCATTCACCGGTGGCCCGCCCGTTACGATCGCCAACAGCGGGTCCTTCCCGAACTTCGGGCTCCTCAGCCTCGAAGTGGACGCGTCGCACGTCTACTGGACCGACGTGAACCACATTGCGCGGGTTCCCATCACCGGCGGCGACCCGTATCCGGTG
>WNFQ01006918.1_pt1 | contig 10366 bp, 10 predicted proteins | sample 5400171 | NCBI WGS metagenome assembly WNFQ01 (sample SAMN13153356, study PRJNA577476) | soil metagenome | isolation source: 20 cm soil under Madrone tree | place: USA:California | collected 2016-06-14 | reverse complement strand
CACGTCAGGTGTGTGACGGGGCGCCATCACGGACCGTGTTTGTGCATCCATTTGGGGCGCGATCTGTGTTGTTGGAGCGGATGATTCAACGGGAGTCACATTTCATGAAGGCGAACATGCTGGATTCGCAGATAGAGATATTGGAAAATCCAGCCTCGACGGGGGAAACGGGCGTCGTGGAAATCCGATTGGAAGGGAGCGTAGAGGAACAGGTGCGCGTGGCAGTGGAGGGCGTGCGTGCTGTTGCCGGATATGTAACCAGGGACGGTTAAGTGACATTCCATCACTCCCTTTTCCTTTTCTCCTTTCCTCCCTCCCTCCCCTTCTCCCTCCCCGCCGACCTCGCCCTCTCTCCCTTACGATGCAGCGCTCGGCCCAGGTGAACACGAATCCCTTCGAAATCGTATCACGGGAACCTTCCAGGTCGACGACGCCAGCACCCTCTCCTTCCCCCAACGGTTCTTCGCCCTCGCTCTCCCAGGACAATGTCACTCCTCCCTCCCCCGAGGCCCAGCATTTATCCACCACTCAGTCAGGTGATCAACTTTCCGCTGCCCCTTCGAGGCCACCATCCCGCTCTTTTTCTGCCAACTTCATCTCCTCCCCCTTGAATCCCAATTCTTCCACCGCTCCTTATCCCTCTGTGCGTCCGAGGCCTCTCTCAGTCTCCAGAGGAAATGCGCCCCTCGTCCGAATCGCCTCAGAGGACTCCCAGGCCCTAGGTTCTCAGCTTGCTTCATCACAACGTGCTTCCATGATCTTATGGCACATCCCCTCCGCGGATGACCAAGGTGCCCTCGTCCCTCCCCCTTCCCTACCTGCCGACCAGCGTGGTTCCGTCTTGTCCACAGCTTCGCGGGATTCAATGTGGACACTCTCGTCCGGCTCAAAATTCCCTTCTTCAACGATGAGAGGTGGCGTCATTCCCTACGCTTGGGACCCTTCAGCGGACGATGAGGACGATGCCGATGAAGATGACTCTCTTCATGCACTCGAATCTGTCGACAAGCCTATCTCTCTCTTTAACCCCCGTAGTATCTCAAATCTCGGTGTCCTCATTTTCCTCGTCGTCTTCCTCCTCTGCCTCTTCATTGCGCTACCTGTCATCCTTTACGTAAAGAGCTCGTCACACACCCTCTTTCTCGAAGAGACTAGTAGCAGCACCATCAATACCCCTCAGGGTGATCTCCATGTCAGTTCGCTCATTGATCCTGATACCCCCCACTCAGCCAAGACTCGCGTTGGTTTTGATGGCAAAACCTATGATCTTGTCTTCTCCGACGAGTTCAATCTCGATGACCGTACATTTTATCCTGGTGATGATCCCTACTGGGAAGCGGCCGACCTTTGGTATTTGCAGACTGGCGACCAGGAGTGGTACGATCCACGTCAGGTCTATACTGCCAACGGTTCTCTTCACGTCCGGATCGAAAACGTCCCTTCGAATGGGATGTCGTATCGCTCTGGCATGCTTCAGAGTTGGAACAAGTTTTGTTTCACTAGCGGTTACATCGAGGTTGCTCTCACTCTTCCCGGTCCCAACGAAGAAACTCGCGGTTATGTGGGTCCTTGGCCTTACTTCCTTTTTTGTCCATCTTACCCTTTACCTAGTGGCCTGGGGTCTGGACGATGGGCAATCTCGCCAGACCAGGATATGGCGCAACGACAGACGGCATGTGGCCTTACTCGTGAGTATTTCTCTACCCTTCGCTTAAATTCTTTGATGTTGAAACGATTTTTCAGGTATGACTCTTGTGACGTGGGTACTTTCCCGAACCAGACCAATCCCGATGGACTTGGGCCCGCCGCGGCTCTCCATTCGAATGCGTCACAGGCCAAGTACAATTATGAGTTATCCTATCTGAGTGGCCAGAAGATCTCGTGCGCTATATCAGCTTTCCCGGTTGTCTTTTACCTAACCTCATTTTTGTACAGCGCGTGCACATGCCCAGGCGAGGACCACCCTGGTCCGAGCAACAATAAGGGTCGCGGGGCTCCGGAAATCGATGTACTTGAGGCTGAGCACAATAAACAGGGTACTGGTGGTGTGATTTCACAGTCGGCGCAGTTTGCGCCTTTCTCGCATGACTACGTGTTTGCTAATGACACTACCGACAAATGGGAGGTATTCAATGCGGGCATTTCCCGGCCCAACAATTACAGGTATGCGTTATTTCTTACAATGACGATATATTGCTGACAATCTACTTTGGGGCCGTATTTGAAGGGGATCCGCTGTGTCAGTCGCATGTCCTTCCGTCCGATTATATCTCACCATATTCTTAAACCTCATAGACAACAAGCGGTATCTGGCCTCACGCAGCTTCCATCTAACGTTTTCGAAGGATCGGGGCAGGTTTTCCATACCTTTGGTCCGCTTTGGTTCCCTTCCTCTCGTTGTCTGTTCTCATTGTGACTGCCTAGGCTTCGAATATTTTGCAAATCCCAAGTCACGCTCAGATGGGTTTATCACATGGCAGATGGACAACCAACCGACGATCAGGATGGGTGCGGGTGCTGTCGGACCTGATCAGGGAACGGCTGGCTCTGGTGTTGGTGCGCGATTAATACCTGAGGAACCTATGGTAAGAATCATGTCACTCATTCACCTTACCTCTGCTCATATTAGTTCTATTTAGTCCATTGTCATCAACCTGGGCATGTCGCGTATGCCATTTGCTTATCCCACTTGGTACCGTCACTTAAATTACCCGTTGCAGCGAATTGGCAATCAATCGATTTGACGACAATGACATTCCCCTCCGAGATGCTCGTCGACTACGTGCGTGTTTACCAACGTGCCGGCCAGACGAATATCGGTTGCGACCCACCCAACTATCCTACGGCGGACTATATCAACCGTCATTATGAGGCATACAGCAGTCTGTGTTGTTTCCTACCGAGTCACGGGTTTCATGTTCCCTGACAGTCTTTTCACGTAGATCCACAGTTGTTGTCTTGGTCAACAGGACCCGCTGGCGCGAACTATTCGTTCCCTAAGAACCAGCTAGTGCGTCTTTTGAATTTTCGTTTATGTCGCCCTTCTAATAGAATACTTTGAACGAACAGTATCATAATGGTTGTTAGTGAAGGATCAATACCCGCTGCTTCCCAACCCATCTTCAACCCGCTAGAGTTATACCGTACACATGATTTGGACTCCCACCACAGACTTTTTTCTTATGATCGAACGACTCGATTGCATCTCCGTTTTCAGGGAATTACTCTTCATCACGTACTTACGAACGCGGCCTCGCAACCCCACATATAACATACCGTTTACCTACCATACGTCGTGTATACCTTCCCTCCCCCAGTTTTACCCTTTACGGACCAGGACCCACCGTCTATCCAAAAGTGCCCCATGGATTTTTTTCTGCCAATATTTGCTGTATGTGCCTGCCCCTGTTTCTAGTTCTGCAGCATCTTTTTTATCCGCTGCGGCGGGCTTGGGCACAACAGCAGATCTTTGTTCGCTACCTGCGTATATAATGTGACACTTAGCATTCGTTCGATGGCGAACTGTTTTCACATGGATTATCCTCACTTGCTAGTTTTTTAATCTCTTGCATACCACGTAATAGGACCATTTTTTCGTGTCTCGTTTGCTTTTTTTTCTGTTTTTTCTTTTGTTACCGGGGTTGACGATCTTACAGGGCAGGGTATAATGCAGACAAATGGAAGGAAAGAATGTGATACCGCACAGCTTTGACAAAGGTGTTCTGAGTCATGTTCGCAGCTCTAGCTGAACTTCAGTCTGGGGTCAAGTGAATCTCGTCGATAACAATTGAGACGTACCTACAGGAGGTAAGCACCCTTCCATCACAATTCCAAGCCAGGCAAGGCGCCTGAAGAAGCCAAACGCACTATGGAACCTGAGCGGCGCCGTTGGAACGAGAACGACAAACCGCAACTGGACGAAAGTAACGAAAACTGGATCATGTCGTGTTGGGGGTTTTGCCGATGAAGGATAAGATTTCTATGGTTCCGAGAGTATTGAACGTACCGGGGAAATGAAACCCGCGAGAACTTGAACCCACGTGAAGGCCATACCATCCATGCGCGATCAGCCCGAGTCTCCGCGATCTTCGTGTGTCCCAGGCAGGGTCCAGCAGTTCAATGGTTGTTGTAGGTCATGTTGCGGGCGCAGTAGTAGGAGGGCCGCCACCATAAGAGTATAAGGAAACGCCGAAGAAGGAACTTTCAACATGAACAGAGTCTGTTCCGAGTCCTGATGTTTAGACAGCCGAGAAGTCCGGAGTTGATATGCGCCGAAATAATCGCGGTTGGTTGAGAGTTTGACCCTTCAAGCTTCAAGTTTCGTCAGGTGTTTGTTTGGTCATTGGTGAGAGTCCCGACCTCGGACTCGGAAAAGGTTGCGTGCACCTCTCTACACGTCGGTTGGTCCACGGACCACGGCTTCCGAGTCATGCGCAGCTGAGGATGTGATGTGATGTGATGGCAGGCATATAGAACTTTCCTTAGTAGTCATTCTAGAGGCCGTCGTAAGTCCGTCCTCGGCCTTCAAGTTCAAGTCGGGGAAAAATCGTGTATCATGAGATGCAAGCGTAAGACAAACCAGCCGTTTGAGCAAATCCCGAATATGCGAGGGAGATTGAAGGACTTGGCAGATTGCGATCATGACGGGGGGCAGCCCGCGGTGATGTGGACCTTTGGTCCGAGTTGTTGTTGTACGCAGCCCATGGGTGAATGGTATGATGCTGTGGCTGATCTGCACCAGGGGGATAGTATGCCAGTGATGCCAAGGTGCCGAGTTCAAGGCAGTAGGTATTGCAGTAGGTATTGATTGGGGGACTGAGTCGAGCACTATTGCTTTCAATTCATGATTTATGCACTCTACCCCGGCCGTAAACTTGACGACTATCGTCAAGGAAGGAGATCCTCGGGCTCGGGATTCCTAATGATGGAATGGAAGTTTCCGCGGGAGCCGTGCCCGACCCGGGATCACTGATGAGATTTTTTCAAGCCACGTCGCAAAATTAGCAACAGGCCCCGCTATACAGTAGCAACTCGCACAGACAAACTAGTTAAATCTAGGAGTGCAATGTAACAGAAGAGTGGTTCACCCTAATATGCGTGGGTATGAACGACACGTCCAAGGATTGTATGTATTTCATGACGCTCAGCTATCAAGGTGGGGGCGACACGTGTATCCCCACCTCTTTGCCACGTACCCTTTTTCCGAGTACGGGTACGAAATTTTACGTACAGGAGATCGCAGTCAAATCTCGATAAGAGTCAATAGTGTCCGTGTCCGGTGAGGTATCGTGTGGAACTTAAAGCCCCAGAAAGGACTGCGGCCACAACGCGGCCTGGCCACCGCGGCACTAAAAGTAGTGGATCGCCCCAATTCCATCGCCACTACTTTTCAATTGCGCCATCTCGCGTAGATGTCGACGCTTGACCCGATCCAACTTCCAGAGTGAGTAGATCACGGTTAGAAAGCCACATGTAACGGTGCACGCCCCTGTAACGGCAAGAGTGGCGATACTCGAAGCGCCGAATACGCCATTCTGCGCACCATAGATGCTAGCGAACGTCGAAATCACCCCGGAGAGGCCGTTGAGCACCCCGGGGATGAAGATGCTGTTGAGTAGCCAGACGTAGTTGTGTGCCCAGCGCCACCAGAGCAATACCATCCCACACGCTCCGAGGCCGCAGCAGCCGAACGCGATTACCAGTCTGTTGATCAAATCACCATCACCAAAGCATTAGAAGAGTATATTCAGATCAGAAGAAATGTACGCACAAGGGAAGATGATGTATTGAATGCATCACCTTCTCGAATTCGCCTGAGTTGGATTGGATCCCCTCGAGAGTGCTGAATGTACCAGGGAGAACGACGAAGCCCGCGAGGAGGATCCAAGTGAAAAGGCCCGATAGGAGGTTATGCATGCGTGGGACATCTTCGAATACCATATCCGTGTACTGTGATTGTACAATACTGCCAGTTCCAATTGATCCAGCCGTCCCCTCTGTACCCGATCTCTTTTGAGGCAGCCTTTCTGATCTAACGCGCCCATGTTCTGGACTCTGTGTCAGAGACAGTTTGACCGTTGGGGTCTGCGATGTCACGGTGCCCGTGTTTGGTGAATCGACGATGCTGACATCCCCAGTTGCGATCGAATCAGGAGGGGAAGGCGAGGTCACGTTGTCCGCTGCTGATATTGGTGCAACTGCATGAGTGTTTTTGGTAGGTGATGAAGCGAGCACGTCTCGCTCGACCGTTGAACTCGACAACGATGACCGAGGCCCAATATGCTCGTGTATGGGCAGGATGGACCCGACCAGATGCGCCGGTACGATATCGGCCCCTTCCGAAGTTGGCGCGTATTGCTCGACGTCGTTTTGGAGAGGAGAATGAGGGGGCTGTAGAGGCGCAGATGTATGCTGCTTATCTACCGATGTGCGAGTAGGTGGCCCGGATTCTCGAAACTCGAAACCGAATGAGGTCGCAGATACAAGGATGGGTGCAGCCTTGCCGGTGCTCTCTGTATGTGCTCCATTGGTCAAAGTGAATGGTGCGATGCTGGATACAGATGGATTACGCCCCGCGCGTCCAAGCGCGTGCCGCTTTTCCGAGTCGATGGACACGAGGCTCGCGTCTGACGCCACCAACTCAGACGGAACCGTGTGCGAGCCGTCGGCAAGATTTGAGAACTGGACATCTTGTGGAGGCGGCGTGTGCGGGGTATATGTGAACCAGGGAGACGCCATGTACGCACTGTGCCAGAACTAGATCGCGTTGGGGGACCTCGAGCCACGAGAAGGCTAGAAGACACTCTCAATATATGCACTTCCACACTGTCCCAGAAATCGTTATTGGACATGGCGTAAGGTTTGGAACCCGGAGCGCCCTTGCTTCGTATTTCCCCAACGAACTTCGGCGTGGCGCTGAGGCTAGAACCAACGGTGGGTTAGGAAATCACCCAAACTGAATACCGGAAAGCGCGCATATTCTTTCAGTTTGCATGTTATTGTACGGTGATGCAAGCAGATACTGTAAACGGAGTATTTCAGACCGTAGATTCAAAGAATAATCCTGGTGGAGGCTCGGTGTCGATCGGATACTGGAGTTGTATTTGAGACCGTTGTAGGTTGTGCATACTAGTATGGGAACTCGGAAATGAAGTGATCCTGTGACGGCACTTTCCGTCACCTTTACGGCAGTGCTTCGCTGTCATCCTCGCTCCACCACCCTTACCACAATCACCTTTTGTGCTCCCCCGTTGCACTTAGCATGGCTTGGAACACAACTCTGAAATTACTATATTTTTTTTTCCATGTCCTGGGTGCTGACATTAGGATTTTTGGGAGTGTTTCTCTCCAAACTGGGCTTTTTTAGCCCATTTCACGGTCTCAATTCAAATCGCTTCCCCTCAATCTACTCTTTTTTCAACCATTTTTGAAATCATCCAAAACACTAGCGGGGGTTCTATTTCACTTGCTACCAAATTGGGCAATGCACATCAAGTAGACTATTGGGGTGTTTGATGGAATTCAGTAAAAAGGGGATCCATAAATGGCCTAGTGAACTTCAGCATGGCATGCCTAGTCTTGCAAGCATTGGGAGGAGAGAGAAAGGGACCTGTGGAGGGATCCACTAAGGGTTAGGTTGTGTGATGCAGATGCACGCGTGCAGGTACAGCGTGGCGTGGAAGTTCAATGTTCAACGTTCAACATCAGTGTCGGACGAAGCTGGCCGGGGCTCGGAACTTTGGAGGACGTGTCTTGTCTGCTTCTGTTCGGTAAGTCGAACTAGAGTCCGGCTGATTGAAATACGGCGGCTCTGATATATTCTTGACTGATCAGTGAGATTCCGGCAAGTTTCCGACTGTCAATGTTCTGACGGCTGTCTTTCAATCCCCTTGCTCCCCGATGTCTGTGGCAAGTATATTATGAGGCCAGAAGCCATTCTCATGCCCCTGTGGGTCCCCTTTCGGTTTCGTCCTTGGCAAATAGTACGAAATGTCATCTTCCTCACCAGATGCCAAGCCGGCCCAGCTCAAAGATGCCCAAGACCCATCAGAGGCGAAGGGTTCGTGTTTCGCTCTAAACCCGTCCTAGGAAGCAGCGCAGCTCACGCCAATCACAGGCCGGCACTCAGATCTTGTTGCATCTTCTGATGGTACCGTGTTGATCCCTGGCAGTGTGATTTCTCACTGACACGGCACCCCACTCTCTTCCGCTCCCACTACTACAAACTCCCAGACGCCGGTCTCATCTCCGCCACCATCGAGCGAGAAGCCCCCACTACTCTCTTCTGATTCCAAAACCACCCGACCAACTGTGAAATCAGATACAAAATCTGATCCCGAGAAACGTCGAGTCGCGGCAGCTACTACAACGACACTGGGAGTACCAGCTAAGTCAGGCTCGAGGGTTCCCGATGCACAGGAGCGGCGACGCAGGAAGAGGCGCTTGATAATCCACATCCTCCTCGCAAAATTCTTCACTTGGATCCTCCTTTTAGGCTTCGTTATCTTTCCCAGTACATTTAGCAGATTCCAGTCGGTCAACGATACACAGAGCTCAGCTGGAGGCTCCGAAGGGGGTGGGGTCAATACCACCAATGTGAAGGTAGACCTGATTGTGAATATCGCATTGTACGTTCCTTTTTTCTCCCTTTGTTTTCGGCCAATCATTTTCAAAACACGTCTTCCTGTCTTTCCCCCTCCCCCATTGATGGTTACTTTGATTTAAACATCTGATGGTAATCCAATAGATATGTGATTGGTTTCGTATGCTGTTTCTTCAATGCGGTCGCGGTCGGCTGGCTCTGGTATCTCAGGAAGGATGATCCTCAATGGCTACTCATGAACTTATTCTCTGCCGGACTGGTCAACGCGTTCACCGGGTTGTTAATGACGTTCGTGAATATCTACGGTGTGCCGGGCGCAACGCTCGGTACTACGTCGACCCAGTCGACCCTCGGCTGTGTGCACCTTGGTCTACGCTGTGCTCACCGCGATCTACGCCCGGAAGCGCATGCGAGCCAGGCAGCGGCGCAGGAATAGGGTTGCTCGAATGGTCTCATGAGAAAGTTTGGTGCGGATTGCTCCGGAGTTTTTCTCCGAATTCACGAACATGTACCCCCACTAATTCACGAGACGTTACTATAACCCTTGTGAGTACGTCAAGGATGTGTACACTTACCGCTTACTACTAGTATGACCACATTCTTGACGATAGTCACAGTACAAGTCTTGCTGCATTGGACTCGGAATGGGCATTCACCATACAATCTCCCAAAATCTTGACCTCCGGTACAACACCTCCACGCCACAATTACAATAATGATATTTGAATTTGTCTGAGATGTACTGATACCAGAAGGACGCTGAGTGAAAGAGCCTTTTTCAAGTTTCCTGGACGAGAGTGGCGTTTTAAGTTTCGGTGAAGTGAATAAAGCTGTCATCATGCCTGTCATGCGTCGGGAAAGGCTTAAAGTGTACAGTATATGACGAACTCGATCGACTAGAAACTTGTGCCAGACATCCGGGTCGCTCCGAACGTGTCGGTGGCCTTGGTGAATCTACATCATATTTACATCATATCTTTTTCAGGCGCTTGCAAGTTCCGCCGCAACATGAAGGGGTCCATTCGACTCTGTTCGTCCTGTTTCACCTTTTGTTCACGGTGATTGCCTCTGCCCCATTTGCGCATGCTGGAGACCCTTGTGACAGCAACCAGAAGTAAAAGGTTGCGTAATAGTTACTAGAGAGGTCCGCATCGCATTAGTCTGGCCTGGCCGACAATTCAATACTATTACGGTATGCACGCCAGGAATAATCATCACCGTCAAAAGGGCATATCCTGACGAGTGAAACAACAGTGCCCTAAAAGATATGTATTCAAGAGCATGATACACAAACACCCCACGGTTCATCTAAAACACTTCGCAAAACCAGGACGATGTGTTTCGACCAAGAGTTTTAGAAGTTCTAGTAATAGTCTGCATATCCTTGCAGTTTTTGCGCAACACGGTGAGGAAACCGGAAGGCAGTCAACCGATGACCGAATGTCTGTACGATTCTCACGACGGCCTCCTTCATCGCTGTCCAGTCCGTTAACGGCAAAATCTGCGCAACGAAAGGATGTTCATACCATCAACGGGTCCGCTGTACACATCAGCAGCTCGAGCGGCATCTTCTGCATCATCAGGCGACGCAATCTCCTTCTGCGCGTCTTCAAGAGCCATAAGGAAGACGAGCAGTGCCTCCAGTACACACGGAATATCGCGCTGCACGACACCATAGCGATCCTCGGTCAACGACGCACATACTAGTCCAGATAACACTACGACACGTCGGTTAGCCTCCAATAGCGAAACGTCACGGATAAG
>WNFQ01004302.1_pt1 | contig 10368 bp, 9 predicted proteins | sample 5400171 | NCBI WGS metagenome assembly WNFQ01 (sample SAMN13153356, study PRJNA577476) | soil metagenome | isolation source: 20 cm soil under Madrone tree | place: USA:California | collected 2016-06-14 | reverse complement strand
ACGCGCCCCACATCGCCATGCGGTACAGGAAGGAAACGTCGCGCGTGAGAAACGTCCAGGGAAAGCCCAGAAGCGCTGCCACTGGCAGTGCGACACTCCAGAAGGTCAGCATCACCACTGTTCGGATCAAGGCCGCGCGTCTCCTGCCGGCTGGGATTCGCCTCTCAACCAGGCTACACGGCGAGCCTTCTGCTGAGCCGTGACATTGTCCACATCCTTCACCGCATATTCAACTTCTTCCCGCGATCCCATCCTCCACTGCAGTGCGTGTTCCCCTCGGGAATTGCGCACTCGCAGTTGAATCATCTCTCCCGGATGCAGCTCATTCAGCCTTCTCTCGAAGTCGCCGGCTGCAACAACTCCATTGATCTCAAGAATGACATCTCCAACGGTCAGGCCGGCGGCTGCGGCGTCGCTGCCCGCTCGTAAGCGAATCACGGAAGGCGAAGCGTCAAAATTGCGGGCGGCCGCAAAGCCAGGTTCGGCGACGGTAACTGGTTTTCGAATCACCTGCAGGCCCACGCTTGCGAAGAAATCGCCCCACGGAATCTCCTCCACGCCCGCCACGTACTTTCGAAAGAAGGTTGCAAGGTCGGTATGAGACACGGTCTCTGCTGCCTGTCGCACACCCGCAGAATCCGGAAAGAACTTGCCCTGCTTCGCAAAATTCTGATTCATCCACTGGAAAACCTCGCGCAACGAAGCACTACCTTGACTGGCGTCGCGCACCGCGAGGTCGAGCGCAACTCCCAGCAACTCTCCCTTGTTGTAGTAGGAAATACTCCGCTCTGGCTGGCGGTAGTAAGGATATTTTTCAAGCCACGCGTCCAGACTCGATTCCTCCGCCGATTGTGTCAGATGGGCGGGCCGGCGCTCGAGTTCCGCGAGCTGCTGTCCCAGCCGGAACAAGTAACGGCGCTCATCCAGAAGCCCGGCGCGGAGCAGGATAATGCCTTCAACGGTGCTGGTTACGCCCTCGGCGAACCATAACGCCCGCGTGTAATTCTCCTTGGTGTAGTCGATCGGTTCCAGCGTCTGCGGACGAATCCGCTTCACGTTCCACAGATGAAAGAACTCGTGGGCTGTGACATCGTCGAACGATTGTGGATTATCTTTCACGTCCTGCGCGTTCAGCTCGATGGCCGTGGAATATGCGTGCTCCATCCCTCCCCCACCCGGCCCGCGTGGGAAGTGATAAAAAAACAAATAGTGCTGAAAGGGACGATCGTCCATCCACGTAGTCGCCGCCGCGACGATGCGGTGCGCATCCCCAACGAGCTTCGCCATGTCGTAGTCGGAGCGGTCCGCATCAACCACGACCCGATAGTGTCCCCCGCCCTCGTCGAAGTCCGATTCCTGAAATGTCCCGACCTCCACCGGTGAATCCACGAGCTGATCGTAGTTGGCAGCCGCGAATTCATCCCCGGCACTTGTAAGAGGAGTGGCGAACTTCCATCCAGCCGGCACGTTCGTAAAACGCACCCGCATCTCTGCCGACCGCCCGCCCTCCGGATACATCAAAATTTCCGCCAGGTTGAAGAACGCGTGAGCCGCATTCACCTGCGCGCCGTACGGCCCCGGCTGATCGGCATAGACCTGGTACTCGACCGCCGCACCGTCCCTTGCGCCATCAAACTGCCAAGTAGTTTTGTCGGTCTTCTGGACGCTGAGGGCGTCACCGCCGCGTCCGGTTGCCGCGACCTTGTTCACATGTTGCGAGAAATCCCGCACCTGGTAGAGCGCATTCCAGACCGGTAACTGTATCTGCCGGAGCGCGTCGCCCGGGGGAAGCTCCATCCGGACGCGGAGAAGATGATCCTGGAACCCATCGAGGGACACCGTGTAACGAATGGCAGCCGCGGCAGAGCCACTGCTCTGCTGACCGGGTAGGCTGAACGGCCGCAGACACAGCCCTCCCAGAAGAACCAATAGAAGCCAGGTCCTCAGCGATTTGATCATGCTTTCGCAGAAGCCCCCAAGGGATTTTTGCTGCCGGACCCGGCGGACCCCGTACCGAATTCCTTCAATCGAGCAGGAAGCTTTTCGTAGATCCCCTCAAAGCCGCCATTGGAAAGTATGGCAACGACATCTCCCGTTCGCAATTCCGGCGCGATTACCTGCACGATCCCATCTGCTCCCGAAATGATCCGCGCTCGCTTCCCGCGCTTCTCGAGATCTGCACCAACCGCCATCAGGTCCAGCCGCTCAGCCTGAGGAATCGCGTCCGACTTGAAAACACCCGCAACGATGACCTCGTCGGCCAAGGCCAGGCTGTTCGCCAGTTCGTGCTGAAACACATTTCGCCGCAAAGTGTTAGACCTTGGTTCCAGAATCACCCACAAGCGCGACCCGGGATAGCGCGAGCGCAACGCCGTCAGTGTTCCCGCAATCGCCGTTGGATGATGGGCAAAGTCGTCAATGATGGTCACACCATTCACCTGCGCCTTCACCTCAAGCCGTCGCTTCACGCTTTTGAAAGTCCTGAGTGCCGCCTGAATCTGTTCTTTCGAAATTCCGTAGGCCGTGGCCATCGCAGCCGCGGCAGTCGCGTTGCACACGTTGTACTCTCCGCCCAGATCGAACTCAAGCTCAGCCCAGTGTTTTCCGTCCCGCACCACCACCCACGACGTCTTGGACGGTTGAAAGCGCACATTCGTGATCCGCCAACCAGACGTTTCGCGGGAACCATATCGCTGCACCGGACAGAACGCCTTGGCAATGCATCGCTCCACGCTCTCGCCGGTATCGAAGGCGACGATTCGCCCGCGTCCTGGCACCAGGTTCACCAGGCGCTTGAACGAAGTCTCCACCGCATCGAGGTCCTTGTAGATGTCGGCATGATCGAACTCAACCGAGGTAAGGATCACAGCATCCGGGAAATAGTGCAGAAACTTCGGCCCCTTGTCGAAGAACGCCGTATCGTACTCGTCACCTTCGAGGATGAAATGCTTGCCCTCTCCCAGGGCGAAGCTTGATCGAAAGTTTTCCGCAATTCCTCCAATAAGAAACGACGGCTGCAATCCCGCCGAGTGGAAGATCCAGGAAAGCATCGAGGTGGTCGTAGTCTTACCATGAGTGCCGGCTACGACCAGTACCTCTTTCCCGCGCAGAAACTCGTCATGCAGAATCTGCGGCAGCGAAGAAAACGGAATTCTCTGGTCGAGCACATGCTCGAGCTCAGCATTCCCGCGCGAGATTGCATTCCCCACCACTACCAGATCCGGACGCGGCGCAAGATTCGCGGCCGCAAACGGCTGCGCCACCGGAATTCCAAGTGATGCCAGGAAATTCGACATCGGCGGATACGCTGCGCTATCCGAACCTGTAACCCGAAAGCCGCGCTCATTCAGCATCCCCGCCAGCGACGCCATCGCCGTGCCGCAGACGCCGATCAGATGAATGTGTTTCGTATCAGCCATATCTCTTCGAATCCCAAATCGTCAGCTCTTGCTTTCTATCAGGGCCCGTCTTTTAGAGCATGGGGAAAAATTCTAAACTCGGTCCGCTTTGAAGGGATTAGTCGCGGCTTTAGCCGCTGAGGTGCGCGGCAATACAGTCAACCGACTTTGTCCACAAGCTGTTTGGCCGTTCCCTAGCCGAAGCAGTTTCAATCCGCCTTTGGATGCTGCGTCCTATCCAGCCACCGTCGCCGCCTCCAATATCTTAAGCGTGACGTCCGCCCCGTTCACGCTCAATGCCGCTCGCACCCCAATCGGAAGTGTAATGTTCCTTCGGGTCACGTGCCCGGAGCGCAGTCCGTAAGCGACTGGAATTTCCAGATCGCCCACGATCCGAAGGATGACCTGTTGCAGAGTGTATCCCTGATTGTTGGTTTGCAAGCAGTCCAGCATCTCGCCAAAGACGATCCCCTTGACCCCCTCCAACTTCCCAGCAAGCTTCAACTGCATCAGCATGCGATCAATCTGGAAAGGCCGCGCATTTACATCTTCGAGAAATAGAATCGTGCCCTCAGTCCGAATGTCATACGGCGTCCCTAGCGCCGCTACCAAAAGCGAAAGGCACCCGCCATAAAGAATTCCTTCCGCAGCCCCGTCCACCAATCCTTCGACTCCAGAATCGCCGGACGAGTTGACCTCCCATCCTGTCGCCCCACCCACTGCGGCATTCCAGGACGCAAGATCGATGCCCTCTGCCAGGGCGAAGTCCTTGGTGACCATGGGCCCATGAAACGTCACGAATCCTGCCGAGTCCGCAAACCAGGCCAGCAGGGTTGTGATATCGCTGTAGCCCACAAAAATCTTGGGATGGTCTGCAATCTTCTGTAGGTCGACTCTACCCAGCAGGTAGTTCGCGCCGTATCCGCCTCGGGCGCACAAGATCCCTCTAACCTCGTCGCGCGCAAACATCTCTCCCAGTTCTCGCGCGCGCCGCTCTGCGGATCCGGCGAAGTAAATCTCCTGCTCAAGGATCGACTCGAAATAGAACGGCTTGTATCCCAACTGCCGCAGAGCCTCTGAGCCCTTCTCCACCAATTCGCGCTTGATGTTGCTGGCGGGCGCCACAATGCCAACCGTATCCCCCGGACGCAATGCCCGTGGCTTGACGCGCGCAGTCTGAGCAGACAGAATCGTCAAGGCGATATCCTAAACGAAAAAATCTCCCTGGCAGATGAGCTCCGCGGGGCCGCGCAGAAAAACCTCGTTCTCGAAGCGTACGAACTGCGTTCCCCCCGGCGCATGCACGCGTACCGGCGAATCCGCATGCCCGCTGGTGATCGCGGCGACCGCCGCCGCTGAGGATCCCGTACCCGAAGACTGCGTTTCCCCGACCCCACGCTCGAAAAACGACGCCTTGATATTTCTCCTGTCCTGAACAACAAGCAGCTCAACGTTAACCCCATGCTTGAAGTACGAATTGCGCTGGATTTCAGCCGCCCGCGCCTGCCAATCTGGCCACAACTCGCTCACGAAAATCACAAAGTGTGGATTCCCCATCGACACTGCCGCGCCGCGCACCTCACCGAACGAAGTCGGTATCGTCAATTCCGCGATGAACTCCGGCACTCCCATCGCAATTTCAAACTCGTAAGCGTTCCCCTTACGCCCGGTGAGAGTGCACGTCTTCATTCCGGCGCCCGTCTGCACCGTGACCAATTCCTTCCCTTTCTGCGCGCACAGATAAGCCGCGACACACCGGGTACCATTGCCTGAAATCTCCGCCTCCGAGCCATCCGCGTTGATAAGCCGTGCCTCCACATCGGCTTCTTTCGTCGGGAACAGCCACTCCACACCGTCTGCACCGACGCCATTGTGGCGATCGCAAATGCGTTGTGTAAACCTCGAAATATCCGGAGGAGCCAGCTCGCCGTCAATCATCAGGAAGTCATTTCCGCAGGCGCTGGCTTTCGTGAAGGGGACCGCAATACGCTCTGAGCTCATTCGTGCTCGATCGCGCCCAGCGAACCCACGCTTGAAAAAACATTGGATTGATGGAGCAGAACATTGATCTCTTCCTGATCTTCATGGGGAGCGTCGACACTGAAAAGCGCACGCACATGACCCGCTGCTCCGGCGATGCGAACATTCTGCATTGTCCAATGTGCCTGGTCCAGAATGCGGTTCGCTTCGATCAGAAGGCTCTCGGCATCCGGTCCCGTTACCTCGTAGGTCATCAGCACCGACTTCAGTGCAAACGTGCGTTCGAGACGCCCGAGCACAGCCAGCGCGATCAGGATCACGCCCGTGGCAAAGATCGCAGTCAAATACAGGCCGCCACCCGCCGCCATTCCCACCCCAGCAACCACGAAGATGGTAGCGGCGCTGGTGAGACCGACGACCGAGCCCCGCGCATGGAGGATCGATCCCGCACCAATGAACCCGATGCCCGGAATGATCTGGGCTGCGATGCGCGTGTGGTCGCCCCCGAAACTTCCGGCCAACTGGCTGGAGAGCACAGTGAACATCGCCGACCCAAAACAGATCAGCATATTCGTGCGCAGCCCCGCCGGCTTGTGCCGAAACTGTCGTTCGATGCCGATGATCCCGCCGAGGATGGCCGCCACCGCCAGCCGGGCGATGGTGGACGACAGCACCGTACCCGCACTGCGCAACATCCCCATTAGGCTTTGGTAATCCGGCATAGGTCGGCGGAGAATCGAGAGCGACAGGATTCTATCACCGGAAAAACGGCCGGCTGAACGCTTCCTGTCCGGCGAAGTTAACCCGGCTGGTTACCAGATCGCGAGAGACTTAAGAGCTCAGCGGGCGCGGTAAATGGTGACCGGACGCTGCCCCGCAACCTCGATCCGCGCGACTACCGGCAGGTTGCGCGCATGGACGGCCTGCCACACCGTATCTCCTTCCGATGCCACCACGAAGTCTGCATACCGGCCCGGATCTCCCAGCGCCCGCTCCCACAATCCGTCAGGGTCGGACGGCTGCTTCCAGACTCGGTGATTTCCCTCATTGATAGAACGCCGCAGAGGAATGCCAGCGTCCTGCAAGGCGCCGACATGCTCGCCGAGATACATCAGAAAGCCCGCATCGGGCGGAAGTTGCTTCAGTTTTTCCGCCAGTTCCATTTCAAGTTTCAGTCGGGTACGAGAATTGACCCAAGCTTCGCGAAAGCTGGCCGGATGGGCGCGCCACACGCCCGCATAGCTGGCGACTACGAATCCAACCGCCACAACAACCACAGGTCGTGCCACCGCTGTTGGAACGATGCTGGCGATGTAGCCGGAGACCAAGGCCACAAACACTGCCAGGGCCGGCAGCAGTTGTACCCCGTAGCGAATGTTGTAAAGCGAGTGCGGCCACCAGTCGGGCGTGAAGATCGGCACTCCCCCATACGCAACCGAGAGCATGTAGAACGGCACCGGCACCCAAAGCAGAAGCAATGCCGCCGATCGTGGGCGACGGATAGCGACCACCAGGCTGCCCAGCAGCGCGAGCACCAGCCACGCAGGCTGCCAGTTCCCTTCGCCTACGCTGAACACTCCGGCTTTGACAAAGTACGAGGCCGCTGCTGGAAGGTTGTTCATACCGGGGTGAGGTGGAAATCCGGGCACCGAGGTTTTCTTTTCAATCGCGCGGGCCGAGTAAGGACCGTTGGCAAACTCCAGCGGATTGCGGTAAACGATCCCGTTGGAGGCAAGCCAAAGCAGAGGCGCCGCGGCCGCCAACAATACAAATTTCAGGACGGCCCACCGCGCGACACGGCTGGGAGCGCGCAAGCCGATTACCATCACCAATCCGCCAACCACAGCTGCCACGAACCAGCCGTCATATCGCGTGAAAGAAGCTCCCGTTAAACAGAGTCCGCATTTCGTCAGCGAACGTGTACTATTCGCACCCCCCTCTTCCGAACCTCTGCTCTGGAGAAACCCATCAAAGTGCACCGCCGCCCAGACAAACAGCGCAAGATACACCGACTCCGTCATCGCCGTCGCCTGCAGGTAGAGCAAATTCGGATTCAAGCCATAGATCGCCGCTGCCAACCAAGCCGGACACCGCGCTTTCAATTCCGACCCGCTTGGCGCCTCACAACGGCCTCGCACCAGCCGGAAAATTCCAACCACCCCCAGCACATAGGCGAGCATCGAAGAAATCGATCCGCCCACGCCCGTCTGCCAGGCCCACTTCGAAACAATGAAAGGCATCATCAACAGGTGCGGCAATGGAAGCCAAACCGTTCCCAACTGAAGCGGCCCAGGGGTCCGCGAATCGAAAACGCGGCGCGCGATATTGATATGCGCCACCGCATCCCCAAAAAGCAGAATTTCGCCCTGCCGGAAGCAAATCAGGAAGGACACCACGGACGCGCAGATGGCCAGGACCGCGACCCACGCAGTCTCGCGACCCCAGCGGCGCTCAGCCGAGGTCTTCATTCGAGATGAGTCAGTTCGCGGAATACCTGGAAGCGTTCATTGATTTCTTCCCGCGTCAGCGACTGCAGGCGTTCGGTCCCGAAGCGCTCTACGGCAAACGATCCCATCACGCCCCCGTAGAACAATGCGCGCTTCAGCACCTCGCGATTCAGCTCCTCCTGCGACGCGATGTAGCCCATGAAACCACCAGCAAAAGAGTCGCCCGCGCCCGTCGGGTCCAGCACTTGCTCGATTGGCAAGGCCGGCGCGCGGAAGGGATGATGACCAATCCCGAAGGCTCCCTCGCGGAAGAAAATCGTCGCCCCGTATTCCCCATGCTTGATGACCAGCGCCTGCGGCCCCATCGCCAGCACCTTCTGCGCAGCCCGCGGCAGGTTGGTCTCGCGGGCAATCATCTTCGCCTCGGCGTCGTTAATCAATAAGACGTTCACGAGCTTCAGCATTTCGGCAAGCTCATTGGGCGTGCCGTTGATCCAGAAATTCATAGTGTCGCCGCCCGTGAGCCGCACTCCGTCCATCTCCCGTCGCACCGCCGCTTGCAGAGTCGGATGGATGTTCGCCAAAAACAGGAATTGCGTATCGTGATAGGTCTCGGGAATCTTGGGCTGGAACTGTTCGAATACGTTCAACTCGGTGAAGTCAGTTTTTGCTTCGTTGAGATTCTCGGTGTAGTGCCCGCCCCACCGGAACGTCTTGCCGGGCGCGCGTTCGATGCCACGCGTATCGATGCCGCGTCGCGTCAACACCAGTTCGTGATCGGCGCTGAAGTCGTCGCCCACCACGGCCACCACGCGGACCTCAGCAAAATAGCTGGCCGCGAGCGCGAAGTATGTGGCTGCGCCGCCCAGGATGTTTTCCACGCGCCCCGATGGAGACGCAATATTGTCAAACGCAACCGAACCCACTACCAGAATGCTCATGATTTGAGTGCTATTTTCCCGCGGAAAGATATTTGTCCAGGATCAGACTGAGCTTCTGCCGGGTCGCAAGCGGAATCTTGTCGCGCTCGGTAAGAATCGCATGCGCCAGTGCGGACCCGCACTGGCAGCTTCGATTTGCAGGCATGGCAGCCACGGTCTCGCGCACGACCTTGGCCGCATTCTCCGCGTTCTTCACCAGGACCGCGACAATCTGATCGACCGTCACCGAGTCGTGATGGGGATGCCAGCAGTCATAGTCCGTCACCATTGCCACCGTGACGTAGCAAATCTCTGCTTCCCGGGCGAGCTTCGCCTCTTGCAGATTGGTCATGCCGATCACGTCCATACCCCAACTGCGATAGACATTCGACTCAGCCTTGGTCGAAAACTGCGGACCTTCCATGTTGATGTACGTCCCGCCCCGCTTGCCAGTCACGCCCACTTTCTGGCAGGCGCCCTCAACCACCTGGGAAAGTTGGGGGCAGACCGGATCGGCAAACGCAATATGCGCCACGATCCCATCGCCAAAGAAGGTGTCGACTCGGTGGCGCGTACGATCAAAGAATTGATCCGGAATAACGAAGTCCAGCGGCTTGTGCTCTTCCTTAAGTGACCCGACGGCAGACACCGAGACGATACGCTCCACTCCCAGTTGCTTGAACCCGTAAACGTTGGCACGGAAATTCAACTCGCTCGGCAGGATGCGATGCCCGCGCCCGTGCCGCGCCAGAAACGCGACCTTGCGCCCTTCCAGCGTGCCCAGCATGTAAGCATCCGACGGATCGCCGAATGCCGTTTGCTGCTTGACCTCACGCACATCGGTAAGCCCAGGCATCGAATACAGCCCGCTGCCACCGACAATTCCGATCTCCGCTTGCGACAAGCGTCCTCCTGAAATCTTCCAGACCCGTTGCCGAACCGACGATTATACAAAAGCCCGAAAGGGGTTCCCGGATTTGTCTCTCGATTCGCGCAAGATGTTCGTTTCGCAATCCCCGTAATTAGGGCCTGCGCACGCTACAATCCCTTTCATGAAGGTGGTGCGAATAGTCATTGCGGTGGTAGTATTTGCCCTTTCCGCGTTTGTTCAAGCACCGCCCAACACAGTCACGGTTCCCATCACACTCGATCACAATCGCATCGTTATCGACGTGTATCTCCCCTTGCCCGACGGAACCCGCAAACGCGTGCGCGCCTGGGTGGATACCGGAAACGGACATGATGATGAGCCAACGCATCGCCTCGCTGTTTGGATCCGTAAGCAGCGATGGGCAGGTCTGCAAGGCAACTCCTCCGCGTGAGGTTGTAATCGGCAGCATGAAGATTTCTCTGTCCGACGCGCACAGCGCTCATGTGCTGCCGGCGTCCCCAACGACGTGATGGTCCCGGAATGAGTCCAGAAATCAATCTTCCCGCGACGGTCCTGCGCGCACATGATGTTGTCTTCGATTACCCCAACCGACAATTCACCATCGGCGAACCCGGCACCGTGCCATTCATAGGCAACCCCAGCAAAGCGCAGATCAGTTCCCTCGGGCGGATACAAATTGCCAGCCAGATCGTTGGCCAAACCTACAACCTGGCCCTCGACACCGGCGCCTC
>WNFQ01004301.1_pt1 | contig 10369 bp, 8 predicted proteins | sample 5400171 | NCBI WGS metagenome assembly WNFQ01 (sample SAMN13153356, study PRJNA577476) | soil metagenome | isolation source: 20 cm soil under Madrone tree | place: USA:California | collected 2016-06-14 | reverse complement strand
TGGATTTCCGGGTCAGTGTAATCGTTTAGCTCCCGCGAGAGCACTTCGGCCAGCGTGAGCGACCGCGTGATCCCCAGATTGCAGGTCGTCGCTCCCGGGCATCCCGTGACGTCAGAAATCGTCCGCGCTCCGGGTGTCGCCAGGTCAAGTGCTCCCAGCTCGTCGTAAATCGCGCGCACACGGTCAAACGGAACCCACGGAATGACCAGATCCTGGTTGACCGCGATGCGCACGCCGCTCAGCTCGTTTTTTTCCAGAACATCGGCAAGCCCGCGCATCTGATTGCTATGAAATGTTCCAGCCGGTAGTTTGATCCACACGCCACCGTACCCGGCCTGCCGCTGAGACATCAGGTTGTGCTCGGCCCAACGGTCGTATTCGGGGTCAACTTGCGTGTCCACTGGAGCGGAAGACAATGGCAGCGCAGCGATCGTCACTAGCGACGGCTGAATCGGCGAAGCTACGATAAACTTTTCCACCGGGGCCGTCGAAACCTTGCGCTTCTCCGCCACCAGACGGCGGAACTCCTCGATTCCCTTAGCCCGCAGTACGTATTTCAATCTCGCCAGGAGCTTGTTCTTGCGGTTTCCCGTTTCCGTGAAAACTCGCAGAACCGCTTCAATGGTGGGCAGCAATTCTTCTTCCGGTAGAAAATCCGTCAGGACCGCCGCCTCGGTTGGCAAACTGCCCAGCCCGCCGCCCACAAGAACCTTAAAGCCGCGGCGCGAGGTCCCATTGTTGCCGCGAACCTGAGCGATTAGCCCGACATCATGGATCCCCGCAACCGCGCAATCGCCATCGTTCTCGCAGCCAGAAAAAGCTATCTTGAACTTGCGCGGCAAATCGTGAAAATCTGGATGCCGCAACAGGTATCGCGAAACGCCCAAAGCATACGGCGTCACATCAAACGCTTCACCCGGGCAAATCCCCGCCACTGGGCAAGCCGTGACGTTGCGCACCGTGTTCCCGCAAGCCTCCCGCGTGGTAAGTCCCGCTTCCGCCAGCAACCGCATGGCCGCGCCCACGTTTTCCAGCTTCACAAAGTGAAATTGAATGTTTTCCCGTGTCGTGAGGTGCCCCCGCCCCGTCGAATACTCGTCCGCAATATCCGCCAACACGCGGAGCTGCGCCGCCTTCAGCACCCCCGCCGCAATTTTCACCCGCAACATTTGGAATCCAGGCTGCCGCTGCCCGTACGTTCCATGCTTCAATCGAAAAGGCCTAAATTGCTCCGGCGTGATCGCCCCGCTCTGCAGCTCGCGAGCGCGCTGTTCAAAACGCACGATCTCCGCTTCAATCGCTTCACGGCTGTGCCGTTCTTCAATCTCGGTTAGGGTTGCAACACTCATGATCCTCGGCTCCCAGATGCATGTCTCCGAAAAATCCTCGACACAAAAAACAAAAAAGCCCACATATCCAGGTGCTCTGGCATGTGGGCTTCGGAACTTTATGATTCAGCTACAGCTAAGTCCGGAAACTCCTCTGGCCAGAGATGGGGCTCGTGCAACACGCAGCGTTGCACAGGCACGAACAACACATCATCTGGCGACAGTTCGTCATGAAACTGAAGGATACTTTCCAGGCGGTACCCTTGTCAAAGGGAGCCTTCCTGAAAAGATTTGATGCATCCCATTCAAAAAAGTAATCAACTCCAACCAACTATTTTTGCGGCTTCCCGGCTTACTGCGCCCCGACTATCGTGGCCGTCTTGATCGAATCCAACTTCGGCCATCCCTTGTCTATATAGGGTTTACCTAGCTTGGAGATTTGGTCCTGTTCCGGGCCGTTGTCGCCATATTGGTCGTAGAGCATCTCGACGATGTTCATCCCTTTCCCGTCGACCACCCCAAAGGGCGAGAAGCCTTGCCGGTCGAGGCCGGGGTTATCCTTTAGATTGATGAAGATCTGCGTCGAGCGGGTATTAGGCGAGTTCGTTTTCGCGTACGTCAGGTACCCGCGCTTATTGGACTGAGTGACGGGCTCATCATGGATGTTGGCCTGATCCCACGCTGCCGAAACAGGGGGATACGCGCTGAGGCCAAACTGCACCACGAACCCGGGCACCACACGGAAAAAGCTGGCGTTGTCATAGAAGTGATGTTTCACCAGGTTGTAGAAGCGGTCGGCCCCGATGGGAGCCCAGTCGCGGTGCACAGTCACCGTAAAGTCCCCGCGGGTGGTCGTAAATTTCACTTGAAAGGTATCCGGCGCTTTGTCCTTCAGCAGCGCCGCGCGAAGCAAGGCGCGATCAAAGCCCGGCTTCGGCGTGGGCGCGGGTGCGCTTGCTGCCGCCGGCGCACTCGCCGGCGTCCCAGGCGCAGACGCTGCGGGAGCTGGAGTTTCCGCCTTTGGCGGGGCGGGCGCCTCGGCCTTGGGCTGCTCAGGTGGCGGCGCTTCCGCTGTTTGCTCTTTCTTGCACCCGGATAGCGCCAATCCCATTCCCGCAAAGACCAAAACCCACTTTGCCGATTTCATCTTTAAACGACCTCCTCTATTTTCTTCGCAAACCGTTGCTCGATTTACTTTCCGCCATGTAATTCGCGGCTGACGCGCTCCACTTCCGTCATAACTCGAAGAGTATTCTCGCCGAGAATTTTCCTTACGTCACCCTCCGAGTAGCCTTTTTGCAACAGGGCCTCCGTAATCTTGGGCAACTTCGTCGCGTCTTCCATGCCGAACGGCATATTGGCGCCATCGAAGTCCGAACCCAGCCCCACGTGATCGATTCCGGCCACTCTCACCGCATGCTCGATATGCTCGATGATCGCCGTGTACTCGACTTTGGGGAGTTTGCCTTGGGCGACAAATTCCCGCGTGATACGCTCGCCTTCGATCAGTTGGCAGCCTTCGTCGTCACCCGCGCAGTGCTTCCGAACCTCTTCGCCAAGCTCCTTGGCGATTTCCGGTGTCGCCTTCCCGCGGTACTCTTGGTTGAGAAATCCCACGTGATAGTTGATCTGAACTACTCCGCCTTTCGCGGCCAGGTCTTTCATCATCTGGTCCGTCATGTTGCGAGGTGCATCGCAGATCGCGCGGCACGAGGAGTGCGAAGCAAACGGCGGCGCCTTGCTCGTTTCCAGGACGTCGTAGAACGTCTTGTCACTGACGTGAGAAATGTCCACGATCATTCCGAGCCGGTTCATTTCCCGAACGACATCCTTGCCGAAATCCGTCAGCCCGTTGTGCACGGCCTTGTCCGTCGAAGAATCCGCCCATTCATCGTTGCCGCTGTGCGTAAGCGTCATGTAGCGAACCCCCAGCGCCGCATAACTCCGCAGCACGCCGAGATTCGCATTGATCATGTGCCCGCCCTCGACTCCCATCAGTGCGGCAATCTTCCCCTGCTTGCGGGCTTCACGAACCTCTGCTGCTGTTGTGGCCAGCATTAAATCCTGTGGATGAGCACGAACCTGCTCGCGAACCGCGTCGATTTGCGTCATCGCGCGATTGACCGCTTCCGGCCCAGTCACCTTGCTCGGAATCCAGATCGAGAAAAAGATCGCGCCGAGTCCGCCTTCCTTCATCCGCGGGATGTCGATACTCCCTGTAGCGCTGCGCGGGCCCAAATCGAACTTGCCGTCGAGAAAGCGCTGCGTCGTGTCATCGTGCGTGTCCACGACAATGGACGAAAAATGGAGCTTCTTCGCACGCGCCGAAATGTCGTCCGCCGTCACGGTTGCCGCCAGAAATGCTGCGGCTGAAACGACGATCCCAGCCGTAAGGAGTGTGCGCACCATTTCAACTCTCATTTCTCCACAGAGTCCAAACGATCTCTATTGCGCCTGCAGTTCCCTGCTGACCTTTTCGGTCTGCTCCATCACGCGCAGCGTGTTCCCGCCGAGAATCTTTCGAATGTCTTCGTCCGTATACCCCTTGCGCATCAGCGCTTCGGTGATTTTCGGCAGCTTCGAGCAATCTTCCATTCCCTCCGGCATGTCCGCTCCATCGAAATCCGAGCCCAGGCCCACGTGCTCAGCGCCCACCAGTTTCACCGCATGGTCGATGTGGTCGATAATTCTTTCCCAACTCACGTGTGGGAGCTTTCCTTCCTCCATTGCTTGTTTCTGTTTCTCCGCCATCTTCCGCCCAAAACATTCCTGGTCGTCGCCGCATTCCTTCTTGAACAGGTCGAACTGCGCTACCACCCCACCTGTTAGTTTGTCCGAAGCATCTTTATAGGCCTGGTCAATAAAACTCCGTTCATAATTGATTTGTATGACCCCGCCCTTCGCCGCCAGCGCTTTGATCATGTCATCCGACATGTCGCGCACGTGATTGCACAGCGCGCGGCAGGACGAGTGCGAAGCAATCAGCGGCGCCTTGCTGACTTCCAGCGCATCATAAAACGTCTTGTCGCTGACGTGCGAAATGTCCACCATGATTCCCTGCCGGTTCATCTCCCGAACGATGTCCTTGCCAAAATCCGTCAGCCCATTGTGAACCGGCTTGTCCGTGGAGGAATCCGCCCATTCGTCATTATAAAAATGAGAAAGCGTCATATACCGCACGCCCAGATCGCCGAACATCCGCAGCACGCGAATGTCGTTTCCGATCATGTGGCCGCCTTCCACGCCAATCAGCGCGGCAATCTTGCCCTGCTTGTGCGCTTCGCGAACTTCTGCTGCCGTGCGGCATAGCACCATATCTCTCGAATTCTTGCGCACGTTCTCATGCACCGCATCAATCTGATCGAGCGCCTTCTGCACCGCCGGAGGCCCCATGATGCGCCCGTCAATCCAGATCGAAAAGAAAATGGCGTTCATCCCCCCATCAATCATGCGAGGAATGTCCACGTGCCCATCGGGATTCCGCTTGGCGATGTCGTAGCCTTTGGAGAAAAACCGCTGCGTGGTGTCGTCGTGCGTATCCAGCACAATCGACGAAAAGTGCAGTTTCTTCGCGCGCTCTGTAATATCGTCTGCCCTTGCGGGAGCGCTTAGCCGCGAACCTGCCACCAAAACGCCACACAGACACAAACACGCTGCGAAACATCGCCTAAATCGGGTCACGTGAAGCTCCTTAGGAAGACGAGAGACGCGCCACTCACAATGTCCGTGAGATTCTAACTCAAGCATCGCTGCGGCGGCGTAAAAACCGCCTCGGAGGCGCGCTCAGCCGGCCCCGCCGGCGGCCGTCTCCGGCCGTTCGGTGAAAGCCGCCTTGATGTAGTCCGCGTTGCTCTGTGCGATGACTTCCAGCCTGATCTCTTTCGGGCAAGCCGCTTCGCATTCGCCGATGTTGCTGCAATTGGCGAAGCCTTCCTGATTCATCTGCCGCACCATGGCCAGCGCGCGTCGGTCGCGTTCCGCCTGCCCTTGCGGGAGATGCGCCAAGTGCGAAATCTTCGCGCCCACGAACAACGCCGCGGCTCCGTTCGGACACGCTGCCACGCACGCTCCACAGCCTATGCACGCGGCCGCGTCCATTGCCAGATCCGCGTCCTGTTTGCGAACGGGAATAGCGTTACCATCGGGTGCGCTGCCAGTGGGCACGGAAATGAATCCGCCCGCGGCGATGATGCGGTCGAAGGACGACCGATTCACCGCCAAATCTTTGATGACCGGAAACGCCGCAGCACGCCACGGCTCGATGTAGACTTCGTCGCCGTCCTTGAAGTGGCGCATGTGCAACTGGCAAACGGTGGTGCCCTTAAACCCGCCGTGCGCCTTGCCGTTGATCATCATGCCGCACATCCCGCAAATGCCTTCGCGGCAATCGTGATCGAAAGCGATCGGATCCTCGCCCTTCTCGATCAGCCGCTCATTCAGCACGTCCAGCATTTCGAGAAACGACATGTGCTCGTTCACGCCGGGAACCTCATAGCGCACCATGCGCCCCCGGTCCTGCGCGTTTTTCTGCCGCCAGACGTGAAGTGTCAGCTTCATCTTATTTGTAGCTCCGCTGCGAGGGCTTCACGTAGTTGAATGCCAAAGGTTCCTTGGTCAGCGCCGCAGGGCGTCCTGCGCCCTGGTATCCCCACGCCGCCACGTACGAATACTTCTCATCGTCGCGCAAAGCTTCGCCTTCCGGCGTCTGGTATTCCTCGCGGAAATGTCCGCCGCAGGATTCATTGCGGCTCAGCGCATCGATGCACATCAATTCACCGAGCTCAAAGAAATCCGCCACGCGCCCTGCTTTCTCAAGCGATTGGTTGAACTCCTCGTCGGTGCCGAGCACGCGCACGTTCTTCCAGAAATCTTCCCGCAGCTCATCGATCATGCCGGCCGCTTTCTTCAACCCGGCCGCGTTGCGCGCCATGCCGCAATATTCCCAAACGATTTTGCCCAGTTCTCGGTGATAAGAATCCACTGTGCGCTTTCCGTTTGCGCTGAGCAGCTTCTTGGTAATGGCCGTCACGTTGGCCACCGCCTCTTTTACTGCCGCGGCATCTTCGGAATACTTTTCAGACTTCGTGTTTGCCAGGTAGTTCCCAATGGTGTACGGAATAATGAAATAGCCGTCGGCGAGCCCCTGCATCAACGCGCTCGCGCCCAGCCGGTTCGCGCCGTGATCGGAGAAATTCGCTTCCCCCAGCACAAACAAACCAGGGACCGTGGACATCAGGTTGTAATCCACCCAAAGCCCGCCCATGGTGTAATGGATCGCGGGATAGATGCGCATCGGCACTTCGTACGGGTTTTCGCCCGTAATGCGCTCGTACATCTCAAAAAGGTTGCCGTAACGCTCGGCGATTTTGTGTTGGCCCAGTCGCTTGATGCAATCCGAAAAATCCAGATAGACGCCCAGCCCCGTTTCACCCACGCCGCGTCCCGAGTCGCATTCCGCTTTCGCTGCACGCGAAGCAATGTCCCGCGGCACAAGGTTGCCGAAACTTGGGTAGCGGCGCTCCAAATAATAGTCGCGCTCCCCTTCCGGAATCGAAGCCGGGTTACGCTTGTCGCCGGCCTGCTTGGGAACCCAGATGCGCCCGTCATTGCGCAGCGACTCGGACATCAGCGTCAGCTTGGACTGATAATCGCCCGCCACCGGAATGCACGTGGGATGAATCTGCGTATAGCAGGGATTCGCAAACAGCGCCCCGCGTTTGTAAGCGCGCCAGATCGCCGTGACGTTGCAACCCTTGGCATTCGTGGAAAGATAGTAGACGTTGCCGTAACCGCCGGTGGCAAGAACCACCGCGTCGCCGAAGTGCACATCCACTTTGCCGTCGTTCAGGTCCCGCGTAACAATCCCGCGCGCCTTTCCGTCAATCACGATCACGTCCAGCATTTCCGTGCGCGGATACATTTGCACCGCGCCTACGCCAATCTGCCGCTCCAGCGCTTGATACGCGCCCAGCAAAAGCTGCTGCCCCGTCTGGCCTCGCGCATAAAAGGTCCGCGAAACCTGCGCTCCGCCGAATGAGCGATTGTCCAGCAACCCGCCGTACTCTCTTGCGAACGGCACGCCCTGCGCCACGCACTGGTCGATGATGTTCACGCTCACTTGCGCCAAACGATACACGTTGCTTTCGCGCGATCGAAAGTCTCCGCCCTTCACCGTGTCGTAGAACAGCCGGTAGACGCTGTCGCCGTCGTTGTGATAGTTCTTTGCCGCGTTGATGCCTCCCTGCGCGGCGATGGAATGCGCGCGCCGCGGTGAATCCTGGAAGCAGAAACAATGCACGTTGTAGCCCAGTTCTCCGAGGCTTGCCGCAGCCGCTCCGCCCGCAAGACCTGAGCCCACCACGATAACTTTGAATTTGCGTTTGTTCGCCGGATTGACCAGCTTTAGCCCGAACTTATGCGTTTCCCACGACTTTTCGATCGGCCCGGTGGGGGCATTGGAAACCAGTTCCATTCTGTCAGCCTCTCCTCATACCGGCTTGATAAAGCCGGCTAGCACCGCGACCGGAATCGAGATATTGCCGGCAGCAATCAGGATCGCCGCGACCTTCGCCAGCCGCTGTAGCCATGGCGTGTACACCGGATGGCTGAACCCCAGCGTCTGAAACATGCTCCAAAGTCCGTGATACAGGTGGTAGCACAACATAATCATTGCCACGATGTAGAACAGCGACACCGGCCACACCTGAAAACCGAAAACCACATTGTTGTACACGTTGTGCTTGTCGAACGGACCGCCAGGATGCACCACTCCGAACGTAAAATGCAGCAAGTGGTAAATCACGAAAGCCAGCACGATTGGCCCGCTCCACATCATCGTGCGCGAAGCGTACGTGGAATGCTCGTTGCTCTTTTTCACGTAGGAAATCGGCCGCGCGGCGCGCTGCATCCTCCACAGCACGAACGAAGCCCAGATATGCAGGCCCACTGATATCAGCAGCGTGATTCGCGCGCCCCACAGCAGCACTGGCATGCTGCGCAGCGCTTCCGAGTAGTGATTAATTTTCTCCGGCGGCAGATAGATTTGCAGGTTTCCGAGCAAATGCGCGACCACAAACCCGAACAGGATCACTCCTGTCACTGCCATGATGGCTTTTTTCCCGAGGGTCGTTTCCCAAAAGCGCAGCTGGGTCAGCGGAAGATTAGCGGTGGCGCTCATCCGCGACACCTTTTCCGGCGGGAGAATGTCGGATTATAAAAATAGTCGGCGATGTGAGGAAGAAAAACCGCACTAGACCGGGTTGTCTTTGCGGACATGCCCTCTCCGCCGCGAAAGTCCCAGCCGGTCACCTTGCACGACTCGTCAGGAGCATTTAGAATCCGCGGCAAAATCAGTATAGGCACATGATTCCTGCGATGCAAGTTGCGGTGTTCTTTTTGCGGGCACAGACATTCAGAAATCTTCTTGCGGCAGCGCCGCCACTGGCGGAAAATGGAGTCGTACTAGATGGGATTCGCTAGGCCCCACCTCTCCGGCCTCAGCCCCAACACACAACCACTTACTATGAGCACAACACTCAGCTTGGTCTCGGAGATGGAGCGCATCGCTAACTCCCTCGGTGCGGAACAAGGGGAAGGCACGCGGATTTCGCTCGCTTCCGTGGCCGAAAAAATCGCCAAGAACCTGGGCGTCCGCACTGAGGAAGTGGCCATCCTCGCCGTTTCCACCCGCTGGCGCCACTTGCATTTTTTGGTGCCGGAAGCCCTGAAAAATGTCGGCTTTATTCCCCTCTCCAGCAACTCGGCTCTCGCGGCGCGCACCGCCCGCGATAGCCGCCCCGAAATCGAAAATAATTTCTCAACCGCGCGCCACGCTACCGTCTTCGAAGGCGTGAAAATCACCAACGAGGCTGTCGAAGCCATTCAAAAGATGATCAGCGCGCCGATTCTGCTGGACGGCAAGGTGATCGGCGTCATTCAAGTCAGCCGCAAAGGCGCGAATCCGGCCAGTGCCGGCCTCGACTTCACCGCCGACGACCTGGGAAAAATTCTGGCCTTCTGCAAGCCTCTCGGCAAGATGCTCCACCACCTCGCCGCCGAATAATTTTGCCGCGCTCCCCGAAATTGTCATCTCGCGTTCATAATTTCTCCGCTTTTTCCGCGCCTGCCTCGGAATTGAATTGACACTGCAATACCTTCTTGTTACTTTTCCACAGCGGGAAATTTTTTCGCACTCACACTACTCACGGAGGCACGGCAAACCGGCACCATGGCGTTCGTCGCTAAGAAAATCTTCCTCACCAAAGGCGTCGGTAAACATCGTGAAAGGCTTTCGAGCTTCGAGCTCGCCCTTAGAAACGCGGGCATTGCGGCTTGCAACATCGTCCGCGTCTCTTCGATCTTTCCTCCCAACTGCAAATTGATTTCCCGCAGCGAAGGTTTGAAGCACATCAAGCCCGGGCAAGTCGCTTTCACCGTCATCAGCGAGAATTCCACCAAGGAAGCGCACCGCCTCATCGCTGCCAGCATCGGTTTGGCGCTCCCCAGCGATAAATCCATGTACGGATATCTCTCCGAGCATCATTCCTTCGGCGAAACCGAAGAAGTCGCCGGCGAATACGCCGAAGAACTCGCCGCCGAAATGCTCGCAACAACGTTAAACGTGGAATTCGACCCGGATTTATCCTTCGACGAGAAAAAAGAAGTCTACCGCATCTCCAACAAAATCGTCCGCACCATGAACGTCACGCAATCCGCCGTCGGCGACAAGCGCGGCCTCTGGACCACCGTCCTCGGCGCCGCCATCCTCATCGGCGAAGACGACTAAGTCGCTCGCTGACTCTTTCCGTGGAGGCGTTCGATGAAACTCATTCGCAGATTCTTCGGGCTCACGCTAGCTTCTCTCTTGCTTGCAATTTCTGGGCATGCTGAAACCAGGGATCGCGTCACGATTCTCTATGACGCGTTTTCCGGCGACAAAGCTGTCACGAAAGACTGGGGCTTTTCCGCCCTCGTCGAGCATGACGGCAAGCGCATCCTCTTCGACACCGGCAACAATCCGGAAATTTTCGAGCACAACGTCA
>WNFQ01011995.1_pt1 | contig 10370 bp, 9 predicted proteins | sample 5400171 | NCBI WGS metagenome assembly WNFQ01 (sample SAMN13153356, study PRJNA577476) | soil metagenome | isolation source: 20 cm soil under Madrone tree | place: USA:California | collected 2016-06-14 | reverse complement strand
GCCGATCGTTCGGAATTAACGCTGTTTGGAGCGAAAGCTGCCCGGAAGCAAAGCTCCTCGGTCGTGCGACATTCGGTTGAATTGCCTTCCCTTACGCGGTCGGCGCGCATCGCATTCTGGCAGCACCTGACCGACGAAGCTGTGCCGGCGAGCGTCTCGGACTGGATCCTCACGCCGGCGGAGATTTGTGCCGCCGCTCGTGCCGGTCCAGCTGGACCGGATGCAATGCTGTCAGCCTGCCAATGCGGAACGCAGCAACACTCAAGCGAACTTCTTTCGGCGCTGGAGTGCCCCTACACCTGGGACGACATCGTGCTGGCGCCGAGCGTGCTTTGCCACATCCAGGAACTCGAAGCTCAAGCTCGGCTGCGCTGGCCGGTCTACGAGGAATGGGGCTTTGGACGACTTTGCCCGCTGGGGCGCGGCGTCACGGCAATGTTCTCCGGACCCAGTGGAACGGGAAAGACGATGGCCGCGCAGGTCCTGGCACGATCGTTGGGAATGAAGCTGCTGCGCGTGGACCTCGCCGGTGTCATGAACAAGTACATCGGAGAAACAGAAAAACGGCTGAAGCAATTGTTCGATTCCTGCGAGCGCGCAAATGTAGTTCTTCTGTTCGATGAAGCAGACGCCTTGTTCGGGCAACGGACGCAGGTCAAGGATGCGCACGACCGGTTCGCCAATATCGAGATTGATTACCTCTTACAGCGTATGGAGCAATTCGATGGAATCGCAATTCTTGCGACGAATCGCAAGTCCGACATAGATAAAGCGTTTCTGCGGCGTGTCCGTTTCATCATCGATTTTATGAACCCGGGACCAACGGAACGACTCGCTCTCTGGAAACGAGCGCTACCTTCGCAGTCCCCCAGGGGTGAAGAACTGCTCGAACAGATCGATTGGAACCGACTCGCGGAAAAACTCACTATGACCGGTGCGGACATCACATTGTCTGCGCTGAACGCGGCTTTCCTCGCACGGACCGAAGGATCGCGGGTTGGCATGCGGCACCTGATTCACACGGCGAGCCGCGAGATGGCGAAACGGGGTGTGGCTCTCAGACCGGAGGAATGGGGAGGAGTGAAGTCGTGAGCGAGATATATGTGGACCGATTGAGCCTGAAGCTTTCCGGTTTGACCGATGACGAAGGCTCGCGCCTCGCGCTGCTCGTTGCAAAGGGTCTCGGAAGTCATTCCGTGGGACTCGTCTCCGGTGGACCTGTAAACGCAACGCACGTTCGGTCTGGTGGAACCAGGGATCTCGACTTGCTGTCGACCCGAATCATCGCAGAGGTGATGAGAGAGCTGAATCGTTCGATTTGAACTTATCCAAAGGAGCTGGAGACAGATGGCCGGCAAATACATGAAGGGTGCGCTGATTGAGTTCATGCCAACGTTGCTGGTGCCGGAGCCGAACGTCATTCTGTTCCAGTTCAACCCGGAAAATCTGACGCATACCTGGACCCAGCCGGAACCAACGGCGGCGGCGAGTTCAACGGCTTCCCAGGGGAATCCGCTCGCGGTCAAGGGCCTGCCGGGCGAATCATTCTCTTTTTCGCTAGCGATGGACGCGAGCGATACCATCGCAGACGGAAATCCATTGTCCGCGGGCCTCGCTCTCGCATCCGGAATCTATTCCAGGCTGGCTGCGCTGGAAATGCTTCTGTATCCGACGCCCGCCGCTTCCGGCGGTCTCCTCGGATCCGTCAGCGCCTCCGCGAGCACCGGAGGAGTGTCTATCGGCGGGTCGGCGGGCGCAAAGGCCAGTGCCAACGTGCCCGCATCGCAGGTTCCCACGGTCCTCTTCGTATGGGGGCCAGGCCGCATCGTGCCCGTGCGGGTAACGCAGCTCACGATTACCGAAAAACTGTACGACGCACTCCTGAATCCGACCCACGCCGACGCGCAGATCGCCTTGCGCGTGCTTACATCCGAGGAATTGAAGAAAGTCACGGGGCCGTTAGCCGGGATCGCCAAGGTGGCCTACAAGTATTCGCAAGGGCTCCGCCAGGCGCTTGCCATCGCAAACCTGGCCAACGCTTCCGATTCGATTGTGGGCATGCTGCCTGTCGGTTAGCCGGCCGAGGAGTAGGTGAAGAATGTTTTTCCCCGGCAGTCGTTACGATAAGGCGGGAACTTACGCGGTCGCCGGGTCCGATGGGAAGGTCGTCGCAGTCACGAAGCTGCCTCTGCCTCTCAACGATCCTCTCATAGGATTCCACGCCCGCCACGAGAGTCAACGCCTCGATTTGATTGCGGCGCATTACCTGGCCGACGCAACGACGTTCTGGCGGCTTTGCGACGTCAACAACTCCGTCGTTCCGGATGCACTGGGGAAGCGCGACCTGATCGGAATTCCGGGAAAGGCCACGTAGTTTCATATGGCGAGTACGTTTCAATTGCTGATGGACGGAACGGCGGCCGCCGATCTGTACCCAGAAATCGCTTCGCTCGAGGTTGAAGAAAGCGCGGACATGCCGGGAGCGATTCAGATTACGTTGCCGGTCGACCGTTCCGATAACGGAGACTTGACTTTCGTCAGCGACAGCCGTTTCCGCCCATTTGCAAACCTCGCTGTCGTCGCAACCCCTGAAGGCAAGTCCGACGAATGCATCTTTGATGGGTACGTCCTTTCGCACAAGCTCCACCTCGACAAGGGAACGACGGCATCGAAACTCGAAGTTTGGGGCCAGGATGCCTCGTGGCTCATGAATCTCGAAGAAAAAATAAAAGAGTGGATCGATGTTACGGACGCAAATGTCGCCAACTCCATCTTCGAAGACTACGACATCACTCCATCCTCCGAAAACACCCAGGACGACTCGCCAGCGCATACCGAAGACGGCCATAGCCTGATGCAGCGAGGCTCGGATATTCAGTTTCTTCGCGGCCTTGCGCGTCGCAACGGCAAGCTTTGCCGGGTGACCTGTGTGGACAAGCCCGGTAAACGCACCGGCTACTTCGCGAAACCCAAACTGGATGGCGATCCGGCAGCAACGATCGTCCTCAACGACCCGGAAGACTGGACGGTGAGCGAATTGAATTTCGACTGGGATGTCACCCGACCATCGGAAGTGAAAACCCGGCAGGCGCTTTTCAACGACGACGATGAAAACGGTGCCAGCGGCGATACGGATGATTCAGGCCTCTCGTTGCTTGAGGCGCGAAGCCTGAAAGACTTTGCCGGACGGACGATGACGGCGCTGTTGACCGCGCCAGTCGACGATGCCCAGGAGCTTTCGCTGCGCGCGCAATCGCTCTTGCGAGAGGCCGGTTGGTTCGTCCGCTGCGAAGGAGAGGCGGATGTCGCGCGGCTGAATGCCGTGCTGAGGGCGGGCACGGTGGTTCAGGTCAACGGCGCTGGCAACCTGCACTCGGGAAAGTATCTGGTCTGGAACGTACGACATACTCTCACCAGTGATTCCCACAAGATGAGATTCGTTCTCGTTCGTAATGCAGTAGGCAAGGCGGCGCAGGATGCGGGCGGATCGCTCGGAGGATTGCTGTGAGCGACTCGAACGGGCAGACGATCCTGGAAGTTTTGGAAAGGCTCCGCGGCCGGTTCTTCGGCAAGTATCGCGGTTCGGTGACGGACGTTGACGCGGATACTGGCGCCGGCGTCTGGATCGAATTTGAAGGCGGCGATGTGTCGTATCCCATCTGGACCGGCTGCTACTGGCGTGCCGGCGAACAGCCTTCCGATGCAGCTCCCAAGGTCAAAACGATAGTGACTGCGGCGGGCCACAAGATCCTGCTGGACGATGACGCGGGTTCCGTCACGGTCACCGACTCGAACGACAACAAGGTGACGTTGGATTCTTCCGGCGTCACGATCGAGCGAGGCGGAAGCAAGATCGAAGTTAACGACTCGGAAGTCAACGTAAACGACGGCGCGCTTGAGGTTACGTGATGCCCGGCCTACTTAATTCATCCAGCGTGCTGATGTGCCCGCATGGAGGCAGCGTCAGCGCCATAACGACGAACTCGCGCTCGAAAGCCGCGGGCGACTTCCTGTTGCGGGCCTCGGACACATTCATCGTTGGCGGCTGCCCTCTGAACGTTGCGGGAGCGCCACACCTGGGAACCGTCTTGATCAATTTCACCCAACCGCGCGTCTCAGGCCGGTAGGGACTGCGGAGGCGGACACATGGTGCGACACGATTACGCGTTTCCTTTCCGGATCGACGCCTCGTCCGGCCAGGCCGCACAAACGAACTACGCGGCGCACGTCGAGCAGATGATCCGGCAGATACTGCTGACCGCTCCGGGGGAGCGAGCGGATTTGCCCGAGTTCGGTTGCGGCCTGCGGCAACTGATTTTTGCGCCGCATACGGAGGCGCTCGACGCGACGACGCAGATTCTGGTGCAGCAGTCCCTGAATAGCTGGCTGGCCGGACAGATTGAAGTGAAGGAGGTTCGCGTGAGCACGCCGCAGGAGATCGGGGATCTCGCGAAGCTGGAGATCGAGATCCGGTACGTACTGATCGAAATGCAGTCCGACCAGCAGATCAGGATCATGGTGTTCTGATGACGGCGCCGGCCCAAACAAAGGATCGCAGGGCAAAGCTGCTCGATGCGGGAAACACGACGCTGAACGGCATCGACTTCGTCGAGATCGCGAGCCCAGATCAAACGAAGCTGCGCGTGCACTTCTTGAATGCGGTTGCGCTGAAGGGCAGCGTCGTGCGAAGGTCTTGATCGGCGGAGGAGAGACGATCCCAAACGTGCAAGTTTCGCCATTCGACGACAACACGGCTTGGTCCACAGACGCGGAAGGGCGACCGCTGCTGGATCTGGGCACCGAGGCGCCAGGTGATTTCTCAACCTATACGCTCGAACTCGAAAGCAACGCTCTCGATCCGTTCTTCAGGCGCGTACAGTTTTCTTTCAAAGCGCTTTGCGATTCGGATCTCGACTGTCGACCTGTCAAACAACAGTGCCCGCCTGCCGAATCCGATAGGCCGCCCATCGATTATTTGGCAAAGGACTTCCTTAGCTTTCGGAAAGCTCTCTCCGATTTCTCCGCGTTGAGGTATCCGGAGTGGCGGGAGCGGTCGGAGGCGGACTTCGGAGTCATGTTCATGGAAGCCCTTTGCAGTCTGGCCGACGATCTCAGCTACCTGCAAGACCGCATCGCGGGGGAAGCCACGCTCGAGACTGCCAGTCAGCGGCGCTCGATCGTCCGGCACGCCCGGCTCGTGGACTACGAGCCGCGACCGGCAACATCGTCTCGCGTACTGCTGCAGCTGGATGTCCTTGTCAAATCCATCCCCGCAGGTCTCGTTTTCAGCGCGCGGGGTCCGGATGGAACGACTATCGATTTCGAAACGGGTACGGGACTCGTCGATCCAAACACAGGGAAGCTCAACCTGGCGACCTATCTCGTCGATCCGCTGTGGAACCGTGGAATCACTCCTTATTTCTTCGACGACAGCCAGCAGTGTCTGAAGGCAGGCTCGACCGATATGTGGGTACTGAAGCAGGGCTTCAACTTCAAAGCCGGTCAAGCATTGCTGATAGATTCCGATGGCCAGTCGACAGCCGATCCCCACATCCGAGAGATCGTGCACGTAACGAGCGCGGTCGAGGAATTCGATCCCTTGTTTCCGGGGGCACCGGCTCCCCCCACACCAGTCACACATGTCTTCTGGGACTCAAGCGAAGCGTTGAAGCACGATCATGATTTGACATTCGACCAGGGGCTGAAAAGGACTCGCACGATTTTGGCAGGCAACCTGGTACCTGCCACGCAAGGACGGACGCAAGCGGAAACATTCGCCATCGATCAACCTCCGCCGGCGGCTCCTGATTTACCGCTGGCAATCTCCCGCATAGGACCGAATAACACTGTCACCGCACCATCGATTGAGTACCAGCATACGTTGCAGAATGCGCCACTCGTCTGGCTGGGCGTTGCCGATGCGGAAGCACCGCCGCTGCCGGAAGTCCTGCTGGTCGAGCAGCCGCAGATTCCAGGTGGATCGCCAGTTGACTGGATTTGGCGCAGAAGGTTGCTCGACGCCGAACCATTCGAGAGTGCTTTCACCATGGACCCCTCGAAGTTTTCTCCGATCGGATTTCGACGGGACGGCCCCACTATTTACGAGTACGACGGAGGCAGCGGCAATACGCTGCGATTTGGCGACGGAATTTTTGGGGGAGTTCCAGGGGCGGGAGCTGTTTTCCAGGTGAAATACCGCGTCGGCGCGGCAGCTCAGGGAAATGTGGCAGCTGATTCTATCGTGAGCTTCGATTCTTCGGTGGGTGCGCTGGTCTCCGCGGTTACGAATCCATTTCCCGCGGAGGGCGGCGCCGATGAGGAGTCCGACCAACGCGTGCGTCGACTGGCGCCTCAAGCTTTCCGCGCCAAACAGTTTCGAGCGGTGCGGCCCGAAGACTACGAACGAGCCGCAGAAACACTTTCATGGGTCCAGCGGGCCGGCACGTCGTTCCTCTGGACGGGCAGTTGGCTAACCGTCTTTACTTCTGCAGATCCCAAAGCCAGCGATCGGATCTCCATCGACGAGCAAATCGGCCTGATCGATCTCCTGAACCGCCGCCGCATGGCCGGATACGAGTCCTACGTCCCCGCCCCTCGTTACGCATCGATAGATCTGATCGTCTCAGTGTGTGCCAAAGCGGACGCATTTCAGTCTGACGTAGAGGAAGCGATCGTAGCGGCTCTCAGCACGAGAAAGTTTCTCGACGGCAAGACAGGGTTTTTCCATTTCGACCGGTTTACTTTCGGAACAGGGCTCGAACCCAGCGCGTTGGAAGCTGCCATTCAGAACTCGCACGGGGTAGCGGGAGTCGTCTCAATTAGATATCGACGTCGCGGCTTTACTCCGGATTACGTTGAGATGACGGAGACGGTTACCGTCGCTCCCGATGAAATCATTCGCATGGACAACGATCCCAGCGCGCCCGACTGTGGCTCGCTCAAGGTCATCGTAGGAGGAGGAAAATGAACGGAACTCCCCCATGCCCATGCAATGCACTCGTCCATCCCGAGGTGATCTCGAATCCTTCAGGACGCGACTCGATTGAGTATCGCATCGGTGAGTTCGCCGGCTTCCGCGAGGCGTTGCTGCTGGCGTTGCCTGATGAGACCGAGCTAGCGAACTGGCGTCCAAGCGCAGACGATCTCGCCGTTCAGATTGTGGAATGGTGGGCGTATCTGGCAGACATTCTCACCTTTTACAACGAGCGGATTGCCAACGAGGACTACCTGCGAACGATCGAACGTCCGGAAAATCTCAAACACCTGATCCGCATACTCGGTTACCGTCCCCGGCCCGGAATCGGGGCCTGCGGTGTAGTGGCAGCGCTGATGAACTCGGCGAAGCCTTTCCTCCTGAAGCAGGGGTTCGCTGTCCAGAGCAAGCCAGGGCCAGGGAAACAGCCCCAGATCTTCGAGCTCGATGCCGATACCCAGGTGCAGGCCCCGGATGCGGTGGATGCGGACCCTCCACCAGACGTTTCGTTGCCGAATGGGGATGGCAGCATCCTGGTGAAGGGATCTGTCAGCTCGATCAAAGCAGGTGATTCACTGTTGATTTTGAAGCGCGGCTGGACTGGGACGGACTTCGGGTATGCACTCGTCACAGTGAAGACAATTCAGCAGGAAAAGGATCCGCACGGTCGAACGAATACGCGAGTCCGGTTCAATGACCGCGTTGATCTGCCCGGCGCAAAGGTGAGCGATTACACGCTCTTGAAGAGCGATTCGTTCGCACACGTCTGGTCCTATCCTACCGATACAGTGATCGGCGAGTCGGACGTACATCTCGAATCGGTCCTGCGTCAGACGAAGATCGGAGATCCAATCCTCTTCGAAGTGGCACCGTCCTCCAAATTCGGCGGCGGAGTGACAAAGCTCGACTCTATGCCCCCGTCCGTTGCGATACGCAGTAACGCGTCGGCCGAGTTCGTCAACGCACCGTCCAGCTCCCCGGCAGGTCATGCGGAGTCGTTTTTTTCCGCGCAGGACGACCTGCTTAGTGCGGTCGAGGCAGTGGGAGTCTTTCGGGCGCCTGACTCGCCGCAGCTCGTCAGTGTAACGAATTACGAAGAAGTGATCTGGTACGCCAACGCTTCCCCGTCGACTCCCGACGTCTCGCCGGACCCCAAGGTGACTCCGCCCGTTCCCATCCCTCACTCCGAAATACAGTTTCAGCCGGCGCTGGCAGGAGACTGGGATGGCAACCGGTCATCCGTCCGGATTCGGTATGCCTGGCGAGAGGTGGGCCAGCTCATCGCATCACCGGCCGCGACATTCACAGGCACGCCCCCCGAAGTACATGCTACCCCAGCAAAGGGATTTCCAACAGGCAACGGTCAGCGGACGCTTATCGAGGCAGCGAACGGGAACGGCGTGAGCGCGAACGGGTCCGTGACTTCAGACTTGAGCGTGATGAAGCTGTCGAACCTGCCGGATCGTTCTGTCATGGCATACATGACGACACCTCTGCGGGTGTTGTTCAACCTGCTCTCCGTCTCTCGGGGAAAAACGGTTGCGAACGAGATACTCGGCGCCGGCGACGCGACAGTGGCAGGGCAGGAATTCGTGCTCGCCAAGTCTCCTCTCACCTACCTTCTCAGCGGAGACTCGTCGTCAGGGGCGAGCTACAAGAGCACCCTGCGCGTGTGGGTGAACGGGATAGAGTGGAAGGAAGTTCCGAACTTTTACGGGCAGCCCGCTGACGCGCAGATTTTTGCGACTCGAGAAGACGAAAACAGCAAGACACATATCCAATTCGGAGACGGTATCAACGGGGCCCGGCTGCCCAGCGGCATCGATAACGTCGTTGCGGTGTACCGGTATGGCAGCGGGAAGGAGTCTCCGGAAGCAGGGTCATTGAACGTCATCGTTCAACCCCAGCCCAACCTGAGGGCGATCCGGAATCCGGTTCCCGTAGGCGGTGGTTCCGACCCGGACTCTCCCGACCACATTCGCAAGTACGCTCCTCAATCGGTCCTGGTTTTCGGACGAGCTATTTCGGCAGACGACTACGAAACCATTGCGGCACAGGCGCCGGGAGTGGCGCGGGCGCGCGCCTACTGGACGTGGGACGCCGAGGAGCAAAGGGCTCTGGTCAAATTGTACGTAGGAGACGATGCCCATGCATCCGACGCTGCGAACGTGGCTCTGATGGGAGCCGACGATCCGAATCGACCGGTGTCGGTAAGGCAGGCGTCGCGAATTCCGGTTTCCTTGACGCTGCAGCTCGTAATCGATTCCCCGTTCGCTCCCGATAACGTCGTGGCTGCCGCCACTTCAGGGTTGCTCGATCCGGAAGCGGGTCTGTTTGGCATAGACGGCATCGGCATCGGCCAATCGGTATACGAGAGCGAGATCTACCGAGCCTGTCTGAGCGCGCCCGGCGTCCAGGCTGTCCGCGGTTTGCGGGTCGAAATAGATCGCGGCTCCGGATTGCAACGCGAATCAGGCTACCGATTCGATCCATGCGAGGGAGGTTTCTTCGAATTGACCTCCGAGAGACTCCAGATCACGTATGAGGTGTCGGCCAATGCCGGATGATGCCGATCGTTTCGAAGTCTATTATCAGGAGAAGCTGTGGAATCTCGTTCCTGGGCTTTATCGGTCGCAGGATAACGACGTACCCGGCGAAAACGGGCCGTTGCGCGAACTTGCGAACCGCATCGGAACGCAAGCCGCCATCCTTCGCCGCAGCATGGATCGCCTCTGGGAAGATCAATCGATCGAGACCTGCGACGACTGGGTCATCCCCTACATTGGAGACTTGCTCGCCACAAGACTTGTTGCCAACCTTGACGGGCGCGGCCAACGAATCGACGTTGCCAAGACCATTTACTACCGCCGTCGCAAAGGCACGGTTGCGATCCTCGAGGAGATCGCGCACGACATCACGGGATGGGATGCACGCGTCGTCGAGTTCTTCCGGCGCTTGGGAAGGACACGCCACGCTCGCGATCCGGAGATCGGGCTGCCTTCCGCTACGGCAGATCCGGCGGACACACGCACGCTGCAACTGGAACAAGGGCTGGTCGGTCCGATCACGGGCACACCTACGGGCGGTTGGGCAGACCTGCGAAACGCGTATGGCACCGCGAAGACAGGATCAGCGTTTGATGAATTCTCCCATACGGCGGACTTTCGGAAGGGTCGCGAAGAAATCGGGTGGTACAACATTCCGCGTCTCGGAGTTTTCTTGTGGCGCCTGCGGAGTTTCGGCGTCGGTCAGACGACACCGGTTTCCGTTCGGAATTGCGCGAACTACTATTCGTTCGATCCGAACGGCCGCCAGATACCGTTGTTCGCCGCATCCGCCAGGGCTTTTGGAGATGGATGGGTATCACCAAAAGAATGGCAACTTCCGACGCCGATCG
>WNFQ01011280.1_pt1 | contig 10372 bp, 8 predicted proteins | sample 5400171 | NCBI WGS metagenome assembly WNFQ01 (sample SAMN13153356, study PRJNA577476) | soil metagenome | isolation source: 20 cm soil under Madrone tree | place: USA:California | collected 2016-06-14 | reverse complement strand
TGAGCGCAAAAACTGGGATGGTCCCCAGCCCGCGATTGAAAAGCTCGATCTCAGCGCTGACAAGGCGGTGCGCATCACGGACAAAGATGATTTTGTCTGGGAACCGTTTTGGCTAAACGCGAACGAATTCCTTTGCATCATCCAAAAAGAAAAGGAAAACGAAGCGTCGATTTATCGGATGTCGTTGGACGGCAAAAATCCGAAGCTGCTTGTGAAACACGCGCGAACGCCGAGTGCGAGCGCGCCGTAGCACAGAAAGCTGTAGCCACCGGCCTGTGGCCGGTCCCAGTTCATGCTCGCTTAAAACGCGGAGACGGCCCGCAGGGCCGCGGCTACATTCGCCGACTTTAGCTCAGAAGCTCTCGCGCTTTCGAAAGCGCCTCGTTGATTTTGCTGGCGTCTTTCCCGGCGCCCTGTGCGCTCTCCGGACGTCCGCCGCCTTTTCCACCTACAACAGGCGCAATCTGTTGGATCAATTTGTTCGCCTGGAATTTCATTGTCAGCGCTGCAGGGATATAAGCGACCAAAGCGACTGATCCGTCTCGCGTGCCGGCAAGAAAAATCGGACCTTTGAATTTGGACTTCAACGCGTCCGCGACTGCCTGGAGGAGTTTTCCATCGGCATCCGGTACTTCCATCACGCAGAAGTTTTTTTCAGCATGCGATTGCGCAAACTCATTCGCGATTTTAGCAGCCCTGCTCTTCAGTTCTGTCTCCGCAGATTTCGCCGTTTTCTTTTCCCACTCGCGAACCTCCGCATCCACTTTTTCGAGATGCGCCGTGCGCGCGTTGATTTGTTTCAACATTTCGACTGTCGCTGCATCATCTTGGAAAGTCGGCAGCGCAGGGATGTCTGGTTTCTTGCGTGCGAACGCCTCAAACTTCTCCTGCTGTCGCGCCGCTTCCTGCTTTGCCCACGCTCGCGCTGCCTCGCCAGCGACCGCCTCGATGCGCCGAGTTCCCGCTGCGATGGCTTCTTCTCTCACAATACGGAACGGTCCGATCTCCTCTGTGGATCTCACGTGCGTGCCGCCGCAGAGCTCCATCGAATAACCATCAAGCGCGCGAGCCGATCCGCCGATTTGCAGCACGCGAACCGTATCGCCGTATTTCTCCCCGAAGAACTGAATGATGTCCTTCCGCTGTTTTGCCTCGGCGAATGGAATTTCAGTCCAGGAAACCGCCGCCTTCTCGGAAATTTTTTCGTTCACCAATTTTTCCACATCGCGCTCTTGTTGCGGCGTGAGCGGCGCGCTTGAAAAATCGAATGTGAGTTTGTCCGGCCCGACGTAGCTCCCTTTCTGCGCCGCGTCAGATGAAACAATTTGGTGAAGCGCCCAATGCAACAAATGCGTAACGGTGTGATGCCCCTGAATCAATTTGCGCCGATCAGCGTCCACTGAGACGCGCACCGCTTCACCCGGCTGCGGGGCACGTCCTTGGAGAATTGTTGCCCGATGAACGAACATACCCCCGCGTTTTTGCGTATCGACGACATGAAGCCGCCCAATTTCAGTCCAATCATGCCCCGGTACATGAACCAACCCTCGATCACCGACTTGCCCGCCCATCGCGGCGTAGAAAGGTGTGCGATCAACGACGATATTTACTTCATCAGATTCTTTACCAGGCAGAACCGTTTCAACGACTGCTTCCGCCTCGAGAAAATCGTAGCCGAGAAATTTCGTCGGCGGGATTTTGCGTGCCGCCAAGCTGCCGGAGAATCCCACCTCGCCAGCCAGCTCAATGACCTCCTTCTTTTGCGCTTTGCGCGCGCGCGCGCGCTGTTCGTCCATCAATCTCTCGAATCCGGCGACATCGACACTGAGCCCGCGCTCACGCGCCATCAGTTCGGTTAGATCGAGCGGAAAGCCGTAGGTATCATAGAGCTTGAAGGCAAAATCGCCGCTGATCACGCGCGGAGCGTTCTTAATCCGTTCGGCAAGGCGAGACGCTTCCTCCAACGACTGGGCCCGCTGTAATTGCGCCATTAATGTGAGCATTGATGCGGGAGCCCATTCGAATCGACCGAAGCCGGTCAGCAGGCCCCAACCTGATGGTTGGCCGAGTCGTTTTGAAAGGTCGAATGCGATAAATCGCTCTCGAAAATCGCCTCCTGCGTGCTCGTGCGATAGAAATTCGTCCTGAAGAATCGCACAGCGACGCGCGGCCTCTTCGAATCCAACCAGGTACAATTCAAATAACTCGATCCCCCGATCAAGCGTCCGATTAAACGCGTCTTCTTCGCGCTGAATTGTTCCTTCGATTTGCAGTTGCTTCGCGCGGAGTTCTGGAAAAACGTCGCCCGTCGTTTTCGCCACCACATCAACAAGCTTGAAAAAGAATGGCTCGTGAAACCCGAGCGTGCGGCCGTAGCGGACTGCGCGACGGAGAATGCGGCGAAGCACATAACCGCGGCCATCGTTTGAAGGAATAATTCCATCGGCAATCGCGAATGAAAGCGCGCGAATGTGATCGGCGAGGACGCGAAAGGCGATGTCGATTTGGATTTGTTCTGGGGAGCGCACGCCGCTGGCGTGTTGGTCGCCGCGGCTCGCGGCGACTTTCTCGATCGGCGAGCCGCCGATCGCCACACCCGAGCCGGGTGTGCTCCCCTGCACATCCGGCAGTGTGCTGGCGTATTTTTTGCCGCTCAGTTTTTCCAGCTCATCGAAGATCGGGCGGAAGACATCGGTATCGTAATTCGAAATCGTTCCGGAAAAATCGGTAAGATTTTTGGTGCCTTGAATGATTGCAATGGCGCGCTCGAAACCCATTCCGGTATCGACGTGGCGTTGCGGCAAAGGGGCGAATGTGCCGTCCGGGTTGGCATTGAACTGGATGAACACAAGGTTCCAAATCTCGATGCAGCGCGGGTCGCCCTTATTCACGAATTCGCCACGCGTGTCGCCGTCTGGCGTAAGATCGACATGCACTTCCGAGCACGGCCCGCACGGACCGGTGTCGCCCATCATCCAGAAATTGTCGGCTTTCCCGCTGCTGAGAACATGAACTTTTGGATCGAGATCGGCTTCGCGAAACAGTCTCGCCCAGTGATCGTACGCTTCCTGATCGAACTCGCTCGGTTCGCCGGGTCCGGGTTTGTAAACGGTCGCGTAAAGCCGTTGAGGCGGAAATTTCCAGCGTTCGACCAGTAATTCCCACGCCCATTCGATTGCTTGCTTTTTGAAATAATCGCCGAAGCTCCAGTTACCGAGCATCTCGAAAAACGTGTGGTGATATGTATCCAGTCCCACATCTTCGAGATCGTTATGTTTTCCGCCGGCCCGAATGCATTTTTGCGTGTCAGCCACGCGCGGTGGTTTCCATGGCGGTTTTTGTTGCCCGAGAAAAATCGGCACGAACTGGTTCATGCCGGCATTAGTAAAGAGCAGATTCGGCGCGTCGGGCAGAAGCGACGACGACGGCACAATGGTGTGCTTTTTCTCGCGAAAGAAATCGAGAAATGATTGCCGTATCTCAGTCGACGTCATGGGTAATCACGAATAAACACGAATTTCAGGAAACCTGAAACCGCCACTCAAGGCGATGCATGCTTTAACTGCCAGGTAAAATTCGGCAGGCAAGATGCCCGCCGGCCTCACAGCCAAGAAGGCTGTGTTACGACTTTAGCTTTTGTCTTCGTCCAGCTTCACTTTGACGCGCGCCTCGATCTCATCGTAAAGCGCCTTATCGTTTTTCAAGACCTCTTTCGCGGCGTCTCGGCCCTGGGCAAGCTGCGTCCCTTTGTAATTCAACCAGGAACCCCGTTTTTCGATGACCTGTTGTTCTAACGCGACGTCGAGAAGAGCGCCGACTGACGAAATTCCCTCGTTGTACATGATGTCGAATTCGGCCTCGGTGAATGGCGGCGCTACCTTGTTCTTCACGGCGGATATCGACCCTCATACTGGCGTAAAACTTTAAAGCTCTTCCGCCAGGAGTCGTCTCCGGGTTTCCAAACATCACGCCAATTTTTTCGCGGATTTGATTTGTGAAGATGCAGCACGTCCGCGCTTTCGAAATCAGCGACGTGAGCTTGCGCAATGCGGCGCTCATCAAGCGCGCCTGGGCGCCAACGGTCGTATCGCCGATTTCGCCTTCCAGCTCCGCCCTGGTAACAAGCGCAGCCACGGAATCCAAGACAATCACGTCCAGCGCGTTGGAGCGCACTAGCGTCTCGCATATCCGCAGAGCTTCCTCACCGGAGCTAGGCTGCGAGACGAGTAAATCGTCAAGGTTGACGCCCAGTCTTTTTGCGTAGCCAGGATCCAGCGCGTGCTCGACATCGATAAACGCGGCGAGGCCGTCGCGCTTTTGCGCCTGAGCGATGACCGTAAGTGCAAGGGTTGTTTTGCCGGACGATTCAGGGCCGAAGATTTCGACTACTCGTCCGCGCGGAAATCCACCCACTCCGAGGGCGCGGTCGATCAAGATATTTCCAGTCGGAATGACATCGATATCAACGATCCTTTCGCCGCCCAAACGCATGATCGCACCTTCGCCGTAATCTTTCGCGATCTGCTGGATCGCCAGATCGAGATTCTTATTTCGCGCAGCATTCAGTTTATCAGCGGCTGTTTTTTCTTCAGTCTTTGTCGCCATATCAGGAAGAATCTAACTACGACGCACGCGAGCATTCGCCAAGCACAAAAGCGATGGGCTGTCGATCGACAGCAACGAAAAAGGCCGCGAGCATGATGCCCGCGGCCTTAAAACTCGACGATCTGATTCCTTACGAGACAGCGATCTTACGGGGCTTGACGTGCTCGGCTTTGGGCAGAATCAACGTCACGAGACCCTGATCGATCTTCGCGCTGATTTTGTCGGCATCGATCGACGGATCGATCTCGAACACGCCCCGGAAATTTTCCGGACGCGATTCGCGATGAATCAGCGTTCCCTCCACGGCGGGAAGCGAACGCCGTCCGATAACTGTTAGCTCGTTGTTTTCGACCGAAATCTCGATGCCGCCCTTTTTCACGCGCGGCATCTCAATCTCAAGCATATAGTCATCACCAATTTCTGTGACGCTTGCCGGCGGACTAATAAACTGCTCCGCCTGGTTGTGATCAGATTCGCGAGTTTCTCGGGTTAGAGTGTTCATGGTAAAATTCCTTTCAGTTTTCCTGGTTTAACTCACCTGGATTTGTTTCGGTTTTGCTTCCTCAGCCTTCGGCAATGTCACCTTGAGAATTCCATCCTGGTAGGTGGCATTGACCTTACTGGCATCCACACGGGTCGGCAGCGCGATGCTCCGGCGGAATGTGCCGACATAGCGCTCAGTGCGCTGAGCCATTTCGCCGTTAGTGCTCTCGTGTTTGCGCTCGCCGCTGATCGTCAGCGTCTCGTCATGCAAAGAAATGTCGATGTCTTCCTTGCGCATTCCGGGCAACTCGACCCCCGCCTCGAAATGGTCGCCACTCTCGTAAAGATCGAGCGCAGGTGACCAGCCGGTAAAAAGTTGGCTCGTCCGATCAAAAGTAGACCAGGAGGGCATATCAAAGAACGAGTTCAACTCGTCCCGAAGATTGCTCCAGCGATCCAACGCCGACCATGGCGCCGAATTCGGAGCGTGATAACGAATTAGGTTCATAATTTTGAAATCTCCTTTGTTGGATTGAGGATTTAAGTTCGGCGATTCAAGTAGCTCGCCTTGTGCCAAAAAAGCAGGCAGTGAACGCGTGTTCATAAAGTTTCGAAATGTAGTTACTTAGCAGACAATCCGTTTGCTATTCGCAAATGAGGCCTGGTCTAATTGGCACAGGTGAACCGCGGATACTTCAGCTGTGGAGACGAAATTTCACTGCCCTGCCGGGCGTACGCTGTCAACAGCTTGACAATTTTATCGTGAAACGGTTACGAGTCGCATTGTGACCGCGCTGAGCGAAAGTCGCTCCGAACTCGATGCAATGGTCGCCGACATCGAGCTCACACTGGTGAGCATCGTTCAAGGTGTCGCGCTCACGGTGCTAATCGAAGCCTCTCGTGAGGCGATTGCCAAATTGGACTGGGTGATGTGGCCATACGTTCTCTCGGGTCTGATCATGATCCTGGTGTTCTGGTCACGTGTTGTGCTGCATATTCTTACTGTCATACGCTGGCCGCTAGAGTTCGGGCACAATTTTCTCTATATCGCTTGTGCGCTTGTAGAAGCGTTTTCATTCGCACAACTTGGGAACCCTGCGCGCTGGTTCGCGTTCGTAGCGGCATTTCTCGCCGTTGGTTGGTTACTGTTTGCGTATGATCTCCGCCTGATTCGCACGCGAGTGCGGGATCGCACCGGAGATGTGAGCAACCGGTTGTATGCGCTCGTGACACGCGATCAGTGCCTCAACCTCCGGTTGCTGTTGCCTGCTTTCTTTCTGGTGAATGTTGCTTGCGCGGTCGCAATTCATTTGCGGCCCGAGTTTTTTCTCGCTCGAGATGGACATATCTGGCTAATCGCGCTGCAACTGGTCGCTTTCGGGGGATATTTGTCATACGTCGTGATCTTTTATACCAGGCTCGCGCCTTTGATTGCGCAAGCGCGCGCGGAATGGCGGGCAAAAAGCCGTGCCAATGGGACTTCCGCTTAGCTGACGAACACGTCCCGAAACTCTTAGCGAACCGCGTCGCCTTCATCAGCGCGTACAATTGGTTCCACGTGTGAAGACAGTTGAAGTTTGCTTTCCAGATAAACGACTACGAAGGCGATGCCCACCAAAGGCTGCAGAATCTTTTCGACAGCGCCTAAGGCGAAAGCGGGAATATTAAAACCGCTGGCTTGCTGCGCCTCAGTCATTTGTTGCAACAGCGCCTGCGGGTCTTGTGTCGTCAGCAATTGATTGAAGTACTGGTGCAGCGTTCCCCACTGCGCACCGAGCGTGATCGCCAGCACAACGGCAAACCAGATCGAGGCGATGAACGCACCCCGCCACAATGGGCGTTGAAACCACGGAAGATCACGTCCGCTGCGCGCCAGATCGCGACTTTCGCGCAATGAATCGATGAAGCCGGCGCTCTCGAGAACGGCAAACTGCTGCCAAAACAGAACGTTCACAAAGAAACGGCCGAACATCCAAACCTGCAGGATGAGCAAAGCCATCGCGACAAGAACCAGCAACACCGACGATGAGGCGGCAAGGGACATGGCTGCAATCGCCAAGCCAAACACCATAAGGAGGAAGAACACGCCATAAACGAAGATGCACAGCGCGGCGACTCGCGGCCAAAACCTCACCGCTTCATTGAGCATCGCGACCAGACTGGGTCGGTTTCCCCGCGTAATTTCAGCCGTGAGAATTTGGATTCCCGCGATGTAAACCGGCCACATCACAATCGAGAGAATGAACATCAGAAACGCGAAGCCCGCGGCGAGAACGGAAAGCGTATCGACATTCGAGCCCTGCGGCGGTTTCACGAATGCAGTTGTTAGCTGACTGCATATCCACGGCAGCAACAACAGCAGCGTGAGGCCGAGGAATTGGAAAAAACCTTTTCGATAAATCTGAACTGTCTCCGTTAAAATTTCAGCAAAGGTCCGGCGCGCCGCTGGTATGGGCGGTTGCCGCGGTAAAGGCTCGGCGATTGGCACGACCGGCGGCACAGTGAAGAGCCCGGGGATTTCCGCTGCTGTTGTCCAAAGATCGACGTCGGCTAGGCGCGCCTCATTGACCGGCAGCAATCGCCCCTCCGCTTTCCACTCACGGAGAGTCTCGATGTTCGCCGGGCCGTATTCCGTGCCCTGCACACGCACGATCCATTCGTCAGTCACCCCTTGATCATCCGGCATCATGCATTCAGAATCCAGCAATAGCCTGCAATGAGACTGCTGCTGATCGATGGTCATTACTACGTTTATCGGTCGTTTTTCGCCATCCCGAATCTCTCGAATTCCCGAGGCGAACCGACCAACGCCATTTTCGGTTTTACGAAAACGCTGCGGTTAATGGTGAAACATTTGCAACCTGAGCTGGGCGCGGTGGTATGGGACGAAGGTCTGCCGCAGAAGCGAGTAGAGCTGCAACCTGCTTACAAAGAAACGCGCAAAGAAATGCCCAAACCGATGGTCCCGCAGCTCGAGTTTATCCGAAAGCTTACCCCTTTGCTGGGCTTCCGAAACATTTCCCTTCCGGATACCGAGGCCGACGACCTGATGGGTTGTTATGCGATCGCCGCCGGCAAGCGGGCCGCCATGGAAGTGGTGCTCGCGACCAACGATAAAGATTTGTTTCAACTCGTGGGTCCCCGCGTGAAAGTCTATACGACCGCGAAAGCGGATCTCGCGTCGCCCAAGGACGCATTTGCATTACTCGGCGAAGAGGAAGTCACAGCGAAATGGGACGTCCCGCCCGGGCTGATTGGTGACGTGCTCGCGTTGACCGGCGATTCAGTGGACAACATCCCCGGGATCGGAATAGGCCGTAAAAGCGCCGCCGCGTTGATCCGTGAATTCGGTGGTCTCGAACCGTTATTGAACAATTTCGACAAGGTGAAAAGCGTGCGCACCCGCGAAAAACTGGCCAACGCTCGCGAGCAGATATTGCAAAACCGGAAAATGGTCGATCTCGACTGTGAGATGGATTTGCCTCTGCCGATCGATGATTTGCGAATCGAGCCCGATTATCCCGCCCTGATAGCAGCCTTGGAAAAATGTGAGTTTAAGTCGCTTCTTCAGGAGGTGCGCGACGAAGCAGCCCGAGTTTCGACCGTTGTGCAGCCAAATCTTCTGTAAAGCGACCAACGTCTCTGCGAACAATCTTCGAACCTGGATCGCGTGTGTCGCCTCGTTTAGGCCTTGGAATACCGGAAATCTGACCAGGCACGGATTTTTCGTAAAAAAGTTTGAACGCGCGCTGCTGCAGGCTGTCGAATCTAACAGGTTAAGGCGATTCGGGCGGGTGCACGAGTTTCTCTAGAAGTTGTTTCTCCTTACGTGCGCTGCCCGAATCATTTTTTTTGCCAAAATCCGCCGGCGAGCAGCGAAGCTTTGCCGCCGTGTTCGATAGACGCCGTTAAATTTCACACGTATGGTGCGGCCTCTGCTCCTCCATGAACGCTGACGATTATGATCCGATCGCCGCTGCGCTTAAAGAAGACTTGGGGAACGGCGACATTACGACAGAGTTTTTCGTTGCCGAAGCGCTGCATGCCAGCGGACGCATTGTTGCGCATGAATCAGCAGTCGTTGCCGGCACCGGGACGGCCACGGAGGTTTTTCGGAACATTGATCCGGCGACTGACATCCAGATCGTTCACACAGATGGTGATGCCGTAGCTCCCGGCGATGTCGTGATCGAAGTGCGCGGGCTTGCGCGTTCGATTCTCAAGGGCGAACGCGTTGCGCTAAATTTCCTTCAACGTCTCTGCGGCATCGCAACGCTTACCCGCCAGTTCGTTGACGCGGTTGGCAATCATCCGGCCAAAATACTTGATACGCGCAAGACGACCCCTGGGCTGCGCGTACTGGAAAAGGCGGCGGTTGTCGCTGGCGGTGGTGTTAATCACCGTTCTGGCCTATTCGATATGGTCCTCGTAAAGGACAATCACCTTGCGGCCCTCGGAGGGCTTTCCGGGTTTGCCGATCAAATTCGCAGGCTTCGCGAGGAACGGCCAAACATCCGCATCGAGGTGGAAGCTGACGATTTGGAGCAGGCGCGGGCTTTTGTCGAGATTGAGGGCATCGACGTTATCCTTCTGGACAACATGGTCCCCGCCCAGATTCGGGAAGCTCTGGCGCTGAGGAGAAACAGCATCAAGTTCGAAGCAAGCGGCGGCATCACGCTGAAAAGCGTCACGCGGATCGCAGCCACCGGCGTCGATTACATTTCAATCGGCGCGTTGACGAACTCAGCACGCGCGATCGATCTCGGGCTGGAAATGAATCATGTCCACGGTTGAGAAGTTGGACCGGTTGACTGCTGATCAGCTGCAAGCGGCACTTCCCGGCGCCATCATCGGCCGGAAGAGCATTGTGCTCGAACAGACCGGTTCGACTAATGACGCCATTTTGCAGGTCGCATCCCCACAAGGAGCGGCGGTCTCCAGGCCGCCGTCCCTCGCACCGGAGGGTTTGGTTGTTTTCGCGGAACATCAAACCGGCGGACGCGGCCAGCGTGGGAACCGCTGGGAATCAGCCGCGGGTAAAGGTCTTTGGTTTTCAATTCTGTTACGACCCGAAATCCAGATCAGCGACTCGGGACGGCTTACGATTTGGGCGATCGAAGCCATCGCGGACGCGATTCGCATCGAGTTCGGCCTCGAGCCCGCGATCAAGTTGCCTAACGACGTCCAGCTTAATGGGCACAAAGTAGCCGGCGTGCTTGTGGAGATGCGCGCGCAAGACAAAGCGCCGCATCTGGCTGTGGTAGGAATCGGAATTAACGTGAAC
>WNFQ01004296.1_pt1 | contig 10374 bp, 6 predicted proteins | sample 5400171 | NCBI WGS metagenome assembly WNFQ01 (sample SAMN13153356, study PRJNA577476) | soil metagenome | isolation source: 20 cm soil under Madrone tree | place: USA:California | collected 2016-06-14 | reverse complement strand
GTGATTCCGCGATTTTCGGCGAGCGTGGTGCGCGGCGAAAAGATCGCGCTGATGGGACGCAACGGCGCGGGGAAGACCACCATGTTGAAATCCCTGGTGCGCAATGCGCCGGGGTTCATCGATGCGCCGGACCAGCAGTTCCCGATTGATGGCGGCGAGGTGCGGTGGGGACACGAAGTGGCGGTGGGTTACTTCGCGCAGGATCACGGTGAGTCCATCACCAAGGGAATGACGGCGATCGATTGGCTCTGGCAATTCGATCCCGCGGCCACGCAGCAGGAGCTGCGCGGCTTGATGGGGCAAATGCTCTTCAGCGGCGAAGATGCGCTGAAGCCGACGCGCGCTCTTTCCGGTGGCGAATCCGCTCGGCTGATCTTTTGCAAATTGATGCTGCAGAAGCCGAACTTTCTGGTGCTCGACGAACCGACGAACCACCTCGATCTGGAATCCATCAACGCGCTGAACATTGCGCTGCAGCGTTACGACGGCACGGTGCTGCTGGTTACGCACGACCACGACGTGATCGATGAAGTGGCGACGCGCATCTGGCATTTTCACGGCGGCCAAGTGGAAGACTTCAAGGGGCCGTACGAAGAATACGTGGCCTACGAAGAAGCAAGAGCGGCGCAGGCTGCAGCCGCCGCGGCACGTCCTGGAAGCCGTCGCGCTTCGGTTCCTTCATAGCGCACGTCCCGCTGCCGCGCCGGAAGCCCACGCCCACTGGAAATTGAAGCCACCTAGATGGCCGGTGACGTCAACGACTTCGCCGATAAAGAACAATCCGCGGACTTTCTTGGTTTCCATCGTCTTGCTCGACAATTCATCGGTGTCCACCCCGCCTGCGGTGACTTCTGCTTTCTCGTAGCCTTCGGTGCCTGCGGGCGTGAGAACCCATTCATGCGCGTACTTCTCGAGTTGCGCGAGGGAGTCGTTGGTCCAGTTTGGCGGAGCGTTTGCTTCGAGCCAGCGTTCGGCGAAGCGTTTCGGCAGGATTCCCTGGAAGGCGGCTCGGGCAGCGGTACTGTTGCGCACCTTTGCTGCACGAATCGCCGGCGCAATCTCGCGATCCGGCGCCAGATCGATTTGGATGGACTGTCCCTTGTCCCAATACGAGGAGATCTGCAGGATGGCCGGCCCGCTCAACCCCCGGTGAGTGATCAGCATTTTTTCGCGGAAGGCGTGATGGTTAGCGGATGCAATCACTTCGGCGGAGACGCCCGCCAAGTCGCTATAGAGCTTGTAATCCCTTCCGCCGAGGAGGAAGGGCACGAGCCCAGGCTTTGTGTTGATGATGTTCAAGCCGAATTGACGCGCCAGATCGTAGCCGAATGCGGTCGCACCTATTTTGGGGATGGACAGCCCGCCGGTCGCGACCACCAGCGTGGGCGAGTGAAACTCAGCCGCCTCGGTGCGAACGATGAATTGCGTTGTGCGCTGAACTTCACGGACTCTGCAGTTGAGAAAAATCTGCACGCAGGCGGCGCGGCATTCCGCTTCCAGCATGCTGGTGATGTCTTCCGCGGCGCGATCGCAGAAAAGCTGGCCCAAAGTTTTCTCGTGGTAGGGTATGCGATGTTTTTCAACCAGCGCGATGAAATCGGCAGGAGTGTAGCGGGCGAGAGCGGATTTCGCAAAGTGATCGTTTGCGGAGATGAAGTTTTCCGGCCGGCAATGGAGGTTGGTGAAATTGCAGCGGCCTCCGCCGGAGATCAAGATTTTCTTGCCGATGCGGTCAGCGCGCTCCAGCACGGCGACGCGGCGCCCGCGTTTGCCGGCTTCGATGGCGCAGAGCAGACCGGCGGCCCCTGCGCCAAGAATCAAAGCGTCAAACTTGTGGATCAAGGGAAACTCTCATCCGATCGCGGAAGGCCCTTCGCAGGTTTCCGCTGCGGTTCCCCTCAAGGGTAAACTAAGTTCGGGAGAAGACTCAGAAATTTGCCTCCGATTATCAGCGCACAAGGACTGTCGAAGAGATACGGCGCTGCGCCGCTGTTCCAAAATATTTCGTTCACCGTTTCCGAAGCGGATCGCATCGGCGTGATTGGCCCCAATGGTTCGGGGAAGTCGACGCTGCTGGAGATGCTGCTGGGGCGCGTCAAGCCGGACAGCGGGGATGTGGCGGTCCGCAAAGGAACGCGGTTGAGTTACGTGGCGCAGATTTCGGAATTTGCCTCCGGCGTGACGATTCGAGGCGTAATCGAAAACGCGCTCGGGCGCGCCGCGGTGCCGGAAAGTGAACGTGCTTCGCGATTTGCGGAGACGCTGGGCCGCGCGGGGTTCGCGGACCTGGAGGTTCAAGCCGCTACATTGTCAGGGGGTTGGCGCAAACGCCTGGCGATCGCTGAGGCGCTGGTGCAGGCGCCGGATATATTGCTGCTCGATGAGCCTACCAATCACTTGGACCTCGCGGGGATTCAATGGCTTGAAAGTTTATTGCAGAATGCGCCGTTCGCCTGCGTGGTGGTGAGCCACGACCGCTATTTCTTGGAAAACGTGGCCAACGAGATGGTGGAGCTCAATCGCATATATGAAGATGGTGCGCTGCGCGTGGAGGGGAACTACAGCGTGTTTCTGGAGGCCAAGGAAGCGTTTTTGCATGCGCAAAAGAAGCGGCAGGAGTCACTCGAAAACCGCGTGCACACGGAACTGGAATGGCTGCGGCGCGGTCCGAAGGCGCGTGCTACAAAGGCCAAAGCGCGAATCGGCAAAGCGCAGGAGATGATCGGCGACCTCGCGGAGATGAAGGCGCGCAACCGCACGGAGAGCGCGGAAATCGATTTTTCCGCCACTAACCGGAAGACGAAGCAGTTGATCACGCTCGAAGGAGTTTCGTACGGGATCGGCAGCCGCGCTTTGTTCAAGGATATTCATTTCACTGTTACGTCTGGTATGCGAGTGGGGCTGGTCGGACCGAACGGCAGCGGCAAGACGACTTTGCTGCGGCTGCTTCGCGGAGAGATCAAGCCGGAATCGGGCAAGATACGCCGGGCCGATGGATTGCGAATCGTCTACTTCGACCAGAACCGCGAGCTTGATCCGGACGTCACTTTGCGCCGGGCTCTGGCGCCCGATAGCGATGCGGTGATTTATCAGGAGCGCGTGATTCACGTAGCTGCGTGGGCGGAGCGGTTTCTGTTTTCGGCGGAGAATCTGAATCAACGCGTCGGGCGGCTCTCCGGCGGCGAACGCGCGCGCGTCTTGATCGCGCAACTGATGCTGCAACCCGCGGACGTCTTGCTTCTCGACGAACCTACCAACGATCTCGACATCCCGACATTGGAAATCCTGGAAGAGAGCTTGCTCGAATACAGCGGGGCGTTGGTGCTGGTCACGCACGACCGTTTCATGCTAGATCGCGTTTCGACCGTGGTGCTGGGGTTGGATGGACTTGGGAGTGCGGAGCGATTTGCTGATTACTCGCAGTGGGAGGCCTGGCAGCGCGCGCAACTCTCCAGTCGCACGCTGAAATCAGCGGATGACGGCCGCCGCCCCCGCGCAGAAAGCGGCGAATCCCCGGCCGCTGCGGCGAGGAAGAAACTCTCGTATCAGGAAGCGCGCGAACTGGCTGCGATGGAAAGGAAAATAGGCGAAGCGGAACAAGAACTCCATTCCAAGCGCGAAGCGCTCGAAGATCCCGCAGTTACGGGCGACCGGATCCGTCTGCAGGATGCTTGCACGGAATTGGATGCAGCGCAGAAAGCGGTCGACGATTTGTATGCACGCTGGGGCGAGCTCGAAAAAAAATTGAGCTGAGATGCCGGACTTCGCTTGCGGCAAGGGTTTGCGCCGAACCGCTATTTGCTAAGTAGGCTCTTCCAGCGGACCCAGGCATCGGCGCGAGCTTTTTTGTTGGCGTCGTTCGTATCAGGGGCCTCGCCGGCGCGCATGAATCCGTGGCCGGCGCCTTCGTAGGTCACCGCGTCGTACGATTTGCCCGCTGCTTTCATCTGGGCGATGGCATCAGGAAGCGTGGCGTTGATGCGCGCGTCGTTGCCTGCGTAGAAGCCGTACACAGGAACCTTGATGCGCGCCATCGCATCTTTCTCCGGCGGCCCGCCGTAGAAAACAAAGGCTGCGGCCAGATCCGGGCGGTTCGTGGCGAAGCGGAACGTCTGGCTTCCGCCCCAGCAGAAGCCGCCGACAAAAAGTTTGCCGTTCGAAGCCGGGAGCTTCAACGAGTAATCCGCTGCGGCATTCAAGTCCGCGGTCACCTGATCCGGATTCAAGTGGCTGACGGCCTCCATCGTCTTGTCGCCCGCAAAATCAGAGCTGCGGCCGCCGTTCGGACCCATGCCCGAGAGCAGGTCGGGAGCGACCGCAATGTAGCCGGCCGCGGCGACTTGATCCGCCAGGTCCTGCACCCAGTCCGTCATTCCAAAAATTTCGTGGATGATCAGCACGACGGGGGTTTTGCCCTTCGCTTCGGGGTAGACGACGAACGTCTCGACCGAGCGATTGTCGTGCTTCACCGTGACCCACTCGCGGTGGCGCGGAGATTTTTCCAGCGTGGCTTTGGCCCAATCCTGCGCGGAGGAAATCTGCGCGGCGCAAAGAATCAGCAAAGAAATCAGAGTGATATGTTTCATGGCGTGATGTCTCCCTCAGAGATGGTTATTGGCCGGAGCCGTATTCTAATACGCCAGCGGAGGATTTGGGCAGATAGGAATTTAGCTTGATCGTGCAGACGTGCAGCTGCGACCTCCACGCTTGATTAATCTCAATTTACCCGGGCATCAGTTGGTAGCGGACCAGTTCCGGTAAGCGTGCCGGGCCTCCAAGTGGACTATTTCTGAGTGCGCCGTTACTTGAACGGCACCACGCTTGGAGTCGACCGTATTTTGGTGGCAGAAAGAGGGGCGAGCGGTCTATCCTGAGTCATTTCAGAACGGAGGTAATAACGGATGAGATATGCACAAGCTCTTCCGCGACGACGGCATTGTTTCATCAAGTGCGCGGCTACCGTCGTCCTGACCTTTCTCGTTGCCTCGACTTGTGGTGCTCAGGCCAAGCCGACAGGCCAAGCGTCCGAAGAGCAGTGGGCTCAGGAGCTGAAGAAACATCCTGAATTGCTGGCGGAGTTCGGCCGGCTGTTCGAAAAGCTCCAGAGCAACGTCCAGTTTCCGGAGGCGCGAAGGGAAAGCCGTCTGTTGCCGTTGTTGCCGGAAGCGACGATGTCGTATGCCGCGTTTCCCAACTATGGGGACGCTGCGCATCAGACGGTGAAGATTTTCCGGCAGGAGCTGGAGGAGAGCGCGGTACTCCGGGAGTGGTGGCAGCACGGCCCGGTGGCCACGGCCGGTCCGAAGGTGGAGGATGCTCTGGAGAAATTCTCTCAACTGAGCCAATACCTGGGAGAGGAAGTTGTGGTGTCGGGGGCAACGGAAGGGAAAGACAGCCGCCTGCTGATGGTTGCGGAAGTCCGGAAGCCTGGCCTGAAAAAGCTGCTGCAACAGATGGTCAATGAATTTGCCGGCAAATCGAAAGCGGGTGTGCGTGTATTGGACCCGCAGGAACTGGCCGGTGCAAAAGACGGGGGGCCGGCAGAGGAACTCCTGATACTGGTGCGCCCCGATTATGTAGCCGGAGCGCTCGATCTGGCGACGCTGCGAGGATTTAATGCTCGGCTGGACCGCGGTGGCCGCGGGCTTGTCTCGACTCCATTTGGGCAACGGCTGGTGCAAGGGTATGAAGGCGGTGTGACAATTCTAGCGGCTGCTGATCTGCACAAGATTCTGAGCCAAGTCCCACCTGGCACCGAGCAGAACCAGATGACGCTCCAGCGCAGTGGATTTGCCGACTTGAAGTACCTGGTCTGGGAACACAAGAGGATGGCCGGCCAGGAAGTCAGCCAAGCGGAATTGAGTTTTGTCGCGCCGCGGCATGGAGCGGCGTCCTGGCTGGCGAAACCGGCGCTACTGGGGAGCCTGGACTTTGTCTCTCCGAAGACGATGCTGGCGGGCACCATGGTACTCACGAACCCCGCACAAATATTTGATGATGTTAAGGAGCTCGCGAGTGTCTCGGACCCCAACGCATTCGCGGCGCTTGCGCAAGCTGAACAGGTGTTGAAACTCAGCCTGAAGGAAGATTTGCTCAGTTACCTTGGAGGAGAGATCACGCTAGAGCTGGACAGCGTCACTCCACCGAAGCCCGAATGGAAGGCGATATTGAAGATCAAAGATACCACCCGCGTGCAGCAAACATTTAGCACGTTGCTGGCAGCAGCGCATGTCGAGGCTGGACAGTATCTTGTTCATGGGGGAGTCACCTACTACGCAGTTAAAATTCCGTCGCCGCAGACGACCTTCGAAATCGGCTATGCCTTTGTGGACGGGTATCTCGTCCTAGGTTCGAGCCGTGAAGCGGTTGAGGAGGCGGTTCAACTGCATAGGAGCGGTGAATCGTTGGGAAAGTCCAAGAAGTTTCTGGCGGCGATGCCGCCGGGCCATTCGCCGGGCGCTTCCGCATTGTTGTATCAGGACCCAATCGCAATGACAGCGTTGAGGCTGGGGCAGTTCGCGCCAGAGATGGCGGGATCCCTTGCACAGTTAGCCGGAGAGAGTACGCCGGGGGTGATCTGCGTTTATGGAGAGGAAGCGGCAATTCGAGAAGCGAGTAGAGGCGGCCCCTTTGACGTCGCTGCGGTTTTGGTCGTGGCGGCAATCGCAATTCCCAATCTGCTGCGGTCACGAATGGCTGCCAATGAAGCGAGCGCGGTCGGCAGCGTACGCACGGTGAATACAGCCCAAGTTGTATATGCGACGACGTATCCAAAGAGAGGCTATGCACCTAATCTGGCTACGCTTGGACCAGATCCGCGGAGAGCCAACACCGAATCGCCGGAACACGCGAATCTTATTGACGACACTCTAGGGAATGAGAGCTGTGCCGCGGACGCATGGTGTAAGAAATCTGGATACCACTTCCGAATTACAGCGGTCTGCAGCAAGCAACATCTGTGTGAGGAATATGTGGCGGTTGCTACGCCCATCGACAACAACACGGGAGTAAGAAGCTTCTGTGCGACTTCAGACGGGGTGATTCGCTACAAAACCGTCCCTCCTCTAACCTTGCCGGTCAGTGTGCCGGAATGCCGGGCGTGGCCGCCGCTGCAATAGGGGAGTTCGAGATTCCCGCCCCGTCGTGCAAACGTCTTGGTTCACTTCAACAGAGCTGCTTCGTTGACAGTGCAGAGCGGGTCTTATACCGTTTCTTATTTCCCCCTACGGGTTTGAGCGGATCGGGAGAGTGGCGGGCGGAATGGCGGACGAGAAATTACCGAAGCGCAGTGAAGATTTTTCCGAGTGGTATAACCAGCTGGTCCTGAAGGCGCAGCTCGCCGACTATGCGCCGGTGCGCGGCTGCATGATCGTGCGCCCGTATGGATGGGCGCTGTGGGAGAACATCCAGCAGGCGCTGGACCGGCGCTTCAAGGCCACGGGCCACCAGAACGTGGCGTTTCCCCTGCTCATTCCGCGCAGCTTTATCGACAAAGAGAAGCACCACGTGGAAGGATTCTCACCGGAACTGGCGGTCGTCACCATCGGAGGCGGGGAAGAACTCGCGGAGCCGCTGGTGATCCGGCCGACGTCGGAAACCATCATTGGGCACATGTGGTCGAAATGGATTCAGTCCTACCGAGACTTGCCGGTGCTGATGAATCAGTGGAACAGCGTGGTGCGCTGGGAGCTGCGGACGAAGCTGTTTCTGCGCACGCTGGAATTCTACTGGCAAGAAGGGCACACCGCGCACGCCACGCGCGAAGAAGCGGAATTCGAAACGCGGCAGATGCTGGACGTGTACACGGATTTCGCGGTGAACGATGCGGCCATTCCCGTGATTCCAGGTAAAAAATCCGACGCAGAGAAATTCGCCGGCGCCGATGTCACGTATTCCATCGAAGCCATGATGGGCGATGGCAAGGCACTGCAATCCGGCACGTCGCACTTTCTAGGACAAAATTTCGCCCAAGCATTCGAGGTCAAATACCTCGACCAGAACGGCCAGTTGCAGCATTGCTGGACCACGTCCTGGGGTCTTTCCACGCGCGTCATTGGAGCGATCATCATGGTGCACGGCGACGACCAGGGGCTGATACTGCCGCCCAAGCTCGCGCCTTACCAGGCCGTGATTGTCCCAATTTTCAAGACGGATGAGGAGAAGACAGCCGTCCTTGAAACGGCGCGCAAATTGAAGACGGAGTTGGCAAAAGCTAACATTCGCGTCACGCTCGATGAGCGCGAAGGCCAGAGCCCCGGCTGGAAATTCAACGATTGGGAAATGCGCGGCGTTCCCTTGCGCGTGGAACTGGGGCCTAAAGACGTCGCCAAACAGGCTGCCGTGCTGGCTCGCCGCGACCGGCCAGGCAAGGAGGGGAAGGTCAGCGCCCAGCTCGCTGATTTGCCCGCGACCGCCGAGCGCCTGCTCGCGGAAATTCAGCAGGCGCTGCATGACAAGGCGCTGGCTTTCCGCAAGAGCAATACGCACGACGCGAAAACCTATGAGGACCTGAAACGTGCCGTGGAAAATGGTTTTGCGTTTTCCTTCTGGTGCGGCAGCGCGGAGTGCGAAGCGAAGATCAAAGAAGAAACACGCGCCACTATGCGTTGTATCCCAATCGAGCAACCAGGCGGCTCCGGCGCCTGCGTCTCCTGTGGCCAGCCGTCCACCGAACGAGCGGTTTTTGGGCGGGCCTACTAACCCATTTCCTTTCCGGGAACATTGCCCAGGCCTAATTCTCGACACTCCTATACCCAGATGTTAGCGTTATGAGGAAGGGACACTGAGCTTCGCCGCGTTGTACCGCGAAACTCCGCGGCACGAGCGGCTCCAGGAGATGAATCATTTGTACCTAGCAGGCATCCGAGATCGCCGCGCCCCCGCGCATCGTGACTCCGAACGCGGAGAAGGCAGGCTTAAGAACGTTATCGTTTTTGCGGTCATTGCCCTGCTCATCTACTCCGCGGTGAAAATCGTTCCTCCCTATTTCTCGGACTACCAGCTCTCCGACAAGATGCAGGAACAAGCGCGGTTCGCGGTGGTGAATCGTTACAGCGAGGAGCAGATTCGGGAAACTCTTTTCAGGACCATACAGGACTTGGATATTCCTGCCAAGCGCGAGGACATCAAGATAGTCGCCACCAATGCGGTGGTGAAGATCTCCCTGAAATACACCGTTCCCGTGGACCTGTTTTTCTACCATCTGGATCTCAACTTTTCGCCGTCGAGCGAGAATAAGGCCCTGTTTTAAAACATCGCTGGTGCGCCCCTGCTCCCCGTCTTCCCCTGGAGTTGCGGCTTAAGCGAACTCTGCCTTTCCTAGAGCACGCTCTTGCGAGACAATGAAACTTCAGCCCTCGGGAGCGACATTTTGCGCATTCGCGTTCAAAAAGGATTCTTTACCTCCATCATCGGCCTGACGATCCTGGGGATCGTCTTCGCCGTGTTTCTGGTTGTGGGGGGGATTTTCACCTACTACTACGTCAAATATTCGCGCATGATTGACGCGCGGCTCTCCGGTACCAGCCTCCAAAACACCACACAGATTTTCTCCGCGCCGGAACACCTCTCCGTGGACCAAGCCTGGGGACCCGACGATCTGACCACCTATCTCACTCGCGTGGGCTACCGGCCGGAGCCTGACGACAACGCCCGCGGCCAGTTCACCGTGCAAGGGAGCACGGTCGATATCCGGCCTTCAAAGCTCTCCTATTTCGGCGAGAAGAACGCCTTGGCTGTGCAATTTCGCGGGAAAAGCGTGCGCTCCATCAAGCCCCTCGGAGGCGGCGGTGAACTGAACACGGCCGAAATCGAGCCGGACCTCATCACCAATCTTTTCGACAGCGCCCGGGAAAAGCGGCGCCGGGTTCGCTATGACGACCTGCCGGCGATCCTGGTGGACGCCATCCTTTCCGCCGAGGACAAGCGTTTCTTCGAACACGGAGGTTTCGATTTCATCCGCATCGCGGGCGCGGCGTGGGCCGACCTGCGGCATACCAGCCAGCACTATCAGGGCGCAAGCACGATCACCATGCAATTGGCGCGCACGTTTTTCTTTTCCAATGAGCGGACCTGGCGGCGCAAGCTCGCGGAGGCCATGGTTTCCGTCGAACTCGAGCAGCGCTTTTCCAAGCAGCAGATTTTTGAGATGTACGCGAATGAAGTATATCTGGGCAATCGCGGGAGCTTCGGAGTGCGAGGGTTCGCCGAGGCCAGCGTGGCGTATTTCGGAAAGGATTTGAGGCAACTGTCCCTGAGTGAGTGCGCGTACCTTGCCGGCATCATCCGCGCTCCCAACTTCTACTCATCCGCCGACCGGCATCCTGAGCGCGGAGGGCAGGCGCGCGACCGCGTCCTGACGCAGATGCTGGACAA
>WNFQ01004295.1_pt1 | contig 10374 bp, 9 predicted proteins | sample 5400171 | NCBI WGS metagenome assembly WNFQ01 (sample SAMN13153356, study PRJNA577476) | soil metagenome | isolation source: 20 cm soil under Madrone tree | place: USA:California | collected 2016-06-14 | reverse complement strand
GAAAAGGAAGCCCTCAATTTCGTTTGCCGCGTTGAGCGTGTAGCCTTTCTTTTTGTAGACCTGTTCAGCGAACGCTTTGAGTCTGCCGCGGATATCGGCGCTGTAGGGCGTGCCGTCCTTGTCGATGACTTCACCGAACACGAGCACTTTGCCCGAACCGAAAATATCCGCGGGCGCCCAGTAGCAAGCCGACCAGTCTAAACCGAGTCGAAGATCACTTTCTCGCTGCGCGGTAAACCCGCGGATCGAAGAGCCATCAAAGGTTAGATTGTCCCAGCTCTTGATCAGGAACTTCTTGTCATAATCGAGCATGTGCAAGCGGCCTTCGAGATCGCTGAAAAGAACGGTGATCGCCTTGATCCGCTTTTCATCGGCAAAGTATTTGAGCCGTTCTTCCCGGATCTTGTCGGGAGCGACGCGATTCTTGCGCTGCTCCTTGGCCTCAAGATTCAACTGTTCAAGCTCATCGTAAGAGAGAGAAAGAAAATCACGCAGTCCGTTATTGTTCATGAATCTCCTTAAAATAAGGAACGGATAAAACCAGGGTACGAATTCGAGCGGCACATCCGCGCATTTGGTGCAGAAAGCGTATCGCGTGGCTTGGAAAAGCGCCAAATCGAAGAATTGCGCGAATCAATCGAAAAAACGAATAGTGTCGCGCGAGCGCTGCTGCGCGCTAAATTAGGCTTGTGACTTCTCGACCGCAGGCCAAGCCTCGACTGGCGTCAAAACAGATGGCCGGAAGGCAATCTTCAGGAGCAAGGGTGTGACCAAAGTAGTCGCAACGGCCATGAAAACGACCACGCTGTAGATCTGCGTGCTGATTACCGACATGCCGAGACCGATCTGCGCCACGACCATCCCTACTTCCCCTCGTGGCACCATTCCGAGACCTATCTTCAGAACATTGTGCCAACCCAGTGAAAGAGCGCCGGCACCGCAGCCAATCAGCTTGGTAACGATAGCTGCGGCCAGAACCACCAGGGCTAGAAGCACGGTTGATGTTGACCGAAAAACTGCAAAATTCAGGTGCAGGCCGATGCCTGCAAGGAAAAAGGGCACGAGCAGTTCGCTGACGCCGCGCGTCAGAGTCCGAACGCGGGCGTCGGCGCTATCCGAAAGGGCCAGGCCGGCCAGAAACGCTCCAACAATGGCTGCGACTCCGGTGTATTGAGCCAACAGTGCCAGGGCAAATAGAAAAACCAGCGCAATGTGAAATTCCGCCTCATCAGCGCGGGCACGAGACCCAAAGACGGGGAGCAGCCGCTTCACAGCGGTTGTGCCCCAGACCGCCATTACGATGGTGAACATGGTCGCCAGTGCTGCGATCAGTGCGATCTCCCAAAAATTGACGCGCCCACGCGCGACACTGCTGACAATAGCTAGCACGATCAGCCCAAGGACGTCGTCAATTACGGCCGCCGCGAGGATAATCTTGCTGGCAACCTCATGAAGCAGCCCCCGCGCGGAAAGGACTGAAGCTGTGATTCCGACGCTGGTGGCCACCATGGCCGCCCCTACGAAGACGGCCTCAATCTGCGGCGCTCCCCATAACAACAGAATTCCCCACCCCGCAAAAAATGGGACGATCACACCGAGAGTTGCCACCAAGGTAGCCTTGCCGCCAACCTTCAACAAGTCAGAAGCCTTAACTTCCAGGCCAACACCAAAGAGGAGGAACATAACTCCAAGGTCCGACAATGCTTTTAACATTTCGTTGGGATGGATCCATCCGAGCACGCTCGGACCAACGAGCGCGCCGGCAAGAATCTCGCCAACGATTCCTGGCTGGCCCAAACGCTCGAATAGCTCGGCCAGGAGTTTGGCCGAGCCAAATATGATGAGCATGGCGAGCGGAAGAGGAATTAGATCGTGCATCTGTGTATTTGGTTAGCGGCCCCGTGCGTCCTGCCGCACAAGTCTCCACCAAGTAACGAAGGCGGCCACTACACATCCAGCTAACACGGGCAGGAGCGGTACCCCTCTAGAAACCAGCAAGTAAGAGGCGAAGAAGACGGCGGCTAAAAAGTACTGCCATTTATATTTCATTTCCAGGCCATAAAGAACCAGGAGATCGCCATTAGGAGGACCACAAATCCGATGACAGGAAGTTTCAGCGATTTCGACCATGTGGGCTTCTGCGTCCCTTCCCGACGCAGGCGGCGAATTTCCGAGAGCTGTCGCCGCGCAATTGACAATTCCCAACTGGTTCCAGCTAGCTCGAGCGCGCGCGTAGTTTCCGCCTCTGCTCTATCTAGTGCACGAATGCGGTAATACAATTCGGCGTATTTGAACTGCGCAAGAAAGTTTTCGGGCTCGATTCGACGGGCTCCCTCAAGTGCGTCCATTGAGCGGTAAACGTCATAGTTCATGGCGTGGGCCATGCCAAGACACGTATGCAAGTCCGCGTTATCTGGGTTCTCGGCGCAGGCCTGTTGGAGAGCCGCGATGAACTCCGCCAGCTTTTCGGGCGGGACCGAATGGGGGTCTCGCCAGGGAATTGCTGGTAGCGGATTAGGGCGTTGGCCGGGAACGAGCGTTCCCGGCCTAGGTTGGAGTGTTGTTGTGGTAGCCATTCGCGTAGCTCCTGCTACATTTCCGCCTTCAGCTCGAATTCAGGATAGCCCAAGGCGCCCATCTCAGGCAGATCCAAACCTTCGAGCTCGGACTTGGCTCCTACGCGTTGGCCTAGCGCCCAATCGATCAAAAGATTGAAAACGAAGCTAAGGGTGAAGACGAAACCTACCAAGGTCACAATTCCGATCAACTGAGCTACGAGCTGTCCTCCATTGTCGCCGTAGAACAAGCCCGTGACCGAGCCGGTCACGCCATTCCAGGAACCACCATAATTACTCTTCCCGTCCGCAAACAAGCCAATCGATAGGACGCCCCAGAGGCCGTTCGTACCGTGCACGGAGATGGCGCCTACCGGATCGTCGACGTGCATCACCCGGTCGATAAATTCTACCGAGATGCACACGAGCACGCCGGCGATGGTTCCGATGATCACCGCACCGACCGGGTTTACGAATCCCGAAGGTGCCGTGATGGCGACAAGCCCAGCAAGCAGGCCGTTGCCGCTCATCGAAGCGTCTGGCTTGCCGTAACGCATCCACATATAGAGCATTGCGCCGAACGATCCCGCCATGCCCGCGAGCATGGTGTTCACCGCAATCGAGCCAATGCGTAAGTTACCGTTGCCGGAAGCACCGAGCGTTGAACCAGGGTTGAATCCAAACCAGCCGAAGGCCAGGATGAAGCAGCCTGTCAGGACGATTACAATGTCATGCGCCAGGATAGCATTCGACTTCCCGGAGCGTTCGTATTTGCCGATGCGCGGTCCGAGCATCATGGAAACGGCTAGTGCGGTGATACCTCCGACAGCGTGCACCACGCCCGAGCCGGCAAAGTCGCAGTAGCCCTTGCCAAGGTTGAAATTGGTGCCCAGGCTGGCGAGCCAGCCGCCGCCCCAAGCCCAATTCGCGAAGAGGGGATACGTGAATGCACCCATCAAAAAGGATGAAATGACGAAAGCCGCATACTTCCACCGCTCCGCGGCTGCACCGGTCACAATGGTGAGGGCCGTATCCATGAAAACCATTTGGAAGAGAAACAGCACCATCACGCCGACGTCATAGGTTCCCCTGTGCACTAGGAAAAGACCGTTCTGCCCGAAGATCCCGAAGGGCTTGCCGAACACTGTAATGACATGCTCCGCGCTCAAAGGAGGAGTGCCACCGAGGTTGGCAACCGCACCGACCCCGCCCATCTGAATCGCAAAGCCGATGAGCCAATAGGCCAGCATCCCGACGCCGTACACCATGAAGTTCATCATCATGGTGTGATTGGCGTTTTTGGCGCGACAAAGACCAGTTTCTACAATCGCAAACCCAGCCTGCATGAACATCACAAGGAAACCAGTGACGAGAGTCCAAACGAAGTTGATGGCAATTTTATTCTGACCTACCTGATTTGCCAGGTCACCGATGGTCGCGCCTTTCTTCGCGTCGGTCACAGCGATATCGCTTGCTGTGCCGGTGAGCGCGCCGTCCGGGTCGCCTTTGGACCTAGCGTCTGCACTTGGTACCGGAGCACCAGCGAGATCGGCATCGGTGATTGCCTTTGGCGCCGCCGTAGGCGTCGCCGCGGGAGTTTGCGCAAAACTAAGCGGCGCCAAACAACAGAGGGCACCAAAACACAGTGTGAGTAGACCCTTGCTCGCGATTTTCATCCTCGTCTCACCCCTTTTTCCAGATTGCATTCTTAAGATAGGCCCGATTGAGAACACCCATGATGCCGAACAGACTGACGGCTAGCCCGAGGACGACGACTGCCAGCCGCGCGCCATTCGAACTCAAGCCCAAGCTGAGCACACTGATCACAAATCCCGAGAGTGTTATGAGAATTCCGACGAGTATCATCATTAATTCTTAGCTCCTCAATTTTCTGAATTTTCCAAGGGTTTAACCTTCCGGAAGGCCCATATAGAAACCCCGATCAATGCCACCGCCACGAGGTACAGCAGAGCTTTCCCGGAGTACATTCCACCAGATAGTGCTGTGAATCCCGCCAGGAAGGCCGTGATGCCTAGACCTTGTGTGCGATTTGCTGCCATCAATTTTCTCCCTTCGGCGGCTTCTGCATAGCTCTGTACAGCAATTCCTACCGCCTGTGTTTGAGTGACTGCCATTGCATTGCTCCTTTCTTGATTTCAACTACTTGATCAGCTCGAGCTAGCGCTTGGGCCCGAAATATGCGAGGACGCCGAGCGTAACCGTGTTCTGACTCTTTTTCGATCCGAGCACGCCGCCGTAATCGAGGAACGGCTGGTTGGTCCAGTCGCAGCGGTATTCCAGACGCGCGAGGAGCCCTTCCACCATCTTGTACTCGCCCGTAAACGTAGATTCCTTCAGGTCTTGAGCGACTCCCGTGGCAAATCCATCTTTGTCTTTGAACCATTCGACGCGCGGAGGTGAAAGACCAGTGAGGGTTAGCTTGCAGGTGAAGCGCACCGGCAAACCACGCGGCTTTCTGGGAAGTATTCATTTCTTGCAATTCCCTTATCCCTTCCGACTAAGAGCTGGCCTCGTCCTCAAAACATGAAGCCGGCCTCAACGAGGCCGCGCGGTTGGTTAACATTCAGACCGGCCGGGCCGAAAACGTCGCCCGGCGTCGAGCTAGTAGCGTGAACAATCGAGAATTCTCCGCGAAGGAAAAAGCCGTCCTTGCGGTAAGTCGGAGTCATGGTTAACGCGAAAGCGCCGCTGCCCGGGCCATAGAGCAAGTTGATGGCTCCGTTCGAGACGCTCCCAGTGGTCGATATATATTCCGGCCGGGCCGCCATCGATATTCCGTGCTTGAAATTGTAGGTGAGCAAGAGCGCGCCCCCTCGCGTGGCAGCGCCCTGCGGTATTCCAATCTTCGCGTTAGTCGGCACGTTGGTGTACTGAAAGTATGGTTGGACCATCCAACTCTCGTGGCTGTAGGTGTAGATCACGTTGTAAATCTGGCTGTTGTTTAGAAATAGAGGTGTCGCGAGAGTGTTCTTTGCGTACTGCCCAGCGTTCCCTCCGGCCACAAACGACAGCGAATTCGCGGCATTGAACGCGTAAGTTAGGGAGCCCCAAAGCCACGTGTAGCGGTTGGAATAGAAACCATCGTTCCAGCTCAACGATGCACTGAGCTTCTTGAAGGTACCATTGAGTTGCACACCTCGATTGACGGCGTTCTCCTGATTCCACAGAATGCCGCGTTCGACGTTGATGTTTTCAAAGCTGAATGTATACTCCGCCCCAATCAGAGTAGGCAGCGCGCCAACTTCAACCGAGTAGTTACCCTTAACCAGCTTAAGATAACCTTGCGGAAACGGGCCGTAGATGTTCTTCACCGTGTCGACGGTCGAAAGGAACGGCGTTCCCAAAGCCGGTAAGTTGTAGGCGCCTCCTTGGAGGTAGAATTGCCACCAGCCGGTGGTCTTTTGGACAAAGATCTGAGCATTGCTAACGTCCCAGTGTGTCGATGCATCGCCTGGAACATGATTTGCTTCCGTCCAACCCACGCCGCTTAGAATGCCTGTGACCGCGAGTTTTCCAAACGGGCCCGCCTTAAACTCGCGCGGTATCGCGGTTTGTAACGGTCCCGACATCGAGGGCATAGGCAGAGGTTGCGGGTCGGCAGGCGCTGGGGTCGGTGTGCCGCTGGCCGAACCGGAACCCGTCGTCGACTCAGTACTCGGCCCAGTACTTTGCTGTGCTGAGGCGGTTAGCGCGGCCGGCGCTGTTCCGCCCGAGGTATTCGAATCGGCAGTAGAAGGCGTTTGCGCCAGGGCAGGGTACACCGGGACCCAACTTAATAAGAAAGCTGCAAAACACTTTGAGAACATTGTCATTCCAATTTCTCCTTCTCTAGTGACCTTTGGGAGAAACGACGCTGGCCGTCGCTTGGCGGCAGACTGTACGCGCTGCTTTTTCGGAACGCCAACGGAAAATAAGAATCCGCCAAATTCAAATTCTGAGTGGACGGTAAAATTGTGATTCATTGAATGCAAAATCTGCGGTTGGCGAACGCGCGCGCACTCGTGCATGATGCGCCCACGCGCCGGGCAGTCTGTGGTCACCCCGGAAGAACTCAGCAATTACTAATGGAAGGGAGAGTTGATGAAGAAAATCGAAGCGATCATCCAGCCGTCGCGGTTTGATTCGGTGAAAAACGCCCTGCTCGAAATCGGCGTCGAGGGCATGACCGTAACGGAAGTGCGCGGCCATGGCAGGCAGAAAGGTCACACAGAGGTTTACCGAGGACGGGAATACAGTTTGGATTTATTGCCAAAGGTCAAGATCGAGATGGTGCTCCCTGACCAGCGCGTGGATTCGGCAATCGAGGCGATCCTAAAAGCTGCGAAAACCGGCAAAATCGGGGATGGCAAGATCTTTTTGTCGACCGTGGGTGACGCGATCCGAATTCGCAATGATGAACACGGAGAAAGCGTCCTTTAGACAACGTGACAACTGCAGCGAGACCCGGACTTGATCCAAAACCGACTGAGTCGCGAAGCCTTGACGACTCGTCTGAAGTGTGCGCCAATTCCAAGGCGGAATGTGAAGCAGAAAGACACAAGATACAACAGGCGTTTCTCGACGGCACGAGTGTGCACGCAACGCTGCAGGCATTATGTGAAATGGCCGAGCGAAACATTCAAGAGGGCCTGCAGGCCGCATCTCACGCTCACAATCTAGAACCGGAAGGCCTTGCTGTTCTCGCGATTGCCGGGTTTGGGCGGCGAATACTTTTCCCCTATTCCGACCTCGATATTCTCTTGCTGTTCGAAAATGGTCGAGCCGAACAGAAGCTGGAGGCTGTTCTGGCAGAATTTACGAGAACGCTCTGGGATCGAGGATTTCGTGTCAGCTCAGCCGCACGCACGCTGGATGAAAGCAAGCGCGTGGACCGCGAGAATGTGGAATTTCACCTTTCGATGATGGATCGGCGTTTCCTGGCGGGTGATCAAACCGTTTATCAAAAGCTGGAACAAAAGGTTCTGCCACGCACTGAGAAAGTGTATCGGTCATTTCTGCATGAGGAATTGACCAAGCTTACCAAAAGAAGGCTGGCTAAGTACGGGAATACCATCTTTCATCTCGAGCCTAACGTAAAAGACTCCCCGGGAGGGCTGCGGGATTTTCACGCGAGCGCGTGGATGCGGCAGGTTGCCGGAGGAGCGAGTGAAATCCGAGGTGCAGATATTGTCGAGCGGAATCTGGCTTTGAATGCCGTGGATTTTATAAGCCAGGTGCGATGTTTCCTTCACTATCAGAACGGAAGAAACGACAACACCTTGACCTACGAGCTGCAGACCATTGCCGCCGAACAATCTTTGGGAGCCAAGGACGGTATCAAACGAAACGCAGCAGAGTGGATGCGAATATACTACAGACATGCGCGGACGCTGCACCATCAACTCCAGCGTTCCTTGAGCCTGCAATCGATTACAGCGCATAGTTTGTGGCAGAAGTTACTCCTCGCGGGCCGGCCTCCAAAGATCGAACTTAGCCCAGGTAAACCATACGCCATCCGAAACGGTCAGTTTGACATCCTCGACTCCGCAGCGTTCTCCGATCGAGCAGCGGTCCTGGCTCTGTTGACTGAAGCCGCCCAGACCGGATTGGAGATGTGTCGACATGCCGAACGCAAAATGGCCTACATTTTTTTTCATTCCGAACTGCCGGCCAAGAATCAGAAAATCTCCTGGAAGCAGCTCCAACAGATCTTGGGCTCGGATTATCCAGGCGTCGCATTGCGGCCGATGCAACGATTGGGGCTACTTACGGAAGTGCTGCCCGAGTTTGCATTGATCGATTCACTGGTCATTCGCGACTTCTACCATAGGTACACGGTTGACGAACACTCTTTGCGAACCATCGAGCACTTGCAGGCGCTGGCTGATGCTAGCGACGCGCGCGACATGCCATTCTCCACTCTGTGGAAGACGGTGGAAAGACGCGACTTACTTGTTTTGTCCCTTCTACTCCACGACGTGGGTAAGGGAATGCCGGTGGAGAATCACGTTTCCGGCAGCTTAAACGCTCTGAAGACAGCGGCACAGCGATTGCAGCTCTCACCGGAGGATGAAGCCGAAGTGCGCTTCCTCATCGAGCAGCACTTGGAAATGTCTGCCACGATGCAGCGCCGGGATGTATTCGACCCTGTGACGGTCCGTTCCTTTGCGGCAGTGGTTGAGACTCGCGAACGCCTCCAGCGCCTTTGCCTGCTTACCTATGCTGATATTCACGCTGTGAATCCCGAAGCCCTCACTCCATGGAGGGCCGAGATGCTTTTGCAGCTTTATCTTGCGACGTCGAGTCTTCTGACGCATTCCCTCGATTCCAACCGGCTGCATGCCCCTGCCGAAGAACCTCTTTTGGAGCAACTGCGTGCACTAACCGGATGCGAAGAGTCGGCCAAGATCGAGCGTTTTCTCGAGGGTTTCCCCAGGCGATATTTGGGTGTGCATTCGGCGACGGAGATTGCGAATCATTTTGGTTTATGTCAACGCCTGAGCATAGAGCCGGTGCAAATAGAGCTGACGTCAGCACCCCATGCGCTTAGTCTTACGCTTTTGACGGCGGACCGGCCGGGGTTGTTCGCCACAATCGCCGGCGTCTTGACTAGCTGGGGAATGAACATCGTCAAAGCGGAAGCCTTTGCGAATACCGCCGGCATAGTCCTTGACTCCTTTCACTTCAGCGATTCCTCTCGCACCTTCGAGCTAAACCCGGATGAAATAGATCGATTTCGGCGCAATCTTACCGAAGTTCTGCAGGGCACAACTTCTCTTGAATCGCCTCTGCGCATACCGGAGGCCGCCTCCACACCGAAAATTCCAAAGGTCAATGTGGAGACGGCAATCAAATTCGACGATACCTCGTCGGAACAGTGCACTCTGTTGGAAATCGTGACCCAAGACAAAAGAGGATTGTTGTATCTGTTGGCTTCGACAATGGCGCGCCTCGATTGCAACATCGAGGTTGCCTTGGTCGATACCGAGGGACAGAAGGCGATTGATGTGTTTTATATGACGAAAAAGGGCCAAAAGCTTTCCGAAGTCGATCAGACAATGCTTTTGGACGCACTGCAAAAGACACTCATTTAGGCTCGGGCCAAAACTTTTGTCCGATTTAGCACCAATACTCCCGAATAAGGTCCAAGTTGCGCGCAACGACGCCGAACAAGCACAACGACTTTCTCTGTATTCCAACATGAGTGTTTGGCTGGCTTGCGCTCTGCTGCCTATACAATGCTTAAGAGACCACAAAAATAGGTTGGTTTCCGGCCGGTAAGGAAGGTCTTGATCTCTAGAACGCGTAACTAGTGCCATGAGTGCCGAGTCAGAAATAAAGTATCCCTTTCAGTTCTGACAATGTTCTCGGCTAGTATTCTCATTTATTGGCTTCGCGGGGATGGTCCATTCCGGGAGACACAGAAAGAAGAGGGAGAAGAAGGAGAAGAAGTAGCATGCTGCTTCTTCGCGCGACGCCGGGCGGCCGTTCGTGGTGCAGAAACGGGTCTGGGAAATGAAGCAATGGGCGGCGCTCCCACCTCTACGGCACTGTCCGGAAGGTAAAATCGAAAACCTGGGTCCGATTAGGGTCCGATAAGTTGCGGCAAAGGATTCCTTCAAATACCAATGACGGGCTGTCAGCACCGTTAAGTATCACTGAGTTCTAGCAAAATGCCACTGTCACGGCAGAGGTCGCGAGTTCGAGTCTCGTCGACCCCGCCATTCTAAATAAACCACTTACTCATTTCTGCCCATCGGTTTCATGGGTGCAAAACGGTGCACGTTTAGCTTGGCTTTGACTGCGCCTCGGCAAAAAT
>WNFQ01004294.1_pt1 | contig 10374 bp, 9 predicted proteins | sample 5400171 | NCBI WGS metagenome assembly WNFQ01 (sample SAMN13153356, study PRJNA577476) | soil metagenome | isolation source: 20 cm soil under Madrone tree | place: USA:California | collected 2016-06-14 | reverse complement strand
GAGAACGAGAGGGACGAATCCTTTCATAGGTGCGCTTCGGAACCCTCCGCTTCAACTGGATTTAGAAACGTTGGAACGCTGGATGTGCGGCCCAGGCCCAAAAGCATCAGGCCAAAATGGAAAGCAAAGATAAAATGCGCGGCCATCATCAAAAGCCCGGCCAGGCTGCGGCCGCGAAGATAGGGAAGGATCGTTTGTGTGCTCTCGCTGAAAACGAGCGAGGGATTCTCCATGTTCGCGCCTTGCAGGAAACCGCCGGGGAGCAGCATGAGCGTCATGAGGCCGACGCCATAGACCGAGGCCCAGAAATGCAGTTTGATGAGCGAGGCATAACGCCACTCGCGGCCCACCAGCCGAGGCACGATGTAGTACATCGAGCCGAACATCACCATGGTAAAAAATGCGTAGAGGCCGAGATGCGAATAAGCAATGCTCGCTTGGGTGAAGTTGACGTAGCGGGCGACGGAGCGCAGCGAAATCAAGACGCCGACCGCGCTAAAAACCGTGTAGGAAATCGCGCCGAACACAGTGAAGCGCAGTGTCGGACTGTAGCGCAGGAGCGGGAAATACCCCTGCATCGTCATGTGATGATTTAGCCCAACGGTAGCGACCGGAATGATGGTGAGAATGGTCGCGGCAATGCTCGCCGTGATCATCCAGGCCGGAAACGGCCCATCGACGAGCCGTTGCATTCCGGTCCAACTGGAGAAAAGCGCGTAGGTCCAGAAACCGATTGCTGCCAGATGATAACTGTAAACCGGGCGGCCGATCACTTTCGGAATCATGTAATAAGCGGTGCCAAGCCCGATCGCGCCGAGCCAGAGAAAGAGCAGATTGTTCGCGAACCACCAGCCCACGGCCGCTTGCATCACGCCCTGCACCGGCACGACGAAGAGCATCAATTGCGCGGCCGCGTAGAGCCACGGGAACCAGAGAAAGGCGCCGAGCAAATACCATTGCGAGATGTAAATCTGATCGCCGCGCCGGAAACGGAACATGAGCACGGCCCAGGAAATGATGAGCGAGTAAGCGACGAAAAGGACGATCGCCGCGTAAGGCGGAAATTCGAGCCATTGATAACCGGTGCTGTCGCCCGCGAGAATTCCGCCGACGCCGAGCAGCACACCAAAATTCCAAAAACCGCCGCCGGCCACGAGCAGAAGCGGATGTCGCAAAACAGTGCGGCACAACCGCGCCATCAACCAAATGGCCGTGCCCATGCCGGCCATCGAGGCCCATCCGTACACCATCACGTTCATGTGCGCCGGTCGTAGCCGGCCCCACGTCAGGAAACTGACGCCGGAGAACATGTCCGGCTCGTGCAATTTAATTGAAACGAAACCGGCCAGGAGCGTGCCGATGAGCAGCCAGACAATCGCCGAAGTATAGAACATCAACACGGGCACGCGCGTCGATGCATCGATCAAGGCGCGCTCGATTTGCTCGACGTCACTCGTCGGCACATCCGTTGGAACGGACGGTGGTTTCAGCGGAATCTCAGTGGCGTCCATGTTGGGCGGGAAGGATCGACAGGTTCATTCGCGGCGGTAAAATCAAAATACTCATGGCGTTTTTGCCGGGACCGGCGCCGGCGTGCCCGGCGGTGATTGCGCGGGCGCTGCTTGCGGCGGCGCGGCAGGACTAGGTTTGGCAGTGGGCGGAGCGAGCGGCGCCGCGGGTGACGCGGCTGCGCCGGGTTGCGTGCCGGGCGGCGCAGGCGGCGGATTCACCGCCGCGGCCGGCTGCCCCCGGCTTTCCGATTCGGGACCTGCGACTGATGTAGATTTCGGTGTCCCGCTCGATGTCGGCGATGCAGATGGAGCAGCGGATGGCGCGGACGCGCCCGTGGGAGCGGCGGAAACTTGTGCTTCGGGTGGGCCAATTGGACCAGCAGGTTCCGGCTTTTTCTTTGCTAAATCGGCAAGCGTTAATTCCATAGCATGCTCGATTGGGATCCGCGCCACGCCTTTGTTCTTGTCGATCCAACCATAAGAGGTGAGCGCTTTGGCGTCTTCCCCGCGCGCTGTCTTAAGTTTTTCTTCCCGCGCCTTGGCGCGTTTTTGTTCGTAATCGTCCCCGCGCGGCGCGGGACCGATGACGGCGAGCACAATCACACCGAAAAGCGCAAACAAAAGCACAACGCCAAGCCAGGTGGAGAAGGGCGCACGCGATTGCGCAACTTGGCGGATTGATTCTGCGTCGGCCATGTCAGTTGGTTAACTTGAGAGACTCAATCAAGCGCGGATCGCGCATCGGAAAAAGTGAGGTCCTGGTCACGATTTGCAGATAAACGAAGCCGAGGGTCGCGCCGATTGCGATCACGGAAACAAAATCCCAAATGCTCACGTGCACGCCGGTTCCATGTAAGCCGGGCAAGATGACGATGTACATGTCGAGCATTTGCATACACACGATCCATCCGGCGACGTAACAAAGCTGATGCGGATGTTTTTTGATCGAACGCAGAAGGAGAATCGCGAAGGGCCCGAAGAAGCGCCCGATCACCAGAATCATGCTCATGGCCCACCAAGACTCGGTGTTTCTGGTGATGAAATATTGTGTCTCTTCCGGCATGTTCGCATACCAGATGAGCATGTATTGGCCAAAGCCGATGTAGGCCCAGAAAACACAGAAGGCCAGCATCCATTTCCCCATGATGTGGTAATGCTCCAGCGTCACGACCTCCTTCAAATAACCGGCGCTGCGCAGAGCGGTGATTACGAGCACGAGCAGCGACATGGAACTGCCGGCCGCGCCCGCAAAGATGTAAACGCCAAACATGGTGGAGAACCAGCGGTAGTTCAGGCTCATCAGCCAATCGAACGCGCCGAAGCTAAGTGACAACGCGAAAAGCGGCAGCGCGGTAAAGGCGACTTTGCGCATCAGGATCGTGGAACGCGGGTTTCCATCCTTATCCTGGCGGACCGACAATCGGCGCAAGAAGAACGAGGCGAGAATAAAAAATCCGAAATAAAAAATCGTGCGTCCAAGAAAGAAGCCCCAGTTGAGATAGGCGCGTTTGGAATCGAGCGAGGTCTCGTGTCCGGGCGGAATGTTCATCCATTCGTAGAGATGGCGACGGAGGATGAGAATGGGCACGAAAAAGACGGCCATCACCGCCATGAGCAATGCGATGTTCTCCAGTTGGCGTCTCACCACCACAGACCATTCCGCGTCGGTGGCGTGATGCACGATCGTCCAGAACAAACAGCCGGCGCAGAGCGTGAAGAAAAATGCAAACGCGAATAACCAGGAAAAACTGAATTGGTGCGGATTGATCATCGCGCCCACGACGCTCAGGGCCAAAGCAACAAAGGCGACCAACCCAAACAGCAGCGAGAGCCCGGCAAAGCGATTGCCCTCGAAATATTCGCCTTCCGGTGTCGGCAGCGCTTGTGAACGATCGCTCATTTTTTCTCCATTTCCGCCTGATGTTCCTGCGGGACATCGACAATCGCCGCGTTCTGGCTGCGCTGGAGCGCGCGGAGGTAGGCGATGATCGCCCAACGGTCAGCGACCATAATGTTTGGCCCGTAAGCCATCATCGTGTTCTTGCCGTTTGTGATCGTGTTGAAAATCTCGCCGTCAGCCATTTTGCGGATTCGTTCGTCTTGCAGGCTGACCACGGTTGCCAGGCCGTATTGTTTGGTGATGCCGTTGCCGGCGGCCGTCGCGCCGTGACACATCACGCAAGTAATGTTGAAGCGCTGCTGGCCGCGTTCCATCAACGCGCGCGTGACCTCGACCGGAATGCCCGTGCCCCAGCGATCACCCATCTTACCAGTGTCGTAATAATCCGTGCCGACGCTGAAGGCGAGCTGCTGAGGCGAAACCCGATCTTCAGGAGGCGCGTTGCCGGGTGAGCTTCCCGGCTTCGGCATCTCATAACCGATCGGCATCGTTCCGGCGACCGGCTGGCGCGGGCCGCGCCCATCCGCAAAAAACGCTAGCGGCGCTTGCGCCCGCACTTTCATCTGGCGAACCATGTCGGGGAAAATCTCGAGCGGCGCGCCAGTGCTCTTCTGTCCACGGAATCCGAAGACGGCCACGAGCGCGACTCCGAGCAACAGAAAAATGAGAAGGAAGCCGCGCAGCATATTTCAATCGTCGTGGATGATTGTGATGTGTTGCCCGCCGGTTCTCTCGAGCAACTCACGCGCTTCGACTTCGGTGAAGCGCGGATCGCGCGCTTCGATCACGAGAAAGAATGCATCGTTGGTTGCGCGGCCGAAGCGTTCCCAGTTGAAAATCGGATGATGCGGGCGGGGCAGACCATTCATAATCAGCATCGCGAAAAACGCAGCGAACGCCGAGAAGAGAATCGTGAGCTCGAACATGATCGGGAAAAACGCCGGCACAGTGAGAAAGTTCGTCGGCTTTCCGTGCACGATCAGCGGATAGAGGATCGAGGAGGGACCGAATTCCATGACGACCGCGGTGAGTAAACCCGAAATGCCGCCGGCCAGGACGACCGCGCTGAGCCACGATTTTTTCAATCCCATCGCTTCGTCCATGCCGTGGATGGGGAATGGGGAGTGCACATCCCAGCGTTTGAAACCGGCATCGCGCACCAGTTTCGCGGCTTCATAAAGCGTCGCCGCGCTCGGATACTGCGCTCCCATCCCGTAAACTTTGTGGCCGGACGGGGTTCTCATGCGCGCTCCTTTCCATCAGCCGCGTTGGGATAATGTTCAGGAGGCGATGCGTAGTGAACGTCCGCTTGCGGCAAGACGATCTTCACTTCCGACATCGCGATCATCGGCAGAAAACGAACGAAAAGCAGAAAGAGCGAAGTGAAAATTCCGAGCGTGCCGATGAAGGTCCAGAGATCGACCTAAGTTGGGATAAATAAGCCCCAGGACGACGGCAGAAAATCGCGATGCAACCCGCCGACGATAATGATGAAACGCTCGAACCACATGCCGGCGTTCACGCACATGCAAACGAAATAAACGACGAAAATATTTCGCCGGCACCAGCGGAACCAGAACAGTTGCGGCGAGAGCATATTGCAAAACAACATGCCCACCCACCAATACCACCAGTAGGGACCGAACACGCGGTTCCAAAAGGCGAAGCGCTCGTAGGAATTGCCGCTGTACCAGGCCGTGAAAAATTCCATCATGTAGGCATAGGTGACGAACGAGCCGGTCAATAAAATGATCTTCGCCATTTTGTCGATGTGCTGCGGCGTGATGATGTCGTGCAGCTTGAACATGGCACGCGCCGGCAGCATCAACGTCAGCACCATGGCGAAACCGCCGAAAATCGCGCCCGCCACGAAGTAGGGCGGGAAAATGGTCGTGTGCCACGTGGGCAAAATCGAAGTCGCGAAGTCGAATGAAACAACACTGTGCACGGAAAGCACCAGCGGCGTGGACAGACCCGCCAAAAGCAGGTACGCCATTTCATAATGACGCCAGTTGCGGTTCGAGCCGCGCCAGCCGCACGCAAAAAAACCGAATAGGAATTTCTTGATCTTCGAGGTGGCGCGATCACGCAACGTTGCCAGATCGGGAATCAAACCAGTGTACCAAAACAAAACCGAAACGGTGAAGTAGGTCGAAACCGCAAACACGTCCCACACGAGTGGGCTGCGGAAATTTGGCCAGATGCCGTAATTGTTCGGCAACGGGGCAAGATACCACGCCATCCAGACACGACCCACGTGCACTCCCGGAAAGATCGCGGCGCAGATAACGGCGAAAAGCGTCATCGCTTCCGCGGAGCGATTGATCGAGGTGCGCCATCTTTGTCGCAGCAAGTACAAGATGGCGGAGATGAGCGTGCCGGCGTGCCCGATACCGATCCAGAAAACGAAGTTGGTGATGTCCCAGGCCCAGCCAACCGGATGATTCAATCCCCAGGTGCCGACGCCGGTGGAAATCTGGTAACCGAGACAGAATAGACCGAAAGTGGCGATCGTCGCGGTGATCGTGAAAGTGACCCACCACCAGCGCGGCGCCGGCTGTTCGACCGCGCCGGAGATCCGTTCCGTCACCCACCTAAAGTTGCGCCGGTTCAAGACCAGGGGCGGGCGCGCGAGCGGCCCTCTGATTACTTCCGGTGCTGTCGGTGCTGCGTCCATTTCAGATAGGGAACACAGGTTCCCGAGCCTGTGCGGCCAGCGGGCATCTTGTCCGCCTCCCCCCGACAAACAAGATGCCTGTCATCCGCATAGCCAGGGTGGCTGTGTTCCGGTCCAAGATCGACAATCTCATCACGTCTTTTCCTCCGGGCTTGCCACGCCGATGTTCTTCGCATCCGGCATTTTTGGATTTGGATTGCGGATGCGCGCGAGATAACTCGTGCGCGTATTCACATTCAAATATTCGAGCAACCGATAATTGCGATCCTGCTTCTTCATTTTCGATACGCGGCTTTCCGGATCTTTGATGTCGCCAAAGACAATCGCCTCGGTCGGGCAAGCTTGCGCGCACGCGCTGGTGAAGGAATCGCGCGGGATGCGCGTGTCCGGTGAAGCGCCGGCGCGCACATGCGCCGCGATCTTTGCCTCCTCAATGCGCTGGACGCAGAAGGTGCACTTCTCCATCACCCCGCGCATCCGCACCGTGACGTTCGGATTTTTCTGCAACTTCACGATGTCAGGCGCGCCTTTGGTCGTGAGAGGCGCAAAATATTCTTTGTAGATGCTGAATTGTCCGGCGATTTTCTTTTTGCCAACCGGTCGCTGGTTGTAATCGAAATAATTGAAGCGGCGCACTTTGAATGGGCAGTTGTTCGCGCAATAGCGGGTGCCGATGCAGCGGTTGTAAGCCATGACGTTGAGGCCGTCCTCACTGTGGATGGTAGCGTTGACCGGACAGACCGTTTCGCAGGGCGCGTTCTCACAATGCTGACACATCATCGGTTCGTGCACGATCTCCGGATTTTCCGGCCAATCGCCGTTGTCCTGATTGAATGCTTTATCGCTCGCATAATAGCGATCGACTCGAATCCAGTGCATCGTTCGGCCATGTCCCGCTTGTAATTTGCCCACGATCGGAATGTTGTTCTCGCTCTGGCAGGCGATCACGCAGGCACTACACCCGGTGCAAACATTTAGATCGACAGTCATGCCCCACTGCTGCGGCGCATCGAGTGGCGGATGGCTGTAAATGGACGGCAACTGATGCGGCATTTCTTCGGCGCCGGCAATTTTCTTCACGAACTCGTTGTCTTGACGGTAGTGCTCGAGTGTTGCTTCGCGGACGAGGCCGCGGCCTTCGATGCTAAAATGTTCCTGCGTGATTGAGAGCGGATAGGTGCGACCGACCTTCGTCACCTTCACGCTCTCGATCGCCTGCCCGTCGGCGGCGATGAAGTGCGGATTGGATGAGGTACGCAGGAGATAGCCGTTGAAGCCCGCTTCCTCCCCGGCAGGACCCGTCTGTTTTCGTCCATAGCCCAACGCGATCGTCACTGAATGATCAACGTGCCCCGGTGAAACGAGAGCGGCGATGACCAGCTCGCGTTTGACCGGCTTGTGTTTGACCGGCTCTTTGCGAACGCTTTTTTCTGTGACTTCTGCAACCGTGATCTGCACGAGGTCGCCAGTTTCAACCCCGAGCCTTTTTGCGAAAGCGGGACTCATGAGTGCGGCGTTGTCCCACGTGAGTTTCGTCACCGGGTCGGGCAATTCCTGGAGCCAGCCGTTGTTGATGTAGCGGCCGTCGTCCACCGCATAACTGGCAACAAGCACGATCTCCGGCGAGTTCACCGTCGGCGCGGGCGGCGGCCCCCCGCCCCAAAGATTATGCGCCAGAATGCCGGCCGTGTTTGAATTAAACGACGGCGGCCGATCGACCAAGTGAATGTGCGCCGCAAATCCATCCCGCAGCAGCTGAGCCCAAGCCGTTTGAAAATCACCCGGCGGCGCGGTCGCGCGAAAAGTTTCCTGCACCAGCTCCGGGCCTTCCACTTTCGGACCGCCAAGTAACATGTTCATCAACTCGATTTCAGACAGCCCGCCGAAGAGAGGAAGAATCATCGGTTGGATCGACAAGTACGCGCCATCGGATGTGAGCGCGTCACCCCACGATTCGAGATAATGCGCGGCGGGAACGTGCCAATGACTCAACGCCGAAGTCGCGTCCTCGTAATAACCAAGCCGCACAATTTCCGGCACTTTTTTCTGCAGATCAGCCCAATCCAGCGGCAGCTCCCTGCGGCGGTCGCCCGCTAACGCGCGCGGCGCGTTATAAACGGGATCGCCCCCGAAAATAAACAGTTGCTCGATGCGCCCGTCGTGTATGTCCCCTGCTAGGCTCAGAATGCTGTGCCGGCTCGGACGATGCGGAAACTCGCGGAGAACCAACGTCTGGCCCAAATTCTTGAGCGCAGAATTGATGGCGTAAACGATCAGTTGCACTACCACCGGCTGGTTCGGCCCTGCCAGCACCAGACTCGCTCCCGGTTTTGCCACCAGATCGTTGGCCGCTTCGCTCAACCATTGCTCGTCGAAAGTCGCGCTGCCTACCGGCACTTTAAGGGTCCCAATGACAGAACCGAGGTTGGCGTCTTTTGTCGCGGCCAGAATTTTTCCCGCGAGCGCATACGCGAACGCCACGATTTGGCTTGCGGGACAGCGCAGACGATGGTCCGCCAGCGCGCCGGTGAGCGTGAAATGATTCTCGACCACGTAAAGGCGGTTCATCGTGTCTTGCGCCGCGCTCACTCGCCGGCGGGAACTGAATGCGCGCACCGATGCGAGATCACCCTGGCCACAATCGAGAAAATCGCTGTCCAGCGCCAGGATCACATCTGCGCGATCGAGCTTGGGTACCACACGAAGGTTGCCACCGAAACTCAATTCCGTGGCAAAGCTTTGCGCCTCGCTCAGAAGTGGTTCGTACACGATCCAGCGGAGACGCGGAAAAATCTTCTGCAGCTCCGCGCGCAACCGCTCACGCGTGGGCGAATGCGTTTCCTCGACCAGGAATGCAAGACTGTCGCCCTGTTGCACCAGGAGCGTTTTGCGCAGTTGCGTGATATGGGATTCAAACGCCGCCCGATCGCTCTTCTTCCCACGTTGAACGAAGCCTTGCGAGCGCGCCGGATCGTAAAGATCGAGAATGGACGCTTGCGCGAACGTGTCGGTCGCGCCACCGCTCGCTGGATGGAGCGGATTCCCATCGAGTTTCGTCGGCCGGCCGTCATGCGTAGTGACAACAAGCGGAATGGCGCCGGTGCGCCTCGGCATCGCGGTGGCGTAGAAAAGTGGCTTGCCCGGAATCGTCCATTCGACACTCTTCGTAAATGGAACCAGATGCGCTTCCGGGCGGCGGCAGCTCGTTAGGCCAACTCCGGCCAGCGCCATCGACGCCCCCATTAGCTTCAAAAAGTCGCGGCGCGACCATTCGTCGCCTTCCAGTTGCGCAGCGCCAGCCGGAAACTCGCGCTCCAGCCATTCACGGAACTCCGGCGTGTCGCTTAGTTCGCCCAGGCTGCGCCAATATTTCTTTCCGGTAAGCGGCTCCGGTGGATGTTGAAAGACGCGTTTCATCGATGACACCCCTGACAATTGGTCGTCGGATTTATGTTCCAGCGTTCCTTCAAAGTCTGGCCGATCTCTGTCTGCGTTAGTTTTTTCTTCTTCGATAAATCTTCGGTCGCGTCTTGCGGCTGACCGTACTTCGCCACAAACTCGGCTGGCTTCACGTCATCGGTTTTCCAATCGAGATTAAAAATCTGATCGTCCGGCCGGAGAAAATTTTCCGGATGCCGGTGACATTCCAGGCACCACGCCATGCTGTGCGGTTTGGCATGATAAACCACCGGCATATGATTGACCGGGCCGTGACAACTAAAACAACTGATCCCGCGATTGACGTGCGCGGAGTGATTGTAGAAAACGTAATCGGGCGTGCGATGCAGTTGCACCCATTCGATCGGGTTTCCGGTTTTCCAACTCGCCCGCACCGGCTCGAGCTTTGGATTGTCCTTCTGCACCTGGCTGTGGCAGTTCATGCACGTCTGGGTATTGGGCAAATTCGAATGCGCCGCCACATCGACAAAGCTGTGGCAATAACGGCAATCCATCCCGAGTTGCGAGACATGGACATCGTGCGGGAACGGCACCGGCTGGATCGGCTGATAACCCACCCGCGTGTACTTTGGCGTCACGTAATACCACGTTCCCGCAGTTAGCCCACAGACGATGATCACGCCGCAGATCGCCATTTTGAGAGGCAGCCAATTTGTCCAGCGCGGAAAAAAATTCGCCATAAAACTAGCCGGCGCTCCTGCAGCCCCGCTGCCGCCAATCTAAAAACGAGACCGGGTCGAAATTAGGATGGGCTTCGTTCAAAGATCGCAAAGTTTGAGGTAAATTGCTTGTTCGGATCGACGGACGGAGTCTATGAATCGCGGTTG
>WNFQ01004292.1_pt2 | contig 10375 bp, 7 predicted proteins | sample 5400171 | NCBI WGS metagenome assembly WNFQ01 (sample SAMN13153356, study PRJNA577476) | soil metagenome | isolation source: 20 cm soil under Madrone tree | place: USA:California | collected 2016-06-14 | reverse complement strand
GTCGGCCCTTCCTGTAGCTCGACGACAGAACAAATCAGCAAAAGAAATAAACATGGAAAAGGCAGACGGATCTGCCCCGGTGCCGCCAGAGGCGGGGCCAAAGGAATAAATCATGTCAGAAAATAATCACATACCGGCGCCATATCAGGTTTCGGTGGAAGTTGGCGGAAGAACTCTGATTCTGGAGACGGGGAAGATTGCGAAGCAGGCCAACGGCGCGATTGTGGCCCGGTACGGCGATACGGTGATCCTGAACACGGCTTGCATGGCGACGAAGCCAAACGATCGAGATTTTTTGCCGTTGACAGTAGACTATCGCGAAAATACGTACTCGGCGGGAAAGATTCCCGGAGGATTTTTCAAGAGGGAAGGCCGGCCGACGGAGAAAGAGATTTTAACTTCGCGATTGATTGACCGGCCGATGCGCCCGTTGTTCCCGGAATCGTGGCGCAATGAGACCCAAGTGAACTCCATGGTGCTGTCCGCGGACAGCGACAATGATCCGGACGTCATCGCGGTGACCGGCGCAGCGGCCGCGGCTTATTGCAGCGACCTGCCTTTTCCCACACCCATTGCGGCGGTTCGCGTAGGACTTGTGAATGGCCAGCTGGTTGCCAACCCGACGGGGGCCGAGCAGAAAACCAGCCTGATCAACATCGTGATTGCAGGCAGCGACGAAGCCATCATGATGGTGGAGTCCGGCGCTCTGGAAGTATCCGAAGAAACCGCGGTGGAAGCGCTGGAATTTGGCCACGCGCAAGTGAAAAAGATTGTGGCCGCGATCAAGGAACTGCACGCGCAATTGAAGCCGAAGAAAGTTGAAGTTGCACCGTGGCCGTTTGACCAGAGCATCTACAATTCGATCAAGAAGACTTACGGCGCCGAGTTGCACGACGCGCTGGATACCGAAAAGCATCCGAAGAAAGAAAGCTATCACCTCATTGATGAATTGAAGGCCAAGATCGTCGCAACCGTTTCCGAAGAAGATGAAGAAAAGCTGACGCTGACCAAGCGCGCCTTCGATCGTTTGAAGGAAGACATTTTCCGGGACGAAATTCTGAATAATCATCGCCGTCCGGATGGACGACCCTTCGATAAGATTCGCAAAATTACTTGTGAAGTTGGATTGCTGCCACGCGTACACGGTTCCGCTTTGTTCACTCGCGGTGAGACGCAAGCATTGGCGACTTTGACTCTGGGAACGAAGGAAGATCAGCAACGGTTGGATCTGCTGTTTGCTCAGGACCAACACAAGCGCTTTATGCTGCACTACAATTTTCCGCCCTTCAGCGTTGGCGAAGTGAAGCCGGTTCGTGGACCGGGCCGTCGCGAAATCGGTCACGGGGCTCTGGCGGAACGTGCATTGGTCAGCCTGCTGCCGGCTGAAACGGAATTTCCCTACGCGATGCGTTTGGTCAGCGACATTCTTGAATCCAACGGATCGTCTTCGATGGCTACGGTGTGTGGCGGCTCTCTGGCGATGATGGATGCGGGCGTTCCGCTCAAATCTCCCTGTGCTGGAATCGCCATGGGTCTGGTCGTTGGCGACAACGGCAAGTATGCGGTCATGACCGACATCGCGGGCGCGGAAGATCACTACGGCGACATGGACTTCAAAGTTGCCGGAACGCGCACCGGAATTACCGCGCTACAGATGGACATCAAGGTCGGCGGCATCAGCATCCCGATGATGCGTGAAGCTCTCGCCCAAGCGAAAAAAGCCCGCCTGGAAATTCTGGACATCATGGACGCGACGCTCGGCGAAGCGCGCACCGCGATTTCTGCGTACGCGCCGCGCCTGTTCAAGTTGTCGATTCCTACCGACAAGATCCGCGATCTGATTGGACCGGGCGGCAAGAAGATCAAGTCCATCATTGAAGCTACAGGCGTGAAAATTGACGTGCACGAAGATGGCACGGTGCATATTTTCGCGACCAGTGGATCCGGCGGCGACGCGGCGTTGCAGATGGTGCGCGACGTCACGGCCAGCGCGGAAATCGGCAAAACGTATCTCGGCAAGGTGGTTCGCCTGGCGGAATTCGGCGCATTCGTCGAATTGTTCCCCGGCACCGACGGCTTGTTGCACATCAGCGAAATTTCCGAACAGCGCATTCGCGACGTGCGCGACGAACTGAAACTGGGCGACCAGGTACTGGTCAAAGTGCTTTCGATCGAAGGCAACAAGGTTCGCCTGTCACGCAAGGCGCTCATCAAGGAAGCCCGCGAAAAGGCGCAGAGAAAAGAAGCTGCAGCCGGTGGCGTCACCGAAACATCAAGCTCGGCCACGTCTGAGTAGTTTCGATTGTTTCTCGCATAAGAAAAAAAGGCCTCTGGGAAACCAGAGGCCTTTTTTTGGTACGCCGAGCAGGGTCGAAAATCACCTTCATGCTGGATTACTCGACTGCGAATTCTCCAGTTCGACCCGGTAGCCGAGGGTTCGGAGGTGCCGGATCATTCTCGCAGTGGGTGCTTGCCTCGACTGTTTGTTTCGACTGTTCAGCTCAAGAGAAAATGCGTTTTGCTTAATTCCTGGAGCAGGAACCGCAGTGGACGGCGTCTAGCGCGCCCCATAACGCGTTCAACGCATCATGCGTAGAGGCGAGGATTTGTTCTTCATCGCCGCCGGCGTTTTCCATGAGCCAGTTGCGCCACGCCGCGCGATGCGTCTTGTCGGCTTCTTCATGCACGGAAAAATACGCGGTGCCTTTAGCATCGTTGATTCCGTAGTAGCGATTCAGGCCGTCAATCTTAGTGGTGGCAATTTCCGGGACTTGCGCTTCGTAAGCATAGAGAGCGGCCACGGCTTCCGGTACGCTGCGATTGGCGCAGATGTCGCGAAAGGTGTGCACAACGTTCTGCGTGCCGGGGAGCGAAGGCGCAGAAGTGATGTCTTCTTCGCTTACCCCAAGCGCCGCGGCGAAATCACGCCACAGCTGCGGGTGCGAGCACAGGGAATTTTCTTCTTCCGCAAGATTTTCCAGAACCACCGGTTTCAGCGAAGCGTCGGCGCGACCAGCGAGCACCCGCAGGTGCTGCGGGAAAGCCTCGACGTGGCGGTAATACTGCGCGGCGTATAGCTGCAGCGATTCACGGGAAAGTCTGCCCGCCTGCCAGTCCTGATAGAATGGATGATTCAGCAGATTTTTTTCGGCGATAGCGGCGTCGATTTTGTCGAGAAGCTGAGTGTCGGACATGTGTGTTCACCCTGTTTGCTGATCGGTTTGCCGAAGCGCCGGCGTCTTGCGCCCAGACATGAACAGCGCGGTAGATTGTAGCAAAGCGGCACGGGCACGCAAAATCAGGGGAATTACGGTGGGCGAAGTTAGATCGGCGGCGCGGAGGCTTAGCTGGAAGGTGCGTGAACGCGAGTAATGTTGGCCCCAACTGCGCTAAGTTTCTCAACAATTCGTTCATAGCCGCGATCGATGTGATAAACGCGCTCGATGGTAGTTTCGCCATTGGCCACCAAAGCTGCGAGAACCAGGCTGGCGCTCGCACGCAGGTCCGAGGCCTGCACGGTCGTGCCACTGAGTTGCGTAGGGCCACGCACGATGGCGCGGCGGCCATCAATTGAAATATGCGCGCCCATACGGGTCATTTCGCTAGCGTGCAGATAGCGGTTCTCAAAAATGGTTTCGGTGATAGTGGATGCACCTTCAGACTGCGTAGCCAGCGCCATGTATTGCGCCTGCATATCTGTAGCGAAGCCAGGATATTCCTCGGTGGTCAGATCTGCGGCAACCAGTTTTCTCACGCCGCGCACGCGCAAACTGCCCGGTCCGGGTTCTTCGATGGATACTCCGACATCGCGCAACTTGCTGATGACTGCGCCCAGGTGCCGAGGTTCGCATTTGGTAAGAGTAACGTCGCCATTCGTGATAGCGCCAGCGACCAAAAACGTGCCGGCTTCAATGCGATCCGCGATCACGGTATGCTCTGCGCCACCTAATGAAGAGGCTCCTTGAATATGCAGCGTCGGAGTTCCATCGCCGGATATTTTCGCGCCCATTTTCCGCAGCAATACAATCAAGTCGGTGACCTCGGGCTCGTATGCGGAATTTTCCAGAACCGTTTCTCCGTCGGCGAGCGCAGCAGCCATCAAAATATTCTCCGTGCCGGTTACGGTAATTTTTTCGAACACGACGTGAGCGCCCTTGAGCCTGCCGCCTCGCGGCGCGCGAGCCTCAATGTAACCGTGGGAGGTTGCGATTTCCGCGCCCATTTTCTCCAGGGCGCTCAGATGTAAATCCACAGGCCGCGCTCCGATTGCGCATCCGCCGGGAAGCGAAACGCGCGCCACTCCTGTGCGTGCTAGCGTGGGGCCGAGCGTCAGAATGGAAGCACGCATGGTTTTGACGAGTTCGTACGGCGCCTCGGCATCACTGATGGTGTGCGCCTGAAAAGTGTAGTCTGCGGCCGGGAATTCGCTGGTGGCTACGGAGACGCCCATGTACGCAAGGAGTTTGCCCATGGTGATAATGTCGCGAACCATCGCGACGTTATGGAGCGCAACGCGGTCAGCCGTCAACAAGGAAGCCGCCATAGCGGGCAGAGCGGCGTTCTTTGCCCCACTGATCTCTACAGCGCCGTGCAATGGGATGCCGCCGGTGATAAGAAATTTATCCATGGGCTTTTATTAGTGAATGATAATTCGTCGAACGCATTGCGTGCTACGGCTCTCCCAAGGCGCGGCGCAGGTTACCGCCGGCAGATTCTAGAGATTGCTTAGCTTCAAAGACATTCACATTTTTCTTCAGCATTACCAGCGCGACGCGCAAATCGTGTCCGGATTTCCGCAGCGCCTGTCTCGCAACGGACACACTTTTGCCGCTGGCTTCAACAAGGATTCGCAGCGAACGATCGGAAAGCTTCCGGTTTGTGCTGAGCAGATCGATCATCAGGTTTTCATACGCATGGCCCAGCCGCACCATCGCGGCGGTTGAGAGCATGTTGAGTACCATTTTTTGTGCGGTTCCGGCTTTCAGGCGTGTCGATCCGGTCAAAACTTCAGGACCGACTTCCGGCGAGATCAAAATCTTTGCCAGCCGCGCTACCGGCATGCGGCGATTGGCGGTTACAGCGACCGTTGTGGCCTTGCGCTTTAGTGCGTATTTCAACGCTCCCACCACGTACGGCGTCGTGCCGCTCGCTGCGATGCCGACGACCACATCATGGTGAGTCAATTGCTTTGCGGCCAGATCGCGTTCGCCATTTCTCGTGGAGTCTTCCGCGCCTTCGACCGCATTGGTCACCGCGCGTTTTCCCCCTGCGATTAGCGATTGCACCAGTTTGCGCGAGGTGCCAAAGGTCGGAGCGCATTCCGCGGCATCCAGCACGCCAAGCCGCCCGCTCGAACCCGCCCCAACATAGAAAAGACGTCCGCCATTTCGTATTCCGTTTACGATCGCTTCCACCGCGCGAGTAATTGCCGGAATTTCCTGCGCCACCGCGGCCGCGATTTTGCGGTCCTCTTCATTCATCAAGCGAACAATTTCTTCTGTTGAGAGCCGATCCAGATTCATCGAATTTGAATTGCGCATTTCGGTGAGGCGTTGTTCCTCGAGCAGAACTTTTTTTTGGCCAGGGCTCACTACTGCATTATATACGCTCGGCGAAAATAGCCCGAAACCGCGTTGGACGGAAGGAAGTCAATACGGCGAGAGCGTTACTACGCAAATGAAGATAAATCGCGAGCCTCCGGATTGGGACTAATTCGATGGACACCAACGCGCTTGACGTATCGTGCCCTGCGTCTTAATCGGCTATTCTAGAAAAGCCCAGTGCTCAGCCAGGTACGCAATACGGCTCTATTGGAATCGAATTCATGGAACTGTTAATAAAGCTTTTTGAGAGGCATTTTCACTCGCCGCCGGATCGCGTGCTGCCACTGCAAGGCGAACTGGGCGGTTCGGGACGCAAGATCGTCCGGCTGGCGAACGAAAACGCCAGCGCGATAGGCATCCTTTACGGCGTACGCGAAGAAAACGCCGCCTTCCTCTCTTTTTCCAAACATTTTCGCAAGCATGGTCTGCCGGTTCCGGAAATTTACGGCGAAGATATGGATCAGGGCGCGTATCTCGAAGAAGACCTGGGCGACACGACTCTCTTTGAGTTTCTCTCCAGGAATCGCACCAACGAACAAATCGCTCCGCAGGTCGTGACTGCCTACGAAAATGTCGTGACCACGCTACCGCGTTTTCAAGTGGAAGCCGAACGCGACCTCGATTACAACTTGTGTTATCCCTGTGCCAGTTTCGACCGGCAATCGATCACCTGGGATCTCAATTACTTCAAGTATTATTTTCTTCGCCTCGCCGGGATTCCTTTCAGCGAGTCCGCGCTGGAGAATGATTTTGGAAAATTAACTAACTTTCTACTCAGTGCCAACAGCGACTATTTCCTGTATCGCGACTTTCAGTCCCGCAACGTGATGCTGCGTCGTGGAAGTCCATATTTTGTGGATTATCAGGGCGGCCGCAAAGGCGCTTTGCAATACGACATCGCGTCCATGCTTTTTGACGCCAAAGCCGATTTGCCGCCCCAGTTGCGCCAGCATCTTCTCGATCACTATCTCAACGCGCTCAGCGGCTACACGAAAATTGCGCGCGACGAATTCTTGTATCATTACTACGCGTATGTTTACGTGCGAATTATGCAGGCACTCGGCGCCTATGGTTTTCGCGGTTTTTACGAGAGGAAAGCACACTTTCTGCAAAGCGTTCCGTTTGCGCTGAAAAATCTTCGTTGGCTGGCGCACAACGTGGAACTTCCCGTCCAGCTGCCAACCCTCATGGATGCATTCAAAAACATGCTGGCTTCGGAAAAACTTCTCGGGTTGGCGGGAGAAGCAGACGATCTGACCGTCCGCGTTTTCAGTTTCTCGTTTCACAAGGGTCTGCCGAAAGACGGGTCGGGGAACGGCGGTGGATTTGTTTTCGACGGGCGCAGCCTTCCGAATCCCGGGCGCGAAGGGCGCTTCAAGACGCTGACGGGCAAGGATCAGCCGGTCATCGAATACTTGAACCAGCAGGAAAGCGTGCACCAGTTTCTCGCGAACGTGCTATCGCTTGTGGACGCAAGCGTGAATACGTATCAGGAGCGCGGGTTCAAAAATTTGATGGTGTCGTTCGGCTGCACTGGCGGCCAGCATCGCTCGGTGTTTCTCGCGGAGCAGTTGGCCAAGCGCCTTCGCGCGCGCAGGGGCCTGCAAGTAGTCGTTCGTCATCTCGGCCTGGAAGCGCTGGAGAACGAAACAGTCCTGGCGAAGTCCTCACGGTGATTTCGCGGTGAGATTGATGCACATAGGTTTGCCGATAACTGCCGCTGGCCGTTTCCTGCCCACACTCGTCATTCCGAGCGCAGCGAGGAGTTTCTCCGGGAATTTCTGGCGCGCCATCGCTAACATTGCCTGCGTACGCACATGAAAGCGATGGTGTTAGCGGCGGGGCTGGGCACGCGTCTTCGTCCTTTGACCGACAATCGCCCCAAGGCCTTGGTGGAAGTCGCCGGTCGCACCCTGCTTGAGATTACACTCACTCGCTTGAAATCACTCGGTCTCAGCGAAGCCATCGTTAACGTCCATCATTTTGCCGACATGGTAATCGACTACCTTAAAGCCAACGATAATTTCGGAATGCGCATTGAAGTTTCGCGGGAAGATATTTTGCTGGACACCGGCGGCGGGCTGAAGAAAGCGGCTTGGTTCTTTGGGGAAAATTCTGGAAATGACGCGGAGCCGTTTTTTCTGCACAACGTGGACGTGTTGAGTTCGATCGACCTGGCACTGATGTTGCGGTCCCACAAGGAAAACCGCTCTCTTGTTACGGTCGCCGTGCAGAAACGCGAAAGTTCGCGGCAACTGCTGTTTGACGAACATGGCCAGCTCTGTGGCCGCGTTGCTGGCCGCGATCGTGAAAAGGAGATTGTGCGGCGGGCGCAACCACTCGAGCCGCTGGCGTTCTCCGGCATCCACGTAATTTCTCCCAGCCTACTCCCGCTGATGACCGAGAACGGCATGTTCTCCATCATTGATACATATTTGCGTCTGTCAGGCCAGGGCGAGAAAATCACCGCATTTCGCGCCGACCAATATTACTGGCGCGATCTCGGCAAGGCGGACAGTATACGACTAGCTGCGGATGACCTAGCCCAAAATATCCTTTCGAGGTAGCCACACTTCTTGTTCTTAGTTTTCAACTGGCAATGTCTTTTACTTAATCGAGGTTGCGGGTGCTGCCAATCCCAGTGATTGCATCACCGCGTCGTGTAATGCCGGACGCACCTTCGCCAATTTCTGGTTTTCCCGGGTAGGATATACGCGATTGGTCAGGAACACCACGAAGAGCTGTCGATCCGGATCGATCCAAATCGATGTGCCCGTAAAACCCGTGTGGCCGAACGTGTGTGGCCCCATGAAATGTCCACTCGAACCGCCTTCGGTCGGAACTGCCCAGCCAAGCGTTCGCGTGCCGCCGGAAAGCTGCTGCGGTTCAGTAAACTCCGAAATTGTTGCTCGTCGCAGAATTCGTTGATGTGCATACACGCCACCGTTCAACAGCATTTGGCAGAACGCAGCCAAGTCCGGAGTGGTACTGAATATGCCGGCGTGCCCTGAAACTCCGCCGATCGCTGCCGCATTTTCATCGTGAACTTCGCCTTGAATCAATCGGTGCCGGTACTGATTGTCGATTTCCGTTGGGGCAATGTCCGGCCAGAGTCTCTTCGGCGGCTTGAACATGGTGTTCGACATTGCCAGAGGCGAAAAAATAGTTTCGCGTGCCAGCGTATCGAGCTTCTGTCCCGTCAGGCGCTCGATAATTTCCGCCATCAAAATAATTCCCAGGTCAGAGTAAACTTCCTTCGTTCCCGGTTCATAATCCAGAGGTTCCGCAAAAATCTTGTCCAGAGTGTCTTGTTTTGTTTTTGAGGTGCGCCAATATTCCTTGAACGGTGGTAACCCGGGAGTGTGTGTAAGCAAATGACGAACGGTGACGCGATGACGCCATTCAGGCTGAGGACCACTGGCCCATTCCGGTAGATAGCGTTCGACATTTGCATCCAGGTCTAAGCGGACAGGGAAGTCGCCCTCCGCGAGTTTTGCGACGATCGTCGTGGTCGCCACTACTTTTGTCAGCGAAGCAATGTCGTACATCGTGTCGATGGCAATATTGGGAGACTTGCCTTCGTAGGTTTGTTTGCCGAACGCGTGCCGCGAAATTTTGCCGCGGTATCCTATCGCAAGTGTCGCTCCCGGAAACGCTTTGTCTTTGATCGCAGCTTCAATCACATCGAACGCCGGTTGCAGTTGCGCCTCACTACGAACATCCATCGGCTGCAGCTTCATTGCGTCGGCCGGCACTTCGATTCCGAAGCCAGCTTTTAATTGCACGCCCGGAATGGTAACCGGCAAGTGCCCGCGCACGGGAATCTCACCGAACAATGCGCGCGCCATGGAAATTTGCGCCACGTCGCTGATACCGAACGCGCCGAGCCACGTTTCTGCCTGCGGGAAGCTTTCGATTAAATAAGGACTGCCGAATGCCAGCGTAACGACCGGTTTTCCCGTCTTGTACAACTGTTCTGCGAGCGCGGCCTGTTCTACTGGAACATCCACATTTCCCTTACGGTCGCTGACGCGCACGAACAGCGCCAGAACCGCCACGTCGTAGGAATCCGGCGAAGGAAGTTTCACATTCGCCGCGTCACGGAATCGCGTATCCGCCCGAATTGTCGTTACCGAATCGAACCGGCTCCTCAGTTCGCGTTCCAAATCTTCTCCGGGAGTGGGTTCAGGATCAGCGTAAAACGCCAGCAGCAGCGCGCGCGACGGTTTTGTCCCATCAAGTGGTAACCGGTGTGGCGTATCGCGAAGCAAAGTGGTGCCACGATCAGAAATTTCCTGCGCCTGTTTCTGCCAAACCGTCTCGCCGAAGTGCGCATTAATTCCGTTTACATCCACCAGCCGATTCTTGTTCAGGCCCAGCCGCGCTTTCGCTTCCAATATGCGGCGCACGGAAGCGTCCAATCGCTCGCGCGAAATCCGGCCAGACTTGACCGAATGCTGCAGTGCTTCGAACGCGGCATCGGGAACCGGCGGCATCAGCAAACAATCGGCGCCTGCCAGCACGGCGCGCACAGCGGACTCCCCGGGCGCGAAACGAACCGTAATGCCGCCCATATCCATCGCGTCGGTAACCACCAAACCTTGAAACCCAAGTTCTTCGCGCAGAACGCCAGTCAGAATGTGTGAAGACAAAGTTGCGGGCGTGTTGGGATCGGGCTCCAGCGCCGGAACGTTGAGATGCCCAGTCATTACGCTGCCCGCTCCGGCGGCAATCGCCGCTCGGAAGGGAACCAGTTCCAGAGAATCCAGCCG
>WNFQ01011177.1_pt1 | contig 10376 bp, 17 predicted proteins | sample 5400171 | NCBI WGS metagenome assembly WNFQ01 (sample SAMN13153356, study PRJNA577476) | soil metagenome | isolation source: 20 cm soil under Madrone tree | place: USA:California | collected 2016-06-14 | reverse complement strand
GCGTGGTCTTCCGCCTTGGTATCGAGGTCCTCGGCGCGGTGCGGATCGTGCTGCAGCACCGGGATGGTGCGGATCGAATCCACGCAGGTCGAAAAGAAGTAGATCATCGGCCGGCCGGCCAACCAGTCGACGCTGCCGTTCGTTACGGCGCGGGGACGGAACGGAATTACCTGCCCCATTTCTCATCCCACAGCATCAGTCCAGCGCCGACTCCGAACACTGTCCCACATATCAGGACACTGAGGAAAAATCCGCCCATATTCCAACCTCCAATAAAAGGTGCCCGGACTAACGTCTGGCCAACCCGATCAAACGGGGATTTTAATGGCACTCGGGCGAGACGGCCTAAGCCTTGATGATGTTTATTGCGGCCTCAACGCCCTATATGGCGACCCGCTGCATTGTTGTGACGACCCGATACGCGGTGACGCGATCGGTCAGGGAAGCTACTTCCCGCGTGATGTCCGGCCGGCCGGCGTGGTCGATGGCCGGATCGCGCGCCCCGCTCATTCGCCGAGAAGCAGCGCTTTCAGTTCGGCCATCATCGCGCTCGTCATCGGCGCGTTGTTCTTCATGGCGTGCTCGAACTCGGCGACCAGCGTTTTCGCGCGCGCCTCAAGCGTCGGCACTTCCGGCCAGCCATGGGCTACGGCTTTTGGCATCGGATCGATCGGCGCTACGGGCGCGGCGGGCGCGGCGGGCGCGGCGGGCGCGGCTTCCGTTTCAACTGCAACGGTCAGTTCGGCCGGCGCTGGCGTTTCGGCGGCGGCGGCGGCGGCATTGGCTTGATCGTCCATGGCTCTCTCCTTTGGCTTACAGCGTTGCGGTTGATTCCGAGTAGCGCTCGTCGGGCGTGGTCTTCCGCCTTGGTATCGAGGTCCTCGGCGCGGTGCGGATCGTGCTGCAGCACCGGGATGGTGCGGATCGAATCCACGCAGGTCGAAAAGAAGTAGATCATCGGCCGGCCGGCCAACCAGTCGACGCTGCCGTCGGCAAGCTTGCGCGCCGTCCCGATCAGCCGGCCGCGCATCTGGTCCCAGCCGCCCATCGGGCCGCCGCGGTCGCTGCTGTCTGTTTTGGAAACCCGCGCGTTGTCAGCCTGGTGGAACGCGGAAAGTTTTTTCGCAAGCAGCCGGTCGTTGATGCGCTCAGCAATTGAAGGCCCGCCATCTTCCTTGAACGCGGAGGGATCGAGCACGCCAAACGTCAGTTTCGGATCGCGTTCTTCCGCTTTCGCAATGCGGTCGCCGAGTGCTTCGGCGGTCAGCTTGCCGCCGACTTTGCCGTAGTCTTCCCGGTATCGGACGAGAGCGCCTCGGGGAAGCGTTCCACTTCGTACTCGCTGATCGCTGGCGCGGTCACGATCTGGTCTGACTGCGGCCACATGTTCTCGACTTCCTCGCGGGTCAACCAGCGTCGCGGTGCTGGGAAGTTGGAAATCGTCTCCGACGACAGCCCACCAGCCGATGCTGAACGGGCTCGCAGAGCCCCAGTCGCCAGAGCGAAACCGCAGCCAATGAGTTGGAACAGGGAACGGCGCGAGTACATGCTGCTCATTGCTCCATTCGGAAAAGAACGCGCCTTCGACCACGTCCCAGTCGCCGTAGCGCATTGCTGCGACCAGGGTTGCGGAACCGAGACCGAGCAGCTTTGCTTCGTAATCTGGATCATCCTCGGTCATGCTCGGATTGTCTTCGAGACGGCCGGGGATGAACTGGCGCAGCATGCCGCCTTCGGACTTCGGCATGCGCCGGATTTTCAAGGGTTCGCAGCCGGAAATGAACGTCTGCTTTACCCAGAGGTGACCTTTGTTGCCAGGGTTGGAGCCGCACAGGATACGCGGAAACTTGCCCACATATTCCGGCGGCACCTTGATGCCGACCATCCGCACGCGACCGCGAAGATACCGATACATTTTCTCGGTAAAATGCGTCAGCTCGTCGATGATCAGGACGTGGATTTCCGGGCCCTGGTATTTGTAGACGTCGCTCTCGGCCTTGCAGTGGCACAGGTAAATCCGGCTGCCGTTCCAGAACCGGATTTCATCGCCCGTGATCGAGCACCAGCCGCCGAAGATCAGAGGCGCCAATAGCACCCGAAAGCCCTTTGGGCCTTCGAGATGGTTCTTGTAGAGGTCCTCGCGAACGCGGCGGAACAGATAGACCTGAAGCCCCGGGATGGCCGCGCACCAGATGATCGCGGCGACCCGCATCAGATGCGATTTTCCCGGGCCGGCGGCGCCGCCGAACAGGACCTCGGTTGCTTCCGTTAGGAACGCGATCCACTGTTTCGGCCACAGATGAAGCCGGAGCGCGTCCGGGCGGCTGTCATGCACTTTCCGTCAGGCGCGCGGCGCGCAGCGCTTCCCGCTCCCGCTTAGGATACCAATAGACAGGCGTGCCACAGACGCGCCGCGCCAACAGGCACACAAGGGCTTCGAAGATGCTGTAGCGCCTCAACCGCAGCAGGTTGAATTCCATCAAGCCAGCCCGCCGAAACCAGCCCATCGTTTCGAGTTTACGCAACACTGGCGTTCTGGGCAGAGGGCGGCGCACCGGTCACGATGATGGTCGGCCCGATCGCGGCGGCCGGCAGCGGCGCGCCATCCTTGCCGGTCGCCTCCACGCGGTCGCGCCAGATGCCGGCAAGCTTTGCCTTGGTCTGCACGCCTTGAATGGCGGCGGAAAAGTCTTTCTTGACCATCGCGCCGGCCCGCGCGGCTTCCGCTTCCACGATCAACGAGCCGACCGAGGTCGAGGCCAGCGCCGCACCTGCATACTGGATCTCGGCGACGCGCTCGCGCACTTGCTTGCGCTGGCAGAATTTTCGCGCATTCGCCTTGAACGAGGAGGCTAAAGGATCGAGCCCGCCGATCGCGGCGGCCTCCTCTTTCAGGCTGGCGTCAAGCGAAAGCCCGCGTCTGTCGCGCTCTTCCGGTGTCAGCGCAAAGCCCGCCGCCAAGTGCTGGCAGGCGCGCTCAAGCTGGGGATCACGCAGCGCAACCATTTTCTGATTCCAAATGAGTCCGAATGGACTCCGTTTTGCCGTAAACGATAGGAAACGGCCGTCCGATGGCGAGGCTAGGAAACATCGGCTTTCACGCAACACCGCCTATTGGTTATTCGGCTAGCTGCCGTCCCTATAGAATGCAAAAGCCCGGCACTTAAAGGCCGGGCTTGCTTTAGCTGGCGACAATGACCGGCGGCGTCACATGAGGCACCTGTTCGGTTATCGAGCTGAATCGCCCTTGGTAGCAAATCTCCGTCGGGAGACTGGCTTGCGCGAGAGAGTTTCGCCCTCCCCGTCTCGGCGTTGTCACACCCTTTGGTGCTATACCGCCTCGACCTGATCCTCGGATAATTCCACGGGGACCATGCGCCCTAACAGGTTGACAAGAACGGTGAGTCGGCGCTTGGAGTCAAGGCTCGCGACATAGCCCATCCACATATCGAAGCTGCCGCCCTTGATGCGGACCTCTTGGGCCACGTAGAACGCGCGCTTGCGCTGCCCCGGCGGCACGTCCAGGAGCTTCTCGAATTTGCGGATCGATTCCATCATCTTCGGCCTTATTATAACGGGATGGCTCTCGCACCTGACATAGCCGATGATGCCATCGGTCATGGTCTTCAGCCGGGCGAGATCGGCCTCGAAATCGGGAATGAAGATCGCGCCGGAGAAGATCGCGACCGTCCGCAATACGCGACGGTTCCAGCCGGCTTTCCGACTTTGGCTTTCCTTCGGCAGGTAGAGGCTGACACCGCACTCGGAAAGCTTATCCTCGATGCCGACTTCGCGGTTCGGAACGACGCGGAGCATGTACCAGAGCTTCGGCACGGGTTTCGGGGCGACGACGGGTTGCTCGATGAAGCCGACGAAATCGCCGATTTTCCAGAGTTCCTGCAGCATTGTCGCCCTCGCTTTGTTGCCTCACTTGAAATCCGCAAAATCCTGATCGCTCATCAGCTGATCCGGCGGTCCGGTGGGGTAGATTTTGCCCTCCGCCGACGGCGGCCACGGCCAGGGGGCGGGGTCGCCTTCCTTCAGGTGTTTTCGGACCTGGACGGTGACGGTTTCGCGCAAGAAAGCTTCCCAGGCGGCGGCTTGCTGGCGTTCCAGCGGCATCCATTCGGGCGGTGACGGCGCTTGTGCGAGCGCGGCAAGCCGCGGCGTGACCGGTTTCGGATAGCTGACCGTGCCGTCAGAGCGACGATGGACCTTGCGGAAGAAATCGCCGGTTCCGACGATCTCGAACAGCACCGCGAGCGCCTTGGCCTCGATGCTGTCGCGCGGGTAAGCGGTCGATGCCGGGACGGCGTCCTTGGCCGCTTCCAGCAGCGTCCAGCGCTTTTGACCGAGATAGTTGAAGCCCGCGGGCGGGTGGGACTTTTTGAGCCGCTTTTGATTTTCCAGAAACGGCGAGATGCCAGCCAGCGCCGCCTCGCCTTCATCGACCGTCAGGGCAAACCAAGCACCATCGACCCTGTTCTGATCATCGGCTGCGATCGTCGGCCAGCGCCGCTTGAATTCGGCCAGATTGAGGGCGTGCTTTTCCTTCGCGCGCGCATGCTCTCTCTCAGCTTTTTGGTAAGAATCGTCCCTTGGTAAACCGTTGTTTGTAATATCTTTTATAGGCCAGCGGTCGGTCGCCACCCCCTGGTCATCCACCCCTCGCTGACATGGGGGTGGTTCGTCGGTTTCAGGGGGCTGGTCCGGCGCCTCTTCCGACCGGAATTCATCCATCGACGCCTCGCCGGACACCAGCGATAAAGCCTCTCGGATTTGTTCGTCGGTCAGCTCTTCGCCGGGCTGATCCCTGATCTCATAAACGATGTAGAAGGTGCCGTTCGGCAGCCTCACTTTCGCGGCATGACACCAGCCGGTGCGCATCCAACTGTGCACGATGCGCTTGATGGAGACGACGCCGATCGACCAGCGCCGCATCAGCGCCGGCCGCCGCACTTCCCAGTCATGCGGACGCGATAAGAGGTAGGCCAGGATGCCCACTTCATCCGCGGCGAGCCGTTCGTCTTCGAACAGCACGTTGCCGATCGTGGTAAAATTAGCGGTATGGCGGCGGCGGATGATCACTGTTCGTCTTCCGCCCCGCGAAGTGCCTTAACGACCCTGGAAATCCGAGCGTTGTCGACATCGGGGCGCACGAGTTCATCTCCGCGCAGCCGAGCATGAAGGGCGTTGACCTCGGCGACCAGCGCATCCATTACCTCCTCGCCTCCGGGCAAATAGCCATCGTCGTCTGCCCTGTCCGCCATGAGCATCATAAGGAGTTTGTCCCCGAACTCTGGCACCTGCTCCGGCACCTTCAGGCGCGCCGCCAACCTCAACTGTTTCTCACTCATCGCTTTGCTCCCTTTGAAAATTCCGGTCCGTTCAGACCTTTTCCGTTGCAGGTTCACAGCCCGGCGTTGCGGCACTCTCGATCTGATCGAGCCCGCGCCAGAATTCGATCCAGTGCACTTCGCGCCCGCCCTCGAACTCGTGACGCGTGACCTTGACGATGCCGCAGCGGTTGTTTAAGCAAGGGCTGGGGACTATGGGCAGCGGCGCTCTGGGATTCTTCCATCCGTGCGCTGGCAGGGGAATTCGGGCTCATGCCGCCACCTCGCCGTTTTGAACGTCGAAGAATCCTTGCGCGCCGCGCATCGGAATCGGCGGTTCGAAATGTTGGATATCCGTCAGCGGCCAAGCCCAGTTAAACAGGCCGCGATCGCTGTCGGCGACGTTCATCTTGAACAGGTCGCAAGACTGGATCGGCTCGCCGAGCAACGCCGTGCCGAGCGCCATGCTGGTCGGCAGCAGACGATATTTGTAGGAGGCGCGCACCTTCAGCAGTAGATCGCGCGCCTTGTCGGGATCGAGGCAAGTCCTTTCATCGGCGCGTCCAGTACCAGCGGTCTCCGCTTCGATCCGGCGCAGCAGATCCTCGACCTCGGAAGGCTTCACCGGCCGCGCGCCGGCATGGATGACGATGCGCTGGTTGCGGACGAAGCGCGGCGCGGGATAACCGCGGAATTCATGCGGCTTTGCGCCGATCATGATCAACGTCGCCCAAGGCTGCCAAATAGTCAGAGCCTTCATGTGCTCACCTGCCTGCAGGGCCGAAGCCGAACGGCGAAGGCCTGTGGATAACTCTGATAACGGGGACAACCCGACGCCCGCGCAGCTTCGTGAGGCGACGCAATCGCCACGACATGGCACAATCGGACTGTGGAAAACTGTCTGCTCATCGCGCCGTCGGGCATGGCGTCGCTCATTTGAACAATGCTCCCGACAATCCCTCGAGCTTGGCTTTGCGGCTCGCGGCCAGCGCCGCATCATCTTCCGGCTTGTAGTCGGACTTCCGCTTGACGATGAAGAACATGCCGCGCTGGCGAGCTTTGGCGAATGAATCGAGTTCGTTGATGAGATCGAGGGCGGCGCGGCGGCGCGGATCAGTGGTACGCGTCGGACCTATCTGTTTCCACAATCCCTTGCCGACATGCTGGAAGTCCGAAGTCATGGTGATGTCGCTGGAGGGCTGCCCGAGAATGCTTTCCAGCACGGTCACCAGCGATAGCGCCGCCCATTCGTAGCCCATCCGGAACAACGGCGGCGGCGCGTCTTCCGGGCTGCGCAGATGGATCCGGTCGGCGAACACGTCATCGCGCCTGAGCGCCAGTTGCGCCGCGACATTGCGCTCGCACCAGTCCGGAACGCCCTTGGCTGCAGCGCGTTTTGCGACCTCGCCGAGCGCCTCCTGGAACGCGATCTCGCGCTCCCTCACCACGCCGGCGAGCTCGTAATCGTCGAGTTTTGCGAGGTCCGCCGTCATCGCAGCGGCTCGGTTGGCAGCGAGACCTTGAGCCGGTTGTCGGAAAATCTGCGGTCATGGGAGGGTGCTGGCTCGGTAAGGCCAGCGCGCTTTTGATCGAGCGCGCTGCGGCCGGGCATCGGATCGCCGCAAAGACCTCCGGTTGGGCCCAAGACTTCGATCCGGGCGCGCAGTTCGGCATCCGCAAGCAGCGTCGAGGTGCGGCAAGACCGCGCCGATGGCGGCGCCGGAATTGCGGGCGGGCGCTGCGGAACATAAGGCTTGGGCGGCCGGCCGCGCTTGGATGGCGGCGGCGCGCCGCCGGCCCGTTGACGGCGGGCGCGGATCTCGGACATCTTGGTGGCGCAGCTGAGATGCGGATGGCCGACCAGGGGCGCGATCTCGGCCCACGACATCTGCCCAGCCTCAGGGCTGGCCGCGGCGTCAGTTGCACCTTGCGCCCGAGCCGGGATCGTTCAAATTCCGCATTGCGTTTCGCCCCGCGAATCCGCGACAGCATCTGCTGGCAGCTGTTCAGAGAATGGCCGACGGCTATAGCGATCGCCGGCCATTGCCGGCCCGCGGCGTGCATCTCTTCCAACAGCTTCAGCTGCGGCCACGTCCATTTGTTGCGGTTATCGCCGACCATCAGCGCCTGCCTTGGGGGTGCGTAATCCTTGTGCTTCTGCAATCTCATTCGCAACTTGCTGCACGCAAAGGGCGCAGAACTCGTGCCATTCCTCGCCGATAAAAACCTCATTGCAGCGCTGGCATTCCATGCAGCCCGGATTCTTGGCTGGTCGATCTCGTTTGGCGCGTTCGGCGTTCACTTTCCCTCCAGCACTTCCTTCAAGACCTTCTCGGCATAGGCCAGCCCCTCGTTCCAGCCGCGCAGGGATTCCCTCGCATCGGTCAGCTTGTGCTCGGCCCTGCGGCCGGCGGTGAGGCGCTCGCGCAGCAGTTTGAGTTGTTCGGGGCTCATGCTTTCCTCTTGCTAAGAAAATCATCCAACGGCGTCGGCAGTACTTCGCCGCGCGCGACACGGGCCGCCAGCATCAGACCGGCGGCGATCTTTTCTGCCGTCTCCGGCAGCATGGCGCCCATTCCCTCGAGATCGCCGGCCACCTCGACGGTCGCAATCCCGATCTCGGCCGCGGTCGTGCCATAGATGCCGATCGACTGCCCAGGTCCCAGACCGAACACGACGCGCGCGGACGGAACGCGGTTGCGGAAGGAACGGCCCATCACAGCATCCCCAGCGCTTGCATGTAGGTCTCCAAGATCGTCTCCTGTTCGGCGCGCTCGTTGGCATCCTGTTTCCGCATCTTGACGACCGTGCGCAGCGCCTTGACGTCGAAGCCGTTGCCCTTGGCCTCGGCGTAGACCTCGCGGATGTCGTCTGAGAAGGTCTTTTTCTCTTCCTCCAGCCGTTCGATCCGTTCGATGATTGCGCGCAATTGATCCTTGGCGAAGCGGGTGGCGGGGGATTCGCGCTTGCCATCGATGCCGGTGTTGCGGGGCTGGTGGGTAGGTGTGAATTCGGTATCGGTTGCCATGTGGTGGGGCCTTTAAGGTTGCGGACAATGAACAGCGTCGCGCGCTGCGGTCACCTGTCAGGTAATTTTCGAATCTTTGCTCGGCTCGATGGCGACGACTCTGGCTCCGCAGCACATCGACTGATAGAAAATCCAAGAGTGCTTAAGCCCGCATTTGCTACAGCAGAACTCTGGCAAAGCATCCTCCGCTGCGGAGTGACCGATGACTTTCGATGCGGGCTCAGTGGTGCGGTGATTCATATCCTTCTTCTCCATCAACTCGGCTCGATCTTCCACCCCGCCCGTTTCAACGATTGCAGGATCAGCCGCACCGCAACCGAGTCCGGCGAGCAGATGTGGCCGGTCGATTTCGCCGGCAGCATCGACAGCGCGATCGCGACCGCTTCGGCAGGCTCGACCAGCGGGCCGGCGCAGGGCTTGCGCAGTTCGAGCGCCAGCAAATCGATCATCAGGGTTTTGGCCTTGCGGCTCACAGGGGCCTCAGCAGGTCGCCAGCCCAAGGCTCATCTGGATGATTTTGAAAGTGCCAATAGACGCGCTTGCCCTGCATCCTCGCCCATCTGATCTCGCGCGCCGTACTGAAGCCGACATAGCCGTCCTGGTTGATGACGACGACGGCATCTGAGTTCAGGATTTTGTCGAAATGGACGAGATCGAGCGTGATCTTGTCGTCTTCGGTGACGGTTTTCTTATCGTCCTTGCCCGCGTCCTTTGCTTCGCGACCGAACAGCGAAAGGCTGTAGACCGTATGACCGGCGCACGCGAGCTTGTGATTCCAATCGTGGAACAGCGCTTCAAACCGCGTGCTTCCGCACAAAGCTATCCTCACGTCTCAGCCTCCATCAGTTCCGAGGGGGGGGTATTGGCGGCATCGAACGCGGCGAGATCGAACAGCTGCGGATGCTGTTGATCGAGCGCAGCGGCGCAGGCCGGGTTGAGCCAGAGCACTTCGGTGCGCGCTACGCCGGTATCGGCGTTGGCGTCAATTTCAACGCGCCGCCAATCCGGTAGTGCGTTGTCGTAAAGTTCGGTCGGATAGCCGGACAGAACCACCATGCCGGATAGCGTGCGCATCGTTGCCAACAGCGCCTTGTGCCCATCCTCGTCGAGTTCGTGGTTGTAGTGCCGTTCGCGATCGGACAGATATGGCGGGTCGACGTAGAACAGCACATCCTGCCGGTCGTATTGGGTAAAGATCGCGTCCGCCGGACGCTGTTCGATGCCCGTGTTCTTTAGCCGCTCGGCGATGGCGGAAAATTCAAAAGGAATGGCGCGCAAGGAGTTCAGCCTGCTCGCAAAGCCGTCCGGATTGATCCGCGAGTCAAAGCCGGACTTGCGCAGTGCCCCCTTGCTCGACTGCCCCATGAACGATCGCGCCACGAACCGCCGCGCGCGCTCGAGCGGGTCGTCGCAGACCTCATAAAGCGTGTGATACTCCTCGCGGCTGAAGGGTGTCAGATAGACCAGCCGTGCAAGGTCTTCGCTTCCGGATCTCAGAACGCGAAACAGGTTGACGACTTCGCCCTCCAGGTCGTTCCAGACCTCGGTTCGCGCCGGCAGCTTCTGCATCAGCACGCTGCCCGCGCCGCCGAATGGCTCGACATAGACCTGATGCGGCGGGAAGTGCGAGATGATCCAGGGCGCGAGTTTCCATTTTCCGCCATGCCAGCGCAGCACGGGACGGGTTACCTTTGTCCCAATCGCATAGACCTTGCCGAAATCGAGCAACGCGGCGAGCGAAGGCGAAACCTGCGGCGGCTCGTGCCACGCCAGATCAAGCGCCGCCGTCAATAGTGGCGACCAGTCCGGCGCAGGTTCAGCGGTCAAGTCGCTTGCGGAAAGAAATGCCGGAGGTGCGTGCGAACGGGCGTCATCGTTCGCCCCCTTGACAGTCGCCGGGTCGGCTGGCGCGAGTTCATACGCAGGTTGGGAAGCGCTCGCGCTCGCCGCTCCAGCCTGCCCCGCTTCGGCGATCGACCGAGGCGGGCTTGCGGTAACTCCGCTTGGTGTTT
>WNFQ01004290.1_pt1 | contig 10376 bp, 8 predicted proteins | sample 5400171 | NCBI WGS metagenome assembly WNFQ01 (sample SAMN13153356, study PRJNA577476) | soil metagenome | isolation source: 20 cm soil under Madrone tree | place: USA:California | collected 2016-06-14 | reverse complement strand
GCTCCCTCGATGCGAGCGAGCTCGTGGGCCGGCTGCAGGCGGCCGGGATCGCGGCCGGCGTCGTCGAGAGCGCGCTCGACCTGCACGCCGATCCCGTGCTCGCCGGCTGGGGCTTCTTCCAGTGGCTCGAGCATCCGGCGCGCCCGCCGGCGCCCTACGAGGGCCACGCGCTGCGCCTGGAGGCGACGCCGGGGAAGCTCCGCTGGGCGGCGCCGGCGCTCGGCGAGCACACCGCGCTCGTGCTGCGCGAGGTGCTCGGCATGACGGAGGAAGAGATCGTGCGGCTGATCGATGAGCGGGTGGCCTGGTAGCGCGCTCGCGCGCCGGCGCCGCGCCGGGCGCCGTGTCCTCGGGCGCATGTGTACCGTGCCGGCAGCGCGGTGACGCACCCCGGCGCGCCGGCGCCGCCGGATCGAGCGCGTCCCCGCGGGCACGGCGCTTGCTCCGCGCGTCGTGTCCCGCCGTGCTCGCATGCTCGCGGCCGCCATGGCGCTCGCCGTGCCCCTCGCGGCCGCGGCGCCGCCCGCGCACGCGCGGCTCCTCTCGCCCGCACGCGGGCAGCAGACCTCGCTCGAGGGCGTCGCCGGGGTGCAGAAGCTCGTGCTCGACCGCGCCGCGCTCGCCGCGCTGCGGGCGCGGGACAGCGCCGTGGTCCGCGACTTCCCGCTCGGCCGCACGCGCGCCGCCGACCTCGTGCTCGCGCGCTTCGAGCCCTTCGCGCCGGGCGCGCGGGTGGAGATCGTCGAGGCGGGCGGGGCGCGCGCGCTCACCCTGCCCGATCGGGTCTATTTCCGGGGAAGGGTCGCGGGCGAGGACGACTCGCACGTGCTGCTGATCGCGGCGCGCGCCCGCGTGCACGGCTTCGTCGTGTCGCGCGGCGAGGTGTTCCCCTTCGGCCCCGACGGGCGGGGCGGGCATCGGAGCTACGCGCTCCGGGACGCCGATCCGACGCGCTATCCGCCCCCCGGCGACTTCTGCGCCAACGACCTCGCCCCCGAGGCGGTGCGCATCCCACCCGCCGCGCGCGCGCTCGCGGCCACTCCGCCGGTGGCGAGCACGGCCGGCACGCTCAAGCAAGCCAACGTGGCGATCGACACGGACCAGGAGCTGCGCGCGAAGTTCGCGAGCGACTCGGCCGCCCTCGACTACCTGGCCTCGCTCGCCGCCGCCGCGACCTCGATCTACGAGCGCGACGTCGCGGTGCGCCTGCGCTTCTCCTACATCCGCCTCTGGGGCGCCGCCCCGCCGGACCCCTGGAGCGCGACGGCCCCGGGCGGGGCGCTGGGCGAGGTCCGCACCTATTGGAACGACCCCGCCAACAAGATGGACACGACCGCCGGCCCGCGCACGGTTGTCCATTTCGTGTCGGGCAAGAGCGTGCAGGGCGGCGTCGCCTACATCGACGTGCTCTGCAACGCGAGCTACGGCTACGGCGTGTCGCAGGTCTACGGCAGCTTCGACCTCTCGCAACCGTCGCAGATCTGGGACGCGCTCGTGTTCACTCACGAGCTCGGCCACAACTTCGGCACACCCCACACCCACTGCTACTCGCCGCCGCTCGACAAGTGCTTCTCGGGCGAGGCGGGCTGCTACTCCGGCCCCGTGGTCGCCTCGCGCGGCACGATCATGAGCTACTGCCACCTGCTGGCGGGCGGGCTCTCCAACATCGACCTGGTGTTCGGCGACGTGGTGAGCGCACGCATCGGGCAGAGCGTCGGCGCCGCCTCCTGCCTGGCGGCGGTGCCGGCCTCGACGACTACCACCACGACCACGACGACCATCCCGACCAGCACGACGACCGCGACCACGGCCAAGCCGCCGACCACGACGAGCACCACGCTCACGGCCTCGACCACGACCAGGCCGCCGACCACGACGACGGCCCGTCCCACGACCACGACCACGCCGAGCACGTCGTCCAGCAGCACGTCCACCACCAGCACGACCGGCACGAGCTCGACGGCGACGACCGCCAGCACCTCGTCGAGCACGTCGACGACCGTCGCGCGCGTCACCAGCTCGACGGTCACGACCGCACCGAGCACCACCACCACCTCGACCACCACGGTCGCGCCCAGCACGAGCACGACGCTCCCCGCGGTCCCGGGCGGTGACAGCGACGGGGACGGTGTTCCCGACGCCAGGGATGCGTGCGCGGGCACGCCGCCAGGCGACGTGGTGGACGCGAGCGGGTGCAGCCTCTGCCCGTGCGACGGGCCGCGCGGCGGCGGCCGCTGGCAGTCGCGGTCGGCCTACCTCCGCTGCGTGCGCGGGGCGGCGAAGCTACGGCTCGCCCGGCACGAGCAACGCAGCGCCCTCGAGCGGGCGCGGCAGTCCTCGTGCGGACGGGCGGCGGCGACCCGCTGCTGCCTCTACACGGGCGCGAACGACGTCACCGGACGGTGCCGCGTCATGCGCGGCGCGGCGTGCGCGGCGCACGTCTCGACCGGGGCCGCCGCGGATCTCGGGCCGGGAAGCTGCATGCCGTCGCCCTGCGCGCGCTAGGCCGGCTCCGCCGACGGTGGGATCTGCTCAGTCGGCCGGCAGCACGCCGGCGAGCCTCGCCACCAGGGTGACGAGCTGCGTGGGATCGAACGGCTTCGCCAGAAAGACCTGGTAGCCGGCCAGGAGGGCCTCGGTGCGGTCCGCCGGCGAGGCGAACGCCGTCAGCGCGATCGCCGGGACGTTTCCGCGCTGCGCGCCGAGGCCCCGGATCTTGCGCATGAGCGCGTGCCCGTCCATGCCCGGCATCGCGATGTCGCTCACCACCACGTCGGGCATAGCGCCGCTCAGCGCCGCGAGCGCGTCGGAGGCGCAGCCGAATGCCATGACCTCGGCTCCGCACTCCGCGAGCACGGCGGCCACCGCATCGCGCGTGTCGGCGTCGTCATCGACGAGCAGAACGCGGAGGCCGTCGAGCGCCGGCTCGGGCTGGAACATCTCATGGCCCAGATCGATCGATACCGGATCTGCCACCGAAACAGTCACCATACGGTCCTCCCGTGCCCGTCGCCGGGCCTTCCAGCCCTCGCGCGCCGGGCTGACGCGCGAGACCAGGCCGGTACGCTCGACGGCCTCCTCTTGCGCAGTGCAGCAGGCGTCGTGCCGACGTGGCACGTGATGGGGACCGCATGCGCCGGCGTGGCGCGACGGGCAAAGTGCTTCGCGGCGCCGGGAACTCTCGCCGACGCGGCGAGCGGATACCGGCTTCTTGCCCACGACCGCCCCCCGCGGAGAGGGTGGGCGTCACCTGATTTTCCGAGCGGTCTCGTCCTTTGAGGGGACGGTCACCGCGCGCCTGCTGTGCACCGCCGGACGGGGACGACCGCGCGCGATGAACAGGAAAATGACGCGGGCCCCGCCAGCCGGTTCATTGCTGCACCGTGGGGGTGGCGCAAGCGTCGCGGCGGGCCGCAGCGTGTGGAGCGCTGGCGGCTGAGGCGCTCGCCTCCAGCGCCTGCGGTGGAGCCGGCGGCAGCACCACCGTGAACTCACTGCCGCAGCGGAGCTCCGAACCCCTACGTCCGTAGGAGCATCGGCAAATGCCCGCGGCCGTAGTGTCATCGTCGCCCAGCGTCACATCCGGCCCTGGGAGCAGCGTGGACGTCACTACTTTCGCCGGATTGACCGTTGAGTCGGGGTCCTTCCTCCAGGCAGATGCTTGTCCGACCCCGACGACGAGGGTGGCAGCGGGCCCCCGCGAGCATCGCGAATAGTAATATTCTCCTTTTTCAGCTAGACAGCAGCGTTATCGGTCAAGGGGGGCAGGAGCTCTCACTGAACACGCTGGAGAAGGTCTCGTACGGTGGCGGTGCCGCCGAGTATTCGGCAGTGACGCCGGTTTCGAAGAAGCAGAGCCCACCGAATGACAGGCCAATCGCCTGCACATTCTGTGTGGCCTCCAAGAACGCCTCCGGGACCAAGAGAGCAGGCTTCCCATCCCAATCCGACCACTCAGCCGGGTTACACATGTGCGCGGTGATGGTTCCGGACTGGGTTCCGAAAGCCAGCTGCATGCTGACTGGGTTCGACCACCAGAACTGGGTGTAGAAGCCGGCAGGGGGCAGGCCGCCCCTGACTGGGGTACCGGGTGCCGGCAGGCTCGAACCAGATGCGGACGGCGACCTGAAGAAGAACCTGACAGCGGCAGGAGTGTTGCCGACGCAGTTACCGCCCCCATGCTGAGTCATGAAGGTTGTGGCAGGACCGCTCAAGGTGATCTCATCCGTCAGCGTCGTCATGGACTGATCGCCGGTCAAGCTCGGGTCGGTGGTGGTGAATAGCGCGGTGTAGATATTGGGTCGGAAAGGGAACTTCCAGGTCATACCGCCGTCAGAAGTTGTTGCCGGCAGTGACTTCGGTGAGTTCCGCGGCGCGATCTCCTGATTTGAAGGGTTGTAGTCGTAAACCGTCCACTCGGTAGTCTCACTTGAGGAGTCGCTTGCGGCCGTGTCTAACGTGCAGCTGGTTCCTGTGACGCCGGCGTCGATCGCCTGGACGTCCGCCAGCAGGCTCGTGAGCGTGATCTGATCGACCTCAAAGATCACGCTGTGACCATCGTTGCAGGAAAGGGTGACCGGCGTACCGCTGACGTCGGCGGCGGCGCCGCCACCCGCGGTTGCAGCGGTCAGCCAAAGACTTCCGACGAGCGCGAGAACGAGGTATCTCATGGTCTCCTCCTACCGGCTGTCGGCGTAGACCCCCACCGGCCAGCGTTTACCAATAGCGATCCATGCTGCGATGACGCATTGCTGAGCGCTCGTTCTCCGGCAATCCCCTTTTCTAGGCAGATTCCGGGAATATTCTGGTGAATCGCCCAGCCATTTGTGTTGAGCCCCTATTAGACACTATGGAACGACCGGCTCGATTCGCAATGTCGAGGTGCGCCCAGTAGGGAACATCCGACGAGGCGGTGGTGACCGCCCGAAACGCGGGTTAGCGCCAGGGGCGGGTGATAGCGGATATGGGCGGCCTTTCTCGGGCCAGGTGACATAATCAGTAGGCGGTTTGCGGAAGCCGAGCGCCGCAGGGGTCGTGCGGCGGAGGGCGCGCGCGCGGCGGCGCGAGTGCTTTCGCAGGCCGCCGTTGAGCTGAGCCGCTTCGCGGCGGGGCGGGGCGAGCCCTATGGGGATCTTACGCGGTGCCGGCCAGCGGCGAAGGCGCGAGCCGGGGCGCCGAGCGCGGCGATCGTGGGTGCGCGGCGCCGCGGCCGGGGACGGGAGAGCGCGGCGCGGGTGACCTGTGGCTGCCGCGAGATGGGCGAGCGCGGTGCGGGCGGCCTGTGGCGGTGGCGGTGGGTACACGACGGCGCGGCGATCGCGAGGGGTGAGGATCGGCTGGGCGGTCGGGGGGCGTCATCGTCGGCGGGTGGTCATGGCGGGGCGTAGACCGGCGCCCCGGACGGCAGGGGGTGGCGGATCATGGTGCCGTGCGCGCAGCGCGGGCAGCGGGCGAGGTCGACGCCGGTCAGCCGTCGCAGGAGGGTCCGCCAGTCGCGGGGCGTCGGCGGCGGTGGCGTGGTCCGCGGCGCCGCGCCGGCGAGGAGGCGACGGGCGTGGGCGAGCGCGGTGGGCACCTGGCGCGCGGCGAACAGGCCGAAGTGGCGAATCTTCACGAAGCCCGCGGGCAAGACGTGGAGCAAGAAGCGGCGGAGGAACTCGCGCGGGGGGACGGTCACGCTGCGGCCGTCCTTGGTGGCGAAGCGGACAGCGTCAGGGGTGATGGCCTGGAGGCGGTGGTTGGAGAGGCCGACGCGGTGGGTGTAGCGGCCGAGGTAGTGGAAGACCTGCGTGGGGCCGCCGAAGGGCCGCTTGGCGTAGACGACCCAGTCCTGGCGGTAGAGCTGATCGAGGAGCGCGCCGAAGGTCCCGGCGTCGGCCAGGTCGGCGATGGCCCCGGGGAACTGGAGTTCACCGCGCTCCCGGGCACGCGCGAGCGCGGCGAGGAACTTGCCGCGGAAGAGCCGGGAGAGCACTTTGACGGGGAGGAGATAGCGGCGGCGCGCCGCGATCCACCGCGGTCGCTCGACGGCCAGGCCCCCGCCGGTGACGAGACAGTGGACGTGGGGATGGAACTGGAGGTCGCGGGTCCAGGTATGGAGCACGGCCGTGATGCCGAGCGTCGCGCCGAGGCGGCGGCGATCGCGGCCGAGCGTGAGCAACGTCTGGGACGCCGCCGCGAAGAGGAGCGCGAAGAGGCGCCGGCGGTTGTGGAGCACGAGCCCGCGCAGCGCGGCGGGCAGGGTGAAGACGACGTGGAAGTACGGGGTCGGGAGGAGGCGCGCCATGCGCGCGTCGACCCAGCGGGCGGCGCGCAGCGCCTGGCACTTCGGGCAGTGGCGGTTGCGGCAGGAGTTGTAGGCGGGGCGGGTGTGGCCGCAGGTGTCGCACACGTCGAGATGCCCGCCGAGCACCGGCGTGCGGCAGGCGGCGATGGCGCGCAGGACGGCGCGCTGGTCACGGGAGAGCGCGTGCTCGCGTCGGTAGGTGGCCCCGTGGGTGCGGACGATGTCGGCCAGGTCGAGGGCGGGACGGGGGGCCGGCGGGCGATGGGAGCCGCGCGCGGCGCGCGGCACCGCGGGCTACCCCACGGGCGGCGTGGACTGCCAGAGGCCGTCGAGACGGTCGAGCGGACTCTGTACCCGGCCGAGGACCGTGCGCGAGACGAAGGTGTAGCGCGCGGTGCTGCGGAGCGAGCGGTGGCCGAGGAGATGCTGGATGGTGCGCAGATCGGTGCCCGCCTCGAGCAGGTGGGTGGCGCAGCAGTGGCGGAGCGTGTGCGGGGAGATACGCTTGGTGAGCCCGCACCGCGCCGCGACTTTGCGCAGCATGTGCCAGACGGCCTTGCGGGAGATCGGTTGCCCGGGTTTGTTCCCTTGGAAGAGGTAGTCGCCCGGGGGTCGGGCCGCGTGCCAGTACGCGCGCAGCACCGTGAGCAGGCGCGGGCTGAGGGGCACGTCGCGGTCGTGACCTCCCTTGCCGGCGCGGACGCGGATGAGCAGGCGATCGGCGTCGATGTCGGTGGTCTGCAGTGCCACGATCTCGCTGACGCGGAGCCCCGTGCCGTAGGCGGTCATGAGAATCGCCCGATGCTTCGGCGCGTGCACCGCGGCGAGCAGGCGTTCCACCTCGGCGGTGCTCAGGATCGTCGGCAGCCGCTCGGGCACGCGCCGCCGTGGGATGCGCGCGGCCACGGCGGGGCGATCGAGGGTCGTGTCGTAGAGGAAGCGGAGCGCCGCCGCATAGACGCCGCAGGTGGAGGGTGCACGCCGGGTGTCCACCAGGTGCCGCAGAAACGCACGGACCTCCTCCGTGCCGACGGCGGCAGGGGACCGGCCACAATACGTCGCGAAGTCCCGCGCGCAGCGCAAATAGAGTCGCCGCGTGTTCTCGCTCAAGCCGCGCAGCCGCAGATCGGCATCCATCCGGTCACGCAGGTCTCCCATGTCGCTCTCCTCCTTCTCGACGCCCGGAATTGGGCGGGAAAGGAAGGAGCACAGAGGAGGCATCGACCGCTAGGAGCGACGGGCCCGATGCGTCGCGTGCGCCGTCAATCGGCGGTGGGGCTGCTGGGCCCTGCTGCCGCGAAGCGGCTTAGTTCAACGCCCGAAGTCGGACGTTCCCGCCTTACGTCCGGAAGGACGGCTCGTCGAGGCCGAGGACTTGGCGGAGCTCGCGATGCACCGCGAGAAGCCCGCGGGTCGCCTCAAGGTTGCCCGCGCGCGCCTGCGGGTAGAGTGCCTCGATCATCGCCTCGTCGCGCTCGACGATCGCCCGCCGAAATGCTTTCGCCTCCTGCCGCTCTTCCTCGTCCAGCTCGTCGAGGCGGTGGTGGATGTCCCTATGCGTCTGGGCGTTCGAGACACCGAGACGGCGGCCGATCTCCTCGTAGGTGAGCCCCTCCAGCTTGAGCTTCCACGCCTTGCGGCGGCGCTCTGCAACCAAGAGCCCCTTGGTCGCCGTCTTCGTGCCCGTTGGGCGTCCCATTACACCACGTGTGTTACGCCGCGACGGCGCGCAGTGTAGCCGACCGAGCCGCCGGTCGCCACGATCAAGCGGGAGACACTGCCGGCATCAGCAATCGCCTCCACGGATGACCGCCGAAGCGCGCCCGTTACCATGCCTCTTGCCAAGCGTGGTAGACCAACCGGCGACCGTGCCTGCGCATGGAGAGCCCTGCGCATGGAGAGCGCGCCGAACCCAGAAAAGGGGGAAGCCGATGAAACGGTTTGGGACTGTCACGTCCCCGGAGGACCTCCGTCGCGCGTCTGGCCGGGCGAGACACATGCGACATGCACCGACGAACGGCGCAAGGGTGGCTCGAGCCCTTGCTGCTGGCCTCGTGCTGGCGGGGATGTGCGTGAGCACGCGTGCCGAGGAGCCGCAGCCCGCCGGGGAACCCGCGCCAGCCGCTGGCGGCATGAAAGCCTATGCCGACCCGCAGACCGGCGCGTTGCTGCCGGCGCCGCCAGCTGGGGCGCGCCCTGAGCCCGCTTCCCCCGAGTTCAGCCAATCGGCGGTTGGGCTGCGGGAGGAGCCCGCACCGGGCGGCGGCGTCATGGTCGATCTCCAGGGCCGCTTCCAGAGTGCCATGGTGGCGACCGTCGGCGCCGACGGGTCCGTGCGCATCGAGTGCCAGGATCAGCGCCCGAGCGCGCGCTGACACGAAGGAGGAGCGCGATGAGATCGACGCTTCGCCTTTCGGCAGCGGCCTGGCTCGTCGCCCTCGGCCTCGCGCTCGACACTCGGGCTGCCACCATCACCGTCGTCAACATGGACGGAGCCGGGGAGGGGTTCAACGACCCGACGCCCGTGGCGCCCGTGGGCGGCAACCCCGGCACGACGCTCGGCGCCCAGCGGTTGAACGCGTTCCAGGCGGCCGCCAACGTCTGGGGCGGCCTGCTCCTGAGCGGCGTCACGATCTTCGTCGACGCCTCGATGGATCCGCTCACCTGCAGTTCGACGAGGGCCGTCCTCGGCCATGCGGGCCCCACGACCGTGCACCGTGACTTCACGGGCGCCCTGGTTGCGGGCACCTGGTACCCGCAGGCCCTCGCCAACAAACTTCACGGAAGCGATCTCGCGGCCGCGATCGATGACATCTCGGCGGCGTTCAACAGCGCGATCGGCACGACCTGCTCCCTCCCGAACGTCTGGTACTACGGCCTCGATGCGAGTCCACCGGGGACCGACATCGATTTCTTTACCGTCGTCCTGCACGAGATCGGCCACGGGCTCGGCTTCCTCACCTTCGTGGACAGCTCCGGCGTGAAGCTGATGGGCTTCGACGATACCTTCGAGCTCAACCTCGAAGACCACAGCCTTGCTTTGCTCTGGCCGCCGATGACGGACGGGCAGCGCGCCGCGTCGTCGATCGACACGGGTGACCTCCACTGGGTCGGGGCGGCCGTCGTGGCGAACAGCGGCTTCCTCACCGCCGGACGCGACCCGATCAGCGGGCACGTACAGATGTTCGCGCCGAACCCGTTCCAGCCCGGGTCGTCCGTCTCCCACTGGGACACCGCACTCTTCCCCGACCAGCTGATGGAGCCGATCTACACCGGCCCGAACCACAATCCATCGATCGCACGTGACTTGATGACCGACATCGGCTGGGGCGCAGCCCCGTGTGGGGATGTCAGCGGGGACAGAGTGGTCAACATCGGGGACGCGCTGCTCGTGGCGCAGTTCGACGTGGGGATTCGCCCGTGTGGGGTGGCGCCCTTCAGTCACCCCGAAGTCTGCGACGTGAACGGTGACGGCGCCTGCAACATCGGAGACGCGCTCCGCATGGCGCAATGCGACGTGGGGCTGATCAGCTGTGCGTTCACCTGCAGGCCGTTTACGTGTCCTTGAAGAGAACGAGAAAGGAGCCATCAAGATGCACCGTCCGCTGACGTTGATCGCCGCGGTCGGGGCCGCCGTCGCTCCAACACTCCTCGTTGCGACGGCAAGTGACGCCGCACAGGCTGCTTTGAGCTGTCCGGCAATGGCGCTGGCCGGCCAGCCGTTCACGATCGACGTCACGATCGACGTCGGGACGACGGCGCTCGGCGCCTACTCGTACCTATTGCGGGATCGTGCTCATGAGGGCCAGGGAGAAGGATCCCTTGTTCCTGCGCAGACATCCACTTCACACCCGGCAACCCGATTGGGGTGCGTGCTGGACTCACGCTGTTCTTCTGAGCCGCGAACCAGTCGTTTCGGACATCCGACGTTTCCAGCACTACTGGTCTTGACCAATCTCGTCGCGTCCCTGGCGGGCCTTGGATTTGCGAATATTTCTGCCCGCCTGTTCAGGAAGGATTTTGGAACGGTCACGACGTGGCGTCGGTCTGCGAGCCACGGACCTCGCTGAGAATGCCCGCCGTTCGCACA
>WNFQ01016594.1_pt1 | contig 10377 bp, 9 predicted proteins | sample 5400171 | NCBI WGS metagenome assembly WNFQ01 (sample SAMN13153356, study PRJNA577476) | soil metagenome | isolation source: 20 cm soil under Madrone tree | place: USA:California | collected 2016-06-14 | reverse complement strand
GCGGCGCTAGGGCAAAAAATGACGCTGCGGCCACGAATAGCGGCCCGATGAGCGTTCTGACTGGCAATTGCATACGCGACTCCCTCGATATACGTTCGAGATGCGCCGACTGTCGGTCAATCGCCTTCCTGGCGTTTGAACAACAAGTGGGATCTATTGTTCGGAGAGTCGGATAGTGCGGCTTTATTGGTGGTTCGCGAACTAGGACATTAGATAGGTCGGGGCCAAATCCTCGAATAATAGGCGCTCCGCAGGCATGCGGTCCTTGCCGGGGCTTTAGCGAGGCTAGGTTGCTGGGGCTATAGCTGCCAGGGATCTCTTACAGCGACGATCCGCCGTCGACCACGAATTCTCCGCCGGTCGCGAATGCCGACTCATCGCTGGCAAGGTAGAGCGCGATCGCCGCGATTTCCTCCGGCCTGCCGAGCCGGCCGATCGGATGGGTCGCGACCCACCCCTCATACAGCGCCTGGGGATCATCCACCTGCGCCATGACCTTCTCGAGCATCGCCGTGCGGATGGCACCGGGGTGAATCGAATTGCAGCGGATGCCGTAGCCGGAGCGGGCGTAATGCAGCGCGGCGGATTTCGTGAGGTGAGTGACTCCCGCCTTGGCGGCGTTATAGCCGGCCAAATCGCTTTGGGCGCGGATGCCGCACATCGATGACATGTTGATGATCGAGCCGCCGCGGTTCTTCATCAAATCGATCGCGTGCTTGCAACCGAGAAAAACCCCGACGAGATCGATCTCCAGCATCGTCCTGAATTGCTCGACGGCGAGTGATTCGACCGAGCCCACCGTGGTAATGCCCGCGTTGTTGACGAGAATGTCCAGACCGCCGAAGCCGGTCTTGACCGCGCCGAGCGCTTCGAGCCAGCTCGGTTCACGCGTCACGTCGAGCAGCTGAAAGCGCGCCGCGCTTCCGAACTCTTGTGCCAAGGCTCGTCCCGCCGCCGCATCGATATCGGCGATGACCACCGCCGCGCCCTCGGCGATGAAGCGGCGCGTGATCGCCTCGCCCAGTCCCGACGCCGCACCGGTGACCAGCGCGATTTTTCCGGCCAAGCGGCCCGTGACGTCGTTCACGGGCTCAGGCGCCTTGCGCCTTGCCGCGCTGCGAATCGCGCAGTTCTCGCCGCAACACCTTGCCGGTGTGATTGCGCGGCAGGGCGCTGACCAATTCGATGGTTTTCGGCAGCTTGAACTTGGCGATGCGCGCTCCCGCCCACTCGATGATTTCCTGCAAGGTGGGCGCGGCGCCCGCGGCGGGCACGATGAACGCCTTGACCGCCTCGCCCCACTTGGCATCCGGCACACCGATCACGGCGACCTCGGCCACCCCAGGGTGACCGTAGATGGCGTGTTCGACTTCGGCCGGATAGATATTTTCGCCGCCCGAAATGATCATGTCCTTGACGCGATCCTTCAAAAATAGGTAGCCGTCCTCGTCCAGGTAACCCGCGTCGCCGCTGCGCAGCCACCCTTGCGCGTCGATCGCCTCGGCACTCTGTGCAGGCATTTCAAAGTATCCGGCCATGTTGGCCTGCGCACGGATCGCCACTTCGCCCGTCGCGCCGGGCGGCAGCGAATGCCCCTTTGCATCGAGAATCTTGAGTTCGACCCCCGGCAGCGCCTTGCCGACCGAGCGCAATCGTTCACCCTTGGCGGGATCGTGATCTTCGGGGGCAAGCGCCACGATCGTTCCGGACGTCTCGGTCATGCCGTACATCTGCACGAAGCCGCAGCCGAAAACCCTCGAACATTCCGTCAACAACTCGACCGCCAGAGGTGCTCCGCCGTAGTACAGATAACGCAAGAAACTGAAATCGGCCGTTTTCGCGAGCGGATGGCGCACGGCGATTTGCATTGCCGTCGGCACCATCATCACCTTGTTCACGCGATTGGCGAGCAATTGATCGAACACGACGTGCGGATCGAACTCGCGCAAGATCACGCCGGTCGCGCCATGCTGCAGCGTCCAAAGGCCCCATCCCGTGCCGCTCACGTGCGCGACGGGCATGGCGATCAGGCTGACGTCCTCAGCCGACCAGCGGTACCAGTCCGGCAGGAGCTCAGGATGTGCGCGCAGGCCGAACAAGCTCTGATGAGTGAGCATGGCTCCTTTCGGCCGGCCGGTCGTGCCGGACGTGTAGAGCAGCAGCAGCGTCTCGCGACAATCGACGAGCGGATCGACGGAGTCGCGAGCCTGGCGATCGCGCCACGCAAGAAACGTGTCCCGAAGGCCGCCGGTGATCAGCCGTTCAATGTGCGGCGCAACAGTCAGGGCGGTCGCTTCGAACTGCGGCTCCGCGAGCAGGAGCTTCGGTCGTGCGTTTTCCAGGATGTAGCCCACTTCGGGGGCGGCGAGCCGCCAGTTCACCGGCACCGTCACCGCACGCGCCTTTGCCGCGCCGAGAAAATATTCGAAATAGGCCAGAGTGTTCTTGCCTAGATAGGCTACCCGATCGCCCGGCTTCACGCCGCCGGCGATCAATCCATGGGCGATCTGCGCGGCGTGCCGGTCAAGGTCGGTATAAGAACGCGAGTCGCCCTCGAATTTCAACGCGATCTTAACGCCATGCGCCTCGACCTGGCGGCGCAACAGCTGGTTGAGCGTATCGGTTGTCATTGGATGAAATCACCCTTGCTCGGCGCGAAACGGCTTTGATCCCCGGCAAGCATAGCCTGCGCCGCCGATAGTGCGGATATCAACCAGCTAGTAGTATTCGCAGGTTCAAGTTCGGGCGCCATTCGTTAGAACATCAACGCTGCAGCGGCCGCTGCCGCTGGGGAGCACTCTATGAACGTCAACGCCGACCGCCCCGACAAGATCACCGAAGCTGCGCTGCGCAATGATCCGATAACCCCGGAGCGCTATACCTCTCGCGAGTATTTCCGCAACGAATGGCGGCGCATGTGGATGCGGACCTGGCAGATCGGCGGAATGTCCGCTCAGGCGCCGGAAGCCGGCGATTATTTGGTCGCTGATCTAGGCCCCGAGTCGATCCTGATCATCCGGCAGGACGGCGGCGCCTTCAGGGCGTTCTACAATGTCTGCCCGCACCGCGGCACGAGAGTCCTGTCCGGGCCGGATGGACACGCGGATCGGATCACTTGCCCCTATCATGGCTGGCAGTTCAATCGCACCGGCGCCGTCGTCGCCGTGCCGAACGCCGATGACTTCCGGCAAGGAGATCCTTGCAAGAAGCAGCACCTTGCCGAGATTCGTTGCGAGGAACTGTTCGGCATGGTCTGGTTCAACATGGACGCGAAGGCCCCCGCGCTCGCCGCCAGCTTAGGGCCCGCCGTGGTGAAAGAGATCAGCTCCTACCGCATGGAAAAGATGGTCCGCGTGCTCAACATCACCGCCGAAGCCGAATGCAACTGGAAACTCATCACCGACAATTTCAATGAAGCGTATCACGTACAAATCTTGCATCCGGAGCTCATCCCCTACATCGAAAACGACGGCAACACCTGCCAGTTCGATCTCTTGGACAACGGCCACAACCGCGGCTGGTTTCCCGCCTATCAGCCCTCCAAAATCTACCCCGACGATTCGGTTGCAGAACCTCTGATCAGCTTGATGGCGGAATGGGGTCTCGATGCAGCCAAATATCAGGGCAAGCAGGGCTTTGCGCGCATCCGCACCGACATCCAGAAACAAAAGCGCAAGCTCGGCCCCGCGCGTGGATTCAAGCACTACGATTATCTTGCTGATTACCAGCTCAGCGATTATGTCATCTACAACCTGTTCCCGAATTCCGTGATCACCGTGGGACCGGATGGGGTGCAATTGCTGCGTCCTCGCCCTCATCCTTCGGATCCTGGAAAGTGTTTCTTTGATCACTGGTGGATGGTGCCGGAAATCGAAGGCCGGAAATTCACGCCCTCGCCCGCGGGCGGCCCGGATCTCCCGGTGACGGATGCTGCATTGGAATTCGTGAAGTACGGAGAAAAATCATTGGGCCGCACCGCCGATCAGGATCTCAGCATCGGAGCGATCCAACAGATGGGGTTGCACTCGGCGGGGTTCGGCAGCTTTTATCTGTGTCACCAGGAACGGCGAGTTCAGCATTTCCACGAAGTTCTGAATGACTACATGGCGACGGCTGGTTAGGCGGGCGCGAGCGCATACGGCGGATTACCCGCCGCCCGTCGTTATTCCTGCTGCACCAGCTCCGCATCGTCAGGCAGGGGAATCCATTTTTGCGCGCTTTCCACCCAGTAATGGGCCGTCGGCCTCAAGTCGGAAACGTCATCGAAGGTTCCGGCCTTGACGAAAATGATTCCCTGTTCCCGTGCTCGTTCCGTATCGGTGAGTACCGGAGATCCGCACCGGCCGCAAAATTGGCGGAACACCTTTTGGCCGCTGGTCCCACGGTCCTCATAGGTCGTGAGTTGGCCCTCTAGGCGCAACGCCGATCGCTTGAACACGGCGACCACGGATAGGGCGCTGCCCGCCTGCTTCTGACAATGCCGGCAGTGGCATACGACCGTGGCGAGGGGACTGGCCGGAACGCTATAGCGGACGTTGCCGCAGAGGCATCCGCCCGCGCGTGTTGGGGTTGCGCTCGCTCCTAGCACGAACACATCGTCTTGTTGGGCTGCAGATGGAGAGTGTTGATGCGATCAACTCTGAACTCTCTTCGATGTGCGCGCACCTATGAAAAGCGTCAGCCAATCGTCAACGCAATCAAGATAAAAGCACATGCCCTAGCGCATTCGCCAGTTCCGGCGCCACTGTCGCCGACATACAGTGCGGGCAGCGATACACGAAGCCATGCCGAAGCCATTATTCGGCGTAATTGACCGCGTGGTTCATGCCTGCAGCTCGGGTGCAACGCGGTATCCGGCCGGTCATAAGACAACTACAGAGCTCTGGGGAGAGTACAACGATGGTCACGATAATTTGCGCGTTTCGTTCACCTATTGCCCTCGTAACCGCGGCGCGCGCTGGATTCGGCGCGTTGGCGGGCGCCGCGGCACTGCTGGTCCTTGCGCTGGTGCAACCGGCCCTCGCGGCAGATCCGCCGGCCACAACGGCCCAGATCGGCACGGAAACGGCCGCGGCCAATGTGAGCGAGTCGAGCGGTGTGCTCGAATCGATTACCGTGACGGCGCAAAAGCGCTCCGAGAACATACAAACCGTACCCATCTCGATCGCCGCGGTGACCAGCGCGACCATCGAGAACGCTCACACCGTCAACCTCGAGGCCTTGAGCGGTGTGGTTCCGAACGTGCAGATCGGCCATTTTTCCAATAACCCCGATTCCGCCGTGTTCAACATTCGCGGCATGGCTCGCTTCCGGATTTGTTCGACATCGAGCGCATCGAAATCCTGCGCGGACCGCAGGGCACCTTATTCGGTGCCAACACGACGGGCGGCGTCGTGAACATCATCACGGAGCAGCCCACGGGCAACTACGAGGCCAAAGCGGTTGCGACCCTCGGCAACTACAACCGCATGGACGGCGACTTCGCCGTGAACTTTCCCCTCATTTCCGACGTCCTGGCGGCCAAAGTGAGCTTCCTGCACCACAGCGAGGATGGCTATGTTACGAACATCGTGAACGGCCAACCGATGGGAAATGAGAACGTGAACGCGGTGCGCGCCTATTTGAAATACACGCCGAACGCTGATTTCAACGCCACGTTGATCGCAGAATACGACCACTCGGCCAATGGATCGCCGATCGTCGTGCAAGGCGCGATACCGGGCGAGGCCGAATACGTGGCTCCGGGCACCATACTTCCCGGTGATGCCGCCGGCCAATACCCATCCCCCTGCGTCCCGGCCGGCCACCCCTGCCATGCTCCCAGCACCTTCTACTCGGCCAGCACCGTACCGGATGTGTCGATCACCAATATTCATGCGACGACGTTGACGATGAACTTGCATTCCCCCATCGGCGATCTGACCAGCATTACGGCCTACAAGAGCTTCCTCGAAGACAACTACACCGATCAGGACGGAACCGTGCTGTTTCTCGATGCCACTCACCGGGTGACCCACGGCTACCAGATGAGCGAGGAATTGCGCGACAGCATCAAACCCACGTCAGGAGTTCAGCTGATCGTCGGCGGGTTCGTCATGTACGATCACTATGATCACAACCAGAATTTCCTCATTCAATTCGCAGTTCCCGGCTTTTCGCAGATCAATCTGCAAAACCAGGGCAACCATTCCGAATCGCTGTTCGCTCAGGGCTTTTTCGACCTGACCGACAAGCTGCGCTTCCAGGCCGGCCTTCGCGGCAGCCGCGAAACCACCGACATGACGGCCAGTTTGACGAACTACATCAATCCGAGCGGGGTCGCGGCCTTCACCGGCAACAATTTGCTCGGAGGATTCACCACCCGCGGGAACAAGACGTGGACCAATGTCGGCGGTAAGACCGGGCTCGACTACAAGTGGACCCCGGACATGATGACCTATATCTACTATGCGCGCGGCTTCAAGTCCGGCGGCTTCGTCGGCCGCGTGGGCGTTCCGACCGATATCGGACCGTATAACCCCGAGTTCGTCGATACGGTGGAGGCGGGGCTCAAGAGCGATTGGCTCGACCATCGTTTACGCATCAACGCGGCGGTGTTCTACAACAAATACCGCGACCTGCAGCTCGCCGAGATCTATTTCACGAACGGCGGCACGACACAAGGCAATACCATCTTGAATGCCGCGCAAGCGAAGACGGAAGGCGTGGAATTCGAGGTACAAGCCGCGCCCACCGACAACTTGAAACTCAATGCGTCGATCGCGTATCTGTATGCCAAGTACACGACGTTCAATTTCGTCAACTCGAGCTTGCCCGGCGCGCCGCCCGAGAATCTATCAGGGCGTGATCTTCAGGATGCTCCCCATATCACCGCGAGCGGCGGTTTCAGCTATTCACTCGGGATCGGTCCGGGCAAAGGCACGCTGGGTGTGACGGACCGCTACACCTCCTCGAAGTTCGAGGAAGCGCTCAACGATACGCCTCGCGCGACGATCCAGCCGACGAACTATATCGATGGCACGCTTGATTGGACCCCGGCGGACGGCAAATGGACGGCGGGCGTATGGGTGAGGAACATCGCCGACAAGCACTATATCGCCAGCGTATACGATTCGCCGGGAACCCTGGGTCTGGTGAATTACGCAGCACCGCGCGAGTTCGGTGCGACGGTACGCTATAGCTGGTAACCGCATCAGCGCGACAGATACTTATCCAACGTCTGTTGAAACTGGCGGATGCGTATCTCCTGATAATTTCCGAGCTGCACCTTACCGTTCTTCGAGCCGATCAGTCCTTCCTGGATTTTCGGGAGATTGCGGAAATCCTGATCGAGGACCGACCCCAGCACGCTCATTTCCACTACGGACGCCCACGGTTCATCCGGACCGAGCATCCGCATGGCAATCGAACGCGGTTTTTCCTTTCCCGCCGGCACGCGCGTCAGGCGCCGCACCTCCATCAAGGTATGGTGTTGGTCCGGCCACGGCCGCCAGCGAAACAGCGTATTGGGAGGAAACCCTCCCCACGGCGCGAAGTTGGGGAAGACGTTATAGGTAATGGCATCCACCATCTCAGCATCGCTGATTCCGCTGTAGTCGCGTTGCGCGGCCTCGCCCAAGCGCTGCCGATTCGCCGCGGCAAGCCCCTGCCGCGCGCTCTGGCCGGGCGCGAGCTCGATGCGCAAATCCGCCGCCGCCGCGCGTCCGTTGTACTTGAGCATTTGTTGCAGCAGCGCCTGCTCAGTCTGCGGCTCACCGCCTCGATACGGGGACGGAACCGCAAACGGCGTCAATGCGAGATTCACGTGATCGCCGTAGATGTTGTACTTCGTATTCGCATCACCGGTGAAATCCACGATCTGCCGATGCGTCGCCGCAGAGTGCCATGCCTCCATGAACGCCTCGCACGCGACTTTCCAGTTGGCGCGGACGACTTTTGCGGCCCAGACCGTGGTCACGCATTCCTGGTTCGCCCAGCGCGCGTGATGGCTCGGCAATGGGTGCAGATACTCCTCGAGAGTCGGCCCGCCGGGGTTCTCGCGCAGGAAAATGAATCCCTGCCAGCGGGCGACCTCCGCTTGCGGCAGGCTCATCTCTTGATCCTTCAGATGCGCGAAATCCCAGGGACAGGGAATTTCCTTGATCCGGCCGTCGAGCTGCCAAGTGAATCCGTGGAACGGGCACCGCAACTCGTCGACTTTTCCGCCGACGTCGCGCAGCTTTCGGCCGCGATGCAGACACGTGTTGTGAAATGCGCGTACCGAGCCGTCCCGCTGACGGGCGAGCACGTAGGAGCGCCCTGCATTTTCATACACGGCGACGTCGCCCGGATCGGGCATCTCCTCATCACGCGCCGCGAACTGCCAGACGTTCGGCCACATCTTTTCCAGCTCGAGCCGGAAGAATTCCGCGCTCGTGTACCGCGACGCCGCGATGGGCTCCGATCCCAGATACTTATAATGGTCTTCGAGCAGAAATGACGGCACCGGCTTCGTATCCGCAGCCGCATAATCGTCCCATCCGGGTCCCGGGCAGCGTCCCAGCACGATATTTTTCGGATCCTGATCGTTTCGATCGATCATATGTCACCTCCGCCGCTTGCGCAGACGAGCGATCCCGCCCGACGAGCGATCCTGCCGAATGTATAGCAAATCGCCGGGCTCGTCGGTCGCTGTCGATTCTGTCAGTTGACGTGGAGCCGGCCGCACGTGACGACCCGGCAATCACACATCGAGCATCCGCCCGGCCGCCAATTCATGCAACAGCGGCACGCCTTGCAGGAAGCGCCCGAGATTCTCGAGGAACAGATCATCGCTGCGCGGCACGACGCCGGAGCCCATGCCGGCAATATGCGGAGTGAGGGCGATTTGAGGATGCAGCCAAAACGGGTGTTCCTCTGGCAGCGGCTCGACCGAACTGACATCGAGGACGGCATGGCCTACCCGGCCCACCGCCAGCGCATGCAGCAGCGCCGCCTCGTCGACGAGACCGCCACGGCCGACGTTGACCAGCAGTGCTCCGCGCTTCATCTGTGCGAGAAAATCAGCATTGACCAGGTGCTGCGTCGCACGCGTGAGCGGGACGGCGAGAACGACGACGTCAGCGCCAGGGAGCACGCTCGCAAGCGCATCAGGCGGCTCGATTGCATCCGCCAGCTCATGGGTACCGCGGGCACGCCGGACGCCGGTGATGTGGGCACCGAACGCGCGGGCCCGTTTTGCCACACCCTCGCCGATGGCGCCGAAACCGATGATCAGCCAGTTCGAGCCGGCAATTTCGGTGAACGGCAAGGGCGCCCACTGCTTCAACGCACGCATTTCGCGCCGCGCCGGCCCGCGCTGCAGATGGTCGAGCACGCCGTTCATGACGAAATCGGCCACGGCGCCGCTCGGGGCATGAGAAGTCGTCACGCGGACCCCCCTTCGCAAGAGCTGCGCGAACACCGGAAGGTCGGTCCCGGCGGCGCCGCTCTGGAACCAGCGTAGATCTCCCGCCTCCAACGCCGCCTGCGCCAGCACGGGAAACAATCCATCGATGAATACGTCGGCTCCCGCCCACGCGATGACCGGCTGCGCCTCGGCGAGCGGCACGCTCGCAGAGCCGTGGCGGAGTGTGCCGGAGGCATCGATCAGCACCGGATCAATCTCACCCGCCAGTGCGTGCAATCGCGCGCCCGCGCGGCGGTAAGCCGCCTCGGTCATCAGGATTTGATTCGGTTTGTCGGAAAGCTGGCGCATAATCCTATACTGATGTCAGCTCACTCCATCCGGCAGGTCGCTTACTTCGTCCCGGACGTCGCCGTCGCGGCGCGCGAGCATTCCCGGCAATTCGGCTCCGGCCCGTATTTCATCGCCGAGCATATCCCGCTTCGCACCGTGCTGCATCGCGGGCGCGAGGCTGCGCTCGACCATAGCTCCGCGTATGGGCAATGGGGCGAGGTCATGATTGAATTCGTGCAGCAGAACAATCCGGGCCCGTCCGCATTTCATGACCTATATCCCGAAGGATCCGGCCGCCGCGGGTTTCATCATGTCGCGCTCATCGTCGACAGCCTGGCCGCGTCGCGCCGCGAATTTGCGAACGCCGGCTTTGTGGAGGCGCTTTACGCCGAGATGAACGACGGCTTCGCCTTCGTCATGGTCGATGCGGTCGCGCGCTTCGGGCACATGATCGAACTCTACCAAGGCGTCGCGGCGCTGACGGGCTTCTACGACATGGTCAAGAATGCCGCCCAGGGCTTCACGGGCGCAGATCCAATCCGGTACATCAAATTCGACTGACCCTGCACCGGGCGACTTTGGTTTCCGTTCAGTTCTGCTGCGCACCTTCACTGATCCAGGATCGGATGAGCTTGATTTCGGCTGCTTCCAGCGGTCCG
>WNFQ01004284.1_pt1 | contig 10380 bp, 11 predicted proteins | sample 5400171 | NCBI WGS metagenome assembly WNFQ01 (sample SAMN13153356, study PRJNA577476) | soil metagenome | isolation source: 20 cm soil under Madrone tree | place: USA:California | collected 2016-06-14 | reverse complement strand
AGCGGGCCCGAAAGCTCGCCGAGGCGCTCCAGGTGATCACCAAGCTCTGGAGCGAGGACCACCCGAGCTTCGCCGGCAAGTACTACCAGCTCGACAAGGCCCCCTTCGCGCCGCCCAACGTGCAGAAGCCGCACCCCCCGATCGTGATCGGCGGGCAGGGCAAGCGCTGGATCGTGCCGCTCGTGGCGCGCTACGCCGACGGCTGGAACGCCGTCAGCGGCGTGACGCCCGATGGCATGCGCGAGCGGCGCGCCATCATCGAGGCGGAGTGCCGGCGCATCGGGCGGAGCCCCTGCCCGAGCGAGGTCTCCGTCCTCCTTCCCCTGATCGCCATCACCGACATTCCGCTCGCCGGGCCGGTGGTGCGCTTCGGCGCCCGCGCGCTGGTCAAGAAGGAGGTGGCGCAGTCGATCCTCGCCGACAGCTCGGCCGCCATTCAGCAACGCATCCGGGAGTACGTCGACGCGGGGGCCACCGAGATCATCCTCTCGCTGCGCCCGCCATTCGACCGGGAGCTGCTCCGCCGCTTTGCACAAGACATCATGCCAGCTTTCAAGTGATGCGCGGAAGGCCGCGCCGGACACGGCTTTCCCGCGTGATTGACTCGTCCCGGGGGCGCCGGTATCTTCCGCCCCCGCCCTCCCGGAGAGACCCGGGCCGGGCGGCCGAGAGGACCCTCAGACGCCATGCGCATGATGTTCCCGGGAGTTCGCGAGCGCCGCGCGGTGGACCGCCTGCTCACGACCTTCTTCCGGGAGCACCGGGAGCTCGACTTCCGGCGGGCGATCGGGCTCCTCGCCCGCTTCTACCACCTCCCGCGCCCCCGCATGCGCTGGTTCGAGTACCTCGACTGGGGCAAGACCGCCGGGCGGACCTACGAGAACGGCGACATTCACCTGGTCCACCCCGAGAGCTGGAAGCGCGGGCGGAAGTACAACTCGGAGCGGCAGTGGATCCACACCGTCTACCACGAGTTCGGCCACTACGTGCTGTGGTCCGACGCGGAGCGTAAAGCGGACGGCTTCGCCTACCGCTTCGTGCGCGGCGTCTCACCGGAGAGGCGGGGCGGCGGCCGCACGCGCCTGGTCGGCACGGCCGCCAGCCGGGCGCGCCGCAAGCGCGCGGCCCTCAGGCGGTCACGTCCTCCCCGCCATCCACGCCGATCACGTTCCCGCTGATCCAGCGGGCGCCCGGCAGCGAGAGGGCGGCGATCGCGCCGGCGACGTCCTCGGGGCAGGTGAGGCGACCGCCGGGGTTGCGGCGGCGGGCCTCCTGGAAGAGGTACTCGGCAGCAGGGATCTTGCGCGCGGCGGGCGTGTCGGTCACCCCGGCGCGGATGGCGTTGACGCTCACCCCCGCCGGCCCCAGCTCGAGCGCGAGCTGCCGCACGTGGGACTCGAGCGCCGCCTTGGCCGCCGACACCGCCCCGTAGAACGGCATGACGCGCGTGCCGCCCGAGCTGGTCATGGCGAAGACGTGGCTCCCCTCGCCGAGGAGACCGCGCGCGTGGAGGTCCTGGACCCAGTAAACGAGGCTGTGCGCCATCACGTCGAGCGTCATCTCGAGCTGCGCCTTGGTGGTCTGCTGCCCCGGCACGTCGCTCACGAAGGGCTTGAGCGTCCCGAACGCGAGCGAATGCAGGAGCATGCGCAGCGGCTTCCCGCCCGCCAGCTCGCGCGCGCGCTCGCAGACCTCGACCCGCTTCTCGTCGTCGGCCGCGTTGACGTTGAAGAAGTGGGCCGGGGACCCGGCGGCGCGCACGTCCTCCGCCACGGCTTCGGCCTGCGGCAGCGTGACCTTACGGTCCAGGTGCACCCCGATGATGCCCATGCCGCGGCGGCCGAGCTCGCGGGCCGTGGCGGCACCGAAGCCGCTCGAGGCGCCCAGGACGAGCCCCCACGCGCCCGCGAAGGGACGCCAAGCATTGTCGTCAGGCATACTGGGGGACGATAACGAAAGCCCGTCGCCGGCGCTATCCCGGCCGAGAGTTGTATGCCCCGCGGCGCTCCGCTACGGTCGCCCCGTGGGCGGCAAGGGCGATCGTCCGGCGGTCGAGAACCGCTGGTGGGTCGATCAGGGCAAGGACGCGAAGGGGAACCCCCTGCCGCGGCCGCCGGCGGCCTTCGGCGGGCGGTTCTTCCGCACCGGCGAAGGCTTCGAGCAGGAGCGCGCGCGCGTGCGCCTCACCGACTCGAACCTGAAGTGGCTCGAGGAGGCGAGCCCGCCCCCCGACGGCTGGGTCGTGGTGCACGTGCTCGCCGGCGAGCGCTTCCCCGAGGGCCGCATCGAGAAGGCGAAGGCGGCGCTGCGGCTGCCGCCCGGCTGCCGCGGCGTGCTCATTGACTCGGGCACCTCGCTCCGCGCCATCCTCACGGCGCAGCCGGTCGGCGACCGGCTGGTGGAGGTCCGCCTCGGGGAGGAGTCGTCCTTCGACGCCTGGGTGAACGGCGAGTGGGTGCGGGAGGCTCTGTTCCGCGATTTCGAGGACGGCCTCCGGCGCGCGCCCGCCCTGGTGCGCGAGTACCTGACCACCTCTCGAGCCGCCTCGCTGGTCTGAGAATCGTTGGGACCCGCGTCCCCCCGCCTCCCTTTACCCGCTCACCGGGGGTGCGCTATGGAGCACCCATCAACCCAAGGGGGACACTCGATGGCGGCCACCGAGGACGAGCTGGCGAAGCAGAAGGTCCAGGAGGCGGTCTGGCAGTGGACCGGCCGGCTCATCGTGCTCGCGGTGACGTTCGGCTTCGGCTTCTTCGCGGCCTTCATCCTGTGGGGCAATGGGCTGAACGGCGCGCCGGCACTGCGCATCCTGAGGGAGCAGCAGGAGGCGCAGATCCTCGAGCGCAAGAACAAGGAGGTCGACCTCTCGGGCAAGCTCACGGTGATCCAGAGCCGGCTCGATCAGTGCATCGCGGACCTCCAGAAGGCGCGTGCGGCTGGGTCGGCGCCGGCCGCGGCGCCCTGAGCCTCAGATCACCTCGGCCGCGCGGAGGTGCGTGAGCTCCTCGCTGCCGAGGCCGAGGAGCCCCACGTAGATCTCCTGGTTGTGCTCGCCGAGCTCGGGGCCGAGCCGGCCGACGGCGCCGGGCGAGTCCGAGAGCTTCACGGCGACGCCCGGCACGGCGACCTCGCCGAGCTTCGCGTGCGGCAGGCGGACCACCATGTCGCGCGCGAGGAGCTGGGGGTGACGAAGCAGCTCGGCGACGCCGTAGACCGGCGAGCAGGGCACGTTCGCGCGCGCGGGGCCGAGCGCGTCCGTCACCTCCTCGAGCGTCCGCTCCGCCACCCAGGCGCCGACCAGCTCGTTGATCTCGGCGCTCCGCTCGAGCCGTCCCGTGGCGCCGCGGAAGCGCGGATCGCTCCCCAGCTCCGGACGTCCGATCGCCTCCGCCAGGCGGCGGAAGATGCGGTTCGTCGCCACCGCGATCACCACCCAGCCGTCGCGGGCGCGGAAGCAGTCGTAGGGCGCCGTGGCGAGGTGGCGGTTCCCGACCCGCGCCGGGACCTTCCCGGTCGCGGCGTGGATGGTCGGCCAGCCGTCGAGGATCGAGAAGACGGCGTCCTGGGCCGAGACGTCGACCGCCTGGCCGCGGCCGGTGCGGGCGCGGGCGTTGAGCGCCGCGAGCACGCCGATCGCGCCGAAGAGCCCCTGCAGGTAGTCGCCGAGCGAGCCGCCGCCGCGCGTGGGCGGGCTCTCCGGGAAGCCGGTGAGCGACATGAAGCCGCCCGCCGCCTGCGCCACGATGTCGTAGGAAGGCCGCTCCGCCCACGGCCCCGTCTGCCCGAAGCCCGACATGCTGGCGACGATGAGGCGCGGGTGCTCGCGCACCAGCTGCTCAGGGGCGAGGCCCCAGCGCGCCAGCGTGCCCCCGGCGAAGTTCTCGGCCAGCACGTCGACGTGGGGCAGGAAGCGGCGCACCAGCGCGCGCCCCTCGGGGTGCCGCAGGTCGAGCGTGATGCCCTTCTTGTTGCGGTTGAGCGCGAGGAAGGCGACCGGCACGCCGTCCGCGGTCGGGTAGCCGTAGCGGCCCTCGTCGCCGCCGCGCGGCGCCTCGACCTTGATCACCTCGGCACCCAGGTCGGCGAGGATCGCGGTGCAGAACGGCCCCGCCAGGAAGCGGGTCAGGTCGAGGACGCGGACGCCGGCGAGCGCGCTCACAGGTAGGGCACGAAGTTCTTGAGCGCGGAGAGGAGGGCCTCCAGGTCCGCGTAGTCGGCGAGCTCGCCGTAGAGCGCCGCGTAGGTGCCGCGCACGCGCTCCTCGTCCTGCTCCGCGGGCGGGACGGAGAGCGCCTGCTCGAGCTGCTTGAGCAGCGGCTGCGTCTGCAGCTTGGTCTCGACCGGGATCTCGTCGGAGAGCGCGATCAACAGCCGGCTTCGCTCGATCAGCCGGCCGATGATGTACTCGTCGCTGCGCTCGACCACGGCTGCCGCCTCACTCCGGCTTCTCTTCCTTCAGCTGCCGCTTCCAGTCGAGCACGCGTGCCTTGGCGCCCTCCGCCTCGGCCTCGGGCACCATGCCGGCGGCCTGGTAGAAGCGCGACAGGCTGGTGTGCGCGAGGACGTCGTCGGGCGTGAGCTCGCAGAGCTTCTTCCCCGCCTCGATCGCCTCCGGGTGCCGCCCGAGCTCGTTGAACGCCATGGCGAGCCCGTGCCAGGCGTCGACGTAGCCGGGGTCGAGGGTGAGCGCTTCCCTGTACTTGGCGACCGCTTCGTCGAGCTTGCCGTCGCCGAAGAGATCGACCGCCTCGTCGTAGAGGTCCTCCTTGCCGGGCATTCTGGATCCGTAGCGCATTCGCGCGCCCCCGGGCAAGCACGGAAGCGCGGTGGCCGAGCGCCCCCGTCCGTCGTATGGGACGTGCGCATGCCCCTCGAGGCCGACCTCGCGGCCGCGCTCGAGGCCGCCGGCCGCGGCGCGCCGCCGCCCGACTTCGCGGCGTGGGCGCTGCGCATCTTCGCGCATCAGTTCGAGCGCAACGGGCCGTACCGGGCCTTCTGCGAGCGCCGGGGCGTGACGCCCGCCACCGTCGCGCGCTGGGAGGATGTGCCCGCCGTGCCGAGCGCGGCGTTCCGCCGCGTGGAGCTCGCCTGCGGGCCGCCCGAGGCCGTGTTCCGCACCAGCGGCACGAGCGGCGCGGGCGGGCGCGGCCGCCATCTCGTCCCGTGCCTCGCCCTCTACCGTGCCTCGGCGCTCGCGACCTTCGCGCCCTTCGTCCTGCCCGACGCTGCCCGCCTCCCGTGCCTCTGCCTCGCGCCGCCGCCGGCGCTGCGCCCGGAGTCCTCGCTCGTGCAGATGTGCGTCTGGGTGGGCGAGGGGCTCGCGAGCGGCATCGAGTGGATGATCGGCGAGCGCGGCCTCGAGACGGAGCGGCTGCTCGCGCGCCTCGCGGCCGCGGAGGCGAGCGGCGAGGCCCTCCTCCTCCTCGGCGTGACGGCCGCGTTCGCGCAGCTCTTCGACGCCTGCCGGGCGCGCGGGCGCACCTTCCGCCTGGGCCCCGCGAGCCGCGTCGTGGACACCGGCGGGCAGAAGGGCATGACGCGCCCGCTCTCGCGGCCCGGCTTCCTGCGCGAGTGCTGGACGCTCCTCGGCATCCCCGGTTACTACTGCATCAACGAGTACGGCATGACGGAGCTGTGCTCCCAGCGCTACGACAGCGCCCTCGACGACCGCTTCCACGGCCGGAGCCTCGCGCCGCGCCGGCTCGCGGGGCCGCCCTGGCTCCGCACCCGCGTCCTCGACCCCGACACGCTGGCCGCGGTCGCGCCCGGCGCGACCGGCCTCCTCTGCCACCACGACCTCGCCAACGCGGGCTCGGTGTCGGTCGTGCTGAGCGAGGACCTGGGGCGCGCCGTCGGCGACGACGGCATCGAGGTGCTCGGGCGCGTCGCGGGCGCCGCGCCGCGCGGCTGCGGGCTCCTGCTCGCGGACCTCGAGGCGCCGTGAGCGCGGAGACGCCGGCAGCGCTGCGCGCGCGGCTCGAGGCGGCGGTGGAGGCGCGCGCGCGCCTCCGCGCGCGGCCGCTGCACGAGACCATCGCGGCGCTCGCCGCGGCGGCGGCGCGCTGGCGCGACGATGCGGCGCTGCGCGCCGAGCTGCCGGCGGCGGCGTGCCTCTCGCCTGCGATGATCGCGGCCGTGGTGCCGATCGCGGCCGACGCGCTCGACGCGCAGGCCCTGGCGGAGCTCGCCCGGCGCGAGTGGGGCGCCGGCGCGGCCGCGCGGCCCGCGCCGCCCGGTCCGGCGCTCGTCGCGCACCTGGTCGCGAGCAACGTGCCCGCGCTCGCGCTCCCCGCGATCGCCCTCGGCTGCCTCGCGGGCGCCGCCGTGCTGGTCAAGTCGGGACGCGACGACCCGCTCTCCGCGCCGGCGTTCCAGCGCGCGCTCGCCGCCGTCGATCCGGCGCTCGCCGCGACCGTCGTCGCCGCCTACTGGCCGGGCGGCGACCTGGCGCGCGAGGACGCCGCGCTCGGCCGCGCCGAGGTGGTGGTCGCGACCGGCAGCGACGCCACCCTCGCCGCGCTGGTACCGCGGCTCGGCCGGCGGCTCATCGCTCACGGCCCGCGCTGGAGCGTGGCGGTCGTGGAACGCGCCGCCGCCGCCGAGGTCGACGCGATCGCGCTCGACGTCGCCCTGCACGACCAGCGCGGCTGCCTCTCGCCGCACGCCGTCTACGTCGCCGGCGACGCGCGCGGCTTCGCCGAGCGCCTCGCCGCGGCGCTCGATGCCGTCGCCGTGCCGCTGCCGCCGGGGCCGGCGAGCGTCGACGCACGCGCCGCGGCCAGGCTCCTCGCCGCCGAGGCAGAGTGGGTGCCGGGCGCCACGGTCCTTGGCGGCGCCGGCGGCACGGTGATCTACGAGGAGGCGCCGCCGTTCCGGCCCACCGCCGGCCTGCGCACGGTGCGCGTGCACCCGCTCCGCGACCCGCGCGTGCTGCCGGAGCTGCTGCCGCCGGGTCGGATCGAGTGCGTAGGCGTGGCCGGCGTCGATCCGGCACCGCTCGTCGCCGTGCTCCGCGCCCGAGGGGTGGCGCGCATCTGCCCCGTCGGGCGCATGCAGCGGCCCCCGCTCTGGTGGCCGCGCGGGCAGCACCCGCCCCTGGGCGCGCTCCTCGGCCGTCGCGGGGAGCCCCTCATCGAGGTCGAGCGGTGAGCGACGACCTCGCGGCGCTCTTCCTCCGCCATGTCTGCCAGACCTCGGCGGCGCCGCTCGGCATCGAGGTGGCGCGCGCCGCCGGCTCGACGGTGTGGGACGGGCGCGGTCGCGCGTACCTGGACCTGCTCGCCGGCATGGGGGTCGCGAACGTCGGCCACACGCACCCCGAGGTGGTGGCGGCGGTGCGCGCGCAGGCCGAGCGGCACCTGCACGTCATGGTGTACGGCGAGTTCGTGCAGGAGGCGCAGGTGCGCCTCGCGACGCGTCTCGCGGGGCTCCTGGCGCCACCGCTCGCGGTCGTCTACTTCACCTCGAGCGGCGCCGAGGCGATCGAGGGCGCGCTCAAGACCGCGCGCAAGCACACCCGCCGGCGTCGCATCGTCGCCTTCGAGGGCGGCTTCCACGGCGACACGCTGGGCGCCCTCTCCATCGGCGGGAACCCGGTCTACCGCGCGCCCTTCGAGCCGCTCCTGCCCGACGTGAAGTTCCTCCCCTTCGACGACGTGGCCGCGCTCGCCGCGATCGACGCGCACACCGCGGCGGTGGTGGTCGAGCCGGTGCAGGCCGAGGCGGGCGTCCGCGTCCCGTCACCCGCGTTCCTGCCGGCGCTCCGCCGCCGCTGCGACGAGACCGGCGCCCTCCTCGTGCTCGACGAGGTGGTGACCGGCTTCGGCCGCACGGGCCGCCTCTTCGCGCACCAGCACTGGGGCGTGGTGCCGGACCTGCTCGTGCTCGCGAAGGCGCTCGGCGGCGGGCTCCCGCTGGGCGCCTTCGTCGGCAGCCCGGCGGTCATGGCGACGCTCGGCCACGACCCGCCGCTCGCGCACGTGACGACCTTCGGCGGCCACCCGCTCTCGTGCGCGGCGGGCCTCGCGGCGCTCGAGGTGCTCCTGCGCGAAGACCTTCCGGCGCGCGCCGCGGGGCTCGGCGCCCGCCTGCTCGAGCGCCTGCGCGCGCTCATCGGGCGGGGCGGTCTCGTCGCCGCACGCGGCCGGGGCCTCCTCCTCGGGCTCGAGTTCGGCGAGGCCGCGGCCTCGGCCCGCTTCGCGCGCCGCGCGCTCGAGCGCGGCCTCATCCTCAACTGGACGCTCCACCGCGACACGGTCGTCCGCCTGGCGCCGCCGTTGGTGCTGAGCGATGCGGAGGCCGAGCGGGCGATCGAGGGCATCGTCGCGGCGCTCGCGTAGCGATCGCTCGTCCCCCGAATGGCCGCCTCATCAGACTGTCGCGACGTGTGGACTGCGTGAGCCCGAACGCTGGCCTCTCATCACCGGCCGTGCCCACGCCGCGGCGCTGCTCCCCGCGGTCGTGCCGCTGATCGAGCAGGGACGCCTGCGGCCCGGGGAGGTCACGACGCGCGTCGTCGGCTGGGAGGATGCGCCCCGAGCGTACCTGGAGCCCGCCATCAAGTGATCGTGCGCCGGGCCTGACATCCAGCGGCGCGCGGTCTACTTGTTGTGGCAGTACACGCAGGACCCGCCGCCGCCTCCGATGAGCGGCGGGTCGTTCGCCGGGTCGGCGTCCTGATACGCGGCGACGCGATCCGTTGCGTGCGCGACGCGGTCGTCGAGGTCGGACTGGTAGCGATATGCAGTGCCTCGCCCGATCGCCTGTCCGATGCCGTACCACGTCTTCGCGGCCGCGAGCCGGCCGCCCTTCGCGTCGATGTCCCCGAGCAGCAGCGTCGTCCCCTCGAGGTTGTGCGGCGCCATGCCGAGGTTGTTGCAGATCTCGGGAAGCGCGGCGACGCAGCTGGCGCTCGCGAAGACCAGATCGACCAGCGGGAGGATCCGATCCTGGTAGTACGGGTCGGTGGCGGGAAGGATGGGCGCCACCACCGCGAAGGCATCGAAGCTGTTGAAGAGCGGGTTCGCCGTGATCGCGGCCTCGATCTGCTGCATGCCGAGCGCGAGCCGGGCGTCGTCGTGCTGCTCGAAGCCGTTGGCGTACGAGGTCGCCGCCCGGAAGCCCGGAACGCGCGAGTCGTTCGGCAGGAGCTCGACGGCGCGGTCGAGCGGCGCCTGCGCGGCGGCGCCTTCCGCCTTGGCGGCGTCGCAGAGGTCGAGGAAGTCGAACTCCGCGCACGCCCGTGTGCTGCGATAGAGGCGCAGCATCCCGAGGAGGAACTGCGAGCGGCCATCCCGGGGATCGTCGCGGACCGCCTGCTCGAGGAAGCGAAGCGACTCGTCGCTGCGCGGCCGGTCGGCCCACAGCGTGTCCCAGAAGGCGGCCTCCCCCATGGCAGCCGCGCGCGAGGGTCGGCGGCTCGAGAGGCGATCGGCCGCGTTGCGCCGGAAGTTCTGCAAGCGAACGAGATGGCGCTCGCCGGCGATCGTGAGCCATGCCTCCACGTACGCGACCGGGCCCGAGACGCGCGCATAGCCGGACCCCTCGGCGCGGATCACCAGCCGGCGGCGCGTGTAGACGATCTCGCGCACGCCGCCCGGTCCGCCGTCCGGCGCGTGGTAGCGGTAGCCGCCCCTCGCCGCGCGCCAGCCCGTGCAGGGCAGCGCGACCTCGTCGTGGTCCTCGAAGTCGTCGCCTCGACGCGAGAGCGCGAAGCGAACCGAGGAGACCGCGGGGCAGGTCGGCCGACGGAGCGTGCGAAGCGCCCGGTCGGCCCCGACGCGGACGCTCGCGCGCGTCGGCCGGAAGTCGCCGACCTTGCCGCTCGTGAGGAGCGTCAGCGCGCCGGCGGGGTGCGCGGCGGCGGCGACGGCAAGCATCGTCCCAAGGAATCCGGCCCTCGAGCCCATCGCGGCCGGAAGCTACCACCGGGATACCCCCGCCGACTACCCAAGAGGGTCGGAAGCAGTGAGGTGAGGCGTCCGCATCCCGCCACGCCGTCACAAAGATGCCGCTGGCGGGTGCTGGCCGCCCACATGTCCGCGCTCCGAGACTGTGAGGACGGCGACCGCCGCCTGGGCACGGTTCTTGCCGATGAGCCCCGCATGAGCGCGCCTTCGGCCGAACGAACCATGAAGAGAATACTCGCCGTCATCGGGCTCCTGTTGAGCCTTGGAGTCCTGGCTCCTGGGTCGTCGCGTGGGGGCTCCGGTCACGTCACTCGCTGCTACGCGGATTGCCCTGTCGAACTCACAGGGTGCCGCGACGTGTTCATCAGAGGCCGCTTCTATCGCGACTGCGTGCGGCGGATCGTTTACGCTTGCCACCACGCGGGCGGCTGCGGGGCGGTGATGTCGCCCCCGCCGACGGACCGGTGCCGAG
>WNFQ01004282.1_pt1 | contig 10383 bp, 13 predicted proteins | sample 5400171 | NCBI WGS metagenome assembly WNFQ01 (sample SAMN13153356, study PRJNA577476) | soil metagenome | isolation source: 20 cm soil under Madrone tree | place: USA:California | collected 2016-06-14 | reverse complement strand
CTCCCTGGTGGTGCCGCTGCCCGACTTTCCCGTCCCAGACCTCTGGATCAAGGCGATGGTACCCATCGACCGCTTGAAAATGCCGCGGGTCAATGCACTGCTGCGCTTCATCCGCAGCAAAGGAGGAGGCTCTGATTCCGTGGACGCGCGATCCGTCCGGTCGACTGCAAAGTCAGCAAAAAGGTGAATTCCGGCGGACGACCGACCTACCGTGTCACGCCACACAGCTCAGACGGGCGCTCGCTCCGGTAAGATTGGGTCGAGTACCATCTACGACGCTCAACCGCCTTCAAGGGCGGACTTTGGTATGGTCGTTGCGATCAGGTTGGACAGTCGCTCCGATCGCATTGCTTCAGCTTGCCGCCTTTCCGGACGGGTTGCTAACTAATCACAGATGCCAAATGCCTCTGCGAGCAATGCCGCTCAGTGTCCGCTTCGGGTCTGATTCGGACGTCGCCGCTCGAAACCGTGAGGTCCGCTTTACCCCCGTGAGCGGCCATCGTCGGCCACAGCGGCCATGTCCGAAAAGTGCCATGAAGAGACATTCGCTGAGCAGCGCGCCAGGTCGGCATCCATTGTGGCGATGCCTGTGCGCTGGCCCGGCGCCATCGGTTGCTCCGATTAATGCCTTCGAAATTTCCCGTTAGCGATTCGGAGCCGCGCCGCCATATGTGGCCTGGGCGAGGAGTTCGATGATCACTGATGGCTCTGTCCATCGAAAGGAAAATGACATGACTGGACGAAGAACGATGATGGTATTGGAGACCAAGATGAAATTCGCATTGATTGGCGCCGCCGCTCTTACCGCGGCAGCTTTCGCAACTCCCGCGCTGGCGCAAGCCGTTATCGAAGATCCCGGCTATTGCGCGCAGTTCTACCCGAATGCAAATTGCCAAAACCTAGGACCGGGCAATCCGTACACCAATGGCGGCTACTGGCAGAACGGCAACGCGTCCGTGGAACCTCGTTGGCACCGTCACTATCGGATGCACCGCGGATGATGGAAAAAGAAGCGGCCAAGCGGCCGCTTCCAACCGCTGCGCTCTATGGCCTTCAAAATCTCCAACGACTCGATAATGATTTGTCGGTATCCGAGCGCCACCGGGTCAATCGCTACCGAAACAGGCCGTCCGCGCGACGTCCGCTTTCCGCCCGATAGTTGAGCGGACATCGCGCCACGTCCGAAAAGTGCCATTAACGGTTGTTGGTCATCCGCACGAATGATCTGACAGAGCTACCTCCGCTCGACGGCGTAGCGTGACTTCATTTCGTCGAATGAAAATTGAGAGTGCATATCCCGCCGCAATAAATAGGCCCAATGAGATCACACTCAGTATTCCGGAAATCTTGTAAATTTCGGCGCCCACTGCATAAGCACCGAAGCCGAAGAGACACGCCCAGCAGACTCCACCAGTCATATTGAAGAAGAAAAACCGACCTGCCGGCATGCAATTGGCGCCCGCAAGCAAAGCCGCAAACATTCGTAGCACTGCAATGAAACGCCCAAAGAACACGACGGCGCTCCCATGCTGAAAGAAAAGATATCGACCGATCAGCAATCGATCCTCATCGAGGCGGATGTACCGACCATATCTGCGAAGAAAGGGCAAACCGAGCTGACGCCCGACCATGTATCCCGTGCCGTCCCCGACAATCGCACCCGCCGCAGCTGCTAGTACAACGACGACGATGTTGATCTGACCAGTGGTGGCGGCAAGGAGCGCAGCGGCAATAAGAATTGTTTCTCCGGGGAGAGGCACGCCCGCACTTTCTAACGCAACAATACCAAAGATGATCCACGGGCCGTAGATTGGGATCAAGCTATTCAAGGCATCGGACAAAGAAGTAAACTCCATCTTTTGAGGTTCCAGATCCGTGAAGACGCGATAACGACCCTCGCGGCGAATTGCCTCGATGGTGGGATTCGAAATGTTGACGATATTTCATGGTGCTTCACCGGATAGTGAGATGTTCGCAAGCGATTGATTTATAAGTACCAAGCCATGGAAAGGTTAGCTGCCGCCTCGTATCTCGTGTGTGCGGAGGGTCCGCCATTCTTTGCCATTGGTCCAATGGATAAAAACGCACAGCTTCATTGGACATTCCGATGGCCATCCTGCCCAGTCTTCAACAACTCCGCTTTCTGTGTGCTCTGGCCGAGCAGTGCCATTTCGGCCGTGCTGCGGAAAGTTGTGCCGTCACGCAATCGACGCTGAGCGGAGGAATCAAGGAGCTCGAGGCAAGGCTGGGCATAACGCTGTTTGAGCGCAGCCATCGCCACGTGATGCTGACGCCCTTGGGGAAAGAGATCGCGACGCGCGCCCAGCGCCTGCTGGTCGACGCCGAGGAACTGGTCGGGTTGGCCCGCAACGCGCAGGAGCCATTGTCCGGGCCGCTCCGGTTCGGCGTAATCCCGACAGTCGGGCCGTATGTCCTGCCCTCGCTGCTGCCACATCTGGGCACTGCGCTGCCGAAGCTCAAGCTGTACGTCCGGGAGGCTCCGACTCCGGTTCTGCTGGACAAGCTCGCCGCAGGAGAACTCGATATCTTGCTGGTGGCCATTCCTTACGGACTTGGCGATGTCGAGGCGATGGAGATCGCGGAAGATCCAATCGTCGTAGCGATGCCGCGCAACCATCCTCTTGCCCATCACGTGGTGGTGGAGCGTGATGACCTGGCCCGTGAACAGCTGCTCTTGATCGAGGACGGGCATTGCCTGCGCAGCCATTCACTGCAGGCATGTCGGATCGTGGATCCGGTTCGCAATGAGGTCTTCCAGGCGACCAGCCTGCGAACGCTTGTCCAGATGGTGGATGCGGAACTTGGCATCACGCTGGTGCCTCAGATTGCGGTGGAATCCGAACTCGCTTCATCTCGCAATGTTGTGATTCGGCGGCTCTCTCCGGACAAGCCTTTCCGGACGCTGGTCCTGGCCTGGCGACCGACATCCTCACGCGGCGCCGAATTCAGGATGCTCGGAAATCTCATCCGAGAGTGTCTGGCTGGTTCCAAGAGAGCTGACCAGAACTCCAAAGCACTAGCCGCGCGCTGAGCGGGCGCGTCACATCCACCGTGGCGATGCCTGTCAGCAGCATCGGTCCGCATTTATCGATCCTGCGTTCTTTCTGTGCTGATGCCAGTGCCATCGGCTGCTCCGATTACTGCCTTCGAGATTTCCCGTTAGCTATTCGGTGCCGGGCGGCCATATCTGGGCCAAGGCGACAGGTTCGATAATCACTGGCGGCTCCGGCCGTTGAAAGGAAATGTCATGACTGGACGAAGGACGATGATGGTATTGGCAACCGCCTTGCTTGCCGGGTCTCTGCTTGCGACGGGTGCACAGGCACGCGGCGGTGGCGGAGGGGGTGGCGGTGGCGGTGGACACGGTGGCGGTGGCGGTTTCGGCGGAGGTTCCATGGGTAGCTTCGGCGGAGGTTCCATGGGAGGCTTTGGCGGAGGTCACGTCGGTGGCTTTGGCGGAGGTCACTCGGGTGGCTTCGGCGGAGGTCGCATGGCGGGTATGGGCCGAGATCACTATGGCTATGGAAATCACTATGGCTATGGAAGACATCGTTTCGGCGGCGGCTACTACGACTACGGCACCTGTCCGTATTACACGTCATACAGCTGGCCCTACACCTGCACCTACTGAGTGGCGAGCCGATTCGAAAGTTGCCGGCGCGCGGCTTTCGCAATCTTAAACGGCCCACCGGGAGAGCTCGCGTACAACAGAACGCTAGCTCTCCCAGGTGAGCCACCGGCTCAACTCACCCGCCATCACAGTGCCGACGTTCAACAACCAAGGACCGACCAACGTCCGATAGTCTTACACCAACCGAAATTGTTGCGAACCTAGTCCGACATTGGTGCCGGCCAAAATCGCAGTACGTTGTCCGCGCCAGAGACCGTTCAATCCTCAGCAGCGGACATGCGTTGGACGGGACGGCTGATCTGATGTTTTTGGACAGAATTAGGATTGGGACAGGGGGCAGTTGGCTTGACAGATGGTGCTCATAAGAAATGGCGAAATCCTCGAAACTGGTGGCTGCGAAACGCGGACGGGTGCTTCTCGTAAGACGAAAGCGCGATGGGGCTTGGATGTTTCCCGGGGGTCGCAAGCGCGAGCGGGAAAGCGATAAAGATTGCCTGCGCAGGGAGATCAAAGAAGAGCTTCCGAAACTCAAACTTGGACGCCTTAGGCTTTGGAAGGAAGTTAAAGCCAAGAACCGTCGTTCGGGCCGGAAAATGAGTGACGCGATCTTCGTCGCAGCGAAAGCGGCTGGGCGCCTGACAATCGGCGACAAAAAGGAAATCGATAAGGCAACTTGGCGCAAGCCGCGTGGCATTCGTCTGACGCCAACGTCGCGCTACATCAGGGATAAACTCTTTCCTAAATCAAATTAGGCCCCGAGGCGGCCTCTGCTCACTACACGGTAAAGAGCCGCGCCAGCCGGTACGGGTCGTTCAGACCGGATGTCCGTTCCGGGTCAAACGCGGAAAAACTCAGTACGAGCAAATGTTTTCCGCTGTTCCGCCAATAGCGGACATCCCCGGTGGGCGAGCTGAGCGGCTTCGTGAATGTGCAGCAAGGGCGCGTCCAACATTCCCTAACCGCCCACTACGCGAATCCAGCAGTCGTGCGTTTTCGCGGCTCGATACGGGAGGGCGAAAGCTGCGGGTTTCCGGCCCTTCGAACGCTCGCCTTTTCCGGGACCTGCCACTACAAAACCTGCCCTGAGAAGCCGCACCAGGATGCGTTACTGCCAAGAGTTGAGATGCGCCTTCGCCGTCTTCAAGTCGGTGGTTTCAAAGCCTTCGCTGAAGCGATCGTACACCGACTGCAGAAGGCTGCGGGCCTCGGCGATACGGCCTTGATCCTGCTGCAAGCGCGCGAGGCTTGTGGATGTTCGCAACTCCCATGACAGGGCACCTTGCCGGCGCGCCCAATCGAGCGAGCGCAAAAAGTGCTCCTCGGCCGCCGTCGGCGCCTGCGGCGAACCCCCCAGCAGGATAAGTTCGCCTTTGATGCGCAGGAGCTCGGCGAAGCACCAGCGCTCCTCGTCGCGCTCGGATCGCGCGAGCGTCTCGTCGATTATCGAGAGCCCTTCGGCAGCCCTGCCATCACGACCGAGGGCGTCGGCAATCTCGGCGAGGAATAGGGTGTAAAGGAGGCTGAGCGAGTCCTGAGGGACGCGGGCGAACGCGGCACGCAGAAGCTCCAACCCGGCGCCAACCTCGCCGCGCTTGACGAGCAACACCCCTCCGAAACATCGGCCCACGAGGTTCCACAGCTCCAGCGTGTGCCTGGTGGAACGATCCATGAGCGCTTTTATGTACCGCTCCGCCAAGGTCAGATCGCCGACGAGAAACGCGACGGGGCATGCCCAGCTGAGGACACTGGACAGCGACACCGGGTGATCGCTGGCGCGAACGTCGACCAAATTGCATTCGATGCCATGTATCGCCTGGTCGGCAAATCCCTGCAACCCGAGGATCAGGGAGTGATACGAACGCGCCAACGACCGCTGATCATATTGAAACCTGATGATGTGCGACCGCCTGGCGACATACCGACCCAGCATGCGCTCGACATGCCGCCGTGCACCTTCCAGGTCCCCCAGGGCAAGCAGCGCCACGCCGACCAGACGGTCGCCGACTGGACCATCGGCAGGATCGGCCGATTTTTCTGCACAGGTGCAAAATCTTTCGGCCAGCGCCAACGCCTCCCGATAGCGGCGGCTGGTGATGCTCTCGATAAACATGCCCCAAAGCGCTCGCAGGCGATAATCCGCATCGTCGAGGCTATCCGCGATCTCAAAGGCGCTTGTCCAGGCCACGACCGTCTCGGGGCACGAGCCCTTGGTCAGAAACAGCGCCGCGCCGAGCGCCGCATATAATTGCATATTGCGACGTGCGTCTCGGCTCCCGGCGGGACCGGAAAGCGCCCGCTCCACACGACTGCGACATTCCTCCATCAGCGACAAGTGCACCCACAGCGGTACCGCTGCCGCGGTCAGCGCTACGCTGATCTCGGCGTCGCCATTCGGAGAGAAGGCCCAATCCAACGCCGCGCGCACCTGTCCGATCTGACGGCCGTAGCGCACCAGCCACGCGGGCGCAGACAAGGTCTCCAACTCTAGTTCGGCTCTGTCAAAGAGACCCCGGTAATAATTGGCGTGGCGTCGCGCCACCTGCTCGAACTCTCCGCTTTCATCGAGCTTTTCCAGCGCGTAGGCGCGCGTGATCTCGTGCAGCCGATAGTGAGCAATCAGGCTTCCGACTTCCACCAACACGAGAGATTTCGTGACGAGGTTCGCCAGCGAGCAGACCGCTTCCGATGCGGCGATCTCGCCATCCGCAGCTACCGAACTCACAGCCTCTGCCGTAAAGTCGCCGGCGAAAACGGCAAGCCGCCGCATCACCAGGCGTTCGGGCTCGGGCAGCAACTCATAGCTCCAGTCGAGCGTTGCACGCAGTGTCTGGTGCCGCGGCAGAGCCGTTCGGCGGCCGCCGGTCAGCATTCCCAAGCGGTTATCCAGGCCCGCGGCGACCTGCTGAAGCCCAAGCGTGGCAACGCGAGCTGCCGCCAAATCGATGGCCAGCGGAATGCCATCGAGGCGCCGACATATTGCAGCAATTGCTGGAAGGGTTTCTCCATTCGGCAAAAAATCCGACTGCAACGCCTTCGTCGTGGCGATGAAAAGCTGCACTGCGCTGTGACCAAGGATATTGCCGGTTTCCTCACACGGTGACGGCACATCCAGCGGGGGAACGCGGTAAACGTACTCGCCCTCGATCTTCAGGATCTCTCGGCTCGTTCCAAGAATGGTCGTTCGCGGACACATGCGCACGATCGTTTCGGCCAGCTTCGCTGCTGCGTCGATCACGTGTTCGCAGTTATCGATAACAAGCAGAAGTTTCCGTGCTCCGATGGCCCGAGCGACGGACTCGGCAGAAATCTCGTCGCCGCCTAGCTTTAGGCCGAGGACCCCCGTCACGGCGGTCGGCACCAGACCGGGATCCGACAAAGACACCAGCTCGACCAGCCGCACATCACCCTGAAAGCTTGGAAACAAGCCACGGGCTACCTCCAATGCCAGCCTGGTTTTCCCAATTCCCCCCGGTCCGGTCAGCGTCACCACCCGGTAGGCGGATAGAAGGCCGCGCAGGTGCTGCACGGCATTCGCTCGGCCGACAAGTTCGGATGCCGCCGCAGGCAAGTTGGTCTGAAATGGCTCGGCCGGGCTTCGCATCAGTTCGATGTCAATCGAATCTACTGACGATGTGCACTCCTGCCGGGATGTCCACGCACCGAGTAGGCGATAGCCACGACCGGACGCCGTCTTCAGTATTCCACGATCCGAACCGAGCGCCTTGCGAATCGCAGATATGTGAAATTGAAGTGTATTGTCCTCTACGATTGCGCCCGGCCATACGCGAGCCGAGAGGTCGTTCTTGGTGACAAGCTCACCTGCCGACTGAACCAGAACCTCGATGATTTCGAACGCGCGGCCCCCGATCGGGACGGGCACTCCACGCGCTCGCAGTTCGCGCCGAGCGAGATCGACCTCCCACTCGTCCAACTCATACACCAATCGTCGGTCTTGTGCGCGCACTCGCGGCCCCTGTTCAGGTTATCTCACGTTTCATCAGAATTTAGCGGCGTGCAAGCCAGCAGGGCGGTTCCGCTGATGGCCGACAACCGTTGCTGCGTCGCGCGTTGAGGTCGCCGACCGCTTTCTGGCAAGGCCTCTCACTTTCTCAGAAATATTCAGAACTGCTTCAAGGAATTGCTCTGTGACGCCGGGATAGAACATCGTTCATACCGCATGGATATCCTTCCGTTTGGAGGACATTCCTTCACTCGAACCCGGAGAGTCTTTCCAATCAAGAAGAGTTGAGAGTGCGTCAAGCAAGACGGAGTTGCGAATGATCGATCCTGCACAGAAGCCCCCGCTTCTCAATCGCCGAGAGGCCCTTCAGACCGTCGGCGCGGACGCCCGCGCCCTCGCGGTGCCCGTTCTTCCTGTCAGGAGAATCTGATGTCCACCCTGCATCAGCACACCTTATCACGTCGCGGCTTCTGCCTCTGTTGCATGGCCGCAGCCACAGGCGGCTGGCTGAACCCCTCGCAAGCCTATGCCGAGGCACGCAATATCGTGGATCTGATCCGCGATGATGCCGCCAAGGCGCCCATCAAGGTCCATAGGCTGCGCGGTAACGTCAGCATCCTCGAGGGCTCTGGCGGCAATATCGCTGTCCTTACCGGTGCCGATGGCAAGGTGTTCATCGATGCCGGAATCACCGCGTCCCGCCCGCGAATCCTAGAGGCCGCGAGCGGCCTCAGCCGCGATCCGATCAGACATCTGATCAACACCCACTGGCATTTCGATCACGCGGACGGCAATCAATGGCTGAATGCGGAAGGCGTAGCCATTCTGGCCCATGAGAACACCCGTAAGCATCTCCTGGTCGCCCAGCGGGTCGAGGACTGGGATTTCAACTTCCCTTCGCCGCCGCTAGCGGCGATTCCGACCGAAGTCTTCTCATCGGAGAAGACTCTGACCCTGAATCGCTCCACACTTGCCCTCAAATATTACGGTCCCGCGCATACGGACAGCGATATATCCGTCACCATCCCTGACGCGGATATTCTTCATACCGGCGATACGTACTGGAATGGCGTCTATCCGTTCATCGATTACTCGACCGGCGGAAACATCGAAGGGATGCTCAAAGCTGCCGAGGCAAATCTCGCTGCCTCGACCGACAGAACAATCGTGATCCCCGGTCATGGCAAGCCGGTGAGCAACAAGGCAGAGCTTTCGGCCTATCGCGACATGCTTTTCGCTATCCACGACAACGTCTCAAAGCTCAAGCAGCAGGGTCGGTCTCTCGACGAGACGATCGCCGCCAAACCGACCGCTGCGTACGACGCGAAGTGGGGTCAATTCGTCATAGGCCCGGTGTTCTTCACGCGACTGGTTTATCAAGGCGTCTGACGCAGTTCGCTCAGATATTCAGCCGCCGACGCGAATTGCCTTCTCCAAAGCGTAAAGAGCATCGGTTTTAGAAAGGAACCTTGACGTGTCTGCTTCAGAAAAGCTCCTTCACATCGATATCCCGGTGAAACTGTCGAACGTGAAGACAGTATTCAGTGTTGGCGCGTTGGCGTTCGAAGGGGATTTGCCCGCTTCGATTTTCCACCTTCAGCTTATCGAGAATGACACCGCGGACTGGCAAGTCAGGGCCGAGGTCATCGCAGTCTTTCACACGAACGCCGGCCACGTGACGTTGCACGACAGCGCCTACGACACCGAACGGAATATAGCGACCGGCAATCCCTACAAGGAGCTTGTCGCTGACCTGATGAAACGCGGTGTGCAAATTGAGTTATGTGGCGCGACCGCGAAAGTTCACAACTGGGGAAACGCAGATCTGCTTCCTGGAGTCAAGGTCAATACGGATGCCATGGCGAGAACGATGCAGCTCGTTCAAGAGGGCTTCGTGAAAATCACGGAATGAAACCAGGGCCAAGCGCCGAATACAATCTAATCAGGAAGAGTTGAGAGCGCGTCAAGCAAGACGGAGTTGCGAATGATCGATCCTGCACAGAAGCCCCCGCATCTCAATCGCCGAGAGGCTCTTCAGACCGTCGGCGCGACCGTCGCACTCGCTACTGCTGCCAGCGGCCTGATCGGCGCCGCAAGCGCCGCGACGACGACCATCAATACGCCTGACCGCGACGCAGGCGGCTTCTGGCCGAACGGTGCGCGGTTGGCGGTGAGTCTCTCACTCATGTTCGAGGGCGGCGGCCAGCCGATCTCGGGCGCAGGCGGCGTGATTCCGGACCCGATCGAAAAGGGCGTCCCGGACCTGCCGACCAACGCCTTCTTCGCTTACGGTCATTACGAGGGCATTCCCCGCGTGCTCGACCTCATGGACAAGCATGGGATCAAGCTCAGCTCATTTATGATCGGCAAGGCGGTGGAAACCTCGCCCGACCTCGCCCAGGAAATCGTACGACGCGGTCACGAGGCCGCCGCGCATGGCCGGGTGTGGGACAATTCGTATCAACTCTCGCGCGATGAGGAGAAACGCTTCATCGCCGACAGCGTTGGGACGATCCACAGAGTTACCGGTGAGAAGCCGATCGGCTGGAACGCCTATTGGATGCGCAACTCCATCCATATCCTCGAGACGCTGCAGGAACTCGGTTTTCTCTATCATATCGACGAGCCGAGCCACGACGAACCATTCATCGTCCCGGTGCGCGGGCGAGATTTCGTGACCGTCCCCTATACCTTCCACTTGAACGACATCGTCTCCTTTCCATTCGTTGGCTGGAACGCAGCCGCTTACGAGCAGGCGCTGCGTGACGAA
>WNFQ01004822.1_pt1 | contig 10384 bp, 11 predicted proteins | sample 5400171 | NCBI WGS metagenome assembly WNFQ01 (sample SAMN13153356, study PRJNA577476) | soil metagenome | isolation source: 20 cm soil under Madrone tree | place: USA:California | collected 2016-06-14 | reverse complement strand
TCAGCCCGAAGGTCTTCGTGCAGATGCTCGGCCTCCGGGTCTTCGGAGCGCGCGCGATCTCCGAGCAGGAGTCCTTCATGCAGCTCCTCGTCGACGAGGTGCTCGTCGATCGGCTCGGGACTCTCGGCGCGTCGAATTGGATCGACGACGATGTTGTTACGAAGCTGCTTGAGACCGATGAGATCGGTAACGACGTGCTCGACGATGCGAAGCTCCTCCTCGGTCCCAACGCGACCGGCGAGCCTGACGATACCATCTCGAACGAACACCTCGACGTCATCCGGATCGAAGGCGAGCTGCTGGTCGAAAGTGTCGCGCAGAAGCGCGCGCAGCTCGTTGTCGCTGAGCTCGTCGGTCTCCATCATGTCCTCGTAGTCCTTTTCCACGCTTCCTCCGGGTCCGCCCCCGAGGAGCGGTTCAGGTTACCGAAAGAACAGCAGAGAGGCGCCGAACGTCAGAGCCCGATTGTTCTTCCAGAATGAGCGGGCCTGGTTGCCGGTCACGGTGGCAGTCCCGCTGGTGGGAGTCACGTAGTACGCGGTCGGGTACTTCAGTTGGTAGAGGTAGTCGCTCCAGTCCGCTGAAACCGCCCGCCCGGCACGTACTTGAGTCCACCACCAAAAGTGAAAGCAAACGGAGTGCCGAAAGTGTAAGGATCCGCGCCAAACGAACAGCCGCAGGTCGCTACGCCGGCACCGAAGTTGATGACCGGCACAAAGTGGTGAAAGCTTTTCTCGCCAGTGAGATTCAGGGCGAGATCGAAGTCGAACAAATTGACCGGGACGTTCTGCTTGCCGAGCTGGCGCGCCGTCCCGGTTTTCGTTGGATCGATGGCGAACCGACTGCTATTGACGTGCGACCAGCGCGCCATCAGGAAAGCGGGCCCGCCAACGTGAATCTGGTAGCGGAGCCCGTACATCGGACCGTCGAGCGGCGCGATGCCGATGGGATCTTTGCCCGTAGTGTAGTGACCGCCGAAGAATGTGAACTCCTGGCTGGTCTCGAGATCGCGGTAGGGGCTGTTTTCAGGAAGATGCCCGGCGACCTGCGCGCGCGCGGTCGTCGCAATGCAAGCAAGCGCCAGGGCGCTCAATAAGTGCTTCACTAATCGACTCCAAGAGTGGTGCCGGTCATCTCCGGCGGCTGCTCGATACCAAGCATCGACAATATAGTTGGCGCGACATCGCACAGAGCGCCGCCCGAGCGCAGCCGCTGCTCCTGCTCCCAATCGACGATGACGAGTGGAACCGGATTGGTCGTGTGCGCTGTGTGCGGGCCGCCAGTTTCGGGGTCGATCAGCATCTCCGCATTTCCGTGATCGGCCGTGACGATCAATCTCATCCCAGCGCCTTCGGCCGCCTTCAACACACGAGCGAGCGACTGATCGACGGTTTCCACTGCCTTGATCGTTGCCGGGATCGATCCGCTGTGACCAACCATGTCCGCATTCGCGTAGTTGCAGAGAATAAAATCATGCTCACCAGATGTGATTCCCTTTACAAGCGCGTCGGTCACTCCAGCGGCGCTCATTTCTGGCATGAGATCGTAGGTCGCCACTTTCGGGCTCGGCACCAGGACGCGGTGCTCGCAGGGAAATGGCGCTTCGACCCCGCCGTTGAAGAAGTAAGTCACATGCGGGTACTTCTCGGTTTCCGCCGTCTTCAGCATGTCCAGCCCGCGAGACGACAAAACCTCGGCCAGAATCCGCGCCATCGATGTCGGCTCGAACGCGACGGGAACATCGAACGTCTTGTCGTAGCACGTGAGCGTAACGACCGAGACCTTCGGGCGCCGCGAGACATCGAAGCCGTCGAAGCCCGGATCGATCAGTGCGCGAACGATCTGCCGCATTCTGTCCGACCGATAATTGAAACAGATCACGGCGTCGCCGTCTTTCATCGGTGCCACGGGTTTGCCATTTTCCGTGACGACCACAGGCAACATGAACTCGTCGGTCTTTCCCGCTTCGTACGTCTTGCGAATCGCATCGAGCGGATCAGTGACCGGAGGTCCCTCACCGAGCACAATGGCGCGATAGGCCAGCCCCGTGCGGTCCCATCGCTGATCGCGGTCCATTGCATAATAGCGACCCGAGACGCTCGCGATCTTAGCGGGCGAGCCGATCTTCCTGATGTGATCGAGCAGCTCCTCCATGAAGCCGAGCGCGGACTTGGGCAGGGTGTCGCGTCCGTCGAGGAAAGCATGGATCGCGACGTGTTTCAGGCTTTCCCGCTTCGCCAGCTCGAGCATCGCGTACAAGTGAGTGTCGATGGCGTGCACGCCCCCCGAACCGATCAATCCCATCAGATGCAAGGTCCCGTCATTCTTCTTCACTTGCCTGCATGCACTCGTCAGAGCTGGATTGGTGAAGAAGCTCCCGTTGGTTATGGCCGAGGAGATGCGTACAAGATCCTGCATCACGACGCGTCCGGCGCCGAGATTCAGGTGTCCGACCTCGCTGTTGCCCATTTGCCCTTCAGGAAGGCCGACGCGAAGTCCGGAAGCTTCGAGCAGTGTGCGCGGACCACGGCCCCACAGCGAATCCCAGGTTGGGGTGTTGGCGAGCGCGATAGCATTGCCTTCCGTTTCGGGGCGATAGCCCCAGCCATCGAGCACGATGAGCGCGACTGGCCGCGCGCGCGGTGAGTTAGCCATAATATCAGTAATGTAATCCACCCCGACGAGAGGGCGCGAAGAGACACAGTGGAGATCTTCAGACCTAAGCAGGAGACGGGACCGGAGACGCGCCGCAGCGCCGACCGCGCCGCGGAAGGTGACCGGCGCCGCGGCTCGTGGCGCGATTTCAGACGCGCCTATCCGGGATTCGTGTTCGTCCTCGGGCTCGGGCTGGTCGCGATAATCTCAGCCGACGTCTGGCTCGTCGCCAAGCGCGTGAAATACAATCAGGACGTGACGCAGCTCCGGGAGCACATGACGCAGGCGGAACGCGAGCGCTCTGACGCGATCGTGCAGTCGGAGCAGAACAAGCTCCGGATCGCGATAGAGCTGGCCAAGCGGCAGGCGTTGTTCAACAAGAAGCTGCACCTGAACGTGTCGATCGATAGCTCGCGCATGTACCTCACTCGCGAAGGTGCGCTGCTGCGCGAGATGCCGGTGCAGTTTGGACCGGAGCGATCTCCGTCCGAATCGTCCGATGCACCCCCCGCGGCAATTCCACGCGGAGAGCGTACCGTCGCGGATCTCTCCGATACAAAAATCACTCTCGACGGAGGAACCCAGATACTCTCGTCGAACAGTCCTCGACTGGCTAACGATTCGACACCGATCCCACCCGGATCGCTCCGCATCAGCATCGATGATATGAAAGCGATAATGCCGAACCTAAGTGCCGGTATGAAGGTATACTTCTACTGAGAATCGCCAGGTTCAGCCAACGTGGTAATGAGGTAGCAAATGGGAGTGAGTAGAATCTTTTCGTACGGCGGCAAGACGGTCTGGATGCTGATTTCCGGCTTCATCATCGCGGCGATTCTCAGCGTCACGCTGCTCACGAAAACGGCGGAGCTCCGCTACCAGCGCGATGTCACCCGCATGGTCTACAGCGACAACCTCGGCGTTCTCAACGAGGTTAAGTCGAAGCTTGGCTTGACCGGCGATAGCCTCAAGTCGTTGATGAGCCAGACCGCGGCCGAGGCGACGGATCAGCCATACATAGTGGTCAGCATGGCCGACCATCGGCTGTGGTACAAGCAGGGAAAGCAAATTTTGTTCGATGCGCCCGTGGCAACCGGCAGCGGCAAGGAGCTGGTGGGCGGAGCGTCGGGACAGTGGCGCTTCGAAACGCCGCGCGGGCGGCTTACCGTGAAGGGCAAGGATGAAGATCCGGCCTGGGTTCCCCCCGATTGGCACTACGTCGAGCAGGCGCACAAAAAAGGCCTGGGAATCGTGCACCTGGATGCGGGTGAGAAGATTCCGACGGGTGACGGGGTTCTGACCACCCAGAACGGCGATGTCGTGAAACGTTACAACAACGGCACTACGGTGTCTTTAGGTGGGGGCGTCGAAGGAAAGGAGATCGTTGTGAATGGGAACATCGTCGTTCCGCCATACGGAACCACCGCCCGCAGGTACATGGGCGTGCTGGGAACGCGCCGTCTCGAGCTCGGCGACGGCTATGGGATCCACGGTACTGATCACCCCGAATCCATCGGGCAGTCCGTGAGCCATGGCTGCGTGCGCATGCGCAACGAGGACATCGAGCGCCTGTACCCGATGGTCGCGGTCGGGACCCCTGTCTACATCTATTAAAGCAGCTTGGAGTCTGGAGTCGTAGGAGAGAGGAGGGATCATCCGACTGGCGAAGAGCTCGAGCTTCCCGATGATCTCCCAGTCCGAAAGCGCCGCACCACGCGGATCGTCTGGATCACCGCGGCCGCCCTTGCACTGGTTGGCGCGTTCCAGTTTCTCCAGGCCGCCAGTGACGCCACCGACAAGCCGATTGGAACCTTCACACGCTCGGTGGTTCCCCATGCGGAGCCGTCCGCGAGCGCATTCGGAGCAAGTGGGGAGCTGAAGGTCGCCTTCGCGATGCCGACGGAGGAGATCTCGTATCCGCTCGATGTGCACGGCGATCCCACGGCGCTGTATTACGCATGGATCCGAAATGGTGATTCGACGCTGGCGACCGCGGCGCAACCGCTCGCTGGAGACAGAGTCATTGCCCCGCCCAATGCCGGCTTCTACCGGTTCGCGCTCCTCAAGAGCGGGCAGAAGCGCGCGATCGAAGGTCTGACACTCGCCGTCCTCGTGCCGTTCGAAGAGAAAGAGGGGGCGATGCTCCACGGCTATCGCATCGGCACTTATCTCGCGGAGCGGATGCGCGGGAAGACGCCGCCGCCCTCAGGGTTTCTCGAGATCTCGCCCGCCGACGTCGATATCCCGATTACCAAGCATTTGCGTGTCGGTGACTTTCTGAATCACGACCAGAAGGGAGTGTGGCCGAGCTACGCGGCAGTGAATCCGAAGCTGCTGGACAAGCTGGAGCTCGTCATCCAGGAGATCGCGCGCTGGCACGGCGACAAGGCGGTTGCCGACATCGAAATCGATGTGCATTCCGGATTTCGCGCGCCCGAGCACAACCGGAGGGTCCAGCGCGCGGCAAGCGACAGCCAGCACCAGTACGGTGACGCCGCCGATGTGGCGATAGACGCCAACGGCGATGGGAAAATCACCGCGATCGACAGCCGTATGGTAGGTTTGGCGGTGGAGATCGTCGAGTTGAAGCACCCGGAGCTTGTCGGGGGCCTCGGCATTTACACGACGGGCCATTCCAGCACCAATTACGTACATATTGATGTGCGCGGAAGAAGGGCGCGCTGGCGAGGAGGTGGATGAAATGAACGATATCCTGCGTGAACGGCTCATTCGGAAGCTCGACACGCTCCCCGAAGAGAAGATCTATCAGATCCTCGATTACATCGACTTTCTGGAGTCGAAGTACGCGCCGAAGGTGACGACCGCGCCGAATCCACTCAAGCGGTTCGCCGAGGGGGTGGAGGACACGCTGCGAGCGGGGAGGATGTCGGCTGGCGTGATCGGCGGAACGATGAATGTGATGAACAAAGCCGTTGGCGTGGTCACTGACGTGGCGAACGCTGGCAAGTCAGTTGCAACGGAGATTGCCGGGGTTGTGTCGTCGGTGACTTCTTCGAAGCCACCGCAGGGCCCAGCGGGTCCGACTGCGACCACAACACCGCCCGCATCGCCTTCGACCCAGACGCCGCCACCACCGCCACCGGGAGATCAGCGTAAGTGAAGAGTCAATCCGCGCGTTCCAGTACGGCTTCCTCGCGAAAGCGGCGCCCCACAAGTGCAGCGGGCTTGGGATCGGCAGCATCGCGCGCCCAGGCGCGCGCGCGCGAGCCGCGCGACGCGGATAGCCCGTCAATGCCATCATCTCGCGGTGGCGCCAAGCGTACCTTGATCTCGACGGTGAAAGAGCTGCCGAATTTTCTCAGGCTGCTCGGTGGATTGCTGACTGATCGCCGGGTCTCGAACACCGACAAGCTCCTGGTCGCGGGCGCAATCGCGTACATCGTAATGCCGATGGATTTCATTCCGGACTACATCCCCTTCCTCGGCGAGATCGACGACCTGTTCGTCCTCGTCCTGGCGCTCCAGCGGCTGATCGCCAACGCCGGACGCACTGTGATCCAGGATCACTGGATGGGTGATCCGGCCGAGCTGCGTGAGCTGGATCTCGAGCGGATATTGGTGGCGGCGGCGTTCTTCCTCCCGCGCAGGATCAGGCGGCGGCTAAGGACCCTTGGGCGGGATTTCTAGGCGCGCAGCTTTCGTTTTGGCATCGCTCGCCCTCAGCGCTTGCCGTAGTGCCAATCCAAACGACGTGATGATGATGACAAAGGGGTGCACGACACACGTGCGCGCGAAGGGACCGGCGCCGCAGCTGCCTCGCAGTCCTTCGCTCGCGGCGGGCTTCGGCGGTGTGGTCGGCACGCTCGCGGATTCCGGCGGTGCTCTGCCACACTATCGGATTCTTGCCGCCACGCCCGGCGACGCACCAAGCTCGCCACACGCGTCGGCGATCGCGGACAGCGTTGGAGGTTTTGTGTTCGGCGCCCTTCCTCCTGGTCGGTACCGTCTCTTTGTCCGGGCATTTGCACATCGCCCCGACTCGACTGAGATCGAAGTCGCTGCCGGGCGGGTCGATACGGTGCGAATGTCGCCGCAGTTCTTCGAGTGTGTTCGGTAGGCCGGAATAGGGCGCTCGTCGCCCTCTCCTGCTAAGTTAAGGTTGCATCCGACCAACACATTTCGCGCGGCTTCGTCGCGCTTCCGCCTCATCGTTTATCGCACCCGACACATGGACGATTCCGACAAGCCCCTCGCCCCCTGGACCGCGTCGCGCAGCGCGAAGGAAAAGAACGTCGTGCAGCGCGCAGTTACGGCACTGCTGGACCAGCTCGCGCCCGAACGCGTGCTCAAGCGTGGCGATACGGCCCACCTCTCGGTCGAACAGCACCGGACGCCCAATGGCTGCGTGTTACAGGCGCCGACGGCGGCGGTAAGCGTGTCGTGGTTCTCAAAGACGGGAACCGATGCCCCGCTTGGTGAGCTGCACGTGATCGTCTGGAGCGGCGTCGTTTCTCGCCGCGGCAGGGTTGCGAACCCGGAAGGAGCCAAGATTCTGAAGGAGCTGGTGCTGCGCCCCATCGAGGCTCCACTCAACGACCTCGTCTGGCGCGCGACCGACGGGACTGAATACGATACTGCGGGGCTCGCGGCGCGATGCATCGCGCTCCTGGAGGAGCAGATCTGAGTTAGCGCAGCAATAGCTGATGGCGATCAGGCGCAGAGTTTCGGCAGGGATCCACGAACGGCCGGCAGTTGCTTTAGGCCTGGCACGCGGAGGTTTCATGTGGCGTTCGGCGCGTTTCATGATCGTGAATGCGGGAGTGGTCCTCCTCCTGTTCATTGCTTGCGGTCCACGCCCTCCGGTTATCGAACCTGCGCCGAATGGAGTAGTTGTCCGGAGCGCCCGGATCGGCCTGTACACCAAGGCCGTCCTCACCAAGAAAGAGCCTGACACATTCCTTGCTGACGACGGCACAATCTGCCGGGTGCCGGCGGACCGGTTTCGAGATACTCCTGTCCACACGCTCGTGTGCTGCAATTGGCAGTAGCCGGGCATCGCTAGAGCTTTCCGACAACCGCTGACCTCGCTCCGGTACTGGGTACGCCTACGTTGTTTGACGTATTCAGGCGCGACCCTCTGACTCGCACTTTGATCTCTCCCGTACGAATTACACCGAGAGATGGAGGTCGAGATGAAGCCGCTTGTCACCCTACTCATCTTTGCAGCCTGGACTTCGTCGTTGCGCGCTCAAGACAGCACGCGAACGGCTCCTGACTCCACGCTCCCTCCAGCGCCGAACCTCTACCGTGATCCGCATCGCGCTTTGATTCTTGGGAGCCTAATTCCCGGGGCAGGGCATATCTACGCCGGAGAGTACTGGCGCGGATTTATCAACTACGAAGCGACCGTGGGAGCGATAGGACTGGGCGCGATGGTGTTTATCGTCGACAAATGCACCTTCACGTTTTTTAGCACAACGCATTGTGACCCCGGACCTGAATGGCCTCATGAGCTACTCGGAGTGGTGACGGTCGGAACCGGTATTTGGGGATGGATATCGAGCGCTCGTGACGCGGCTCACGCAGCTGAGCGCGCGAATGCGAAGCACCATCGCAAAATGGCCCGGGCCAAGCCAATCATCGTGGCTCCGGGTGCGTCGCACGGCGACTGGCGCGCTGGCGTTGCAATCCCTTGGTAGAATTCCAGCTCGTACGTGACGGACCATCCGGCTGAGGATACTTTTTGATCGCTCGCCGATCTCTTTCCCGCCCACCGAGGAATCCAACGTGAAGAAATACGCGCGTGCGGCCGCTATGCTGCTGTTCTTGTCGGCCACCACCGCCGCCGCTCAGGCAACGCCGCCTACTCAGCCGACCGCGGACGAAATTGCGAAACGGCGGGCCGCACAGGAGGAACAGCTTCACAACGATTGGCCGAATTTGGAGAGATACCGCGAAGCGAACGCCAAACTTTCCCCGCCATTGAAAAACGAGAATCGCGTAGTCTTCTTCGGCAACTCGATCACCCAGGGATGGGCCCCTTACTTCCCCACGATGTTCCCAGGCAAGCCGTACATCGGCCGCGGCATCGGCGGGCAGACCACGCCGCAGATGCTCGTCCGGTTCCGCCAGGACGTCATCGACCTCAAACCGAAGGTCGTGGTGATCCTTGCCGGCACCAACGACATTGCGGGGAACACCGGCCCTTCGACGCTGGAGATGATCGAAGACAACCTTGCCTCGATGGCCGAGCTGGCAAAGGCAAATGGAGTCGTACCGGTCCTCTCGTCGATACTGCCGGTATTCGACTACCCGTGGCGACCGGGACTCGAGCCGGCGCCGAAGATTATCGCTCTCAATAAGTGGATGAAGGATTACGCGCGCGCTCACGGCGCGGTGTACCTCGATTATCACTCCGCGATGGCCGACGCGCGTGGCGGAATGCGCGACGGGCTTTCGAGTGATGGCGTGCATCCCAACGAGACCGGCTACAAACTCATGGCGCCGCTCGCGGAAAAGGCAATCGCCGAGGCACTTCGCGGAAAGCGCTAGCGGCGCGAATAGCCGCGAAAGAAGTGTGGACGACGCTCGATCGCGCCCCCGCGGTCGAGTCGTTCAGTTAAATCGCGTCGCTCTCCACAGCGCCACGCCCGCTGCCGCCAGCATTCCCAGCGTCGCGATCACCAACACCGCGGCCCACGTCCACGCGAGCGCGATCTGTGGCGCCCGCGCCATCAGCGCAAAACCGATGATCGTCGCCGTCGCCACGCTCACGACGAGCCAGTCGATCCAGGTACGACGGCGAACAATCGAGGCGCTTTCTCCCGCGATCCGCGATCGCGTATACTCGGGATCGACCCCGTAGCGATCGCCCTCCTTCGCTGCTGCCTGTTGCCAATGTGAGTGCTCGCTTCGACTCACCGATGACAGCGCAATGATCCCGGCGCCGAGCGCCATCACCAGCGAGCCGCCGATGACCTGCGCCAACACTGAATGCGGCGCGCCGCGCAGCTCACCGAACACGAGAATCCCCCACAACAGTCCCCACAACTGATTCGTGTTCGACAGCGGTATTCCGCGCGTGATCCCCGCGTACTTGACGGCGTACTGCTGGAACAGATCTCCAACGACCCACACGAAACCGCCTGCCAGCAACCAGAAGAGAACGTGGCGAGCGCCCGACAGCTGCGCCCAGAGCGGACTCGCCCCGCCGGAATACGTGATTGCAAGCGCCGTCATCATTCCCAGCTCGCCGACGGTGAAGAACGTGATGAAGGAGAGCGGGCTCATTCCGGTGAGATAGGCTTTGCGATACGGGATGTACATCGTCCCCCACAACACGCCGGCACCCAGCGCGGCCGCGACTCCACGAGCGGCATCGCGGGCCGGTACCTGCGCGGCTGATGCGAGCGCCAACGCGGTTGCGCCGGCGAACATGAGCAGCGCCCCTCCGATCACACCGACCCAACGGCGCCAATCCGCGCCCCGCAGCTCCTGGAAGAAGAGAATCCCCCAGAAAATCCCGAGCAGGCTGTTGCTGTTCCAGAGCGGAAACGCGATGCTGAGACCGACATCGCGCACGGCGAAGATGGTCAGCGTATTCGCGACCGCCCACAAACAGCCCGCCAGCACCGCCCACACGATGAGATGCGGCGCCTGCCGCAGATCCGCCGCGACGTAGGACGTTCCCTGGATCAGCGCCGGCAACGTCCACCGCGCCAGAAAAACACCGATCACCATGCTGAGCGAGATCACGACTGGCGACAAC